>Ga0272441_10000370_pt1 | contig 103624 bp, 92 predicted proteins | sample SSMProp6N_FD_193582 | JGI IMG/M metagenome (GOLD analysis project Ga0272441, IMG submission 193582) | Marine sediment archaeal communities from Little Sippewissett salt marsh, Falmouth, MA, United States - SSM-Prop-6N | ecosystem: Environmental > Aquatic > Marine > Wetlands > Sediment ...
GTTCCTTTCAGCGTCCGTATCAACCTCAATTGCCATCAGGGATACAGCATAAACCTGTTTGGCAATATCCTTTGATTTAACCTGGCCGACAACCGTCTCAAGGTCACAGGGCGAGGCCAGTTCATTGTCTATGAATTCCCGTTCTTCGCGGCTAAGGTCTAGGGAATCAAGCTTTTTCATTATGTTCCGCCGTTCGTCCTGGTCGATCGTCCCGTCGGCGTTTGCTGAAGAAATCATGGCCCTTAATAGCAGGATCGCACCATTTTCATCTTCGCTTTGCGGCGGGGAGTCTCCCTGCCTGCCGGGAGGAGGCGGTGGAGAATTTGTGCCAGGCACCGGAGGTGGAGTTCTTTGTGCCTGGGGAGGTGCGGGCGGGGGACCGCCTGCAGGTGGGCCGGGAGGTGCCTTACCCGTGGGGGTCTGCCCCGGTTTGTTCATGAAGTGTTCGGCTGCTGCCATGGCAGCACCAAGGACTCCCATGCCGACAGCCGCTCTGGTGCCGAGCCGGCCCATTCCGGTACTTTGTTTAAGCAGACCTCCCAGAAGTTTTTCAGGATTAAACATGGTGATTCCTTTCTTGATTGTTGTTTCAGGAAAACAGCGGGTTACAGCAGAAAAATCGAATATTACAATTTTTCCAAAAGTTATGGAAAAGTATAGCAGTCTGATAGATGTTTTGCAATTTTTTGTTTGGTTACCCTTAAGCAGGCGTTAGAATTTTTCTAAGATATTCGGGCAATCCGGAATTGGAAAAGGATTGCATTTTACTTCTCTGTAAAATTAGAGCGGGCAGGGGCACATGGGGCAAAAAAAATTGTCTGATATCCGGATGCCATACCAGATAAGGAGTCAGAAACCGGGATAAATATTGTGATTGATTTCCCTTGTTTACTGTGGGCAGATTTTGTCGGGAACCACAGGTTTATTTTGTTATGTCGGGGAGTAACGGCTTGAATTAATACAGGGAATGTTAGGAATCCGGGAAAATGGAAAAAATTATTGACAAGGAAAATTAAAAAGTGATAAAACTGGTCCGACCAGTAGCTAAGAATCTAAGATGTCGCTAACCTGGAGTTTCTGCCGATGGATCTAAAACCGATCAAAAGAAAACGTCTTTCAGAATCCGCCATTGATGAGATAAAGGATTTCATCATGAGCAACGAACTCAAGGAAGGGGACCAGCTCCCATCTGAAAGGGTGCTTGTCCAGAAACTTGAGATAAGCAGGAGTTCCATAAGGGAAGCCCTCCGCATGCTGGAGATCACCGGGTTGGTTGAAGTAAAGCCCGGCAGAGGCATATTCGTAAGAGACCTTACCGGTGACATATTTACTCCGCTTTCCTCGTGGGTGTCGAATAACAAGGATGCGATATACAAACACTTTGAAGCCCGTCTGATACTTGAGCCTGAAATAGCCGCTCTTGCCGCACGAAGGATATCTGAAAAAGATATCCGCCTAATCGAAGAGAACATAAAACTTCAGAAGGGCTACGCCGAAAATGAAATCGTTTCCATTATCCGCGCTGATATCGAATTCCACCGTCTTGTTGCCGAATCGGCAAAAAATGAAACCATAACCATGCTGATGCATTCTCTGGCCAAGATCTCCTTTCAGGGCTGGAAGGCCGCCCTCAGGGTCGAAGGGAGAAATGACACCGCATGCAGGGAACACATCGAACTGGTGGGCCTTCTGGCCAAGGGAGATGAGAAGGGTTCGCGAAAAGCGATGCGGGAGCATATGCTCGGATCTATTAAGTTGCTGAAAGAACAGGGTTTGGATTTTCTAGGTTAATAACTTTTTAAGCAATTCCAGAAAAATATGATTTTTGATATTTCTTCCACCTTTTGAAGGCGTATCGATTATGCCTGAAAACAGAGAGTCTTCCTGATAGGTTAAACCGGTTCCGCAACCGGTATCGCTTTCAGCTCTTTGCCGGGAGCGTCTCTCCGTCATGAGAGTCTAAAGGGGGAAGGAGTATGTCTGTTCCGGTAAAACGTTCCGGGACCCGGTCAATAACCATTAAACGTGATTTATGGAGGGGAATTTCATGAAAAAGAGAATTTTTTTTCCGGCAGTAGTTGCGCTATTGGTCTTTAGCTTGGCGATACTCGGTTTTTCAGCTTCACCATGTCAGGCCAAGCAGAAGGTAATCAAGTGGCGGGTTCAGGACACCTTTGCCGCTGGAATCGCGCTTTCATGGAGCGGTGAGATCCTGGCAAAGACGCTGGAGGATATCGTCCAAACCCCCAATTACCGTCTTGAGGTGGATTACCATTACGGTTCGGAACTTTTCCCCATGGCTGAGACCTTTGAAGCGGCAAGAACCGGCGCGCTTGATGCGGCCATCGGCTGGCCGGGTTTTCTGAAGGGTCTCAACAGTGCCTTAACCTTATTCGGCTCTTTTCCATGCTCGATGACTCCTGAAGACTATGCAATATGGTATTACTATGGCGGCGGCAGGGAACTGGCAAACGAGGTCTACGGCAAATACAACATGAAGCCCTTTGCAGCCGGCGGAGGCAGCATTGAAGGCGGACTTTGGTCGCACCACGAAGTAAAGAAACCTGCCGATTTTAAAGGCCTTAAGATCAGATGCCCCGGGTTCAGTGAGGATATCCTTACCATGCTGGGGGCGACAACAATGGCCATAAGTCCTGATGAGATATATCTGGCGGTTGACAGAAAGGTCGTGGACGCGGCGGAGTTTACGTTCCCCTGCGGCGATCTGTCCATCTCCCTGCACGAAGTCGCCGATTATCTGATCGTTCCGGCCTGGTGGCAGACATATATGATCACCCTGCTTGCCGTGAACACGGACACCTGGAACAGACTTCCCGATGAATTAAAACCTCTTGTTGAGTATGCCACCAAGGCGTCATACATGGTCGCATATTCAAAATGGGAATATTCTAATATCAAGGCGGTCAAAACGTTTCAGAAGGCGGGCACAAAGATTACAAAACTGGATAGCCAGACCATAGAAGAACTTGAAAAATTGACAGTCAAACTGGCGGAATCGGAAGCAGCAAAGAATCCCGATTTCCTCAAAGCTGCCAAGTCCATGTACAATTTTCTCAAAGGCTACGGAGAGTGGCGGGCAATGGCGAAACCTTACGGACAGGGCAAGGTTCACAAATACTTTCCCAAGTTTGTGGATGAAAATCCAACCTTTGAATGGATCACAGACAAGACCGATCCGAAGTACTATGCTATTTTTGAAAAAGGGGCAAAATAGGATTCTTTGAAATAATTGTTTAAATAAACAGATTCAATGTAAGACATTAAGTATCCCCGGCGGGCGGGGAGCTCGGACTCCCCGCCCACATTCCGGGGAGGCTCAGCATTGCATCCTAAAACATTTAAGAGAGGAATATAATGCAGGTACGGACTACGACAATATCTGAAAATTCCGCAAGCTGGCTGGGAATGCTTGCAGAATGGGGTTTGAGCATCCTGGTGGAAGCCGATGACAGTACAATCCTGGTGGATACCGGAGGAGGCATGGTTGCGGCCCATAACGCGCTTTTTATGGACATCGATCTGTCTAAGATTGATAAAATACTTTTCAGCCATGGTCATGAGGACCATACGGGCGGACTACTGAACTTATTAAGACTTCGTAAAAAGCCGATCGAGATAATTGCCCATCCTGACGTATGGGATCTGAAGTATTGGAAAACATCGGAAAAGGAGGATTTCGGTTATATCGGTATCCCCTATCCCCGGGAAATGGCCGAGAGCCTGGGCGCTTCCTTTAATTTGACGGCCGAACCGGTTTGGATCACAGACAATATCGTTACAAGCGGCGAAGTTCCTATGGTGACTGAGTATGAGAAGATCGACAACAGCGCCTTTGTCAAGACGGAAGACGGCTTTGGCCCGGATCCACTCAGAGATGACCAGACCCTGTTTATCAAATCCGATAAGGGCCTTATAATAGTGTCGGGTTGCGCCCACAGAGGTATCATCAACACAATCAAGCATGCCCAGAAACTGACAGGTTGTGACGATGTCTATGCGGTCATAGGAGGCATTCATCTGTTCGGTGCCTCTAAGGAACGACTCGATCGGACAGTCGAGGAATTCAGGCGGCTGGATATAAAGAAAATAGGGGTATCTCACTGCACAGGTCCATATGCCGGCGCTGTTCTTTCCCAGGAGTTTAAAGACAGGTTCTTTTTCAATCTTTCAGGTACTTCTACCGTTTTTCAGGTCTAAGAACTACCGGTTTTGAGTATGTTTATTTTAGAAGGGGTTAATATGGAAATACTTCGTATCATTGCAGACAAAATTGACTCCATAAATGAATGGATAGGAAAAATCAGTCAGTGGGGGATAGTGGTACTTGTGACGGTATTCATTATCGAATCCGTACTTAGAAAGGTTTTTTCAGCGCCACAGATATGGTTTACAGAGACTTCCTATTTTATTTACGGTTACTATATGATGTTCGGGTCCGTCTATACCCTGCTTCATAAAGGGCATGTGGGCATCGACCTGTTTTCTGAAAAGCTTCCCGAAAAAGGGAGGCACCTGCTGTCAATAACATGCTACCTCGTGTTTACCTGTGTGTTCGCTTTAGCCATGATAAAGGGGGGGATACCCATCGCCGTCAAATCATGGCAGGCAATGGAACAGGGTCACAGTGTATGGCGTCCTCCTATCGCTCATTTCAGAACCGTAATCCCCGTGGCTTTTTTCTTTTTGCTCATACAGGGGATCTCCTCAATCCTAAAACACATAGTTGCACTCAAAGGGACGAGTTATGAATGATAATCTATTTCTGGCTGTTATCGGAGTAATAACTATAGGTAGCCTTTTCCTCGGCCACCCTGTCGCCCTCACCTTCGGCGGACTCGGTATAATACTGGGGCTTATTTTCATCGGGCCTGCAGCCTTGCCCATAGCGATAACCAAGACCTATTCCGTAATGGTGAGCTTTCCTCTTATCGCTATTCCCCTTTTCATCTTTATGGCCTATATACTGGAAAAATCGGGTGTGGCAAAAATCATGTTTGACGGAATACGGGAGCTGGTTGCGCCCATTCACGGAGGGCTCGCCATTGCCGTTACCATAGTCTGCACCGTCTTTGCCGCGAGCACGGGAATTATCGGGGCTTCGATCGTCAGCATGGGTGTGCTGGCAGGGCCTTATCTGCTCGAACATGGCTATGACAAGAAATTGACTGTCGGAACGATCATGGCGGGAGGGACCCTGGGGATTTTGATCCCTCCCAGTTTGCTTCTGATAGTTCTTGGAGCGGTGGCAGGGATCTCCGTTGGTCAGCTTTTTATAGGGGCTATAGGCCCGGGCCTTTTACTTTCAGCGCTTTACGTCATCTATATATATGTAAGATGCAGAATTAATCCTCAAATGGGGCCGCCTGTGCCAAAGGAAGAGATCGGGCCCCTGAAAGATCGTCTCAGGGTAGGGCTGAAAAGTGTAACACCTCCGATCCTTCTCATGTCCGTTGTCCTTGGTTCCATCTTCTTCGGTATTGCGACTCCATCCGAGGCGGGGGCGATCGGGGCATTCGCCGCAATGATACTGGCACTCTGTTACCGAAAACTTACGATTGCCAATCTCTACTATGCCACCACCGCAACGGTCAAGACCTCATGTATGGTGCTTTTCATTATTGTAGGGGTTAATATCTTCTCGGCCATGTTTATGGCAATGGGATGCGGCAAGACCCTGGGAACCCTTTATATGGCCCTGGGAAGTAAATGGATGTTTTTTGCCCTTACAATGGCACTTATTTATCTGCTTGGAATGATAATTGACTGGACGGCTATTCTGATGCTTCTCATTCCGATATTTTTCCCGATAGCTCAAAAAATATACGGACTGGATCCCTTCTGGTTCGGGATGCTGGTTGCGGTCAATCTTCAGGTTTCCTTTTTGTCGCCGCCTTTCGGTTATGCCCTGTTTTTCATGAAATCCCTGAAATTGCCGGGGGTGACCCTGGGGGATATCTACAAAGGTTCTGTCCCCTTTATCGGGTTGCAGATTGTGGGGTTGATCCTGATTGCAATGTTCCCCGGACTTGTTACATATCTGACGGATCTGGCATTTAAATAGGCATTAACGCTATGAAATGATTAATGATCTGAAGTTTATCTTTTCGTTCAAAAAAGGCAGGGGCTAACCCTGCCTTTTTTGTCCGGGACAGTGGCCAATATGCCAAAAGGCCCCTTCCGCAGGGAAAACCAAGGCTTATGGAAAGAAGACAAGCAGAACGGAGTTTCTAGGTGGGATCGGTATAATGCCTTGAAACCATTTTTATATGATGCCGGCAAGGTCCATCAGGCCGTTTTTCCTTTGGCAGGGAATTGATCTCGGGATCAAATCTGTCGAATCTGTCGGAATCTCTTTCATTTTTTGGAATAAACATCAGTCTTGTGGAACTTAACTCAATGACCTTGTAATCATACCTGTAAGGACTGATGTCTATTCCTGAAAATCTTTTTCTTTTGCCATCTGAGCGCTCTTTTTCCGGGATACCGGAATCTGTCCTGTTTTCATGCCTTGACATAAGATGTGCCTTTTACTGGGTAAGATTTTTCTCTTTCAGCAGTTTGATCAGGTGTTCAATCATGGAGCGCCTCATTTCCGGAGAAAGTCTTAGAGCCCTGTTGAGCACGTATATGCTGCATTTCAATGCCTCTTCCCTGGTCTTGTTTGCCTCATTTACGGCCTTTGAAAATGCGTAGAAATCGACGTCCATACAATCTCCTTTTGAGTTTAATGGCCTTCAGCAAAAATATATCTTTCAATAAATGTGCCAAATTGTGTGATATTAGAAAAAAAGCCATAAATTAAGTTAGTTGGGTGGTCTGAAGTTATGGAAGTTGTTTCACTGAAAATAGGCGCGATGCACATTTTAGTGTGCATTGCGCACTGAAAAATGTGCAAAAAGTGCATGCTCATTAAAGGAATGCTTTTGAAGGAGGCTGGAGAATCTCTTAATAATTTGCAATAAATTGAGATCGATAAAAATTTGATTTTTTTAGAAAATTATGCTGTAAATATTAGGGATATTGACCTTTATTAAATCATTCTCGCCTCTTAAAACCTGACTTTGGTAATAAGAAATAGGTGCAACACCTGGGACACCTTTTTGGAGTTCCGCTTATCAGCTGTACTATTATCTCTAATGAATAACGTCTTGTGCTTTCTTTTTTGAAATTATTCTATGAGGAACGTTAAACCCCTCATAATACTGGTGAGCCGGAGGTAGCTTTCCAAATGTCCTGAGTAATAGTTGGGCTTGTATAATCAATCGTATTTCAATGTTTCACGTTTGGAGCAAGGGAAAATGTATGAGTTCAAGTATTCCAACATTGAAAGGGAGATGAAGGTCTATGGTTATGATTCAGTAACGAAGAGTCATTGCCGGATGTGTCATGGCGGGTGCGGGGTTCTTGTCTACGTGAAGGACGACAAAGTTGCAAAGATCGCGGGTGATCCTGACTGCCCGATCAATCACGGCACCCTATGCAGCAAAGGAATCGCATCCGCGCAGCTTGCCTATCACCCTGACCGGATCACCTATCCGGTCAAAAGGATGGGGGCCAAGGGGAGCGGCAGATGGAAACGGATCTCCTGGGATGAGGCCCTCGACCTGATTGCAGCCAGAATCCTTGATTATAAGGATAGATACGGCGCTGAATCGGTCGTCATGGGATATGGGACAGGAAGGGAGAACGAGGCCGTTATCTATCGTTTTGCAAACCTTCTGGGCAGCCCCAACGTTCTGACCGCAGGTCATTTCTGTTACGGCCCCCGGATTGCCACATCCATAATTACCTGTGGTACCAACCCGATCGTGGATTATGAAAACAAGCCCGAATGCATAATGGCCTGGGGAAGCAACATCGTCATCAGCAACCCCGACGAGTATAAGGGAGAGTCTTTATCCGTTGCTCTGGATAATGGGGCAAGGCTCATTGTAGTGGATCCCAGAATGACGCGCCTTGCGGCAAGGGCCGATATATGGCTTCAGCTGAGACCCGGCACCGATGCGGCTCTTGCCCTCGGAATCCTGAATGTTATCATTAATGAAGGTCTGCATGACAAGGAATTTGTCGAAAATCATGTCCATGGGTGGACTCCTTTTGTGGAACGGGTAAACCAGTACCCTCTTGAGAGGGTGGAAGAAATTACCTGGGTGCCGAGGGATAAGATAGAGAGAGCTGCACGGGTCTTTGCCTCTGCCGGATCTGCCGCGGTTCAATGGGGTGTCGCCATCGAGCAGCAGGTCAATTGCGCGGACAATGACAGGCTGCTGGTAGCTATCATGGGGATAACCGGCAACATCGATGCCCCAGGCGGGCAGGTCCTTTTTCAGCAGCCCAAGATCAGGAATGTGGGCCATTTCGGAGCCCACAGGATACTGCCGGACATTCAACGCGAAAAAAGGCTCGGCGGGGACCGGTTCCGGCTTGGGGGTAACTTTGCCATAATCAATCCCAAATGCGTGTGGGACGCCGTTCTGGAAGAAAAGCCCTACCCTGTAAAGATGCTCTTTTTTATAAGTTCAAATCCGCTTATGACCAGGGGAAATGCAAAAGAGGTCTACCGGGCGCTTGAAAAGGTTGATTTTATGGCGGTGTCCGATTTTTTTATCACGCCAACCGCCGAGATGGCGGACATAGTCCTGCCTGCCGCCACCTGGCTTGAGATGGATTACATAGGTGATTTCTGGAAACGGCACGGGTACATCCTGCCGAGAAGAAAAGTGGTTCAGGTGGGGGAGTGCCGCTCGGACCATGAGATGCTCAATGACCTGGCGCACAGGGTAGGGCAGGGTGAGCAGTGGTGGGATAATTTTGAACAGGCACTTGACTGGATACTGGAGCCGCTTGACATTACATGGCAGGATTTCAAGAAAATGGACTACCTGAGAGGGGAGGTCGTCAACCTGAAATACAGGGAAAGAGGATTTTCGACCCCTTCACGAAAGCTGGAGCTCTACTCCACGAGCTTAGAAAAATTGGGGTATGACCCCCTGCCTCAATTCAGGGAACCACCTGAAAGTCCTTACAGTACACCTGAATTATATAAGAAATTCTCCTATATCCTGATCACCGGGCGAAGGCTTCCGGGTTTTTTTCATTCAGAGAACAGGCAACTGCCATGGATGCGGGAACTCCATAGAGATCCAGTGGTTGAAATCCATCCTGAAGCGGCTGAAAAGGAAGGTATTAAAGAGGGCCAGTGGGTGATAATCGAATCCCCCCGCGGCAGGATAAGGCAAAGGGCGAAACTTTTTGCCGGGATGGACAAAAGGGTCATATCCGCCGAGCATGGCTGGTGGTTTCCGGAGCAAAAGGACCCGAGTCATGGCTGGCAAGAGTCAAACGTGAACATCCTGACCGACAATGCCTATGAGGCGTGTGATCCGGCAATGGGCGCAACGCATGTGAGGACGCTTCTCTGCAGGGTGTATCCTGAAGAGGCAAAAAAAGGAGACACGGCATGAAAAAATTCGTCCTGATTGTCGATCATGAAGCCTGCTGGGGATGCAGGACATGCGAAGTGGCATGCAAACAGGAATTAGATGTGCCTGATGGAGTCAAATTGATTTCAGTTACCGAAGACAGCCCCAGGATGGTTGACGGCCGTCCGGAGTTTGTATTTCGCGTTAATATCTGCAGACACTGCGATGATCCCCCATGCGCAGCAGTATGCCCTGAAGAGGCGATAGAAAAAAGAGAAGACGGAATCGTTATAATGAACTATGACAGATGCACGGGTTGCCGGGCGTGCATCGAGGAGTGTACTTATGATGCCATCTCTTTTGACGGAGACAAGGGCATCGCCCAGAAGTGCAATCTCTGTTATCACAGGGTTGATGCAGGTTTGATCCCTGCATGTGCGGACAATGTCTGCCTTGCCCACTGTATCTATTTCGGTGATCCGGATGAGATGAAAATCAGGCACAAGCCGGATTAATGTTTTCTTATATCGTCTCCCTGACTACTTCTTCGATCTGGTTGGCATTCATAATGCCGAGATCCAGCAGTATCTCTCCTACCTGGCGGTGGGCCTCGAACTGTACATCCTCTCGAATCTGAATGGAAATTGCCTTTATGAGATCTTCCTCCGTGATAAATCCCTTTTTAATAGCGATGAGTCCGAAGCGTTTCTCGTAATGTTTTATCCCTTTTGGCTTATCGGTCATTAAATGGAACTCCTTTATCAATTTGTCAGTTCGTGTGCGCCGAATTTCCCCTGCTGGCGATATCGGGTTAAGATTCGTCTGCTCATGCAGGTCCGGCTTCTTCATCCGATAGAAGTATTGTCGTGTCGTGAGCCTTTCGGCCCCAAACATTAAACAGTCCTTTATGCAGAAGGTGTTCTCAGATCGCTCCGGATTTCAAGTTGCTAGTTGTTGGGCATTCAACAGGCCGGGTTTAAGTGCCGCATAGGCGATTTTCATCACAGGCGTGGGAACTCCAAGTTCTTTTCCCAGGCGTACCACGACTCCTATTATCGATTCCAGTTCGCTTATGCCTCCTGCCTCGACATCCCTCTGCATTGAGGGTTTTATACCCGGTGCGCTTTCATCAAAGAATGCAAGTGTCTTATCCACGATGTCAGGGTCGAGCATCACGCCCTTCGCATCCGCCACGGCCGCCACTTCCCTCATCGCCTCTCTCAGGATCTCTCGCGATTCCGGCACATCTTTGTACTCGCCGAATGTCACGCGGGTAAGCGCACCGAGTGTGCTGACCGATGCTATAAAAACGAATTTGGCCCAGATGACCTCGGAGATATTATCCACGGTTTCAACCGTAGCGCCTGTGTCTTCAAACAGTTTGCCGACAGCCTGAAGGCGCTGGCTCATGCGTCCGTCAGGCTCACCCAGTTTTATTCGCCTGAATTTACTGTATTGCCTGATAACTCCGGGTGACTCAATAGCGGCCGAGACCCATGTGGCTCCCCCCAGAAGGTGTTCATCGCCCAGTATGGCCCCTGTTCGCTTCAAAGAATCAACCCCGTTCTGGAATGATAAGACCGAGGTGTCAGGCTCAACTATCGGCATGATAAGCCTTGCAGCCTCCTCTGTGTGATATGTCTTTATGGTGAATAAAACCAGATCCACAGGCTCTATTTCTTTTGGGTTGTCGGTTGCCCTGGCAGGAGAAACAAGAAAATCACCATACACGCTTTTTATCTGAAGACCTTTCTCGCAAATGGCCTTAAGATGTGCACCACGCGCAATGAATGTGACATCATGGCCCGAGCGGGCCAGCATGCCCCCGTAATAACCTCCCACACCGCCGGTCCCCATGATTGCGATTTTCATACTGCCTCCATTTTTTAATGACTTCTTTTTTTGAAACCAAAGCTATCCGTGCCATTGATCTCTCGGCCGGTATTTTAATCGGGCCGGGAAAATATGTTCCACTATAGCAGAAGAATCTGCAAATGTGGACCATCTCCCGATCAGTCGGTTCAAAACAGGGCTGAATAAGGAACCTTCCTTGGTTGAGCAGGGGTGCGGCATGGAAGGGGCCGAAGGGGGATGACCGAGTTATATGTGCTGTGCATCAGGGATGATGCTGCGGGGGTTACTCAGGGCGTAACTGGACATTTTGCCTATCTGATGTTAAAAAATATTATCGGGCTATGGTATTGATATGGCAAAAGAATAAAATATCGGCCGGTTCATGACCAAATTCCTGTAGCGATTATCTTAAGAGGAAGTATATGGGCAAGAAGATTTCCCTTGTTCTAGGGCTTTTGATATCCATGGCTACTGTTTTCATCACTCCTGTATATGGTTCTACAAGGGGCCTTGTCGTAAGCTCAAGCGACGGCCGGAAGATTCATTTCTATGATGATTATCATGCCCTGGTGATAGGGGTATCAAATTACAGACACTGGCCCAAACTTCCATACGCAGTGGATGATGCAAAAGAGGTGGCGGGTAAGCTGAAACAGCTTGGTTTTGAGACAAAATTGTGTCTAGATCCAACTTACAGAGATATGAAGGCGGCCCTGACAGATATGACTTACAATGTGGGCGATGAACCAGACCGGGCACTGCTATTGTACTATGCAGGTCACGGAGAGACCGAGTCTCTTGCCGACAAAACAAAGATGGGATATATCATCCCTTCAGACTGCCCTCTTATAAGAACAAATCCCCTTGAATTTTCCAACCGTGCAATAAGTATGCGGGAGATAGAGTCCGTGTCTCTCAAGATAAGATCCAGGCATGTACTGATGCTTTTTGATTCATGTTTCTCAGGATCGATATTTTCCCTTGTGCGGGCAGTACCTGACGATATTTCAGAAAAGAGCACCCTTCCGGTAAGACAATACATCACTGCAGGAAAAAGCGACGAGGTCGTGCCTGACAGAAGCATGTTTAAAAGGTGTCTTCTTATAGGTCTTGAAGGGGATGCCGATTTTACGGGTGACGGATATATAACGGGAACCGAACTTGGCATGTATCTTTCAGACAAGGTGGTCAACTATACCAAACGGAGGCAGCATCCCCAATACGGAAAGATAAACAACCCTCAGTTGGACAGAGGTGATTTTATCTTTATACCCAGGAAACCGGTCCCTGATGATGTGGCCGATTCTAAGGCGGTAAAAGATGAACAAGACAGGCTCGTTGCTCTGGAAATGGAAAAATTGAGGAGAGAGAATGAAGAGCTGAAAAAGATGAAAGACCTGATCGATGAAAATAGAAGGCTTAAGGAGGGATTCCGACCAGTTGAGTCACAAAAGGAAATAAAAGGGGCCTCTTTATCCCGGCACAATGACAGGACAAGGTTTAAGGTAGCTATTTTCCCATTTTATTTAATAGAATTTGACAGACAATTTCATTCAGAGGTTGTTGGTAATATCTTTGAAACCCTGGAAAAACAGATGGATATTGAAACCCTGTTTACCTGTTACCGTATCAAAACCGATAAAAAATATGTGAAAGACATAAAGGGGTCAATCGGGCGAAAAGAGATATGGAAAGAAGGTTTTTTCTCCGAGCCCGAACCTATCCTGGAAACCATAACAAGGAAAGGGAATGATATCGGTGCGGATCTGGTCATAACCTATTATCTTGAAGGCGTTAATGAGGGGGATTTATCCGCCTATCTGATTGATATAAAAAAATCCAAAATATATAACGTCAAAGGCTCCTATATGGGGCGTGATGTTCGGACGGTTGAAACCGAGATGTTAAACAATCAGCTGGTTGAAAAATTTTTGAAAAACCGTCAGGCACCTTGAAGCTCTATTCGTATGAGGCATCCCCTGACAGATATGACCTGCAATATGGTGTTCGCATCCAGTTCAAACTGATACTCCAAAGGAGATGAAATTAATGGCAGATAACAAACTCGTAGTGACGGTAAGCGTTACAGGCAGCATGGGGGCGGCAGATACCCCTTACCTTCCGGTCACTCCCAGGCAGATAGCCGAAAGCGCCGTTGAGGCAGGTAAAGCAGGTGCATCAGTGGCCCATATACACGTGCGGGATCCGGAAACAGGAACACCGGCCATGGGATTTGATCTCTACAGGGAGGTGGTGGAGCGCATCAGGGATCACTCCGATCTTATCATCAACCTGACCACGGGGGCGGGTGCCAGGGTAATCCCGGATGGAAACGATCCGGTCGGGCTGGCAGAAGGCTCCACTCTTGCCCCGCCTGAAAAGCGCGTGGAGCATGTGCTCAAGTTAAGGCCTGAGCTCTGTTCCCTGGACGTGGGGTCCATGGATTTCGGTCCGCATGTGTTTGTAAACTACAGTGCGCATGTCGATATTATGGCCGAGCAGATCCGAGATGCAGGAGTTATTCCTGAACTGGAGGTGTTCAGCCTGGGGCATATCGAAATCGCCAAACGCTTGATTGAAACAGGAAGGGTCAAAAACCCGCCCCTTTTTCAGTTGTGTATGGGAATCCCCTGGGGCATTCCCGCCAACACTCAGAACATGGTGTCCATGGTCCAGGCACTGCCCAAAGACGCCATCTGGGCGGGCTTTGGAGTCTCCGCCGGCTGCTTTCCCATGATGGCGCAGTCCGCGATCCTGGGCGGAAATATCAGGGTGGGCATGGAGGATACCTTTTATCTGGAAAAGGGGGTTCGGGCCAAGAGCAACAGGGAACTGGTGGAAAAAGCGGTTTCCATCATACGGCTTCTGGGCAAAGAGCCTGCCACGCCCGATGAGGCAAGGCAGCTGCTTAATATCGGCTCCTGACTAGGTCCGTCCAGAGATTCAGGCCTTCACCCGCCGGGGCGAAAAAACGGCAGGATCCTGCCGGTCGGCCGGACCGGAATTACCGAAGGGTTATCTTTCCGGGCTGGACCAGGTTTTTGTCGGCCTCACGGTTTATATGGGACAATCCCGGCAGCACACACCGGGAAAAACGGTATGCGGACTTTTCAAAGCCCATTACAAGGGGCGGACGTTGCCATTATATGAAAGGCCTCCCTTTCCTTTTCACCCCCTATAATTGCGATAAGGTCATCGGGCATTAAAACGAAATCCGCGTCAGGGTTCGGCCTTAGTTGACCTTCACGGACAATACCCACGATAGAGGCGCCTGTTTTTTTTCGTATTTCGCTTTCTCCTATCGATTTTTGGATAATTCCGCTTTCCGGAGTTAAGCGGGTCCATTGCAGATCAAATTGTTGTTCGGCGCCTCGAAGCTGGGACAGTATTTTGTAATTTTGGCCGTCCTTAAAAGAACAGGCATAAAGCTTCTGTCGAGCCGTATCGGTGCAGCGCTGAATTTCGGGCGGGGGAACCTGAAGACTGAGAAGCGACTGCCGTATCATCTCGAGGCTTGCCTCGAACTCCGGAAAGACAACACCTGAGACTCCCAAATCCATATACAAACTGAAATAATCCGGCCCCGATGTCCTGGCCACTATTGGGATTTGTTTGTTTAAGCGCTTTGAGTTGACTATAACCGATCTTGCCGCAACAAGCCCGGGGACCGTCAAAATCAAAAGGGAAGCATTTTTGATATATCCCGCCTCAAGAACAATTTCGTTACCGGCATCGCCGTAAACGACCGCCATCCCTGCTCTTTTGGCCTGTTCAAAGCGTCTGTGGTCAAGTTCGATGAGCACAAATTGCCTGCCCAGGCGCTTCAGCGATTGTGCTATCTGAAAGCCTACATGCCCGCCTCCGGCTATGACTACATGCCCGGAAAGTCCGGCATCGGGAATATTAGATTTCTCGAGCGTTTCATGGCAAAACCATCGTTTTTTAAATGCATATATCCTTGCGGTCTGGCCCGAGACGAGAGGGGTAAGTACCATTGTCAAGATTGTGGTGGTCAGCACCAGAGAGTAAAGATCTCTCCCAATCGAGTTTGTTGACAGGCCCACCCTTGCCAGAACAAAGGAAAACTCACCGATTTGGAAAAGACCCAGTCCGACTGCCAGGGGTATTACATTCCCATATTTGAAAAAGCGAGCTATAAGCGCGAAGATAAATCCCTTGCCGATGCTTACAGCCAGAACCAGGACAAGGATTTGCTGAACATTTTTGAACATAAACATCGGGTCCAGAAGCATTCCGACCGAGGTGAAAAACAGCAAACCAAAAAGGTCCCGAAGCGGGACAATATCACTCAGTGCCTGGTAGCCGTAGTCCGATTCGCTTAGTACCATGCCTGCTACAAATGCGCCAAAGGCAAAGGAAAGCCCCATAATGTGCGTAACATATCCAACCCCCAGGCCGATGGCGGTTATTGCGAGTAAAAAAAGCTCCCTTGAACCGAGCTTGGCAATATGAGCCAGCAAATGCGGCAAAATTCTGGTTCCCAGTAAGATCATTCCAGCTATGAAGGCCGCAGCTTTCAGTACGGCTAAACCGAGGACAGGCAGTCCGACCCTCGGATCGTTGAGCTGAGGAAGAATTATCATCATCGGGACCACAGCCAGATCCTGTGCTATGAGCATCCCTATCATCACCTTGCTCGAAAGGGTTCCCAGCCAGCCTTGGTTCATAAGCGTTTTGAGGATAACCATGGTGCTCGAAAGGGAGATAAGCGCACCGAGCCATAGCGATGATTTCCAGTCCCACCCCATCAAATGGCCGATAGCACTACCGAGGCCTATGGTAAGGATAATTTGTATGGGTGTCCCTATCAGGGCTACCTTCCTGACCGGTTTTAGATCTTTGAGTGAAAACTCCAGCCCGAGTGCGAACAGAAGAAGCGCAATCCCGATTTCGGCGAGCAATTCGATCTCTTGAATGTTTGAGACCGTGAGACCGCCGGTATATGGCCCCAGAATAACCCCGGCCATGATATAGCCGAGGATTAATGGTTGACCGAGCCTTTGAAACAGCAGTCCGCAGAAAAATGCCGCAACGATAAGAAAGATGATGTCCGCCGCAATGCCCATTAATTTATCCTGTCTGTTTTAAGCGTTACAAATATCCTGTGAGATCCGCCGGGGACAGTTCCGCGGTGGTCAACAAAAGACGACCTTCCAGAAATATAAGGCTTATGTTGAAATGCTATTTCCAGGACCGGTGGCCATGGATAAAAGTAAGTGAGCTGATTCATTTTTTTGTGTGCAGCAGATGATCTTTTCAAAGGCTGCCCGAATGGCTGTATCCTGATAGTAACGGGCCTTGGGTTGGGCGGGACTGTCCGCCATAAAGAGGATTGCCGCCTGCGGGTTGTGGATAGCGATACCGGTATCCCCGGCATAACGGGCAGTAAGATCCGGATGGCTGGGAAAATCCTGAAAGGGAAACGGCCCGACCTGCAAGCCGGTGAATTTGTGGAACTGGCCATAGCGATAACCATTGATAGCGAAAACATGCTTTACGTCATGGCGCCGACAGTCGGCATAGCCCTTTTCACGCAGAATTGGATCTATCAGGTAATAACGGGTTTCAGCTTCGTTGCAGGTCATAAAACCTCCCAGTGGCCGCCCCTGGCCGGGCCGATGCGTCTCAGCATGGCTTTAGCCTTAAACTTCTTTATGTTCTCTTCAATTTTCCTGCTGGATATTCCAACAATTTTAGACAATTCTTTTGCGGAAACATGTGGATTATGAATAATTTCTTTAATGATTAATTGCTGATTTTGAGACAATTTTTCACCGACCTTTTTACAGGCTTTCAGTAAACCTTTGCAGTGAAAAGGCAACCGTCCCGGTCATCAGTAAAATCAGTCTCCGGGCAGGCCTCCAGTGCTCGCTTTACGCCGGAGCCGAACCCCCTGTAAGGCAGCAGCCCCTTTGCAACATATGAAACCAGTATGGAATTGGCCATAATGGGGTTGCCGGCCCGTTTTCTCAGTTATTTAAAATGGTATAGCTCAAGTTCGGCGATCGGGCCGAATAATTCTATTTATATTGATCTATCGGGTAATATGTTAAAATTTTGGGACATAATCAAGGTGTTTCTATTTTATGAGAACCTGTTAGCGGCCTTCCCCGGCAGGGCACTCTCTTTCATATTGTTTACCTTGGTAAACATATTAAACCTAAATTGTTTACTTGTGAACTCATTTGGCTGTTCTTAACTCCAAATTATAGAGGTCTTTTAATCTGTAAACATTTGTTTCAACCGTATTTTTATCTATCTTGCCCGTCAGGTGAAAGGAGGTATTTGTCACATATGATTTCCGTGATTTCGGGATGTAGCGGTGGCAGCCTAATCTGAATAAACAGTAAGGGGTGGAACGGTTCCGGAATCTCCACATCCCCATTATCGGATTTACGCAGCTTGTTCAATCCGGCTTGAATTCAATGCTGATTGGAATTTCGTTGGGTGAGCGATGCGGATTGTTAAACAAGTTGCTTTGCTCACCAGTAGTGAGCGCATATTTTTTTCAGCTTGGATCGCGGGTCGAACCGAAATAACCGGGTGAAATAAGATTAAAAGACTGAGGCTTTGAGCGCTTTTCATGTCTTACCCCATCGGTTCGGATATTAAAATGGGGTGCCTAAGGTATGAAAACACTTTTCCCATCCCCATCCGGCCGGTCGTTATCTGTCAATGCTTCGATCATCCCCATGGCCTCGAAGGCCGCCTCTACCAGGTCGTCGTCCCGGGACTTTGTGAAAGCATGGAGATACGTGCCCGCTTCATTGGGATTGACGGTCACAGAGGCGTCCATGGCGGCAATGAGTAGCCTTTTGTCCTCATCTTCAGCCTCCAGAATTCGCCTTACGGCTAGCCATGCCGCCTCGACTTCCCACGCCTCGGCCGCACGGACCGCATGATAGCGGAATTCCGGATCTTCGTTTTCCAGGGTCTCCAGAATCTGTTCGGAAAAACCGTCGACAAAGCGCATGCAGAAGACCGCCGTCAACCTCCACTCCCGGTCATCTTGGGCATAGGCCTCCCGGACCGCCTCCGGGTGCCATTGCTCGGGTGAACGCACAGACCCTTCGAGAATTTTCCGCCTTACAATTTTCGGCAGCTCCTGCGACATGTAAAGCGTCTGAAGGGTCGCCCGGATCTCATTGTACAGGGATTCGGAAACCAGGATATCGTCGGGGTCATCAAATCCCATGATAAAGGCGTTCTCAAGGGCTGTCCCCAGGGAGGTGGTCGCTTCGCTCCGCAGTTCGTCATCCTCAGTGTCGTCCTTCACGACTGCAAGCAGGGTCCCGGCCAGATCATCATTGATGACGGTGTAGTCTCCTGCCATAACCGCGGCGAGCACCCGCTCCGGTGTATCCAGTTCACGGTTCAGGATCACCTCCAGAAACACCCGGCCCGCATCCTCCGGCCACTCCCAGGGCGGAGTGTCTTTAAGCCGCTTAAGATCCATGACGTTCCCTCCTTCTCATTCAATCTTGGCCCTTTTATTTAGATGAATTCTTTTGGAGATTATCGATGAAAACTATATTATCCTGTTTTTAATCAGTATGGTAGTACAAACTGAAAAGGAACGATTTACGTCATGGATTCATCCTGTTCACTGGACACCATCTCATAGGCCGCCGATGAGGCTTTATCATAAATGATCTCAAGCGCTTCTGAAAGATCAGTGTCTCCTCGCCAGAATGGAAAAGGGCCGAGTCGCTTGGGTAGAACTGCAGGAATCAAAGGAATAACGGCATCAAAAGGCCCTGCAAATGATGCCTTTACCGGATGCCAGAAGTCCACCGGCTTTTGAGGCAGGGGATCCGGCAGTGCATCCAGGCTGTCTGGGACCGGAGACGGGGAATCTTTCCCCTTTAATGACCCTTCTTCGAGTAGTTCGAAAAAGGCCTTCCGTCCCATGCCCCGGATCCGGAAAAGGAGAAAGGGGTCATTGTCAAACTGTTCGGCCAGGAGGTAATAGACCGCTGCGATATGCTTACAGGGATTGGACCAGTCCGGGCAGGAACATTCGGTACGAAGGTCTCCGTGCCTTTCCGGGAAAAGAGTCAGTCTGTTTTCTTCGAAAATCTCCTCCATGGCCTGGGGCATGTTGCCGGAAAGGAGGCGGGCCAGGTGGATAGGGCGCTTTTTCAGGCTCTCGGCAATTTTTTTCCATCCGGGCCGGTTGATACGTTTCAGCCGTATAGTGACCTGATAGGCCTCTGACCGGGAGCCCTGCACCCTTGCACGGATTTCCCCCTTGCGGATATCAAGATCCGCCACCTGCCCCCGCCGGGCATAAGACCGGCCCCTCACCAGTCTCGCACCGATCTGAAAGGATTCCAGGACTTCGATCCACCGTTTTCCCCACCACTCCCTGACAAACCCTCCACGCCGGGTCTGGGCCTTGATGCCGCCCCGCACTGCCCTGGGAGTTGTGGGCTCGTACCAGAAATAGCCTCTGTATCGGTTTCTTGCCATATTAATCTCCTGCGGCATCCTTTCCGAGCTGTATCAAATCATTGAGTTCATCATTCGATATTTCCGTGAGCCAGGCCTCTCCCGCTCCCACCACTTGGTCCGCCACGGCCGTCTTGCGCTCGATCAGGTCATCGATCCGTTCCTCAAGAGTTCCCGCGCAGAGGAATTTGTGGACCTGCACCGAACGGATCTGCCCGATTCTGAAGGCCCTGTCCGTGGCCTGGTTTTCCACGGCCGGATTCCACCACCGGTCAAAATGAAAGACATGATTGGCCCGGGTTAGATTCAGTCCGGTTCCGCCTGCTTTGAGTGAGAGAATGAAAAACGGCGGTGCATCATCGGCCTCCTGAAACCGTTCGATCATCCGGTCCCTCTGCTTCCTGGAAACCCCTCCATGCAGGAAAAGGGCCTCCAGGCCGAAGGTTTCCTGAAGGTGGCGTTTCAGGATTTCTCCCATCTCCGTAAACTGGGTGAACAGCAGGGATCGCTCTCCTGCTTCAAGTATCTCCTCCAAAAGTTCCTCCAGCCGACCCAACTTTCCGGACCTGCCCGAAGCTTCGGATCGGTCTTTCAGAAAGTGTGCGGGATGATTGCATACCTGTTTGAGCCGGGTCAGAAGGGAAAGGACAAGACCTCTTCGCTGCATGCCCTCGGCCTCGGCCAAGGCCTGCTTCATTTCCCTGATAACGGCCGCGTAGAGCGTGGCCTGCTCCCGGGTCAGTGTACAGAAGACCTTGGTTTCCACTTTTTTCGGGAGGTCGGAGATGATGGAGGTGTCTGTTTTAAGGCGTCGCAGGACAAAAGGGCTTGTCAGCCGCTTGAGTCTGGCAGCGGTTTCACGGTCACCTCTGCTCTGGATGGGGTTGAAAAAGAGTTCCTTGAAGGCCTTCCGGTTCCCAAGGAGTCCCGGATTCAGGAAATCCATGACAGCCCAGAGGTCCCCTACGTGATTTTCTACCGGCGTCCCGGTCAGGGCCACACGGAAATGTGCATCCAGGTTTCGTGCGGCCCGAGATTGTTTTGTTTCAGGATTCTTTATGTTCTGGGCCTCATCCAGGATGACTCCGGCCCATTGAACCTGTTGCAGGGTTTTCAGATCCCTGTGAAGGAGCCCGTAGCTGGATATGACAGCGGCGCTATTCGTAACAGCTTTCGTGAAGGCTTTGCCTTTGTCCCGATCCTGGCCATGATGTACGAGCACGTCCATTTGGGGTGTAAATTTTTGTGCTTCCCGCTGCCAGTTATTGACAACGGAGGTTGGGCAGATGATCAGAAACGGCCTCGTTTCTCCATGTTCCCTTGCATTGGCCATAAGGGCCAGGGTCTGGATGGTTTTCCCCAGGCCCATGTCATCCGCTAGGCAGGCCCCGAGGCCCCAGTTCCTGAGAAACGTCAGCCATGTATAACCTCTTATCTGATAGGGCCTCAGCTCTCCCTCGAGAGTTTCCGGCGGGCCGAGGTCTTTAATGGGTTTACTGCCTTCCAGGTGTTCCAGCAGATCACCGATCCAGCCGGTCGCTCTGACACCCTTGAAGGGAAGCCCTTCAACCCGTTCTACAGCACCCAGTGCCATGAGCAGGATGTCCCGGACGGATGCCTCTTCGTCCTGCCGTTTTTCCCAGAAGGCGGCCGCGGCTCTAAGCTGTTCGGCATCCAGTTCCACCCATTCGCCCCGGACCCGGACAAGGGAAGCCTTCATCTTTGCCATGGCAGTGAACTCTTCCGCTGTCAGGGCCTGCCCGCCCAGGGCAATCTCCCAGTCGAATCGGATAATATTGTCCAACCCCAGCTGGCTCTCGGTCTGCATGTCCTTGCTTTGGACTCGTGCTCCTAGGGAAAGACGGGTCTTTGCACCCTTCTCCGTCCACCAGGCCGGGAGAATAACCCCGAAACCGGCGGATTCGAGAATCGGCGCATGGTCCCTTAGAAACGCATAAGCCCCTGAACCGTTCGTGTCGAACCCTGCGGGGTATTCGGATTCCAGGCTCCCTTCTACCCCCGGGCAGAGTCCGGATGCCTGCCCAAGAGATGTGTACAAAAACTCCTGAAGACCTTTGCCGTATCGCCGCAACATCCTGAAAGACGGGTTTTCGGGATCCCATACCTCTTCCGCAGGAACAATCAGGCTTCGATCTTCACGGGGCTGAACCAGATACCGTACCCGCCACGGATCATCATCCCCGCCCACGGAATCCGAAACCGTGGTTTCCCGGCTTTCTGTTGGCTCTTCAAGGCGAAAACAGAGGCGGAACGGTGATTGGGAGACCGTCCGGATCGGCCCCTGCCACCTTTGAAGATTTTGTATAAGAAAATCTAGCTGTTCGGGTTCTTCCCATTCCAGAGAAGGATTCGAACTCTTCAGGGTATGAATCCAAGCATCATGGATGCTTCCGAAAGATGGTTTTTTTCGCCTTCCCGAACCACGTCCCGCTTCATGGTTCGATGCATCCCGGACAAGGCGGTCCAGCATGGAGGCAATGAACTCGTAGCATGTCAACCGTGCCGATGTTTCTGGAGGATCAGCCTCATCCGGATTGGTCAGGCATCGGGCTGACGGCGGCATGTCGCCGCACCATTCCTCCCGGAACGATTCATCCCGGATTTCGAAGACCGGTTCCCACCGGGCCTGATATCCGTGCTCTTTTTTCAGCAGGCCCGGCAGATAGGCCTGTTTGGTCACAAGGGATCCTGCGAACCTAAGACCAGCGGTCCACCACCGAAGATCCGTACCCGGAAGTATCCCCCTGGCCAGAAGCCGTTTTCCTGCACAAAGGCAAAGAAAGTCCCGGGATTCTTCAAAGGTCAACAGACGTGCGGTAACGGTCCAGGGGTGAAGGGCGGTTCTGGTCTCGGGATCGGGGAATTCCCCGAGCAAAGGAGAGGAAGGGACAGGCCTGTTTTCCGCGGTGGGAAGCCAGGCTGAAAGGGTTTGTGTCCTTTTCTTTGAGACCGGAAGCTCTGCTGAAAAGGCCTTCAGGGCCTCCCTCAGCCCTTTGATACCTGTATCAAGCGGATGGGGCTCAGGCCGGCCGATGCGCCCGGGATGACCTTCAAGATTTCCGGACAAATTCGATGATTTTTCCCCCCAGAGATACAGGTTTCCTTCAAACCATGCGGCATGCAGTATGATCATAGTCAGTTTCCGTTCAGTTTGGTCCTGTCAATAAGAGTGTGAAGAGACTGCCGTGAGACACAAAAAAGCATACAAAAAACAAACGGCAATTTCAATCCCCTTCCGCGCTCTTTCAAGAACGCGAATAAAGAGAAAAAGTACCTGTTTCCTTTTTTATCCGCCTTTGCAGGAGACCCAGCATTTACCCGTAGGGCTCCATTCGTTTTCAACGATTTCCCAGGCTGTTTCTGTTTTCTCCTTGTCAATAAGGAACCGTACGCCCTGGTTGTCCTACTGATTCAGCCATAGCATCTGGCGAAATATTTGCTCCGCCTTGGCCTACAGAGCTTTGTGGTATCAGCTGGAATGCCCGGTTGGACAAAAGAACATGAATCTCTATTATGGGGTTTTTATGCAAATGAAGATTTGAAACTGTTGTGCTCAGCCATTCGCTGTAAAGCTCCAATTTCTGCAATAATTAGTCGGCTACTGTCCACTGAATGTGTTGATCCCTAAAAGAACCGACCTGTTACACAAGGAAAGCTCGCTCTCTATGTTTTTCTAATGAAAAGGAGGAAGAACGGCGGTAGCTGGATTGTTTGGTTTTTCACACGCACACTCGAAACCCATAATTTAAGATGGGTTATGCGTGAATGTGTCAAATTAGGCAGGTAGAGCAACGGTTTTTCTAGGACGAAGACTTTGACTTGACATTCTTGCATATAATCCATAACATTACTATGGGTAATATGGAATAAAGTCAAAGGTGCAGTCGATGAAACATGACGCGTTTTTCCGAAAACACCCGGTTTTTAACGGAAAAGAGTTGACCGACCATTTGTCGTCCCTGGGTGATGTAGGCGGACGAGCGCAGGAGGCACTTCTTGCCTATCACCGGAAGGCCGGTCGGGTTGTCCGGGTGCGACGAGGATTGTATGCCGTTATCCCTCCGGGGGCTGACCCTGATTCCTATCCGGTGGATCCTTTTCTCGTTGCCGCTAAGTTGACGCCGGATGCGGTGCTGTCGCACCATACCGCGCTCGAGTTCCACGGAAAGGCTTACTCGGTTTATACGCACCTCACCTACTCGGCATCCCGCCCCATCGGACCTTTGACATTTCGTACGCACGTTTTCCGGGGAGCGAAGTTTCGTCAAGCGCTTCTACTTCAGGGGAAAGAACATTTCGGTGTTTCGATCGCGGAGCGATCAGGCCAAGAGTTGAGCGTTACAAGCCTTGAACGGACCTTGGTCGATGTGTTGGATCGTCCAGACCTCTCAGGAAGCTGGGAGGAAATATGGCGGTCGCTTGAGTCCGTCGAATTCTTCGACCTCGACAAGGTCGTGGCGTGTGCACGCCTGCTCGGAAATGCGACCACCGGGGCGAAGGTGGGGTTCTTTCTTGATCAGCACCGCAAAACATTAATGGTGGAGGACCGACATCTCAATTTACTTTACGACATGCGCCCAAGGCAGCCTCATTACATGAACCGTTCAAAGCGGAAATCCGGTCGATTCGTGTCGGAATGGAACCTGGTAGTTCCGAGGGAAGTCCTCGAACGGTCCTGGGGGGAGGTGTTATGAAAATTTCCCCCGAGAAGCTTACAGCCGAAGCGGAGGCGACGGGTTTCAGACCGGAGGAACTCGAAAAAGCCGCTCAACTGTTAGGGCTGCTGGATGCCTTGAGGAGTCACCCTTTTCTCAAAGACAAGCTGGTACTTAAGGGCGGTACGGCCTTGAACCTCTTCGTCTTTGATGTGCCCCGACTCTCCGTCGACATCGATCTCAACTATGTGGGAGCCCAAGATCGAGATGGCATGCTCGCTGAGCGTCCCAAGATCGAGCAGGCCGTTAAAGCGGTCTTTGCTCGTGAGGGTTTCACCGTGAGGCGGATGCCTGAAGAACACGCTGGAGGCAAGTGGTCGTTGCGGTATGAAAACAGCTTCGGCTTGGGCTGTAACCTCGAAGTGGATCTCAATTTCATGTTCCGTATCCCTTTGTGGCCGGTGACAATCAGAGACTCTCATTCCGTCGGGTCTTGGCGGGCCACAGAGATTCCCGTACTGGATAACCATGAGTTGGCGGCCGGGAAACTGGCTGCACTTCTCTCGCGCAGACAGGCGAGGGACCTGTTTGACGGCCATCGAATTCTCCGATTGGACGACATCGATTCTAAACGCCTTCGCACCGGTTTTGTCGTCTACGGCGCAATGAACAGAAAGGATTGGAGAAAAGTCTCTGCCGACGATGTGTGGTTCGATGTCATGGAGTTGGCCAAGCAGTTGGTTCCCACTCTCCGCGTCAATTCAGCGGAAATCCAAGTGGAAGCAGCCGAATACGGGGAGCAACTGGTAAAAGAATGTCGAGATGGCCTGTCGGCGGTACTGCCCTTTTCAGACGCTGAGCGGGAATTCCTGGACTTGCTGCTCGACCGAGGGGAAATCAATGCTACGATTCTGACTTCTGATACAGCCTTGCAGAAACGTATTCAAGGGCAGCCGCTTCTGCAATGGAAGGCCTTTAATGTAAAACGCTACAAGGGACTGGCCTGATAAAACATGCCAAAATCGTAACAATGGTTTTATATGGAAGCAAATAAGTAATTGGTGTGCCCCTGAGTGCATCGAATGGCTCCCCGGGATCTTGGCTTACGCCTTGACTGTCGATACTTGGCTAATTTATTATTTTACACCTATTCCATCTGCTGCGCGACACTATCAAGAAATAGTGCAACCCCCCGTTTTTTGATCTTCTTTTCAAGTTTCATAGCTTCAGCCCTATCATCGCACTCAACCAAATGGACTATTTTCCATGGACCTTTGAATCTTTTTGTAGTCTTTGAGAGCTGATACTCAGGGTCATTGTGCTGTGCAAGTCGGCGGGCAGGATCACTACTGTATCCACAATAGAATCTTCCGGTGGATTCACTTTTGAGGATGTAGACATAGAAGGACATTGAATAGCCTAAATTAAAAAGGTTCATCCGGCAAATGCCGGGGTAATAATATTGGTTGGTGAATTTACTGTAAAAAGCCATAGAAAAATCGTCGCCAATGGGTTATCTCGTTTCTGAGCTACGACACTACAGACACGAGAGGAGACCGACAATGGCGACGACAAGCTTTTTGTATCACACAATGGGCCTTAAAGGCTACCGATACATTCGTACCGAGTATCGTTATGGTGTTGTCTTTTACCATGTAAAACTGAGGAACACCAAACGCAGGTGCAGAAGATGCGGTGCCAGGTGGCGTTATCTCAGAAAAGCAGGAAAATTTACCAGGGTTTTTCATGCCTTGCCCATTGGCAGAAAGCCACAGAAGATAGTGCTTCATGGGCATGAACAATACTGCCGGCATTGTGGACGTATATTGAGGGAACCCATTAAATTTGCCAGAGGGAAAAAGCGTTCTTTGAGATGTTTTGATCGATTTATCGTTGATCTGTGCACTATTGCTACCATCAAGGCAGTGGCTGCGTTCCTTGGGGTTGGATGGGATCTGGTTAAAGGCATCTTCAAGGAAGATCTTAAAAAGCGCTTGAGCAGACGAAAGCTGAGAAGAGTCCGCTACATTGCGGTTGATGAGTTTGCTCTTCGAAAGGGGCATCATTACATGACTGTGGTCATGGATCTTGAAACCGGACAGATCCTTTATGCTGAGAAGGGCAAGGATGCACAGGCCTTGATCCCTTTTCTCAAAACGCTGCGCAGGAGAAGAATAAAACTCATGGCAGTGGCAATGGACATGTCCCCGGCCTACATGAATGCTGTTAAGGAAGTATTCCCCAATGTTGATATCGTACACGATCCTTACCATGTGGTGGTTAATGTCAACAAGGCTATTGATGAAACCAGGAAAAATATTTACCGCACCATGACAGGCAAGCAGCGTGGCATCATTAAAGGATCGAGGTTTTTGCTGCTCAGACCGCTAGAGGCTTTAAGTGAGGCCTCACTTTCAAAGCTTTCTGCTATTATGGAAATCAATGAGCCGCTGTATAAAGCATATATACTGAAAGAAGAACTTCGCTGGTTCTGGAATCTACCGAATGCATGGTTAGGTGAGCAATTCTTGGATAACTGGATCAAGGAAGCATACGAAACAGGTATCAAAAGCTTCATAAAGCTGGCTGATTCACTGCTGCGACACAAACCAGGTTTGTTATCATATTTTGCTCACCGTATCTCCACTGGTCCACTTGAGGGCCTTAACAACAAAATCAAAGTGCTCAAACGACAAGCATATGGTTTCAGAGACAACGAGTATTTTAAACTACGTCTCTACTTCTTACATAATGACACCCCGGCATTTGCCGGATGAACCATTAAAAAAGGCTCAACCTGAAAAGATCGAGCCTTATTTATTCTGGCTCCCCGGGACAGACTCGAACTGCCGACAGGGTGGTTAACAGCCACCTGCTCTACCAACTGAGCTACCGGGGAATAACTTCCTCATCCCGTTAGCCGGGTGGTTAATCCCGCCTTCGGCGGGACTCTACCAACTGAGCTACCGGGGAATATGATGCAAAATAAACATCCCTCTTAACAAAACCGTATATTATGGTCAAGAAATATTTTCGATATTTTTTTGCTTCCCCTAGTTCCTTGACAGGGACACCTGTTACCTTTATTTAATTTAAATTAAATCTCATTTTCAAGAAATAAAGGATTTATCTCATGAAGCAGATCATACTGGGCACGGCGGGTCATATCGATCATGGAAAGACCTCTCTTATAAAGGCGCTTACCGGAATCGACACAGACAGGTTGAAAGAGGAAAAGGCAAGGGGCATAACCATTGAACTGGGGTTTTCACACCTGGAGCTGCCCGGTGGCATGCTCCTGGGCATAGTGGACGTGCCGGGACACGAGAAATTCGTGAAAAACATGGTGGCGGGCGCGACCGGTATAGACCTCGTGGCCCTGGTTATCGCCGCTGATGAGGGGGTGATGCCCCAGACAAAGGAACACCTGGAGATATGCCAGCTCCTGGATATCCGGTATGGCCTGGTGGTATTGACCAAGATAGATATGGTCGATGAGGAATGGCTTGATCTTGTGAAAGAGGATGTAAGGGAATATCTCTCAAATACCTTTCTGGCCGATGCCCCAGTGGTGGAGGTGTCTTCCGTGACAGGCCGGGGGCTTGATGAAATGGTCGATGTCCTTGACTCCCTGGTCAGCGGGATCCCCGAAAAAGATACGGGACACCTGTATCGGCTTCCGATCGACCGGGTTTTTACCATGAAGGGATTCGGCACGGTTATAACGGGAACCAGTATCTCGGGAGAAATCGGAAACGGCGAAGATGTAACCATATACCCGCAGGAGATAAGCTCACGCATAAGGGGCCTTCAGGTTCACAACAAGGAGGTCGAGAAGGCGCATGCAGGCCTGAGAACGGCCGTTAATCTTCAGGGCCTTGAGAAGGAGGCTATCCGCAGGGGAGACGTGCTTGCATCAAAGGGCTCGTTACGGAAGACCATGATGATGGATGTAACTCTTGATCTTCTCCCAGCTGCCGCACGCAAGTTGAAGAACAGGGCAAAGGCACGTTTCCACACCGGGACATCGGAGATTATCTCCACGGTAGTTCTTCTTGACAGGGATGAACTGGCGCAGGGTGAGTCCTGTTTCGCGCAGATAAGGCTCAATGAACCGACCGCGGTGTTAAGAAATGACAGATTCGTGCTCAGGAGTTATTCCCCTGTCAGGACCATCGGCGGAGGTGTGATATTGAATCCACTTCCGAGAAAAAAGAAACGCTTTTCCGAAAGGGTGCTTTCCGAGATGGAGATCCTTAACAGCGGCGATACGAACAATATTATAAAATTATTTGTGGCTGAAGGCCGTTTTCAGGGTATTTCAAAGGGGGAGCTTTCCTTTCTCGTAAACATGAGCAGAAAAAAGCTTGAAGAGGCAGTCAAACCTCTTTTGGCAAAAAAGAGCCTGATCCTTTATAACAAGGAGGGGGAACTGCTGATCCACAGGGATCTTTACGATACCGCGGTCAATCAGATACTGGAGACGCTGGCTGATTATCACAAGAAATATCCATTAAAGGCGGGACTTCAGAAGGAGGAACTGCGTTCAAGGACCGCCGGGGCAAAGAATCAGAGGCTCTTTGTCTCTCTGGTAAACAGGCTCATCAAGGACGGTACCCTGGTGCAGGAAAAAGAGAGCCTGCGCCTTAAAGAACACAGGGTCACCCTGGCCGCGGACCAGGAAAAGACCAGAAAAGAGATCAAGGAGATCTACAGAAAAAGCGGTCTTCAGCCTCCCTATTTCAAGGAGATAAAGGAGCGGTTCGCGGGGAGCACCGGACCTGAGGTCCTCGAATTCATGGTAAAGGACGGTGTGCTTGTCAAGGTGAAGGAGGATCTGTATTTTTATAAGGAAAGTGTTGGTCAGCTGGAAAAAAAGCTTGTTGATTTTCTAAGGGAAAAGGGCGAGATCACAACACCTCAGTTCAAGGAGATGACCGGGATTTCAAGGAAGTACACCATCCCTCTTATCGAATACTTTGACCGATGCCAGCTGACGGTAAGGGTAGGCGACAACAGGGTCCTTCGAAAGAGGTAGCTTCGGACATGAAAAAACAGGACCTGTCTTCCTTTCTTGATCTTGGGGCAAGGGAGCATATCGCCATAGTCGGGGCCGGAGGCAAGACAAGCCTGCTCTTTGCCCTTGCAGAGGAGTTGGAAAGTAAGGGCAGCAAGGTCATTACCACTACCACCACAAAGGTGCGGCTGAGTGAAGCGGAAAAGGCCCCTGTCTTGGTCCTCAGGGGTGATTGCACCCGCTTTGAGGAAAAGGTAGGGGCAGGGATTAAGAGGAGCGGCCATATTTTTTTGGGTGAAACGCTCCTTTCATCGCGTAAGATAAAGGGTATCGAACCTTTTGTCGCAGACATGATTTTCAGGGAGGAGTTGTCAGACTATCTCCTGGTAGAGGCTGACGGTGCGGCAGGCATGTCCCTGAAGGCTCATTCGCTTAACGAGCCGGTGATACCCTTATCCGTGACCATGGTTATAGCCCTTATGGGTCTTGAGGTGCTCGGCAGGCCGTTTTCTCATGAGCTGGTATTCAGGGCAGAGATCTTTCAGGAGCTGACCGGCATAAATAAGGGTGAGCCTGTTACCCCTGAATTGCTTTCAGGACTTTTCAATTCAGGCAAAGGACCCTTTAAGGGTTCTCCCAAAGGGGCAAAAAGGATCGTTTTTCTAAACAAGCTGGATCTTTCAGGGGATGCCGGCAAGGCGGACGTCCTGGCGCAAAGGATACTTGATGATCCTTCAGGTGGTATTGACAGGGTTATAACGGGTTCCTTGAAAAACGGTTCATACAGCTAAAAGGTTCGTGCGTGATGAAGGCGATATTTAAAAGGCTGATAGAAATTTCTGAAAATAAGATGTCCTGTGTCCTTGCCACCATCATCCGGCAGGCGGGGTCTTCGCCCAGGGGTGAAGGTGCAAAGTTTTTGATAATGGAGGATGGCTCGTTTGAAGGGACCATAGGGGGTGGCGCGGTAGAGGCCAAGGCCCTTTCGGAGGCAGAGGGGGTCCTTAAGAGCGGAAGGTCCGTACGGCTCAATTTCCATCTTGACGGTACCGACGTGGAATCAACAGAGATGCTTTGCGGCGGGGCGGTGGAAGTGCTTCTCGAGCCTTTGGATCCTGCGGGTCCCCATGTTTCAGTCTTAAAGAAGGCCCTTGAGGTGATCGGGCAGGGAGGCTCAGGCATCCTTCTGACGGCCCTTGATCAGGACCTGTCCGCCGGAGGCTTTTGTCCCAGGCTGTTTATCGATAAAACAGGGGAAAAGAGAGGTAACCTGGGGCTTTCCGAGGCTTTGGAGGAGTCCCTGTCGGGATATCTATCCGGCATACTTGAGACTGGACAGCCCGGGATTATTTCAGCCCCGATCGGAGGCGGCATGGGGATGGAGTTTTTTGCCGAGCCGGTAAGAGGTAAACCGATCCTTTTTATTTTTGGTGCCGGACATGTCGCAAGGCAGGTTGTACCTCTTGCAGAAAAGGTGGGTTTCAAGGCTTTCGTCCTGGATGACAGGCCTGAGTTTGCGGACGGCAGATTCTTCGGAAAACAAACCGAGGTGAGAGTGGTCTCTTATGATTGCGCTCTTGAAGGCATTAACATCCATGAGGATGCCTTTGTCGTAATAGTCACCAGGGGACATCTGGGGGACAAAACGGTGCTTGCCCAGGTGCTTAAGACCGATGCAGGCTATATAGGAATGATCGGAAGTGCCGGGAAAAGGGATGCGATTTTCGGAAAACTCATTGAAAAGGGCTTTTCAAAGAACGATCTTGAAAGGGTTTACTGCCCGATCGGAATCGAGATAGGCGCGGATACACCGGAGGAGATCGCAGTAAGCATTGTGGCGGAACTGATAAAAGTGAGGCGGGGGTAAGCAAAATCCAATCGGGGGATCTTATAAGATGGAGCATGAATACAGGAAATGGCTGTGGGAGGAACTTTCAAAAAAATGTATAAAAAACCTCAAAAGGCATGAATTCGACGCCCATTTCACACAAACCGCGGAAGAGGCCTTAGGGCTGATAAAGGAAATGGTTTCAGGGTATGAGACTTTCGGTTTTGGAGGTGCAGACACCACCAGGGAGATAGGCCTGGTTGAATCCTTGAAGAAGATGGGTAAGACAGTATATGACCATTGGGAAAAGGGCCTCGGCGCGGAAGAGATAGCTGAGATAAGGCTCAATCAGGGAAGATGCGACTGCTTTTTCTGCAGCGCAAACGCTGTTTCGGCAACAGGCGAGATAGTCAATGTGGACGGAATCGGAAACAGGACCGCGGCCATGAGTTTCGGACCCAAGAAGGTCGTAATCGTGGCAGGTATGAACAAGGTGACCCGGGACCTTGGCTCAGCCCTTAACAGGGTAAAGGAGGTGGCCGGTCCCATGAGGGCGAAGAGCCTTGACAGGGATACCCCCTGCGCCAAGACGGGCGAGTGTTCTGACTGCAATTCCGCCCAGAGGATATGCAGGATAACCACGATCCTTCACAGAAGGCCGATGATGACGGACACGACCGTGGTCCTGATAAATCAGCAACTCGGTTTTTAGGATTGAATCGACAGCCTTTATTCTAAAAGCCTTTTAAACAGCTCCCGGTAGGCGTCAAATACCCGGTTTCCGAAACAGACGAACCTTATCTCTTTGAGGGCGGTATCCGTTTCAAGGACCCTCTTGGTCTCCTCAAGGGCTATTTCCGCTGCCCTTTTAAGGGGAAAACCGTACGCCCCTGTACTGATGGAGGGAAATGCTACAGACTCTATGCCGAGTTTTTCCGCGGCCTTGTAGCAGTTCCTGTAACAGTCTGAAAGGAGTCTGTCCTCGTTTCTGTTACCGCCCGACCATACCGGGCCTACCGTGTGTATTATCCATTTGGCGGGAAGCCTGTATGCCCTGCTGACCCTGACCTCTCCTGTCGGACACCCTCCTATCTTGCGGGTCTCTTCGAGAAGTTCCGGCCCTGCGGCCCTGTGGATTGCGCCATCCACTCCTCCTCCCCCCAGAAGAGAGGTGTTGGCGGCATTGACTAGGGCATCCACCTCCTGCCTGGTGATATCACCTTCGATGATGTCTATTTTTCCCTTCATGGGTCCGTCCCTCCCTTTTAATCGTCAAAAGAGGCTTCATGATAGTTGGCGAAAACATCCTGTGATAATTTTCATCTATGCTTGATTTGATAAAAGTTACATGAGCTTGTCTGTTTTTGTCAAATCATGATGGTTGGTCCGGATAAAATCATTTCATGATAGAAGAGCCGTTTTTTTTGGCCGATTCAGGTAAAAGCGGCTCTGATAATATTTTTTTTAAGACTTGAAAAAAAAATTGACATCCTATAGGTAAGGGCTGCGGATGGATTAAAGGGTCAAAAGGGCTCATAATCTTTTCCGGAAGAAATTTGTGCTTAATAATTGATTTTAAATTTTATGTATTATATTAATCGCATTGCTGTATTTATATTCATTAATATCTTATTGAATTATGTTAGTGTTAAATGATTTTTATGAACGTCATGATGATTATTTATAGGTGATTATGTTGATTGAACTATCTTGTATTTAATTACAGTTATCGGATTACATATAAATATAAATCTTTAAAAAAGAGAAACTTGGTTATGGAGGGAATAAATGTTTGAAATATTAAGACGTGAGGAAATGGCTGATGGTACGGTTGTGATGAATGAGATCAGTGCCCCTCTCATTGCAAAAAATGCAAAGCCCGGTCAATTTGTCATCCTAAAGGCAAACGAGACTGGCGAGCGAGTCCCCCTTACCATGGCTGACAGTGACCCGGTAAAAGGTACTGTAACCGTCATGTACCAGGTTGTGGGAAAATCGACGATGTTGTTCAAATCTCTTCAGACGGGAGATCGTTTCCAGGATGTGATAGGCCCTCTGGGGAAGGCTACGCATCTGGAAAAGGTGGGAAACGTGGTATGCGTGGGAGGAGGGACAGGAGTCGCGGTCCTGCACCCCATTACCAGGGCACTCAAGGAGATGGGAAACAATGTCAAGGCTATCATAGGAGCCAGGACAAAGGATCTGCTTATCCTTGAAGAAAAGATGAAGTCCGCATCTCATGAACTGCATGTCTGCACGGACGACGGCTCATACGGTCATCACGGTTTTGTAACGGATGTGCTGAAGGATATCCTTGAAAAACATGACATAAAACTGGTTGTGGGAATAGGACCGGTTCCGATGATGAGGTTCGTGTGCAAGGTCACGGAGCAGTATAAGGTAAAGACCCTTGTCAGTCTCAACGCGATAATGGTTGACGGTACTGGTATGTGCGGCTGCTGCCGTGTGACTGTCGATGGAAAGACAAAATTTGCGTGTGTCGACGGTCCTGAATTCGACGGGCATAAGGTTGACTTTGACGTGCTGGCACAGCGACTGGAAGCCTACAAAGAGGAAGAGGCCTCGGCAGTGGAAAAATACAATAACGACTGCAAGCTGGGATAGCCCCGCACGATAGTTCTGTTTTCATGATTTTTGATGCTACACAGATTGAGTGAAAGACCCGAGAGGGCTACAGGGAGGAAAATATGGCGGAAAAACAGGGTAAGAAAGAAAAAATTCCAAGGCAGATAATGCCTGAGCAGAAGCCTGAAGTAAGAAGAAGAAATTTTAAGGAAGTACCTACCGGTCTTACAGAGGATTTGGCGCTTAAAGAGGCTGCCAGATGTCTCCAGTGCAAGAAGCCTTCCTGTGTGGAAGGTTGTCCTGTATCAGTTGATATCCCCGGCTTTATCGCGTTGATCAAGGAAGGGGAATTTACCGGTTCTATCCGAAAGATATGGGAGAAAAACGCTTTGCCCGCGATATGCGGCAGGGTATGCCCCCAGGAAATACAGTGCGAGGGAAGCTGTATACTTGCCAAGAAGGGGGACCCGGTAGGAATAGGTAATCTTGAAAGATTCGTGGCCGACCGCGAGCGCATGCACGGGAAAGGTGAACTGCCTCCCAAGGCCGCATCGACGGGGAAAAGGGTCGCTGTTATCGGATCGGGGCCTTCAGGCCTTACCGTGGCGGGGGATCTTATCCTAAAAGGCCATGACGTAACGATATTCGAGGCCTTCCACAAACCTGGCGGGGTCCTCGTCTACGGTATCCCGGAATTCCGTCTTCCAAAGGAGATAGTGTATTCCGAAGTCAATTTTCTGGAACGCCTTGGAGCAAAACTTGAGATCAATACGGTAGTGGGAAGGACCGTATCCCTGGATGAACTTTTTGAACAGGGTTTTGACGCCGTCTATGTCGGAGTCGGTGCAGGCCTTCCACGCTTCCTGAATGTTCCGGGAGAAAACCTGATCGGAATCTATTCGGCCAATGAATACCTCACAAGGGCGAATTTGATGAAGGCCTACCTGTTCCCCGAATATGATACCCCCATTGCCAAGGGAAAGGATGTCGTGGTGCTCGGGGCCGGAAACGTGGCAATGGATTCGGCAAGAACCGCCATGAGGCTGGGCGCCGATCGTGTACGGATTGTCTACAGGAGATCACGCGAAGAAATGCCGGCAAGGGCTGCGGAAATCCATCATGCCGAAGAAGAGGGTATCGAGTTTCATCTGCTTACCGCTCCCACCAGATTCATCGGAGATGAAAAGGGGCGCGTAAACTCAATGGAATGCCTCCAGATGAAGCTTGGAGAGCCTGATGAATCGGGGCGAAGAAGTCCGGTGCCCATTGAAGGATCCAAGTTCAATATCGAATGCGACCTTGTGGTTATCGCGGTGGGTGCGGGGGCCAACCCTCTGCTTACGCAATCTACCGATGGGCTTGAAATGAACAAATGGGGTTACATCATAGCCGATCCCAAGACGGGCAAAACCAGCAAGCACGGAGTTTGGGCCGGAGGCGATATAGTTACGGGGCAGGCCACGGTTATCCTTGCAATGGGAGCAGGCAGGGCAGCTTCCGATTCCATGCATGACTTTTTGACCCTTGGATGGTAAGGATCGGATATAAACGGTAATTATCATACTCCTTCATTTCAGGATGTCATTCAGGTCTTGAAATGGAGGAGTTTTTTTTATTTTGATAATCCGGTTTATAATTGAACCGGCCCTCCGGATAAAGATTTATATAAAATTATGTATTAATCTAGTATGATTAATCGTGTGGAAAGGGGGCGGGGGGGCAAGGGTTCAGAAGCGGGCGATTTCAGAAATTCCCTTTACCCGCACGATTCCACAACCTTAGTCACTTAAAATATCAGTCGGTGCTATCAGCGCTCGGCTTTCGGCAGTCAGAAAAAGCGATGAAGCATGCCGTTAAGCTCAATGCTGATGGCTGAGCGCTCCATCCGGAAGTCTTTGATTTATGAATGACAGGCGCTTCCGATCCATTAAGGCAAAAGCATTTTGCTTTAAACCCGGCCTGAAAACCGGGGTTTTCGTAATGAAATAGATTTATAAAACCGGCTGCATCCGGCGGGTGCGGCAAGGAAAGGCTTTTCAGGTATGATTCAGATAAGAAATTTCAGCATAATAGCCCACATAGACCATGGGAAATCAACCCTTGCCGATCGTTTCATACAGGCGACGGGTTTGGTGGGGACGAGGGAATTTCGCGAACAGATGCTCGACAATATGGATATAGAACGTGAGAGGGGTATTACGATAAAGAGCCAGGCCATTTCACTTCCCTACAGGAGCAGGGATGGAGAAGAATTTGAGCTCAATCTGATCGATACTCCCGGTCATGTCGATTTTTCCTATGAAGTATCACGCGCGCTTGCCTCCTGTGAGGGGGTTTTGCTGCTCATAGATGCCGCGCAGGGGGTCGAGGCCCAGACGGTAGCTAATCTGTATGCCGCGATGGAGCAGGATCTGGAGATAATTCCAGTTATCAACAAGATTGATCTTCCTTCCGCCGACATAGAAAGGGTAAGGGAGGAGATCGAGATCGACCTGGGGCTTGATTCCGACACGGCCATCCTCTGCTCCGCCAAGGAGGGTACAGGCATTGAAGAGGTTCTTGAGGCGATTGTTGACATGATACCTGCACCTGAAACAAAAACGGATGACCCTCTGAGTGCGCTTATCTTCGACGCCCGGTACGATCCTTTCAGGGGCACGGTCGTAAGCTGCAGGGTTTTTTCAGGCAGCTTGGGAGAGGGCGATATCATAAGGCTTATGTCAAACGGCGCGAACTATAAGGTCGAGGAGGTAGGCCTTTTCAGGGTGACACGGGAGAAGAAGAAGCGCCTTTCCGCGGGCGAGGTGGGTTATGTTATAGCGGGTATAAAAACCGTGGCGGATACCAGGGTTGGGGATACGATAACGCTTGAGAACAATCCCGTAGCCGAACCGCAGCCCGGCTTCAAAGATGTCAAGCCTGTAGTGTTTTCATCCGTCTACCCTGTGGCATCGGACGATTACCCGTCCCTTACGGATGCCCTCGAAAAATACAAGCTCAATGACGCGGCGCTTGCCTACCAGAAAGATTCGTCGGCAGCGCTCGGAATGGGTTTTCGTTGCGGCTTTCTGGGTCTTCTGCACCTGGAGATTGTCCAGGAGCGTCTTGAAAGGGAATTCGGGCAATCCATAATAATGACGACCCCGACCGTGGAATACCGCTTTACGCTTTCGGACGGGGAGGTCATTATAATCGATAATCCCACCTATTACCCCGACCCCGGCTCCATCGTGAGATCCGAGGAACCCTTTATCCGGGCCGGCATTCTGATACCGGAGCGCTATATGGGTTCGGTCATGGACCTGTGCAGGGAAAGAAGAGGGGTGAATCCGAAATTCAACTATCCGACAACGGGAAGGGTGGAGATCCAGTTTGACATGCCGCTGGCGGAGGTCATCTATGACTTCTATGACAGGCTCAAGACCGTCACACAGGGGTATGGTTCGTTTGACTATGAACTGCTCGATTATCGTGAAAGCGATCTGGTTAAGCTCGATATCCTTCTGAACGGAGAAAGGGTCGATGCGCTTGCCCAGATAGTTCACAGGGAAAAGGCAAGGCTGAGGGCCGTTAACGCCTGTAACAGGCTCAAGGAGGAGATCCCGAGGCATCTTTTCAAGATCGCGGTGCAGGGGGCCCTGGGCGGAACCATAATCGCCAGATCAACCATTTCGCCCTTCAGAAAAGATGTGACGGCAAAATGTTATGGTGGGGATATTTCAAGAAAGCGAAAGCTGCTTGAAAAGCAGAAAAAAGGCAAGAAGCGAATGAAGATGATAGGATCGGTCACCATCCCTCAGAGCGCCTTTGTCTCAGTGCTCAAGGGAGAAAAAAGCGACTGAATCCAAAAAAATCCGATCAAACGCAAGACCATCGGCATCCGTGAAGATCTCTGCCATCTTTAACCGCTTGATTCGACACCAAAAGGGACCCAGGTTGTTATGGCTGAACCAGGCCTTTATGTTCATATCCCGTTTTGCAGGAGTAAGTGCCCTTATTGCTCTTTTTATTCCATCGCTTCAACCTCTCTTGCGACACGCTGGCTCAAGGCGTTTGAAAGAGAGCTTGACCATTATGAGGGCCTGTTCGGATGCTATGACACCCTTTATATAGGGGGGGGAACGCCTACCTGTATCGGAATCGGGATGCTGGAGACGTTGATGAGCGCCATCAACAGACAGGCATGTCTTAGTGCCGGAGCGGAGCTTACGATAGAGGCAAACCCGTGCGATCTTACAAGGGAAATGATTTCATTTTTGAAGGATGCAGGTTTTAACAGGGTCAGCCTTGGAGTTCAGTCATTTGACGACAATATACTAGATTTTCTGGGAAGAAATCATAGCGGCCTTGAAGCTGTAAACGCCCTTGAAGAATTGCGTTCACAGGGCCTTGAAAACATCAGCATGGATCTTATCTACGGCCTTAGCGTTCAGAATACCGTTGAATGGGTAAAGGATCTTGAAAAGGCTCTTTCCTTTCGCCCCGAGCATATCTCCTGTTACCAGCTTACCATAGAGAAAAAGACCCTGTTTGACAGATTGAGGCAACGGGGAGAACTGGATCTTATTTCCGAAGAAGAGGAAAGCGAATATTTTCTCTGCACCTCCCGTTTTCTGGAACAAAGGGGCTACATACATTATGAGGTCTCCAATTTCGCCAGGAACGAAGACTGCCTTTCAAGGCATAACAGTAAATACTGGTCAAGGGTGCCTTATCTGGGACTCGGCCCGTCGGCCCACTCCTTTGACGGCGGATCCAGATGGTGGAATGTCCGCTCGGTAAAAAAATATATAACCGCTCTGGACAGCTCCATTCCCCCGGTGGATGAAAAGGAAGTCATATCCCCTGAACAGGCAAGGATCGAATCCCTTTGCACCGGCATAAGGACCCTGGAGGGCTTTCCTTTGACAGATCTGTCCTCAGCCCCCGAGGCCTCGGAGAATCTCTTGAGACTGCAGGAGGGGGGATATATCCGTCTGAAAAAAGGCAGGGCCGTTCCCACGAAAAAGGGATTCCTTGTGGCGGACCGAATAGCCTTGCTCCTTTCCTGAAGGCCTCAGGGTTGATTCGCCATTTATTAAAATCCTGATAAATTGATTAAAAAACTTGCCTGTGATAAAAGAAAATACCGGTTTTTTATTGAACGGTTTTTAGGCGTTATAAGGGAGAATGGAAAACGACACCTGCGCAACGAGTTTTGTATCAAGATGAGGATAATCAGAATATGGGTACAGCTGAGATAGATACAAAGAGAAAGGAGGCTGAGGTATATTATTCCATGGGCCTGCTTGAAGAATCCCTCGGCGTTTATGAAAAGATCCTTTCTTCATCCGATAATACCATGGATACCCAAGATAGAAATACTATAGAAGAAAAGATTGGGCGCATCAGAGACGAAATAACCACCCGAAGGCAGAGAGATGAAGAGGAGATGTCATCGGAAGGTGTCGCCATGATAAAGCCTTCCCTTAACGACAGCCGGGATGCAAAAGAGATCCTGGAAAATGCCTCCGCATTGATTGAGCTGGGCCTTGTTGAAGACGCGCTCAAGGAGTATGTAAAGGCCTTCGATCTTGACCTCCCAGTCCAAAAGGTACTCCATGAGTTTACCCGAATAATGTCCAAGAAACATTCTCCAGGTGACATTATGGAATGGGTGGGAAAACTCATTGATCAAAAATGGGATGATAATGAGGATAGGGCCGAGATCAGATTCCGGTTTGCCCTGGAAATGGAGAGCAGGGGAAACAAGGACCTGGCCTTTAATATTTATAAGGAAGCCTCGAAGATAGACCCTTCCAACATGGAATTGAAGGAAAGGCTTGATTCTATTATCAAGGCCATGTTTTCAGGCTCAAGATATGACTATCTCCTTAATAAAAAACTGGTTAATTCAGGCCAGTTACAAAAGGCACTGGCCATCTCCAGGAAGACGAGGAAGAGTGTCGAATTCGTCCTCATAGATCATTTCAAGATCCCCAAGAAGGAAATGGGGAAATCCCTGTCACTTTTCTATGGATGTCCATTCAAGGGTTTTGATTCAAAGATGCCCATTCCCGTGGAACTGATAAGAAATCTGAAGAAGACCTTCTTACTCCATGACGTATGGGTCCCTATCAATTGGAGCAGAGCCGGTGTGGAGATCCTGGTGGATGACCCTAAGGACCTTGGAAAAACCGGGCAGATAAGCGCCCTTATGAAGACGCGAAAGATCCTGTTTTGTGTCGGGATAAAGGAGGATATCGAACAGTTTATCCAGTATTTCTTTGAAAGAAAGAGGGAAAAACCTGTCGAAGAAATGATGGAAGAACTCGATATGATTCCCGATATCTCATTTGAGGAAGAAGAGGATTTCGAAGAAATAGAGGACGACCACGATGAGTCCTCCAGCCAGGTTGTCAGATTTGTTGACCAGTTTCTGATAACTGCATATCGTAAAAACGCCTCGGATATACATATCGAGCCTTCCCCCGTTACCAAGACAACGGGAATACGCTTCCGCCTGGATGGTGTATGTCATGAATATATGCAGGTTCCGAATTCCATGGCAAGGGGGATACTCTCAAGGCTCAAGATAATGGCAGGCCTGGATATCGCGGAAAGGCGGCTTCCACAGGACGGAAAGATCAAATTCAGGAGAAAGGGTGTGCCGGCCTTTGAAATGAGGATGGCCACCATCCCTACGACCGGTAGCTTTGAAGATGCCGTTCTGAGAATACTCGCAAAGGCAGGCGCTATGATGCTGGACGAGATGGGTTTGAGTGAAAGGAATTTGGAGGCCTTTCTTAAGATATTATCTCAGCCCTATGGCCTGGTTCTTGTCGTGGGGCCGACCGGTTCAGGAAAGACCACCACCCTTCACGCGGCCCTGGGTTATATCAATAAGCCGGGAATAAAGATATGGACTGCGGAGGACCCTGTGGAAATAACCCAGCATGGCCTCAGGCAGGTGGAGATAAAATCAAAAATCGGGCTTGATTTTGCAAGGGTGATGAGGGCCTTTTTGAGGGCCGATCCTGATGTCATAATGATCGGCGAGATGCGTGACTATGAAACTGCCTCCACTGGTGTTGAGGCCTCACTTACCGGTCATCTTGTCTTTTCCACCCTTCACACCAACAGTGCTCCGGAGACGGTTACAAGGCTGCTCGACATGGGCCTGAATCCGCTCAATTTCTCCGACGCCTTTCTGGGAGTTCTCGCCCAGCGTCTGGTAAGAAGGCTTTGCAACAACTGCAAGGAGAAATATAACCTCTCAAAAGATGAATTCGAAGAACTGGTAAAAGAGTACGGAGAAGAGGCGTTCAAGAGCACAGGTATCCGGTACTCGTCAGACATTGCACTGTATCGTGCCAAGGGATGTGATGAGTGCTCCGGAAGCGGATATAAGGGAAGAATGGGAATTCATGAGCTCATGATAGGTTCAAATGAGATAAAAAGGCTTGTCAAAAAGGCCGCTACTTCAGAAGATCTTTTCCGGCAGGCCGAAGCCGAAGGCATGACGACCCTTAAACAGGACGGATTGTTAAAGGTTTTTCAGGGGTTTACCGACATAAATGAGATCAGGAGAGTCTGTATCGAGTAGAAAATATTTATCGGGTCAATCTGTGTTTTAACCGTATCAATTATCACAAACAGCCTTTGTAAAGGTAATGAAGATGTCTCGAAAAGTCCTGGTAGTAGACAATGATTTTTTCTTTGTGGAATTTTTGGCCGAACTCCTTGAAAACCGAGGCTATGAAGTCATAAAGGCCTATGACGGAAAGGAGGGGCTGGAGCGGTTTGATGAAAATCAGTTTGATCTGGTTTTTTGTGATATTATCATGCCGAAGATAGACGGAGGTCTGTTTATGAATATAATAAGAAAGAGATACCCTGATGCCTCATTTCCTATAATAGCCCTTTCGGACCTGATAATTGAACAACTGGGTGACGTCAAAAAGATAAAGGCGGATTACTACATACCGAAGGGTCCTATGGAGGAGATGGGAAAGGAACTTGAAACGCTCCTCGACAGGATAGAAAAGGATCCCCTGCCTTTTCAGGACAATGAGGAGTTCTTTGAAAGGGACAATCTGTACCCCAGGCAGGCGTCGGTGGAACTTATGGAAAGCCTCAATTTTCAGAAGTCTATTATCGAAAGTATCGGGGTGGGAATCACAGTCGTGGACAAGGATGCCAAAGTAATAGGCGCCAACGGGGCGGCTCTCGAAATTTTAAAAAAGTCGATGGAACAGGTCTTGAACAATAAGATCATCAATGTTTTTCCGGAAAACTGTAAGGCAAAACTGGTGCAGTCCCTGAAACAGGTGATCCAGGATCAGGATGTAAAAAACAGTGCCTTTGCATTCAAATACAAAGACAAAAACATAGGCGTTATCGTCTCTGTGTTAAGATTGGAAGGGGAGATCGCAGGATGGACAATAACCATGGAGGACACGGAATGGGCAGAACAAGCATAAAAAACAAGTTAATCCTAAGCTTCCTGCTGTTACTTCTGCTGGTCGTGATTGTCATATCCATAGTGAATCAGGTCGCGCATGATTTCTATATCGCCCAGGCAATTTCCATAGCTATTGCCATGGCTTCAGGGATTGTTTTCGGAAGCATCTTTTCAAGCTCTATCGTGAACAGGTTGAAAAGCCTCAGTGACGTGGCAAAGGAGATAAGCAAAGGTGATCTTTCCAAGGAAATAGAACTGCTGTCCCGTGATGAGGTAAGGGATCTCGAAGAGGTGTTTGCCGCAATGGTGGGTGATCTGAAGAGGGTCCTGAATGACATGAAAAGGGCGTCCATCCAGATTCAGAGCACAAACAGGATCCTTAACGAACTGTTCAAAAAGATCCTCACCAACGGCCAGATGATAGATCAGTCGGCCACGGACATCGCGAAGGGTTCGGAGGAACAGGCCATGATCGTACAAAAGACATCCCAGAAGATGGATGAAGGCCTGAGACAGATGGACGAGCTGGTAAAAAAGACGCAGGAAACGGTTTCCAAGATAGGTGAGGCACGCCACAAAAGTGAGATGGGTGAGGCAAAGGCCAGAGAAACCCTTCAGCATCTGGACGGGGTTTTGAGACAGATGACAGGCTATACGGAGCCTATATACAGGCTGTCAAACAGGGTTGAGAAGATACAGCTCGTAATAAAGGTGATGGATGAAATCGCCCAGAAAACAGACCTGCTTTCCCTCAATGCCTCTATCGAGGCCACAAGGGCGGGGGAACTGGGGAAGGGGTTTGCACTTGTTGCAAATGAGATCAGGTCCATGGCCGAGAACTCAAAGCAGTCGTCCCATGAAATAGCCGATATCGTGGAATCTATAATGGAAGAAAACAAGGCGGTCATAGACGCACTTTCAAAGAGTCAGACAGGTATCAAGAAGGGGCGTGAAATAATCGACGGAATCGTGGGTACGTTCGGGGAAACGGTTTCAGGTGTCAAGGATATATTTCAGGAAGTGAAGCAGATAGAAGAGGTCAACCGCAGGCAGCTCGATCAAATGAATTCCTTTATCGATTATTTCAAGGAGCTTTCCAGGCTGGCCCAGGGAAATTATTTGTCCACTCAGAAGACAAGTGTCGCCACCAAGAGACAGAAGGAAGATATAATCGAGATGGCAAAGACCATGAAGTCGCTCAATTTGCAGTCTGAAAAGATGATCAAGACACAGCAAGGGTTCAGGCTTGGACAAGAATAAAAAAAAGGAGTGCTTCGTATTCAAGGCGTTCGATCAATACCTGGGGATAAGACCGCGCTATATATACAGGGTGGTGGATGAGATCAAGATTACGCCGGTTCCCCTGGTATCGGAATGCTATCTTGGGTTGATCTATTACAGGGGGGAGTTGTTCGATGTCCTTCAGGCCGGCAGGTTAATGGGTAAGGTGGAGCTTTCTGCTGAGAACGGCCGGATAATACTTCTTAAATGGGGGGGCAAGAAGATAGGGCTGATCCCTGAAAAGATTGTCGGACTGACATGGATAAGCGGAGAGGGAGAAGGGGAAGAGAAATACGGTACGGATGAGTGTCCCCTGAGGTTTATTGAACCTGATGATATCTGGGATATGGTAAACGGGTTTTCCGATGGATTTGACAAAATATGAAAGGATCTTCACCGAAGAGGCCGGGAAATACCTGGAAGAACTTGACAGGTTTCTCATGGAGGTGGAAAAGGATCCTGACAACCTGAATCTATGGGGTGACATACATGGAAAGGTCCACTCCATAAAGGGTATGTCAAGGGCCCTGTCTCTTGATAAAATAACAGGGCTGAGTCATCTCATGGAAGACTGGTGCAAGGCCTTTCAGCAGGGAGCGGTATCCGCATCCGCCGATATGATCCAGATGCTTTTTAATGGAGTCGATATCCTGAAAGGTCTGGTTGAAAAGGGTGGAAAGATTGAGGACAACGAAAGCCTGGGTGCCTATAACGGTATCCTGAGCCAGTTTGAGAAGGACCCTGATCAGTGGACCGGAAAAACCGGACAGTTTTCCGGGCCCGTCCCGGCTGAGGCCGGCAGGATAGATCATGTAAGGGTAAAATACTCCCTGATAGAAGAGTTGCTGGGGCTGTCCCAGGAAATCCAGTTTATGGAAAAAAGGCTCCCTCCTGTATTTAAGGGGCAGATCTCCATGGGTTTTAAGAACTGGATAGATCATTATACATCCATGCTCAAGGGGCTTTATTTCAGGCTTGCCCAGTTAAGACTCATGCCTGTCGGCGATTTTGCCGACCTCTTTGTAAAACCGATCAGGGATATGGCCAGGGACTACGACAGGAACATAGTCTTTGACGTCGTAGGGGGTGACATAGAGGCCGACCTTGTAATGCTTGAAAGATTGCGTGAGCCCTTCATTCACATATTGAGAAATTCCATCGCCCACGGTATAGAGAGTTCCGAAGAACGCATCGGCATGGGCAAAAAGGGGGAGGGCAGGATCCTTATTGAGGCAAAAAGCGAGAAAAACAGTATCGCCATAAAAATATCGGACGACGGAAGAGGCATCAGCAGATCCGCCATTTCAAGGTATCTCAAAGAAAACAGGGGCATGAGCGGGGAGGAGATATCCGGGATGCCTGAAGAGGAATTCCTCTGGACCATATTCAATCCTGATTTTTCCTCTGCTTCCGGTACGGATGATCTTGCGGGAAGAGGCATAGGGATGAGTGTCGTTTCCCAAACCATCAAGGCCCTGGGAGGTAAAATTTCCTTAAGATCGCAGGAGACCAGGGCGACTGAATTCCTGATGGTATTACCGGTTTCCCTGTCAATAATTTATGCTATTTCCTTCAGACTCGGGAGATATGTCCTGTCTATCCCCACCTCCAAGGTGGTTTCCATTGACAGAAAAAAATTCTCCGAGATTGTCAAGGATAAGAGCTACCTGGATATCAAAGGCATTCTTGGTGTTGAAGGTGGCAATGGTGAAGGGTCCTTGCATGTGCTTAATCTGCGTTATCAGGCTGACATAGAAGGGGAAAAGGGGACTGTAAAACTGGCCGTTGAAAATATAATAGGAAATACGCCCCTTATGATAATGCCGCTTGGTGAAATCCTTGGCAAGATCGATGCTTACGCAGGAGTGGGCATTATGGAAAACGGAGACATATCGATGCTTCTGGATATGGACTCCATACTGGAGGGTTTTCCCTATCTTGCCTTTCCTTTGGGTTGATTCCGCCTTATCTCCCAGCAGTGATGAGCCCTGCTTTTTCTGATAAAATCGGGAGGAAGGGTTTTTTTGCCGATATCTGTTATATGAAATTCTGAAAGTGCCTTTTGGTCGAGTTTGAATCTCTTGAAATTATTGGAAAATATGAGCACCCCGTCATGCTCAAGTCTCTTTGCCGCAAGACCGATAAGTTCGACATGATCCCTCTGAACATCAAAGGTCCGTGCCCTTCTTTTTGTGTTTGAGAAGGTAGGGGGATCCAGGTAGATTATATCAAATTGTTCCCTGGTTCCGGAAAGCCACTCCATACAGTCGGCTTGAACCATCCTGTGGTTGGCTTCGCTGAAGCCGTTGAGTGAGAGATTGCAGCCTGCCCATTCCAGATACCGGGGTGAGAGGTCAACGGATGTGCTTCGTTTTGCTCCCCCCGCGGCCGCGTGCACGGTCGCGCTTCCGGTGTAGGAAAAGAGATTCAGAAACCGGATACCGTGTGAATTCGCCTGAATCATTTTTCTTATGTTTCTGTTTTCCAGGAACAGGCCCGTATCGAGATAGTCTGAGAGATTAACCAGAAAAAGACATCCGTATTCACTCACCTCGGTAAGCCTGCCCCTGCTGCCATGCTTCTGATACTGGGATTTTCCTTTCTGCCTGCTTTTTACCTTGAGAAAGATCTTTTTCCTGTCCACTTCCATTATTTTCATCACGGTAATTATGATATGATCCAGCCGTGCCAGGGCCTTTGAAGTACCAACCGTTTCAGGGGCCGAATATTCCTGGATGTGGATGTCGCCCTCATAAATATCAATTGCAACATTGTATTCCGGTATGTCCGCGTCGTAGACTCGGTAGCAGCTGACCGACTCCTTTTTTATCCATTTTGAAAGGGATTTGAGGTTCTTAAGAAGCCTGTTTCCGAACGCCTCGGATTTGTCGAGGCCCGGGTCGTGCGAATTCAAAAGGGTGGAAGAAGCTGATTGCGGTTCAGAAGATTCAGGTATGTCAAAGACATTCAGATGACATTCGATAGGCCCGTTATAAAGCATGTGTCTGCTTACCGGATTCATCCCCAATGATTTTTCAAGGCCTTTGCCGGAGGTGAATACACCGGCATTCCAGCCCTTAAATCGTCTTCTGAGTTTTCTGCCCAGGCATTGATAAAGATAGTTCAAGGGTCTTTGTGAACCCATCCTTTCTCCGTAGGGAGGATTGACCACAATGAGCCCGGTATCGGACCCCTTTATCTTTGACAGTCGGGAGGAAAGCATTCCCAGTTCCTGCCTTTCCACATGTATGATTCCGTCCAGGCCTGCCTCCGTGATATTTTCAAGGGAGGAACGAATCGCCTTCAGGTCTGCGTCAAAACCATGGATTCTGGGCCATTTTAACGCTTTGGCCTCGACCCTGCGTGTCTTGGCGTCGGAAAGGAGCTTTTCCCACGTGTGAAGGGAATGTCCCTTCCAGCGGGTAAAGCCGAAGTAATCACGGTAGAGGCCGGGAGCGATTCCTCCATATATGAGTGCGGCCTCTATCAGTAGCGTGCCTGAGCCGCACATCGGGTCGAGCAGCATATGGTCGCTGGGAAAATTTTTTGACCATCCCGACAGGATCATTAAGGCTGCGGCAAGGTTTTCCTTCAGGGGGGCCTGTCCGCCTGATTTTCGATAACCCCTTTTGTGAAGGCCGTCACCTGACATGTCGACACTGAGGGTTGCAATGTCGTGGTCAAGAAAAAGATGAAGGGAGATATCCGGCCTTTCAGTCTGAACCGATGGCCTGATGTCGTATCTGGCCCTGAACTGATCGACCAGTGCATCCTTTACGCGGAGGGCTGCATATCTGGAGTTGTTTATGGCGGATTCCCTGGATGTGCATCTTACTGAAAAGGTCGTTTCCGGTGAAAGGTGGTCATCCCATTTTACCGTATCGGCGCCGGCATACAGGGCGTCTTTGTCGGCTGCTGAAAAGGTCGCAAGCGGCTTGAGTATGCGCGAGGCGAGCCTCGACCAGAGGCAGGCGAGGTATGCATTTTTGAGCGGGCCGGAGAAAAGAACCGCACCTTGCATCTTCTTGATAGATTCAATGCCGAGAGAGGCCAGTTCGTCGTTTAGAAGAACTTCAAGCCCTGATGCACAGGTCGCAATAAAATAATCGTATTTTCTTTGATAAGTGTTCATGCTTTTCAAGTATCACCCGGTAGACTATAGGGTAACGATCAAATAGTCCACACAAAAAGGGATGATTCGTTAACCAATGCCTCCTGAATTCTCAATGAAATTTTTCGATCCAGATGCTTTTGCTTTAATAAGCAGGGCCAAGTTACCCGCTATCGCAGCAAACTATTGACAGATAAGGAGTTTATGCTTAATCTGGATTGCAATAATCACCTTGTTTTTTTTGCTATTCCATTATGGAAAAGCTGATCCTCTGAGCAAGGCTGGGGAAAATGGCGCTGCTTTAATGGATCGAAGAGCCTGCAATACATACGAAGATTTCCGGATGGAGCGTTCGGCCGCCAGCATTGGGCTTAACAGCCTGTTTTTCACTACTTTTGCTGACAGCCGAGCGCTGATAGCAAGAACTGATATTTTAAGTGTCTAAAGTTTCGGATCCGGTTTTCTTCGCACCCGGTCCTTTGGGCCGGGATTCTTCACTGGCCAAACATATCCATGGAGGAACAGGAATGAAATTTAACGATGTGAATGCGGTTTTTTCTTCAATACCCCAGATCTTTGACCCGAAGGCCGCCGGGGACATGGAGGCGATATTTCAGTTCAATATAACCGGGGAGGGGGGAGGAAACTGGAATCTGACTATCAAAAACGGGACCTGTGAGGTAAGGGAGGGCTCACACGAATTCCCTACCGTCACGCTGATTATGGATTCCGATGTCTGGCTTGCCATGGTGAAAAGAGAGATCAACGGTATGCAGGCCTTTATGAGCGGAAAACTGAATGTCAGGGGCGATATAATCCTGGCACAGAAGATTCCCGACCTCTTCCCCTTTTAGACGGAAAAAAGTACTATGATGTCATTTCCGGATGAGCAGTCAGCTGTATCAGACCCGGGGCGTGATATGAGTTTCTTTTCCGTTTATATCTAAATCCCGCGTGCCTTTTCCTTTGCCTCCTGTTTTTTTTTGCATGTTATGCAGAGAGTGGTGACCGGGCGCGCATTCAGCCTCTCCTCCGATATCCCCCTGCCGCAGACTTCGCATCTGCCGTATGTGCCATCTTCGATCTTTTTAAGCGCCTCTTTTATCTTATTGATTAATTTACCTTCTCTTTCCTTTATCCTGAAGATAAAATCTTGATCCGATTCAAAAGACGCCTGGTCAGCAATGTCGGGCGATTTTTCAATCATGTCAGCGGCGTTTATTACTGCCTCACCAGACCCCTTAATAAGCGCTTCAAGTCTGTCCGTGAGTAACCTTTTAAAATGCTCTCTTTTTTTTTCCGTAAGGGTATTTTTCAAAGGGAAACCTCCTTGTAGATATCTGAGGTAAATCCATTTTGATTTTTGCAGGTTCAGGTAAAGGGGGTTAAAGGAGCCTGAATGTAACTTTCATAGCGCCTGAGGTCGAAAAAGATAAATATGACCTGCTGCCGTTGATTAGGTGAAGGGGCTCCTTAAACAATATCATTATACAACAACCAGTCAGGTTTTATCCAGGAATTAAATCATGGGATGTTCCGGCTTTACCAAAAAACATCTATGAAATAAGGCGTTGATCAAGTCAAGTCAATTTGTTTTATCACGTCACTTTAATAATTCCCTTTTTATATAGGGAGAATCCGGGTATTATAATTACATGTATCATCTCTTAACCCCCCGGGCCCTTTTCCCGGGCTGTTAGCGAGGAGAGCCAGGTAAAGGCGTGCCGTATCTGCTCTTTGCGCAACCTTTGAGGGATTTATTGGAAATGGATGAGCAAAGAAGATTGAAATTTTTAGGAGCCATGATCGGAAGCGCTCTGGGGGACGCGATCGGTGAGCTTGCCTTCCTCAATCCTGAAAAAGGGCTTTTGGAAGATATTCTCTCAGAGATCCCGGAGCTTTGCTATACGGTCGACACTGCCATGGCTATCGGTCTGGCAGAGGCGATTTCACAAAGTGCCGGGATAGATGAAAGGTTTCTAGGTGACACATTCGCAGCTAATTATTTTAGGGAACCGTGGCGGGGATATGCAGCCGGCCCCCCTGCCATCTTTTCCGCGGTCAAAAAGGAGGGAACAACCTACTCAGATGCCGCCGCAAGGATGTTCAAAGGCATGGGGTCTTTCGGAAACGGGGCTGCGATGAGGATAACTCCGGCAGCCCTTTTTTTCTATGATTCAGAAGAACTATACGAACAGGTGTCCGCGGCAAGCAGGGTGACCCATGTTCACCCGGTGGGAGTGGATGGAGCGGCGGTACTGGCCCTGGCTATTTCAAGCGCGTTAAGGTTTGAGAGTACCGAAGAATTTCCGTTTCATGATTTTATGGGCTCGCTGATTGACTTTGCAAGGACAGCAGAGATAAGAAAGAAGCTTGAGCAGGTCCATGATCTGTTTGTTTCGTCTGCTGGTCCTGAAAGGGCCAAAGGGCTCCTGGGCAGTTCTGTGGCTGTCCAAGAGTCAATGCCTTTTGCACTTTATTCCTTTTTGTCGCACAGGGATTCCTATGAGGACTGTCTTTTCTGTGCCGTATTAAACGGAGGCGACCGGGACACCATCGGCGCAATGGCGTGCGCCGTGTCAGGGGCCTACCTCGGAATAGAGGCTATCCCCTGGAAGTGGAAAGAAAAGCTTGAAAACAGATCTTATATCGAACACCTGGCTTTCGTACTCGAAGATATCATATATTGATGAAAGTGTTTTGGCGATAATAGTTAGACAAAATTTTCCATAGATAGGAGGAATTCAAGAATGTCTGAACTTTTCGAAGACATCATGCAAAGACGAAGCATCAGAAGGTATGAACCGAAAGCTGTGCCTGAAGATCAAATTGAAAAGATCCTTGAAGCGGTAAGATGGGCCCCTTCGTGGGCAAACACTCAGTGCTGGGAGATCGTACTTGTGAAGGATGAGGCCGTTAAGGAGAGTCTGAGGCAGACGCTTCCGAAAACCAACCCCGCCTCAAAGGCCATAGCGCAGGCCCCTGTTGTTTTTGCTCTCTGCGGAAGGTTGAAATCTTCAGGCTATTACAAGGATCAGGTGACCACGAAATTCGGGGACTGGTTCATGTTCGACCTCGGGATTGCGACGCAGAACATCTGCCTGGCAGCAAAAGATCTTGGCCTGGGAACGGTTATAGTGGGACTCTTTGATCATGACAAGGCCGCTGAAGCGTTGAAACTGCCTGAAGGATATGAAGCGGTCTCACTTATACCTGTGGGTTATCCGGCAAAGGATTCCCCTGTCCCCAAGAGGCGCGAGATAAGTGAATTCACACATCATGATCATTTCTAGCCCTCATTTATAAGGGGGTTTTATTCAAGTATGGAGACCCTGGTCTTATGAGCCGGGTCGGAAAAAAAGGTTGACGGCTTCGTAAAAAGTCCAACTGTCCCGCCTCGGGCGGGATTATGCTTCATCTTTCGTCATTGCGGCGTACTTATAAGTACGCCTCATTCCTCAAGATTTGCAAGCCTTGCATTTGGAGCTTTTTACTGTGCCGTGTCAATTATGACTTTTTGCGGGTTCATCAAGGTTGGACTCCCCGCTTTTTTCCATCCTTTCCAACTAGACCCAGGGGTTCCCTTCCGCTGTTTCAGGTATCCCGGAAGGGGGCCTTTGGATGATCTCCCGTCAGTCACATATTCGGACAAAAAAACAGCAAGGCTATAATTTTTAGGTTATGTCTTAGATGATATAACTAATTAATATCATTAGAAAATTTTTGACATCTCTTTCCGCGGACGTTATGATTATAAGCAATTTTCCGGGATGTTTCAGATCTTCAGGCAGCTCTGCCGAAATTCAAGGCCGGGTTGAAACGTGGTGAGAACCGCTTTCTGAAACGTAATCATAAAGCTCAGGGGTCGCTTATCCGGGATATACTGTTGAACTTCTTTCTGAATCCGGCTTCATTTTGCATATCGTTCTCCTGCTCCCTTTCTACAGACCTCTGTCTTAACAGCTCCATTTAAAAAACCCTTGGTTTTGGGGATCCGACTGTTGATTGAGTCATGAGACGGGTGCATATGGAAATATATACTTGGAACTGAGATAACAAGGACAATCGTTTTAAACATTACAGAGGTTTTTGAAAAGGAGGTTCAAATGGAAAAGATACTTAGAATCGACATGGGGGCTGAGGGCGGTCCAAAGGTGACCGAGGAGCAGACAGGAGAATATGCCGGCCTGGGTGGACGGGCGCTGACATCTGCCATGGTGTATAAGGAGGTGCCGCCGCTTTGCCATCCCCTGGGTGCGGACAACAAGGTCGTAATCGCCCCCGGTCTTTTAAGCGGTTCTATCGCCGCCATGTCCGGCAGGCTTTCGATCGGCTGTAAGAGCCCCCTTACAGGCGGTATAAAGGAGGCCAATTCAGGCGGACAGGCCGCGCAGGTGCTCGCAAGGCTTGGTTATGCGGCCGTAGTGCTTGAAGGTAAACCTGCCGACGATACCCTGTACCGGATTGTAATAGACAGGGAGGGGGTAAAGATATCACCTGACAACAGCCTCAGGATGCTTGGAAATTATGACCTGATCGACAAGGTCAAGGGTGAGTTCGGAGACAAGGTGGCCTGCATCTCAATAGGTCCTGCAGGCGAGATGAAAATGGCGGCGGCATCCATTGCCTGTACTGACGTGGAATTCAGGCCGACAAGACACGCCGGCCGGGGCGGAGTGGGAGCGGTCATGGGTTCAAAGGGTGTGAAGCTGATCGTGTTGGATGATAAGGGCATGAAAATGAGGGCGGCAAAGGATCCGGACAAGTTCAAAGCGGCGAACAAGTCGTGGGTTGAGGGATTGAGAAAGCATCCGGTTACGGGAGAAGGACTGCCGGCCTACGGTACCAATGTCCTTACAAACGTCATAAACGAGGCAGGTGCTTATCCCACCAGGAATTTTTCAGAGGGCCGCTTCGAAGGAAGCGCCAAGATAAGCGGAGAGACCCTGGCCGAGACGGAGACCTCCAGGGGTGGCCTTGCCACCCACGGCTGCCACAGGGGTTGTGTCATAAGATGTTCAGGTACCTATGTGGACAAGGATGGCAATTTTCTTACCAAACAGCCTGAATACGAGACCGTTTGGTCCCATGGAGGTAATTGCGGAATAGACGATCTTGATTCCATTGCCATGCTGGACAGGCTGGATGATGACTTCGGACTTGATACGATTGAAATGGGGGCGACCATCGGTGTTGCCATGGAGGCGGGTATAGCCAAATTCGGGGATGCCGAGGCGGCCATAAACCTGGTAAAAGAGGTGGGAAAAGGCACTCCGCTTGGAAGGATACTCGGAAATGGTGCGTCTGTAACGGGAAAGGTCTTTGGTGTCGAACGGGTTCCCGTTGTAAAGGGCCAGTCCATGCCCGCCTATGATCCAAGGGGTATCCAGGGTATCGGAGTGACCTATGCGACGAGCACAATGGGAGCCGACCATACAGCAGGTTACGCAATAGCCACTAATATACTGGGTGTGGGCGGGAGCGTGGATCCCCTTAAGCCTGTCGGGCAGGTGGAGCTGTCAAGGAACCTGCAGATTGCAACTGCCGCGATTGATTCCACCGGCATGTGCCTTTTTATAGCCTTTGCGATCATGGATCAGCCTGAGACCTTTCAGGCCCTGATCGATATGATAAATTCCTTTTACGGTCTTGAACTTACGGCCGATGATGTTACGGAGCTTGGGAAATCGGTCCTGAAAAACGAAAGAAATTTCAATGCTGCTGCAGGTTTTACATCAAAGCATGACAGGCTGCCTGAGTATTTCAAAAATGAGGCGCTTCCTCCTCACGGGATAAAGTTCCAGGTAAAGGATGAAGATCTCGATCAGGTCTTCAACTGGTAAAAAGGGCTGTTTTAAATAAATACCGGGGGGTCTTTATAAGACCTCCCCTGCTTAGAGACAGATGTATGTCACAGACGGAAAACGGCATATCAAAAGATCCGGAAGGAAAGCTCATATTGAAGATAAAGTCCGGTCCTTCAATCGATTTTTCAGCCCTTTTTCAAAGAGGTTTTCAGGTCGTAACGGCCGGGGAGCGCTCACTCAAGGATTTTCTTTCCACAGAGCTGGGCCTGCTCCCCTCCTACATAGATGAAAGGGTCCAGACCATGTTTCTTGACGGAAGGGCCGTGGATGACCCGGACAGGGCAGTGGTGAGCGGAGGCTCGACCGTTTCCCTTTCAGCCGCGATGCCGGGCCTTTTGGGGGCGACTCTCAGGCGCGGGAGTTATTATGCGGCAATGAGGAAGGAGATATCCTATAAGGCCCGGAGTGTAAAGGCAGAAGACAGGAATAATATCGTGACGGTCAAGCTTTTCAATCTGATGGCAAGGGAGATCGCGCCGGAATTGGTCCTAAAGGGAGTCTGGTTAAGCGGAAAGGACCTGGCGGAGTTTCTAAAGGGGAGATCAGATCTGTTTGGTCCTCTTGTGGAGACAGCCCTTCTCAACGGCAAAGAGACTCCATCCGGTAATCTTATCGAGAGTCTATCCGGGATGGAGAGGGTTTTTTTCAGGATCGCCGAATAGGACTTACCCACCTGCAACAGGCGGAAAAACACCCAGACGATCACCATCTGAAAGGCGCTTTTCACCGGCTTCCTTCTTGCCGTTGAGAAATATCAGCTTGACTTTTTCAACAGACACCTCATGTTCCTTTAAGAGTTCCCATATGGTCGTGCCTTCTTTTACCTCCACCTCAAGCACGCCCCCTGATTTTTTTACCCCGGCTGCGACACGGGAAAGGGATGCATATAATCGCAATTCTATCTTCATTTTGATTCCCTGACTCATTGTAACGAGGAATTAAAAAAGATGTCTTAATTACCTTCTCTTCATGTTATAATATAATCACCAAAAGAACAAATTCCTGACAGCCTGTCAATTTCATAATAAACAGCAGACCGCTGGATCGATCGAACGGGGAAAACGGGGATAATTATGAAGCAGATCCGTCCGGGAAAACTCCACGATCCCATAAGGGAAGATTCCTTGTTCGTAAAGGACCCTGCAGGACGAAACGTCCGGGTAATTTATGAAGAAAAGGCGGAAACGATCTCCGAAAAATATGGCGTTTCATTGCATGATGTTTTTGCCGAATCGCTCAGGATAGGGATTTTTCCCTACCGCTACATCAGAAACAGCGATTCTCTCGGTTTCCAGGATCAGCTGAAACTGGCCGAATCGCATGTGGCCGTAGTAGGTGCGGGGGGGCTTGGTGGTCAGGCCATTCTTCTTCTGTCCAGAATGGGGATAGGAAGGCTTTCGGTAATAGACAGTGACAAATTTGACGAAACCAATCTCAACCGGCAGGCATTGAGCAGCAAGACCTCCCTTGGAGTCTTCAAATCTCAAGAGGCTTATGATCTTGTACGATCAATTAATCCGGCGGTAGAGTTCTTTGCCCACAGGTTAAGACTTGATGCGTCAAACTGCGGATCGGTTCTTGAGCGTGCCGATGTCGTTCTTGATTGTCTTGATAATATAAGAGACAGGTTTGTGATTGAAGAATGTGCAAAGGCACTGGGAAGGCCTCTTGTCCATGGTGCGGTCGCCGGGTTTGAGGGGCGCGTCATGACAATATTTCCAGCGGACAGCGGCTTGAGTTCCCTATACGGGGAAAGGGCTCAGGAGAGCGAAAACCATGAGAGCGCTGAAAAGTCGATGGGTGTAACCGCCCCTGCCGTCTCTTTTATAGCAACCCTTCAGGTGATGGAGGCAATAAAGATTATACTGGGCAGGGGGAGAATTATGAGAAACAGGATGCTTAATTGTGATCTGGAGACTGGTGAGATAACGGAGTTCAGCCTTTAAATGAAAATAAGTCAGGATGAAAACTGCCTGAATGGAAATCCCGGCCCCTCTTCCCTGAAGGACCGGGGTTTTGATATAATAGTGTCAGTTTATTTCAAGCATTGGCCCTTTTCCGGACCTCTTCCAAAACGGTCTCCTTTACCGCTTTTGAATTTATGTCCCCTCTCAAGCCCGCCTGCGAGGACCCTGACGCGCTGTTCAGGGGTAAGCATGTTGAGGATTGATATCCTGTGGTCAATCGCCTTTTCCTGCATCCGGCCCATTAGTTCATGGATCTCTTTCTGTTTTGCCTTGATGGCGGTTACGTCGGCTTCCTTCTGCAGCCAGAGCAGTTTCATCTCCGCCTTTTTCGCCACCAGTTTACTGCGTATAGGGATGGTATCCTTGATATGGGTTTCCCTTAGAGCCCTGACCGTGTCGAGCTGTTCCTGAGTAAGATCAAGAGAGGAGGTGAAGTCGCGCATGCCCCAGGGAGGTCCCTGCCGGTCGCCTTTCCTGTCCCATGGGTCTGCCATGACAAAAGTTGCGGAAAGAAAAACCATCAGTGTTGAGATAACTATTACAGTCTTTTTCATTTGATATCCTCCAGTATTTTTGATTTTGCCTGACTATAAAGCATGATCTGTGCCAAAAAACCCGATAAGTATGTAACCTTTTGGTATTACAGATTATAACTACGGGGAAAGATCCAGGGAAAAGATGGTTTTAGGGAGGTGTTCGGTGCAATAAATGTCGTTGAAGGGCTTTTTGTTCGACAAATTCGTCGAAATTTCGTATCTTTTTTATTCAGAAAAGGTGAAGCAGGTTGATAGGGGCTGTTAAGGTCAGGTAAACCTTTCAAGCATGGTATTTGCATGAATTTACCGGACAAAACGGGTGGAGACAGAGGTGAATGGGAAAAAAAGACGGAAAACCGGGTTCTGGGTCGGGAAAGACAGAACCGCGTTCAATTTTTCAGCCTGTTGCAGTAGCACTGGTCTGTGTGGTCCTTATCATCCTTCTTGCCTTTATCGGAATGATCAATCTCAAGGGACTGCACGACAGCCTGGTGGGTTATATGGAGACACGGGGTCTCCACCTGATAAGGGATGTGGAACAGTCTTCCGAATATTATCTGAAAAGGTTAATGCAAAGTGGTCCGTCCGGAATAGATACTGAATTCAAGCCGGTTTTTTCAGAGAGCCTGTCACTTCAGGAGGCGATGGTTATCGATCTCATAGAGATTGCGCGTAAGATCGACTTGTATCAGGGAACTGAACCTCTCACGGACGAAGAGGTCGGATCCATTGCTCGGGCAGAAGAAATCCGGCTCATTGCGGTCGTTGATTCAGCGGGGGTGGTAAAGGCGAACGGATTCGTGGATGGGCATCTGCTGGGCCTTGCCGAACCTGTGGTAAAGGGACATGAAAAAATTGTTGTTGATCTCTTCGGGCCGGCCGCATTTTTGAGGGATACGGGTGCCTTGATCCTGAAAAGAGAAGGAAGGCAAGGCGCTGTAATATTGGGCCTTGACAGGGAGGGTATAAGGTACAGAAGTGTTATGGTGGCTTTTCAGGCGGCAATCGAAGATATCGTGAGGGAAAGTGAGACCGCATACTTTGCCGTTATGGACCAAAACCGGAAAATAATAGCGGGAATAGGTGATTTTTCAGGGATTGAAAGGGTTGATAACCCTGCCACGGAACCTGAGAAGATAACAAGAAGGGGGATATCTTCCGAGGGAGAACATATGCTGGAGATAAGTGCACCCATTGGTCTGGGGCCTGGGGCCCATGGAAGGGCCGTAGTAGCATTTTCAAGAGAAAGTTCAAACCGGATCCTGGAAAAGATACGCAGCGTGCTCTTTGCCTCGATGGTCGTTGTTGTCTTTATCACGCTCCTTTCCATGTTTTTCCTCTACCGAAGCCAGAAAAGACACCTGAAGGGCATGCGCGAGATGGAAAGGAGGCTTCAGCAGGCGGAAAGGCTTTCGGCAATGGGGCGTCTTGCAGCCGGTGTGGCCCATGAGATCCGAAATCCCTTAAACGCGATAAGCATGGCCACCCAGAGGCTTCAACGCGAACACAAAGAGGAACTTATGGGTGTCATCAAGGAAGAGATAAAGAGACTCAACCTGATAATAGAGGAGTTCCTCCAGTTTTCCAGAACAGACAGATTGAACTTTCTGAATCAGGACATATCCGCCATAGTAAATCAGATAATCCTGCTGGTGCAGGATGAGGCAGAGGCAAAGGGGGTGAAAACGGATCGGTTCATCCCTGATTCTCCGATTATGGCCCCTGTGGACAAGGACAAGCTCAAGCAGGCCCTTTTGAATGTCGCAAAAAACGCACTGGAAGCGACGGGTGACGGTGGCTCCATCAGGTTTTCCCTTAGAGAAAAGGATAGACATTGGGTATCTATAAAAATATCCGATACAGGAGAAGGCATCCCCGAAGATAGAATATCCCGGATTTTTGATCCTGACTATACCACAAAGGAGAAGGGCCTCGGCCTTGGCCTTCCCATAGCAAACGAGATAATAAGGGGACACGGGGGTGAGATAGAGGTCCTAAGTCTGCCGGATTCAGGTACCACTTTTGAAATACTTCTACCGAAACTGATATGAGCCTTGAGATGCCTTCGGCAAATCAACCCCTTTACCGATACCGAAATTATTCAACACAGACAACCACACAATCATTTTACATTGTACACAGATCCGGGAGCGGTTTATATGAACAGACCCACAATACTTGTAACAGAGGACGGAAAGACTCAGAGGGAGATGCTGAGGGATTTTTTGGTTGGCGAGGGCTATGACGTCCTGGAGGCGGAAGACGGAAAAAAGGCCATAGCCAGGGTAAAGGACAGCCACGTGGATATCATCTTGCTCGACTACAAGATGCCTTCCATGGACGGCATGGAGGTGCTTAAGGAGATGAAATCCATAAACCCGGAGATAGATGTTATCATGATGACCGCCTACGGTACGATAGAGACCGCCGTAAACGCCATGAAAGAAGGGGCCTATGACTATGTCACAAAACCGGTTGAGCTTGATGAACTCCTGGTTCTCCTTGAACGAATTTCGGAAAAAAGGGATATAATAAGAGAAAATGAGATATTGAAGGATAATCTGAGAGATAAGGGGGTTACGGCGGATCAGATCATTTATCAAGGCCGTGCCATGGAAGAGGTCGTAAACATGGCCGGCAGGGTGGCGGCAAGCCGCGCAGCCGTGCTCATTCGTGGTGAAAGCGGGACAGGTAAGGAACTCATATCAAAACTCATTCATAACCTGAGCCCCCGGTCCGAAAGGCCTATGATTACTGTCAATTGCGCGGCCCTTCCCGAGACCCTTCTTGAAAGTGAGTTGTTCGGTCACGAAAAAGGGGCCTTTACCGGCTCCACTCAGAGAAGAATAGGCCGCTTTGAAGAGGCTGACGGAGGCACACTGTTTCTGGATGAGATAGGGGAGCTTTCCCCGGGTGTGCAGGTGAAGCTTTTAAGATTTCTTCAGGAAAAGGAATTTCAGCGTCTGGGCGGCAACCATACCCTTAACTCCGATGTGCGGGTAATAAGCGCCACCAACAGGGATCTTGATGAGAGATTGAAAAACGGTGATTTCAGAGAGGATCTCTACTACAGACTGAATGTGGTGGTAATCACGGTACCGCCTTTAAGAGAGAGGAAAGAGGATATCCCCCTTCTGATTGATTATTTTATGAAGGCCTATTGCAGGGAAAACGGAAAATCGGTAGATGCGGTAAGCAGGGAGGCAAGGGATCTCCTTATCAAATACGATTACCCGGGTAATGTGAGAGAGCTTGAAAACATCATCGAAAGGGCGGTCGTCATAACAAGGGATTCCATTATATCAAAAAGGGACCTTCCATTTCAGGCAGAGCCGGAAGAATCGTTCAAAGGGATTGTTCCAGGGAGCGGGACCATAAAGGAAAATGTCGAAATGCTTGAACGGGGCATGATCGAAAGGGCCATGAACGAGTGTTCCCGGCACCAGACAAGGGCTGCCGAGTCGCTCGGTATAAGTGAGCGGATGCTGAGGTACAAACTGAAAAAGTATGGTTTTAAGAAATGAGAAAGATCTCCAGATAAGTCGAAGTCGATAAGAGGAAAACAGGTATATTGCACGGGACTGATACAGTTGTAATCCATGAGGGTTCAAGGATCCGGGGATTCGAGTGAAATGCCGAAGGCTCTGATAAAACCCTCAGGAATTAAATCCTTGGACTTTTTCTCCGGCTACATTGAAGAACAGGCAAAAATGGAAATCAAAGAAGGATATATACCAGGGTCGATCGGTAGGATCGCCGAGCTTCACGGCACATACTATTGCGATAACTGGGGGTTCGGACTTTTTTTCGAGGCAAAGGTGGCCGGGGAGCTTTCGGAGTTCCTTGGGAGATACGATAAGGGGCGTGACCGTTTTCTGACCGCGTGGACGGATGAAAGGCTGGAGGGCTCCATAGCCATCGACGCGCTTCATGCGGACACGGAAGGGGCCCATCTGAGATGGTTTATCGTCTCTGAAAGGCTCAGGGGAACCGGGGCAGGCGGCCTCCTTATAAACAATGCAATCCATTTCTGCCGTAAAAAGGGATACAAAAGGATATTCCTGTGGACCTTTGAGGGTCTGGATGCTGCAAGACACCTCTATGAAAAGGAGGGGTTCAGGCTCGTTGATCAGAAAGAAGGTGCTCAGTGGGGTACTGAGGTAAAGGAGCAGCGTTTTTTACTTCCGCTTGATCGGATCTATTGAAGCTCCCGGCAGCAAGCTGCGGGGAATCTCCAAATGTGGATCATCTCCAAAAGAGTTGATCTAAATGAAGGATTCTTCGCCCTCGCTTAGATCAGCTCAGTTCCACTGCTTTGCAGCGGGTTCCCGGTTTCGAAGGGTCAATGGTTCGAGGTATGGGGGGAAAACTACTATAAAGTATATGAGATTTTTCTATATTGCATATGGTTCAGTCTGTGAATCGGAAACCCGAGCCATGATATCAGGTGACCTGGGTTATGTGGAAAAACAGAGGCTTCAGGAATTAGGAGGGGAAATCGGGGATGTCGAGACAATGCTCAAAGCAATGATCAAATCCCTGGAAAGAAAACCCTCGAATCCTTGAATCCTGGAACCCTGGAACCCTGGAACCCTGGAACCCTGGAACCCTGGAACCCTTGGACCCTTGGACCCTTGGACCCTTGGACCCTTGGACCCTTGGACCCTTGGACCCTCTTCGCCAACTAAGTTGGAGAAGAACCCCAAATGTCAAGTTTTCAAAAGAGGAGGTTAAAGATGGCACAAATAACTTTTAAAGGCAACATCGTTGAAACAGTGGGCGATCTTCCGGCAAAAGGCTCTGTTGCTTTCCCCTTTGTTCTTACAAAGACCGAGCTTTCGGAGTGCACCCTAGCCGATTTTAAAGGAAAAAGAGTTGTTCTCAATATATTCCCCAGCATAGACACCTCAGTTTGCGCCGCATCGGTCAGGAGATTTAACCAGGAGGCAAGCGAGCTTGAAAATTGTGCTGTTCTGTGTATCTCGGCCGACCTTCCCTTTGCACATGAAAGGTTCTGCGAGGTGGAGGGCCTCAAGGACGTGATCCCCCTGTCGGTGTTCAGGTCCCCCGAGTTCGGCAACGACTACGGCGTGACCATGACGAGCGGCCCTTTGAGGGGGCTTCTGGCAAGGGCGATAGTTATTGTTGATGTATCAGGTAAGATCACCTATACGGAGCTTGTGCCTGATATAGCCCATGAGCCCGATTATGACTCGGCCCTGGCATCCCTTTCCTGATGTTTGAGTCGGTAAAGGCGGGTATTTATGCGGAGACTATTAAAAGGCCGGTTTTTTGAATTATGAACGGATGCAGACACAGGAACCTGGAGACACTGCCCGGAGAAAAGAAAAGGGTTCGCTGCAGGAGATGCAACCTCGTCATTTCCGCGGAAGAGCTGGGGGGAGGATATTGCCCCGAGTGTTACGAGACAAGCGGACTTCGGCATTACGAATTCGAGAATATTTCAAATGATGGAGAGACCCTTATCCGATACAGGTGCGAAGAGTGCGGAGAGGTCCTGGAGTACAAAAAATAGGGCGACAGGCCCTTGAGACCTTATGTCAAGAGAATTCATAAAGATAAGAGGCGCAAGACAGCACAACCTTAAAAACATCTCGCTCGATATCCCCCGCAACAGGCTTGTCGTAATCACAGGACTTTCAGGATCGGGAAAATCCTCGCTCGCCTTTGACACCATTTACGCGGAGGGGCAGAGAAGATATGTGGAGTCTCTTTCAGCCTACGCAAGACAGTTCCTGGAGCAGGCGGAAAAACCGGACGCAGACTCCATCGAGGGCCTTTCCCCCGCCATATCGATAGAGCAGAGGACCTCCAGTAAAAACCCCCGTTCCACGGTGGGCACGGTAACGGAGATTTATGATTACCTTAGGGTCCTTTTTGCCAGGGCGGGCAGACCTTTCTGTCCCAACTGCAATCTGGAGATAAAGGCCCAGACCACTCAGGAGATCGTGGACCGGATAATGTCCATTGAAGAAGGGGCAAGGATCCAGGTGCTTGCCCCGCTTGTGGATGGGAGAAAGGGGGCCCATGCAAAACTTTTTCAGGGACTTAGGAAGGACGGCTTTACCAGGATCAGGATAGACGGTGAGGTAAGACTCCTTGACGAAGATATCGTGCTGGAAAAAAACAGAAAGCATGATATAGGCGTCATAGTAGACAGGCTCGTCATAAAAAATGAGATCAGGCAGAGACTGACCGATTCCGTTGAGCTGACCCTGTCACTTTCACAGGGAAAGGTCCTGATCGACCTTGGTGATAAAAAAGAGCTGTTCTTCAATCAGGAGGCCGCCTGCCCGGAGTGCGGTCTCAGCATTCCTGAACTCACACCACAGATGTTTTCCTTTAACAACCCTAAAGGTGCCTGCCCCGAATGCGGGGGGCTAGGCTCAAAGCGCTATCTTGACCCGGAACTGATAATTCCCGATCCGAAGAGGTCCCTAAAGCAGGGGGTAGTGGCCCCCTGGGCCGGCAGGAACGGACACTCTTTCTATTATCAGCAGATGCTTGACTCGGTATGTAAAAGATATTCCGTTGATCCCTACGGCGCATTTGAAAAGATACCTGAAGAGGTAAGGGGTCTTTTCCTGTATGGTACGGGAAAGGAAGATGTGGATTTCAGATTTGAGAGGGATGACAGAAAATACTCATACAAAAGGCCTTTTGAAGGCATTATCCCGAACCTTGAAAGACGTTACAGAGAGACTGATTCCTATCAGGTGCGCGAAGAGATCGAAGAGTTCATGAGCATAAGACCCTGTCCCTCCTGTAATGGGGCCAGGTTGAGGCCTGAAACCCTGGCGGTCAGGTTCAGCGGCAAGGCGATAAACGAGATAACATCCATGTCGGTGGAAAGGGCGGTGGCGTTTTTTGAGCACCTGGAACTGGGTCCCATGGAAAAGGCGGTTGCCGGCAGGGTCCTAAGGGAGATAGGAAGCCGCCTCGGTTTTCTAAAGGGCGTAGGTCTGGAATATCTCACCATTGATCGCGCGGCCTCAACCCTGTCAGGCGGTGAAGACCAGAGGATAAGACTTGCCACTCAGATAAGTTCCGGTCTGGCAGGGGTGCTCTACGTGCTTGATGAGCCGAGCATAGGCCTTCACCAGAGAGACAACCTGAGGCTTTTAAAAAATCTGAGGCATCTAAAAGAACTCGAAAACACTGTCCTTGTGGTTGAACATGACGCCGAGGCCATCCTGTCGGCCGACCATGTCATAGACATGGGCCCCGGGGCCGGTATAAAGGGCGGGGAACTTGTCTTTGAGGGCAGCCCTGAAGAACTTTTAAGGGATGAGAAATCCCTTACGGGAAAATACCTTTCCGGCAGGCTCAAGATACCGGTGCCTGCGACAAGGAGGAAAAACAGCCGGGGCGCGATCCTGATCAAGGGGGCAAGGGAGAACAACCTTAAGGGTATCGACGTCCGGATACCGCTTGGAACCCTTACCTGCATTACGGGGGTATCGGGTTCCGGCAAGAGCAGCCTTGTAAACGGGATACTGTTTCCGGCCTTAAGCCGGCAGCTTTACCGTTCAAAAGCGCGGGTGGGTCCTGTGGAAGGAATAGAAGGCATTCACAGGATCGATAAGGTGGTTAACATAGACCAGAGTTCAATAGGAAGGACCCCGAGGTCGAATCCCGCCACCTACACAGGGGTCTTTACACATATCAGGGAGCTTTTTTCCATGCTGCCCGATTCAAAGATAAGGGGGTATAAGGCGGGAAGATTCAGCTTTAATGTAAAAGGGGGAAGATGCGAGGCGTGCAAGGGGGACGGCATAATCAAGATAGAGATGCATTTTCTTCCTGACGTGTATATCGCCTGTGAGGCGTGCAAGGGGCTCAGATACAACCGGGAGACACTGGATGTGAGATTCAAGGGGAACAGCATCGCGGATGTCCTTGATATGACCGTAAACCAGGCCCTGGGTCTTTTCGGGGCCATCCCTTCCATAGCGGGTAAGCTTCAGACTCTTGTCGATGTCGGGATGGGATACATAAAGCTGGGGCAGCAGGCAACCACGCTCTCGGGAGGAGAGGCCCAGAGGGTGAAACTGGCAAAAGAACTGAGCAAGAAAAATACCGGCAGGACCCTTTACCTGCTTGATGAACCTACCACCGGGCTTCATTTCGAGGATATAAAGAAGCTCCTTGAGGTATTGAATCATCTGGTTGAACTCAATAATACGGTGGTAATCATCGAACATAATATGGATGTCATAAAGACGGCGGACCATGTTATCGATCTGGGCCCGGAAGGGGGGGAGAGGGGCGGAAACGTGGTCGGGTGCGGGACACCTGAAGAGGTCTCGCGGATCAAGGGCTCTTACACCGGCATGTATCTGAGAAAAATCCTTGAACCTGGCATAAGGCCTTTACATGTTGGGCTTTGACGGAGAGATGGTTTCGCCGTAAAAGAAAAAGGGCCCCGATTTAAGGACCCTTTTTTTTGGGTATCTTATTTGAACACCTGTTCGATGATCAGATCGAAACTGGGGATCTTGAATACCATGATAAAGCAGATGACCAGGGCGTAGATACAGAGGGACTCGATCAGGGCCAGTCCGATGATCATGGTGGTCATAATCTTTCCGCCCGCCTCCGGGTTCCTGGCAGTACCCTGAAGGGCGCCGTTGATGGCATTTCCCATGCCGATTCCGGTTCCAAGGGCCGCTACCCCTATACCGAAACCGCAGGCAATGGCTATCCCGAAGAATATCCAGAGTCCCGCCGCCTGAGCGGACCCGTCGGATGCCGCCGCAACCGATGCCATCCCCAGAATCATGAGCCCTGTGAGGATTCCAATAAGTGTTTTCTTAGACATGTAAGCCTCCTTTCAGATTGTTATTGTGGCCTTCTTCCTAAAAGCGCCTTTTAAAAAGGCATGAAAAAACGTTTCATTAATGGGCCTCTTCCATGGCCCCTACAAAATACATGATTGAAAGCAGCATGAAGACCAGGGCCTGAATAAAGCTCACCAGTATCCCCAGAAAAAGTATCGGGAGCGGGGCCAGATAAAGACCTGCAAGCCCGAAAAGTATCGTGAGAACCATTTCCTTTCCGAAGATATTGCCGAAGAGCCTGACACTGAGCGACATTATCCTGGCGAAGTGGCCTATCAGCTCTATCGGGAACATAAGCGGGGCGAGCCACCAGACGGGACCGAAGAAGTGTTTGATATATTTGGCCCCGTGAAATTTTATCCCTATGATATGCGTGTATACGAATGTACACAGCGCCAGGGAAAGGGTGGTGTTGAGATTCGCCGTAGGAGAATTGAATCCGGGAACGAGTCCTATCAGATTGGAAACCAGGATATAGAGAAACACCGTGGCAATAAAGGGAAAGAAGAACCTTCCCTCCGGACCGGTTATCTCGACCATGAAATTTTCAAGTCCTTCAATGATGACCTCCAGGACATTCTGTCCCCTGGTCGGGATAAGCTTGACCCCTTTCGCGAAAAGGACGGCGCAAACGATAAGTATTGCCATAATGAGCCACGAGTGAACTACATGAGAATTATTATGCGCGAAATGCTCCAGACCGATCGATGAAAGTATGGCGTCTAAAAAGAAAAGAGGATGCTCCATTATCTAAATCGCCTCCCTGGATGATGGTTTCCAAATTCTGATGATACCCAGACAAAGGATACTTAAGACGATAACTGAAAGACCTATTACAAGGCCGACAGGATGGATCCATTCCCTGCTGACGAGAAGATATATGATTATTCCCATTACGGCAAGGCGAAGATAGCATTTCCCGATTATAACGGCCTTTTTCGCACGAAAGGTGCCGTCCTGGGCAAAACCGTTACGGATGGTCTTCTGAAAAAAATGAAAATTCAGAATTATGAGCAGGCCACCGAGTATTATGCCCATTGTAAAGGATTCGGGCATAAGCATGAAACTAACCGAGGCGAGGCCCAGGAGAACTAACCAGTTAAGGATCTTGAGGTTGCTGAACGCTTTCTGCCAATCCATCAAAGCTTTTTCGCCCTTTTGTAAAGGATATAAAGATTCCTGAAGGCAGCCGCTATTCCAAAGCCTAGAAAAATGAGCGAAAACCAGGGCTGGGTATTGAACCTTTTGTCGATATAATAACCCACAAGCGCCCCGATTGCTATTGACAATGCCATGGCGAACCCGATGGAACTGAGGGATCCTAGGGTCTTGATAGCCTTTTTAAGGTCTTCATCCATTTGTCGGATCGGGGCTGCTACCTTTTTCGGTAGGTGAAAAACCGAACTGTGTTTATCACAAAATTCCCTTTCTGGTCAACACCTTTTTCTTACATCGAACGCATGACCGCCCCCGCCTTTTCAACCGTATCCCGAATAATTTCCTCGGTATGCGCGGTGGACAGCAGCATGAGTTCATATGGCGAAGGGGCGATGTAGACTCCTCTGGAAAGCATTCCCCTGTAAAATCTGGCGTAAAGATCTGCGCTTCCCGCCTTTGCGGTGGAAAAATCATAAACAGGAGATGAAGAAAAAAACAGGGTACCCATGGATCCTATGTGGTTTACGACTGCGGGAACCCCAGCCTTTTTCGCCTCCGCTTCAAGGCCTGAAAAGAACATGTCTCCTATCTTCTGAAGGTACTCATAGGGCGGATCGTTTTTAAGCACGTTCAGTGTGGCAAGTCCTGCGGCCATCGCAAGCGGGTTGCCCGACAGGGTGCCGGCCTGATAGATGTTACCTTCGGGCGCCATCTTTGACATGATATCGGCCCTTCCACCGTATGCCCCCACGGGGAGACCTCCTCCGATGATTTTGCCGAGGCATGTTATATCAGGGGGTATCCCGAATAGGGACTGGGCGCCTCCCGGGGCCACCCTGAATCCGCTTATTACCTCGTCAAATATGAGGAGCGCCCCGTTATCGGTCGTCAGGGTCCTGAGACCTTCCAGAAATTCCCTGTCGGGAATTACCAGCCCCATGTTCCCGGGGATAGGCTCAAGAATGACCGCTGCTATTTCACTTCCCATATCGGCGAATATCTTTTTTGCCTCATCCAGGCTGTTGAACGGAAGTGATATGGTGTGCCTGGCAAGGTCTTTGGGAACCCCGGGGCTTCAGGGGATTCCGAAAGTGGCAACACCTGAACCAGCCTCTACCAGCAGGCTGTCACCATGACCGTGATAACATCCGTCGAATTTGATTATCTTTTCCCTGCCGGTGTATCCTCTGGCAAGCCTAATTGCGCTCATTGCGGCCTCTGTGCCGGAGTTGACCATCCGGATCATTTCTATGGACGGCATCATTTCCACAATGAGTTCGGCCATCTCAATCTCCAGTTCGGTGGGGGCCCCGTAGCTCGTCCCTTTTGCAAGCTGGGTCTTAACGGCATCCGTCACGTCGGGATGCCCGTGACCCAGGATCATCGGTCCCCAGGAACAGACATAGTCATTATATTCGTTTCCATCCGCGTCCTTGATGACGCATCCCCTGGCCCCGGTAATAAAGGGGGGTACCGCTCCTACAGCCTTTCCGGCCCTGACGGGGCTGTTTACCCCTCCGGGGATGAGTTTCTTTGCCTTTTTAAACAATATTTCCGATTTTGATGACATTCGCCTACCTCTTAGATTTTTTCGTTATAAAAATGTTCTTCTTAAAGCCGGTTGGGTAAAAGTTGCCCTGTGCCGCCCCTGTTATCCCTAAAAATACTCCATGCTCGTCTTTTTAAACTCCTTTTCACTGAAAAGCAGTATATAATCGTCTATTTCGATTAAACTGGACATGTCTTCGGCAATGTCATAGCATTGCTGCCTGCTGTTTCCATGTACCATGGTATAGAGATTGTAGGGCCAGTCCCTGTGTGGGACCCTCTGGTAGCAATGGGTGACCTCCCGGAATTCCGCCATCTTAGTTCCGACTTCGTCCACCCGGTGTTCCGGAACCTTCCATGCGATCATGGCATTTGAGCTGAAACCCGCCTCCTGATGTCTCAGGGTTGCGCCGAATCTCCTTATGATATTGCGTTTCTTGAGTCTTTTTACTGTATCGATGAATTCCTGCTCGCTTATGCCGATCTTTTGGGCAAGGATTTTAAAGGGTTTTTTGTGAAGGGGTATGTCACCCTGGATATGAGAAATAATTTTTTTTTCCAGCTCTTTGGGCATGATTCACCTGTAAAATTGCTGTTTACCCCGGTCCCTTTACAAGACAGTAATATGTAATGCGCGAGTATATTGAGCAAGCAGGATATCATGACCCTGATCCACCATCAAGAAATGATATGCCGCTTAAATAATGTAATGCTCAATCGCGGCTGCCCGGCGTCCTGCATCAATCATCTTACCTGTGCCCGGGGTTAAACCGGAATCGTGGGCCATGTTTGATCTTATTTTTATCAGTTGCCGGGTCTTGGGGTGCCTGGAAATGAGATTCAGGCCATAGGGGTATGCCGCAAGATAAAAAAACATGGGTTGATTTGCGGGGCAATCTCCTTTTAGTATTTGATTTATTGTGGGAATATCGGATAGTATCTCCTTTGTCAAGACAGATGCGGTTAATCTTGACGGCTTCGTAAAAAGTCCAACTGCCGTCCGACGGGCTCACGGCGTATGAACTTTCTATTGTGCCGTCTCTAATTTTTACGAATGCATTAATCTTCCCCGTTATTCCCACAGAGCGATTTCGCATGGATTGATGGAGGACCAAAAGACCTGAACCGGACCTTAAGTCGCATTGATTCAACCAAAAGGGAAACGTGACAGACCGGGAGCAGGGATTTGCGGCCCTGCATGAGGTATTTTTGATGCCTGTTTTTCAGAAGATCGTTGAAAAGAGAATAAAAGAGGCGCAGGAAAGAGGAGAATTCAATGACCTGCCCGGTAGCGGGAAACCTCTCGAGATCGAAGATGACAGTCGTATACCGGAAGAGCTCAGGCTTGCCCACAAGATACTCAAGAACGCCGACTGCCTTCCTCCTGACCTGCAGCTGAGAAAGGAGATACGGCAGATGGAGGATATGCTCGATAATATACCGGATGAGAAAGAAAGGTATCTTCATATAAAGAAGATTAATTTCAAGATAATGAAGCTTAACATGATGGGCAAAAGTTCCCCTTTTTTAGAGGAGAATCAGATATACTATAAAAAGGTATTGGAGAAAACAGGAGACAAGTACCCCTGAGTCATCATCAGGGTACGCCTGACTCGGCACTGCCCGGCATACTGCCGGCGAAACGGCGGGGCAGACCGAAATCCCTTGGGTCGACGTGATACTGCGGATTTTGGGGCAAGGGACGCTAAGAGTAACGGATAGGAGATTTGCATGAACCGGTTATGCAAACAGGAGGGGGTTCAGCAGACGCTGGATCAAATTAATTGAAAGGAGTGATTTTTTATGGAATGTGATTTTAATGCCTTTAAGATTGCACAGGAACAACTGGATGATGCCGCGGAGACTCTGGGGCTTGATGAGGCAACCCATGAACTGCTGCGCTGGCCGATGCAGGAGATCAAATTTACCATGCCTGTGAGGATGGATGACGGTTCCACCAAGATATTTCATGGGTTCAGGATAAAATACAACACGGCCAGGGGGCCTGCAAAGGGGGGCATCCGCTGGCATCCTGATGAGACCATAGATACGGTACGGGCCCTTTCCGCGTGGATGACCTGGAAGACCTCGGTTGTGGATATCCCGCTTGGAGGAGGAAAGGGCGGAATTATTTGCAACCCCAAGGAGATGTCCGAAACCGAAAAGGAAAGGCTCGCAAGGGCCTATGTAAGGGCCATAGCAAGGGAGATAGGGGTCACAAAGGATGTGCCCGCCCCAGACGTATACACGACACCTCAGATCATGGGCTGGATGATGGATGAGTTTGAGACCATCACGGGTGAAAAGCATCCCGGGGTAATAACGGGAAAACCGATACCGCTCGGCGGCTCGCAGGGAAGAGGGGACGCCACCGCAAGGGGTGGAGTCTATGTGGCCCAGGAGGCATCCAAGGCGCTCGGGATAGAGCTCAAGGGTGAGGCAATGGCCGTCCAGGGCTTTGGAAACGCGGGTCAGTTCGCGGCCAGACTTGGCGAAAAGATCCTCGGCATGAAGTTAGTGGCCGCCTCCGATTCAAAGGGCGGGGTCTATAACAGCAAGGGCCTCAACGTGGAAGAACTTATCTCTCACAAGGAGATAAACGGCAGTGTCACAGGCTTTAAGGGAGCGGAGGCGATCAGTAACGAAGAGCTGCTCGAGATGGAGGTGCCGATGCTCTTCCCCGCAGCACTTGAAAACGTGATAACCGAGGAAAACGCCCCGAGGCTCAAATGCAAGATCCTGTGCGAACTTGCAAACGGCCCCACAACTCCTGAGGCGGACGACATCCTTTTTGAAAAAGGGATCTTCGTGCTGCCCGACTTTCTGGCGAACGCGGGCGGGGTTACTGTTTCCTACCTCGAGCAGGTGCAGAATACCTATAACCTCTACTGGGAGATAGATGAGATCCACTGGAGGCTGAAGGAAAAGATGACCCGCGCCTTTAAGAGCGTATACGAGATGAGCAAGAACAAGAATACCGATATGCGCAAGGCTGCATATCTGGTGGCCGTTGCAAGGGTTGCCGAGGCGTGCAAGCTGAGAGGCTGGGTATAGGGCGAACTCGAATATCAGGTTGAGCCCGAAGAGGGTCGGTTGTTGAAATCGGGATTCACGGGGTAAAGGATTCGAGTCAGGCACTTGGACACTTGACCCCTGGAATCCCCGGGCCCTTTTTCAACTATTACGTGGAACAATTTAAGGTCATTTAGGTAGCTTTGACCGCTTTTGCAGGAATGGCTTTTTTTTGAATGGAAAGACTAGATCAGAAAATGCATGAAAGATATGTGAAGGCTCTGATGGATATAAGCCAGGCCATCACCTCGGATCTGTACATCGAAGATATCCTCAAGCTGATAGTCATGGTAACTGCCAAGGTTACCGGGGTGGAGATCTGCTCTTTATGGTTGATGGATGAGACTCATAGGCCGCCCATGATGAGGCTCAAGGCGACCCAGGCCCTTGACCCCGTCTACATGAAGGACAGGTCCCTAAATATGGACGAGGGTGTCGTGGGATACGTCGCCACCACCAATGAACCTCTTATCCTTAAGGAGCTCATGAAGGAGCCCCGGTTCAAGGAAAAGGAGATGGCCAAAAAACTGGGCCTTGTTTCCATGGTAAGCGTGCCCCTCCATGTCAAGGAGGAAAAGGTCATAGGTGTGCTTAACTGCTTTACCTCCGAGCCTCATGCGTTTTCCGAAACAGAGGTGAACCTCATAACAACGGTGGCCAATCAGGCGGCAATCGCCATCCATAACACCAGGCTTATAGTCCGTACAAAGGTGATTGAGGAGGAACTGGAGGCCAGAAAAGATATTGAAAAGGCCAAGGAGATACTGATGACGAAAAAGGATCTTCCGGCCGACAAGGCCTTCAGGTGGCTCCAGAAAAAAAGCATGGACACAAGACAGTCGATAAGAAAGATCGCCGAGGCGGTAATCATTTCACAGGACCTTTAGCAGGTCCCCATCCCATATAACTTCTAATGCGCTGCGGCACGGGCGCTCTTCTTTCGCTTGGTTTGTCGATCGTTTGGACATATAGGATTCTAGGGCTCAAGGGGCCGAGGGGTCAAGCGTTTCACGTATTTTTCTCCAATACTCAAAACAAATAACCGTCCCAGCCTCACCCCTTAAATGACACCAGGTTTTGAGCCGGTCTTTTCCCCAGAACAAATTATCTCTCATATTTGAAAGAAAGACACCTGCATCCAAGGCAAACATGGATATGCCGAATATGTCTATAATTTTTAGGGTGGAAGATATCCTGTCGGGTTGAAATGAAATCACGGTTCGATTGTCGGCCTACAGAATATCTTTATTATTTTTGGTAGAGATTTCACTGTTGGAATTAATTATAGGTAATGTTAATATAAATTATTAATGCTAGGGCTTAATTACAGAGACCTCTATTTTTGTTGAAATATTAAAAAGATGAATGAGGCGATGATGGGTTTTTTGGGTTCTTTTATGGAATTTGAAATCGTCGGCAATAAATTATGGCGTATTATTGCGCTATTTGGAATTATACTTATTTCATTTATTCTTGGAAAGATCCTGAAGTATATCCTACAAAAATCGGCCGTCAGGGTAGAAAACCTTCAGCGCAGGGTATTAGGGGCAACATTAGATGCTTCCAGTCGTGGAATAGTTTTTTTATTCTCTGCTTTTGGAATTTCCCTTGGGCTAGCTTTTTTAGAATTAAAGTCCAAAGTAGTTGCAATATCGGAAGTTGCAAGCGCAATCCTTGTGAGCATTGGTATCGGTTATTTTCTATTCTGGCTGGTGGAGATTCCCAGTAGATGGCTAGCTGAAATTGCGGAAAAAACCGAGAGCAAGCTGGATGACACTCTGGTTCCTATCATAAGAAAAAGCCTGCGAATCACCATAATCATTCTTGTTCTAGTTCAGATTGCTCAAACATTGAGTGATAAACCCATTACTTCAATCATTGCGTGTTTGGGGATTGGTGGCCTTGCCTTTGCTCTAGCAGCACAAGACACGATCAAAAATTTTTTTGGCTTTATTGTGCTTTTAATTGATAAACCATTTAAGATCGGCGACCGTGTTGTTTTTGAAGGTCATGACGGGCCTGTTGAAGAGATGGGTTTTCGTTCAACGAAAATTAGGACATTGGATGGTCATCTTGTGGCGGTTCCGAATGGTCAGCTTGCCAACCAGGTCATAAGGAATATAACAAGCCGTCCATTTATTAAACGGACGGTCAATTTGACAATTACCTACGATACACCACCTGAAAAAATTGACCGTGCCGTTGAGATTCTTAAAGAGATTTTGGATAACCACGACGGAATGGCTGAAAAGCGTCCGCCGCATATCTATTTCAATGATTTTAACGCAGATTCTCTCAATATCATTGTGATTTACTGGTACCACCCTCCCGATTATTGGGATTACATGGCTTTTTCTGAAAAGTTTAATAAAGAAGTTTTTCGAAGGTTTAATGAAGAAAAAATTGATTTCGCATTTCCGACCCAAACAGTATATTTGGCAGGAGATCCCTCACGACCTTTAGATATCGGGATCAATAAGGAAGGTGCTTGATCAGATCATGACGCCATATCATACGCGAAGATTTCGTTCGGCCTACACCGCAGAGTTCCAGACAAGAGGATTAATCTTCTTATATTTAGCAACTTTAACGGTTATAACAGGCATTACCCTGCATATTTTATGAAGATATTATTCATTTTCAAATTCCATCTATAGTTCACTGTTTTATAGTCTTTATTTTTTGGTGCTGATATCTTTTTTGCACTCTGAATAAGATGGTCTCTTTTCCCTTTCAAAAAAAAATATATCAAAACGGAGTAATCGACTATGTCAGGAACAGATGTGTTGATTATGGCCATCTTTTTGATTGGTCTTTTGGGATTCTCAGCTTTTTTTTCAGGGTCCGAGACGGCCCTCATGTCCATTAGCAGGCTCCGGCTAAGACATCTGGTCAAAACAAAACCAATGCGAGTGAAGCTTGTCGAGCGTGTTTTGAAAAGACCTGAAAAGCTCATCGGGACTATTCTACTGGGAAACAACCTCGTAAATGTGGCAATGTCGGCTATTGCAACTGCGCTTGCCATCTCCATGTGGGGAGACAAGGGCATCGTCTATGTAACAATTGTCTTGACCTTTGCAATTTTGATATTTGCCGAGATTACTCCGAAGGTTTATGCAAAATATTTTAACGAACGCGTCTCTTTTCTTACCGCACCCATTCTCAACATACTCATGATTTTTTTAAATCCTGTCGTAATTATCGTGACCTATCTCAGCGGCAGGATTCTATTTTTATGTGGTATTGATGTGTCCAAGATCGAAAAACCTCTGATGAGTGAAGATGAAGTTCTCACATGCATTAAGATGGGCTGGAGCGACGGTACGATTACCTCTGAAGAAAGACTTATGCTTTCAAGGGTTTTCACTTTAAATGACAAAGCCGTTGGTGATGTAATGATACCGAAAGAAAAAGTGATGAGTATCGATTCTGATGCACCCCTTGAAAAGATTTACAATGTCATCGTAAGGACGGGGCACAGCCGTTTTCCTGTAGGGGATATCAATAAGTCGGATTTCATAGGTTTTATTCATGTAAAGGACCTTTTCCGAGTGAAAGATGAAAAAGGCGCTGACTTTTTAAAAGATTTTATAAGGCCTCCTTACTTTGTGCCGGAAAACAAAAAAATTGATGCCCAGCTAAGGGATTTTCAAGCGCAGAAACTTCATCAAGCCATTGTTAAAAAAGCTGATGGTTCCATTACTGGTTTGATTACTCTGGAAGATATCCTGGAGGAACTTGTAGGAAGTATCCAGGATGAGCATGATTAGACAACTCAAGCAAGGAGGAAAAAATGTCAGCGAATTCAAAGGGATTGGATAGAAGGAATTTTCTGAAATTTGCAGCACTTGCAACCGGTGGCGCCGCATTACACGGCAGTTTGTCTTTCCCGGGTGCGGCTCAGGCAGGTGAAGAACCGGAAAGCCCGATTTATCTCGCTCTGAACATGTCCAAGGTGTCCAATAATGAGGAAAGTTTCAGGCTGATGAAAAAGGTCGGTCCGAAGGTCTGCATTACCACTGCGACCCATTCGGGATTTGTCGGCTTTCAGGCAAACATCCAGACAGGCATACTGCCTCTTGCCGGCAGATATGGGGGCGGCAAGGTGCATATGGAAAAGGAACTTAATCCCATACGAAACTATCAATACACCATGTGGAGACACTGGCAGGATCATGATGATTTTCATCAAAAGCAGTTTAACCGTATCTTCGAGCTCTGCGGAAGCTGCCTGGGTATGGTGATAGAAGGGCCTTGGGAGCCTGTCTACAGGATTGTAAAGGCAAAGATGGTTCCTATAAGGTCAATGGGGCAGATTGTCGATCTGGCAGGGGATATCCGGCAGAAAAAGGACTTTATTCGTTTTGCCACACCACGGAGATGCGTGGCCATGGCCGAACATACGGTGATGCCTGGAAAAGAGAAGGAATTCGAACAGGGGGCGATTGCAACAATGGAGGCACTGTCCGATTCCACCGGGTTTCTTGGGTATATGATTCTTAAGCAGATCGGGGTCTGCGCCCTTGGAAGCTTCATGATGGATCCTAAGTCAATGGCTGAAAGCCTTCAAACCTTGGGTGCCAATCCGCCGGAAAATCCCAGGCCCCTGTTCGAGACTCCCAGTGCTAGGCCTAGTCCACCTGAATATCTTATACACAGCGAATGGGATGCAGCGGAAATGGCGCAACTGGGTTTTGCCAAAGTCCTTGTAAATAACAGGATCAGGAAGATTCATGATGACGGGGTCATGGCTCACTTGATTAGAGGGCCTTATATAATGTTCTTCCAGCCGATGATGGAGGAGCCGGGCTGGAGGTCTATGATCTCCTAGATACTGAAGACCGGCATTCATTCGGATTTTGAGCAAACGGAGACTTTGACAACGGAGAGGCTTAAACAATGTCTATAAAAGAGTTCCGGCCGGGAAAACCCTACCCTCTGGGTGCGACCTTTGACGGAGAAGGAACCAATTTTGCCCTTTTTTCAGAATGCGCGGAAGGAGTCGAACTGCTCCTTTTTGATCACAGTGAGGATCAAAGGCCGACAGATATAATTTCATTAGGGGAAAGGACCGCCTTTGTCTGGCATCGCTATATACCTGGAATAAAACCCCCTCAGTTTTACGCCTTCAGGGTCAATGGCCCCTATGAACCTGAGAAAGGACACAGATGCAATCCCTCAAAAGCCCTCCTCGACCCCTATGCTAGGGCTATTTCCGGAACCATTCAGTGGAATGATGTGCTGTTCGGTTATACACTGGGTAATCCCGATGAAGATCTCAAGCCAGATGAACGGGACTCCTGCCCCTATGTGCCCAAATGCGTTGTTGTGGATCCCTCATATGACTGGGAAGGTGACCTGCTGCCCCGGATTCCCTGGGATGAGACCGTCATCTATGAAGCCCATGTTAAGGGCTTGACAATGAGACATCCGGAAGTGGAGGAAGAAAAACGCGGAACCTATGCAGGATTATGCGCCCCGGCTGTCCTCGATTATCTGAAAGGCCTTGGGATAACCGCTGTGGAGCTTCTCCCTGTTCACCAGCACGTGGACGACAGGACTCTTGTGAACAGGGGACTTACAAATTACTGGGGATATAATACCATCAGTTACTTTGCCCCGGATTGCCGCTATTCCAGCTCGGGCGGCAATGGAGAGCAGGTTCAAGAATTCAAGGACATGGTGAAAGCCTTTCACAGGGCCGGCATCGAAATGATACTCGATGTAGTTTACAATCACACGGCGGAAGGGAACCAACTAGGCCCCACCCTTTCCTTCCGAGGCATCGATAATATGTCTTACTACCATCCTTCCCCTGATAACCCCCGCTATTACATGGATTTCACAGGAACCGGGAACAGTTTGCGTATGTCGCATCCTAACGTTACCCAGCTCATAATGGACAGTTTGCGCTATTGGGTGATGGAGATGCATATAGATGGTTTCAGGTTTGATCTTGCATCGACCCTCGCAAGGGAGCTTTTCGAGGTGGACAGGCTATCAGCCTTTTTTGATATCATCCAGCAGGACCCTGTTCTGTCAAGGGTTAAGCTCATCGCTGAGCCGTGGGATCTGGGGCCGGGCGGATACCAGGTCGGAAATTTTCCACCTCTCTGGACGGAATGGAATGGAAAGTTCCGGGATACTGTCAGGCATTTCTGGAAAGGTGATGAGGGTCAGGTTTCTGATCTGGCTTACCGGTTGACGGGTTCAAGTGATCTGTACCGGGACGACGGTCGAAAACCTTATGCCAGTATCAACTTCGTTACCTGTCACGACGGATTCACAATGAATGATCTTGTAAGCTATAATGAAAAGCACAATGATGCGAATCTTGAAGATAACAAAGACGGTACTGAGAACAACATAAGCTGGAACTGCGGTGCGGAAGGGCCTGTTGATGATCCTGAGATAATCGGACTCAGGACCCGTCAAAAAAAGAACTTTCTTGCAACCGTCTTTCTCTCCCAGGGTGTGCCGATGCTTCTAGGAGGAGACGAAACAGGCAGGACCCAACAGGGCAACAATAATGCCTATTGCCAGGACAATGATATAAGCTGGTATAGCTGGGATCTCCAGGAATCTGAAAAGGGTCTGCTTGAGTTCAGTCGATCCCTAATTGCTCTGAGAAAGAGACATCCTATCTTCAGGCGGAGGAAATTCTTTAAAGGTCAGGGTTTTTTCGGGGCCGAGTTAAAGGATCTGACCTGGTTGAAACCGGATGGAGGAGAGATGTCGGATCCGGACTGGAAAGATCCCGGCCTAAGGACCATCGGAATCTTACTGTCGGGCGATTCTATAACCGAGACCGACCGATCAGGCAGGAAGATCCTTGACGACACCTTTTTGATCCTCATGAATACCTTTCATCAAATGATCCCTTTTAAGATGCCTGCATCGGAAAAACCTTGGAAACTGGTATTCGATACCTTTCGGGGAGGCTTTGAACAAGACCATGAGGTAAAAAGAGAGGTTATTTACAGCCTTGCGGCACGCTCTGTTTCCCTATTTCAAAAACACAGGTAGGGATAGATGAAAACGCGAGCTTAAACGACTTATATGCATCACCTTTTTGTTCAACATTGAAAGGAGACGGCCATGAAACAGAGAAAATCGAAGGGTAACACCGGAATGCGAAGGGTCACTTTCTCGCTTGATGCGCCTCAGGCAAACGAGGTCTATTTGATGGGGGACTTCAGTGGTTGGAGGGCTAAAACGCATTCCTTGAAAAAGAACCGGGACGGGATATGGCAAAAGATCTTGATGCTTGAGCCCGGCCGGTACGAATACAGGTATCTGGTCGACGGAGACTGGTGGAATGACCCCCAAAACGACCAGATGTGCCCCAATTGTTTCGGGACACAAAATAGCGTGATCAGGATAAAGGAAAAGTAACCGGTTTTTTCTCGGATCCCGACGAAATGTTAAATTATTTCTTTCTGATAATTGGATTTGCCTTTCTGATCAAGGGTGCCGATTTTCTGGTTGAAGGGGCATCATCCCTTGCCAGGCGGTTCAATGTTTCCGACCTGGTCATAGGCCTGACTATAGTGGCCTTCGGGACTTCAACGCCTGAACTTTTTGTGAACATCCTCGCAAGCTCCAAGGGCAGTACGGATATTGCCATAGGTAATGTCATAGGAAGTAATATAGCAAATATTCTTCTTATCCTGGGCATATCTTCGTTTATATATCCTTTGACCGTGACAAAGGGAACGGTGTGGAAAGAGATCCCTTTAAGTCTTCTGGCCGCCATTGTCCTGGGTTTTGTGGCAAATGACCGGATAATAGACGGAAGAGACCCCTCGGCCGTTACGAGGATAGATGGCCTGATCCTTCTCTCTTTTTTCTTAATATTCCTCTATTATTCGGCAAGTATTGCAAAGAAGATAGAAGGTATGGAGGAACATGTCACTGTTAAAGTCCAGGGGTTAAAAAAGGCGTTTCTTTTTATCACAATCGGTCTAACCGGACTGACCCTGGGGGGGAAGTGGATCGTTGACGGCGCGGTTCATTTGGCCACCAATCTGGGAATGAGCGAGTCCATGGTGGGGCTTACGATCGTGGCACTTGGTACCAGCCTGCCGGAATTGGCAACATCAGCCACGGCTGCATATAGGAAGAATATTGAAATCGCTGTTGGAAATGTCGTGGGTTCTAATATCTTCAATATCCTTTTCGTGCTCGGCATAAGTTCAACGATAAAACCTCTTCCATTCAAGACAAAAAACAATGTAGACATCGGTATGGTCATTCTGGCCAGCCTGCTCCTTTTTTTGACTATGTTTACAGGAAAAAGAAGGCAGTTGGAGAGATGGGAAGGGTCTTTTTTTATTATTATCTATGCTGCCTATATTATCTTCCTTATTGTTCAGGGCTAGGAGACTGAATGGCCCGATTACCCGATTGAAACAGGGGGTATAGTTTTATGAGTTCTATTATAAGACTCGGGGGTATTTTGTAATGAAGAGGTTAAACAGGACATTCCTGACAGGCCTGGCTGCTATTCTGCCGGTTACGGCAACAATCTATGTCCTTTACCGGCTTGTACTTACAGCAGAGACTTTTCTTGGAAAGGGTCTTCGATTACTTCTTCCGGCGCATTTTTATTTGCCCGGCATGGGGGTTCTGGCAGGGCTTATAATAGTATTTTTTACAGGATTGCTGCTTCACGCCTGGATGGTGCGGACACTTTTTGAATGGGGAGAAGGACTGCTCTACAAAATCCCATTCGTCAAATCGGTCTATGGTGCCTTCCGGGATTTTCTTAAATTTGTTTCCGAATCGGGAGAAAGCTCAGGCAGGGGAAGCCAAGTGGTTATGATTAAAATTGGAAATTCTGAAATGGAGATGATGGGGCTCGTCACACGCCGCGATTTTACAGGTCTCCCCGCCGGGATAGGGTCAGGAGAGCACGTTGCGGTCTATTTGCCGATGAGTTACCAATTGGGAGGTCATACGGTTATTCTGCCGAAGTCCTGCCTGCGTCCTGTTGAGGTTTCTCCGGAAGAGGCAATGCGATTTATACTTACGGCAGGGATGATGGCCAGGCCTCACAGTCCAAAAGAGAATGCCTCGAAAATAATGAGAATATAAATTTAGAATGTGTTTTTGTCATGTTGCATGTAAAAATGGATTAAGTATCTGCAAGCGGCTGTGAAAATGTCGGTGGTGTTTTTCCGCCTGCCGTCAATGTCCTTAGAAGGTACATATGGTTTCTGTAAGGTCACTCTCAATCAGTAATCCCATTTCCAGTTTAGCCCGATACCGCCCTGTCCATTTTTCCCCATGTCGGTCTCGACGGCAATATGGGGGGTTAGTTCTATCTCAACAGAGACTTTGCCCGTATCGGGACCCATGCCTTGTTCAACCTCCAAATATACATTATCCCTTATGTATTTCCCTGCGCTGACCGAAGGCTCACCGCTTTTATCATCCGATTGTTTTATGTTCAATTCATCCACACCTATAAGACTTCGAGTTCGATCCATGAAACTAAACATACCACCTCCGCCCCTTAATGAATCTATTGCTTGCGCCAGCCTGAAGGCCTGAAGAGGGGTTATGTCGGTTGCACTCCGGCCGAAAAGAAGGCGGGCCATAATTTCATCCGGAGGCATCGGCGGGTCAGACTCCATATCCATTTTGAATGTTGAAAGGTCTCCAGATACGAGGATGCGGTAAGTTATGTCAGAACTTTTGTGTTCAGCTATCGCGTCGAATTTAGTAGATGCGGGTGTGCCGCTATTCAAGTTGACTGATCCATTAGTAAGGGAAAAGGATTTTCCAAAAAAATTATAACGTCCGCGGATGACTGATAGCGAACCTGTAACAGCAGGTTGCTGTTCACTTCCTTTGATGCCGACTTTTCCCTTCCATTCCGAATCAAGACCTCGACCTCTGACAAAAACCTTTCCCGGAATTTCTAATAATATGTCGAGGTTTAACCTGCCTTTAGTCTTCAATGGCGGACTTCTTTTGGGCGGAGATTTCTGAACTGGCATATTGATCTCTTTAATATTCAGGTCCCTTGCATCAGGAGGAAGGCTCTCGGGTATGCGAAGTGCGGCAGGTCCCAGAGTGAGAGAGCCCGAGACATCCATCCGCTCCATTGAACCGGATAGATCCAGTTTGCCACTTGTTGTAACCGTCAAATCATCCCTGCGAACAAGAGAGGCGTTATCCATTAGAAGTTCCAACTGGAAGGGCAAAAGCTTCTTTGGAAGCAAATTGATTGACCCTTTGGCAACAATCGTGCCCTTCTCCCCATCCGTTGCCCGGGCCTTTTCCAGAATGAGCTTGTCTTCGATCAAGCCGGCAACTATCTGTATGTCCTTTATTAGGGTTCCACTCCTGACATTTTCATATATCCCGTCGGAGAGTAGGACATGGCCATTGAGTGAAGGTTTTTCCATGGTGCCATCAATGGCAAGATCAATCACCAGATTTCCTTTCAGTGTGTGATCTTCCAGATAAAAGAAGGAGGATAAATGCTCGAGTTCCATTTCAGCGAGAATTCGACCTTTTAATCCATCTTCTGATCTGAGAGAAAATACAAAGGGCAAAAAGGATAAGTCGACAGGTAGATTAAGGCCGGCCTTTAAAGGTTTATCCGCAAGATTTGCAAGGGTTAGATCTGCTTTAAGATCATGGTTTTTAAGGGTTATATGGGCTAAGAGATTTGCCGGAGGGAATTCTTCAGAGAGGGTGCCCTTGAATTTGAGTTTTTCAAGTTGAATATCCATGTCCGCTTTTGGACTTGTAATTAGGCCTTCTATGTGAAGCCGGGCCGTTGCCGTACCGGACACCTCTGGATACCCAAAGGCTTTCAGGAAAGAAAGAGACAGTGTATCGAGTCGGGCATCAAACGTCATTGTTTCAGATTCCAATCTGCCGAATGCCTCAAGATGTCCATCATCCAATAGGAAATCAGCCCTTTCAAGGATGTAGTTCTCGGATATTTTCCGAATGACAACAGGCTCTCGCGCGGAAATCGTGAATTCCCCGAAATTGCCTTTCAACTGAGTCAGCCGGAGGTCATTGCTTCCGGGCATTAATCCGATAGAACCCGTGGTATCAAACTGAAATTCCTCCTTATAATACCCTTGGGCATGGGCTTTGAATGCCGCTTTTTCTTTTTGACCCTCGGCCTTCAAAATCATGTGACCGATTTGAAGCGCTTCCTTTTTGAAAGAATTTATCTCAACTTCAGCATTACCCTCAGGTGCCTGAAGAACATTTTTCAGGCTTAAACTTAATGTCAGTGCTTCAACGGCTCCGTATCCGGTATCCAATCCCTTTCCTTGCAAATCAAGTGCTACATCCTGTCTTCCTCCGGCATCTGATAGAACGATATCAAATCGGGCATTTCCTTCAACCTTTTTGCCGAAAAGGGCAGAAAAGGATGCGAGATCAATGCAGCTGCCGCGTAATGCACCTTTTGAAGTATGTCGTTTAAGATCGATTTCGAGATCTCCTGTCATCTCAGTACCAAGGGAGCTTGCTGAAAGGTCATTGAATGACAATCGGGGACTGATGAATGTGAAATTTGAAGCCGCCTTAAGAGAATGCCCTGGGCCCTGGATATGGATCTCTAATTCACCTTCAGGTTCGTGGAACAAGTTTCTAGCCATTAAGGATAACTTGGCTTTGGAAACATTTATATGCTTTATGCGCAGATGGCTCAAATCTGCCTGGGCGGTTATCTTGGGGTTTTTCAAGACTCCTCCCACATCTACTTCCATTTCAAATGCGCCATTGATGGGTCTTCCTAAGGTTTTTGAAAAGGCTGCCAACCTGGGAATGCGAATTAGTCCATGAGCCAAGATATCCCCGGCTGGAATATCAAGAGAAGCATCGGTTTCTATTTCTCCCACAACAGAGCTGATCGCCAGATCCGTTACTGTAAGGTGTCTGCCTTGCTCAAGTCTCATATGGCAGGCATACTTCAGATCCTCTTCCAACACAGGAGCAAGCGATTCCGGCAGCGGCTCAACTACGGCAATTTGACCCTTTATATCCGCTGAAAGACTCCGTGACTGGAGATTACCATTAAGATGGGCGTTCATTATCGCTTTGCCATGGACCTTTGTCCCGATGATATTTGATAGATTAGATAGGTCGTGTATCACCATTGAGGCATCTCCCTCAATGAAGGAACTTCTGGAATTCAATTGACCCGAGAAATGTGCAACAAAATCTTTGCCAAAAACTTTTAACTCATTGACATTAATTGGGCCTCCCTTTTGGGCCTCCGCGGACAGGAAAAAATGGCATTCATCCGCCGGTATCAGCGCTCCTCGGGTCTTGTGTGCAAGACCTTTTACGTGGCCCTTTATTTGACCTGAAAGGCCTTGGTAGTTTGAAGCAGACATCAAGGTGGGAGTTAATCGGGCATTAAGGAAGAGATTTGAGGCATGAATTTTACCCACTCCCGGTTCCTTCAGCGTGACTGAAAGGGTCGCTCTTGGTTGTTTAAAGGTCCCCTCAAGCCGGCCCTGAAGATCCAGCATTCCCTGAATCCTTTGATTAACGAGCCCTTTGAAGCGGGAGAGGTTATCAATTTGCAGGTTGAAATCGCTTTGTATATGTCTTTTTTCTAATTCGATTCGACCTGCGAGGTTTAAAGTGATTCCGTTATTCTTAAGAAAGACACGTTGTATCTCTATGTTATGTCCAGCGTGAATCCGGCTGTTGAAATGGAAAAGGGTCTTCTGACTCATGTTAAATGCTTGAATATCTTTTTCAAAAAGCCTTTGAGATAACATGACATGGCCATTCCCCTTTAAACGCAAGACGTCATTAATCATTACCTCCAGTGCGGTATCAATGGACCCCAGCCTATCCGCCTCAGCTTTCAGATGCCCTTTCCAGAAGCTGATGGGGCCTTTACCCTTTAATGAGATGGTAACAGGCCCGGTGTCTTTAACTCCCATAAGATTCGTTAAGAGACCATCTTTTTCCTCTTTAGCCCCTAGATCAAATTCAATCTCCGGGATTGTTCCGCCTGCCAGGGACCAATCAATATAATAGAAGGCATTCGTGCCGTCTTTCCGGTCGATGTGCAGCGAACCTTTAAGCGTTTTTTCATGATCCCCAGCGGTCGTTTGCCCTTTCATGGTGAAAATTGCCTTAGACCCCAGTATGGACTCTCCTAAATAAATACTTTCCAAGTTAAGCCGATGGATGTGTAAAGGTGGTATCGAATCTGATAATGTCATCTTTCCCGGTTTTCGTTTCTTTTTCCCGCCACGGGCAGTTGGGAGATGTTTTAAGTGAACAGCGGTTGCGCTTAGTTCATCGACATATATCCTTCCTTTTATCAGGTGATTGGGAGACCAGCTAATAAAGATGTTTTTCACCACCAGCCACTGGGAGCCGCGGTCGCTGATGGTAAATTCATCCAATCGGATATTGAAGGGAATGATTCCGGTGATTTTGCCGATTTTGACCTGAAAGGAAGGATCTTTACCCAATTGTTGTGAGATCCACTGAGCTAGAAAGTTTTTGCCCAACTCTGTCTGGGCCAGTCCCCAAATTGTCCCTGTTAGAATAAGCAGGATGGAAATGATCAAGACCAACCATTTGCATATTTTTTTCAAATGTGTCCTGTAATCCATATCTCTAAAAGGCCTGTCCTATGCTCACATAGATCTGGAAAGGATCATCGATGTCTGTTCTTCGGTTTATCGGAATGCCAACATCAAGACGGAGAGGACCTATGGCGGTAAAGTAACGAAAGCCTATCCCTCCGCCCCACAGCAGGGTTTCATCAAAATCAGGAAAGGCCGCCTCAAAAGCACTCCCTCCGTCAATGAAAGTTACCATGCCGATTTTTTCGGTGATCTTTACCCTCAGTTCCGTACTCATTGTTATGAGTGATCTCCCACCTATTGGTTCGTTATTGCGGATCGGACCAACGGATTGAAAGGCGTAACCACGTATAGAGCCTCCGCCACCCGCATAGAATCTTATATCGGCAGGTACCTCATCCCTCTCGCATCCGCCTGTGGTCCCCAGTGCCCCCCTTAAAGCTAAAATGATAGACGGAGATCTCGAGATGTCGATGTACCGGCTGTACTGGGCATAACCTTTATAGAAAAACAGGTCGTTTCCATAGAAATCGTAGAAAGGGGCTATCTGCAGGACCATACGACCACCCCTTGCTGGATCAAGAAGCTGATCACTCGTATCCCACTGAAAATGAACGGGAAAAGAAATCAGGTCAAAGCGCTCCTCCTGGCCGAACTGTTCAATTTTCGACAGCCTTAAGCCTGGTCCGGCACTAAGATGCATACGGTTGGCAAAGTTGCGTTCGATTTGCGCTATTCCTGTGATATTACGACTCTTAAATGCATCCGGACTGTCTTCAGCAAGACGGATATTCAAAAGAAGCGCTTGGTCGGGTCGCAAGAAGTCAGGTCTACGAAACATCCCCTCAGTGGCAAGAGTAATCCCGGATGCCGATCCTGATAGTTTGAGGCGTTCGCCTCGATCCAAGATATTTCGATGCTCCCAAGACAGGTTGACCCCCGGTCCTTCATCAGTCTGGTAGCTGGCACCTCCTTTGATGGTTCGATGTTTACGCTCCTTTAATTTCACCTTAATGGGAACCTGCCCTGTTTCATCAATAACCGCTCCTTCTTTCGCATTTACGGATGCGAAAAGGCCTGTTTTCATCAACCTTTCTTCAAGCATCCTTAAAAGACCGCCATTGAATCGGTCGCCTTTCTTCCAGGGGAGCTTGCTGCGTATATATGATTCGATTACAGACTCAAGTCCTATGAAGTCCGTGTAGCCGAATTGAGCCTCTACCCCCGGCTGAACGGCAAAAGACACACTTAGTGAGCTTTTTTTATGATCTACTATTGCCTTCGGGTCATCTACTTTAGGAAATGGAAAACCTTTCCTTCGATACCAACCGGCAATCGCGATCTTGGCTTCCAGGATGGGTTTGCTTTTTGCAGGCTTGTTTAAGGTTAAGCCAATATCAAAAATATCCGGGGCATTAATGATTTTTGCCTTGTCATCCCGAATAATCTGAATGTCTACGGATTCCAAAATGTAGGGAGGGCCTTGATTTATACTGATTGTAACCTTTACCGGCCGAACATCTGGATCTATCTTGGAGGTTATTTGTGCGCCATAAAATCCCTGTGACCTGAGTACTTTCCGGAGGGTAGGGATATCCTGATTGACGCGCCTATGTAAAAGATTCATGGAAAGCGGTGGGGGGTCTCGAAGAGATACTGTCTTTGATACAGTCTCAAGGAGGCCCAGAAGCGTTCGATCCGATACCCCTTCAATGGATACAGTATAGGAGGGCCTTTGATTTGCCAGAAGTTCGTTAGGTATTAAGGAGCCTGGAAGGATAAAAAAACCTATGGCAGATGCTGTAGTAAAAAAAAAGAGGGGAACAATACGTTGAGTCTCTCTTTAATTAGAATGGATAACCTTAATGGTATCATTAATTTCATAACGCCCTTATTTTATTCAACAGGATCTTCTTCTGGCAGCTTTTCCTGAACCAAGTCATTCCTTTTCAATCTGTCTATCTCTTTTTTTAAACCCCTTATCTTCAGGTATTTGCTCGCCAGTTTGGGCAGGGTGTGGATTCCAACAATGGCTGCACCGATCAAGGCTGAATAAAACATCAGGGCAGCGAGCGATAGCTGAAATTTCCAGGCAAAATATTTTAGATCCAGCGATATATTGTTCTGTATACTGGCAACGATTATTCCTAAAATCAACAGAAACGTAACTATCAATGAGAAATACATTTCCATTCTCCTTTTGGTCTTCTTATGAGAGCCGGTATGAAAATGCGATAGCAGGGTGAGACGGGGGTATATGACCCCCTTCTCACCATAAAAATCAAAAGAGGCTGTACTCTATTTTTGCTTAGAGGTTTTCTTTTCCTCCAGGCATTTCTTTAAGTAATTTCCAGCCACTTCTTTGCCACCCAGTCCGAAGGCAAGGCCAAAGGCCAAAGCCATGGCTCCAAAAGCAAGACCAAAAGCTAACGAGACAATCTCCGCACCAATACCCAACTGTATGAGGGCAATAGAACCTGAAAACACAACAATGGCATAAAGGGCTATCTTACCCAAACCCTCAGCATTAGCCACACCTGCATTGGAGGCTGTTGTCCTGACGACAGCAGAAAGAAGATTTCCAAATAAAATCCCCAGGATCAATACAATAATTGCTGCAACTACGTTTGGTATATAAAGGAATATATCGTTGAGGATATCCGAGACAATGGGTAGTCCGAGGGCGTCCAACGAAGCGATGAGGACCAGGATCATTATAAACCAGTATGCAAGAGAGCCGATAATCTCAGATGGTGTTCTAATAATGTTCCCTTTATTTAGAAACCCTTTCACCCCGGTTTTATCTGCCGCACTGTCAAAGTGGGCAAGTCTCAGGAGTTTTACGATACCCATCTTGAACAGCTTGGCAATAATAAGTCCTGCAACGAAGATGATAATCGCTCCGATGAGCTCCGGAAGGAAAATGGTAATTTTGGTGGCAAAGGCATCCCATGCTCCCTTTACAACAGCTGTAATCTCCATAGCTTCTCCTCCTTCTAAACCGTTAATTGATTTTTAATTCAGTTGTTTTGTAGTTGTTCTTATCAGGTTAAGGAATCGCAAGCTTGGCGTTCCATCTTTGGAGAATGCTTCGATTTTGCCTTCGTTAATGTCGCCTGAAAGCGTAAAGCTGTGAGTGAAATTGTCATGAAAATGTTTAACTCTATGATATTGTTTGGGACTCTCTTCCTTTAAAAATAAATCTAATATATTATAATTAAGGCTTAAAGTGCAGTTGTCAAGCCCAATAGGAGACAAAACATGTAAAAGGACAGATTCCAGCCTAGTTTTTTAACAATAAAATAGTTTTAAAATGGGATATGCGCTGGATATAACAATATCAGAAAGTTTTGGTTAGAGAGCAGGAAACAACGTTTGAAACATTTGAAGATCACTGCTCAATGTTTCTGTATATCCCGGTGTCTATGAAGAAAGAAGGATTATCGAATCTTGAAATTATTCACGAACCCTTTCAAAAACCCTGTCAAATCTACCGCGCTGACCGGCTCTGCCTCTTGCAGTAGGGAAGTATGTCGAACGAAAACAGCGCGGCCAGAAAAGATATTGAAAAGGCCAAGGAGATACTGATGACGAAAAAGGATCTTCCGGCCGACAAGGCCTTCAGATGGCTCCAGAAAAAGAGTATGGACACAAGACAGTCGATAAGAAAGATCGCCGAGGCGGTAATCATCTCACAGGACCTTTAGCGGGTCTACATCCCTTATAACTTCTAATGCGCTACGGCACGGGCGCGCTTCCTTCGCTTGGTTTGTCGATCGTTTGGACATATAGGATTCGAGGGCTCAAGGGGCTGAGGGGTCAAGTGAATGACTGCATCCTCCTCCGGGATAATGGTCTGGAAAAAGACTTTCAGACAGTCCCATGCACATCGGCTCAGTTCGGACAGGAGTCGCCCGTCATAGAGGAAGGATCTCCTTACAAAGGGGGCTCTTAAAATTCCCTTCGATCACTTGAAATACTTGTTGTGCTGCTCGGCTTTGAGTAGATCGTAGAATGGCTTGGTGTAGGTGATCTTGTGTTTGTCCTTCCTGGGAATGATTTCACCATTTTTCCCGACTTCATAATTGCCTGAGTGATTGAAGACATAACGCAGTGTCAGGTCAGTGCGCTCGGTTATACGCAGGACCTTGAAGCTTGCATTGTCGTAGACCAAAGGTTCGGATTTGGGTGTGGGATAGTAGAGCAGTACCATATGGCCCTGATTGTAAAGATGGTCGTCTGTCGCCCCCATGTAGATCTTGTCCATGCTGATGCCCAGATCAAGCAGTGTGAAGTATTTGGTGATAGCATACTCTTCACAATCCCCCAGACCTCGAATAAGAAATTGCTCCCGCGTCAGCCACTTGTCATCCTCATCCCACACCAGGCCGTCATTTTCGGAAACATACCCGTTGACGTACAGGTTGACCTTGTCCAGCAATTCCTTTTCGGGCAGCTTTTTTGCCCGTAACTCCTTCACAAAGTTTACGTAGTGCGAAACGCGATTGTAAGGGATTTCACCATGCTCTTTTTTGATGGCTTCCAGGCCGTTCTGCAACTGGTAAATGAGACTGGGTGGCGTGTAAATGTGTATGCCGTTGGCTACGGCAGGAAGTGTTGTCAGCAAAAAAAAGGGAATGAGAATGAGAAATTTCAAATTTATTGGCCCTGAATGAAGTATCGTTGCGTGGCATTATAGAGTAATTTCAACATATTTAAGGCTTAAAGGGCACCTGTTGTCAAGCCCTATCGGAATCATTCAAGATATCAGGGATGCCTCCATGTTCAGGTATCGTAACATTTTGATATGTTCAAGAGACAACAGATGTAACTGAAGTTTTGATATGAAAGTGACATGCAGGATAACTGCGTGGTTGTAATACGGATATGTTGTTAAAGAGGTAAGGGCCGGCAAAATAATTTTGCCTGGTCAAGCATATCCGGCATATTCAACCTGCCCGGAATATCGAGATATCTAAAACCTATGTTAATATGCTTGAATAGCTTAATATTAAAATATGTTCATATTATAATAAATATGTTATTCTTAAATTGTATATAGAGTGATATTTAATGATCAGGCTAAATGTCCTTGGCATTTTTGCAGTATCTATTTTGGGATACTTACAGTTCCAGGATTCCAACCTATTGTAAAGATTTTGAAATGTTATGAGTAATGCAAGCTATGTTTGAGAAGGACATAGAAACAGACATGTAATGATACGCTGATTTTCTCCCGATAAACGAGAAATTTTGCGTAATATTACGTCATATTCACCCGATCACCTATGACCAATTATCCTTAGATAATAAAAGGGATTTTGGGCAGAATAGTATAATATTTCAGAATCTTATATGGAAACACAGCCCTATTTTGCACATTTTTAAAGACATTGGTGCATAATTTCCTGTGTAGAAAAATATACAAAAATGAAACAAAAGAGCCCGATAAACGAGAATTATTTCCGGATTATTGAATAAATAAGAAAAAATTCCCGCTTTACCAATAAACGGGAAATAATTCTCACTACTCACATGATGGCACGGACGCTACGCGCCGTGCCATCGGCCCCGCGTATTATCATCCGCATGCTGTCCGGCGCTGCGCGCCGGCCATCAAGCGGATGCAGCGGTCGGTCATCCACGCGAGCAAGCTCGCGCGTTCGCCCGCCGCTGATCCGCGGGGCCGTTCGGCCAATAGATGGTCAGGATCGAGGTAAGTATGCTGAAACATGGTATATGCCTGGTGATTTATTTCCTTCTCTTCGTTTGTTTCTTTATTGCTTCATTCCCAGCATTAGCAGATATGCGTAGTGTCCCGATCGCTGAATTGATGTTGCAAGCCAAGAATGGTAACCCAGAAGCACAGGATGAGTTAGGGTTTCGGTACTCCTCCGGCATTGATGTAGACGAGGACTTTACTCAGGCTGCAAAGTGGTACTTAGCCGCAGCGAAGCAGGGACATATGAAAGCCCAAAACGAGATAGGTGGCTTTTATGAAAAGGGAATTGGTGTTCCGAGGGATTTACATAGAGCGGTTTTTTGGTACGAAAAGGCAGCCGATCAAGGATACCCTCCGGCTCAATATAATTTGGCTCAAAAGCTGATCACAGGGGAAGGAGTGGAAAGAGACGCAGTCCGCTCTACAGCATTGCTCAGGAGAGCCGCCGAGGCCGGCATGGCACAGGCAGAATACAACTTAGGTGTCAGATTCATATACGGTGTAAGTGTTGAAAAGGACCTACGTGTTGCGAGTGCGTGGTTTCGTAAATCAGCGGATCATGGTTACCCTTTAGCAATGTTCAATTTGGCAGCTTGCTACCTGCGTGGAGAAGGCGTAAATACAGATTTAGTTCAGGCGTATAAGTGGCTCTATCTCGCTGCAGGAGGTGGGCCAAAACAAAGGCGGATATCCGAAAAGGCCGAGATGAAACATAGGATGAGCCACTCAGAGACCACCTACTGGCTGTATGCGTTGGAGGGAGATGATCTTCGTAAAGCGAAGGAGGGCCTCGAAGTTTTGCGAGAATCTATGGCCGAAGGGCAAGTATCTGCGGCCACAAAACAGGCAGATGACTGGTGGCCTAAAGAATAGTAGTGCACATTGCCGTGTATTGAAACAAACAGCGGAGCGAATGGGGCAAACCAGAGCCCGAACCTAACCCTTGATAGTTTTGCCCGCAATCAACATTAGTTAATAAGTCATGCAGATTAATATAATAACAGGTTTACTTGGAAGCATTCTCGCTACAATTCTCATATTGCTCACTCGACTGGCTTTTTACAAGATCCGTGACATGTTTCCTGCAAGAGCACTATTTAAAGGAATTGTAGGGTCAGATGATCCTTTTTTGGTGTTTATCGTGAGACTTACTGACCCGCAAAGAGACGGGCGTTTTCTCACTCCGGTACCTAGGTATGCGGTAGTAACCCCCCAGGAAGAGTATGAGCCTCGTCAACACATCCCTTGGGTCAACAGTATAGATGAAACCTATTCGGTAGCTCACATCTTGAATGTACTTGGAATTGCGGGCAGAAGAAAAAATATCAGAATCGTATTTGTTGATCGTGACTATGATCAATGGGACGCTCCCATGTTTATTTTGGGTGGTAACTGGAAGGCACATCGAGCTTTTGAGTCATGCGATCCTTATTTTGTGTTTCGAGATAACTCATTTATTCTTGAGCCTACCTCAGAAACCTTTTGTCCATCGACAGCAGATAACGACATGGGTTTGCTTCAAAAGATGATAAATCCAACTACGGGTCAGCCTGTATGGCTCGCAATGGGTTGGAGAGGGGCTGGCACTGATGCTGCATCATATGCAATTTGGAAGTGGTGGAAAGAACTAGGAATTTTATTTGGTTCAAGGACCTTTGGCCTTCTCCTTGAAATGAATGACAGAGATGGTTGGCAGCAATCTATAATTGTAAGACTCTATCCATTACCATGTTGGTATAAAAGAGCATTACATCCTCTTGCCTGGCGAAGGCTTAGGAGAAGCATGATCCAAAGATAACAGTAAATAATAAAAAGAGCCGAACAACAGCTTTGAGAAGGATGCTCATTCCGCTACGCTCAATTCGCACCTCTCAAGCTGGGCGTTGTGTATAAAAACTATGAACTGGCCAGAACTTATTAAATATTCAACCGTACCGCTTCGCAAACTAGATGATAACAATATGCCCTGCGGTATTGGGTCTGGTTGTCTTTTTGATTTTAAAGTTTATAGGTTTTTATTGACAGTGTTTCATGTTGCTGAGAAATCGGCAAAATGGTGTGCGCAATTACAATTCAATGACGAAGTACAAAAAACAGAAGTCTTGTATCTAAATGAATTCAGTTTTATTGGAGATTTTACGCAAGATAAAAAATCTATTACGGATGTTGAATTCTCATTTCATCCAGTACCAAACGATTTAAAATGCTTCTTTCACCATAGGACTCGGGATGGAAAAACTATAGAACTAAAGGAAAGACCGGTTTTGACATTAAATGATGTTGGTGAACCGGACAAACAAACCTATTATGGCTTCTCTGGCGAGATTAAACCAACATCAATTCCAGACCTAAGCGCCTTTGAGACAGAAATTCATATTTATCATGGTTTAAAATATGACCGATTTGAAAACGATAGGCACTATTTCAAAATGCCTGAAAAACATCCTGGTCATGAATGGTTTAGAGGTTGTAGTGGTGCACCAATCATTGGAGAAAACGGAAAAGTTGTAAGTTTGGTTTGTGGTGGATGTACAGAAAAGAATGAAATATATGGCAATAATCTCCAGAAGTGTATGAGAACATTAGACTGTTTTATAGAATAAAAACATACACAACCATTGCTTTCACAGCGACGGCAAAAAGCCGCCGCGCGTGAAGCACCCGATGGCACGGACGCTACGCGCCGTGCCGTCGGACCCGCGTATTATCATCCGCATGGTGTCCGTCGCTTCGCGCCGGCCATAAAGCGGCTGCAACGGTCGGTCATCCACGCGAGCAAGCTCGCGCGTTCGCCCGCCGCTGATCCGCGGGGCCGTTATGGTTCCTGATTGTAGAACCTTAACCTCTGTGGAGGAATATGCAACAAACCAAAAACAAAGACGACTCCAAGTTTGCTCTGATAGCCCTCAAAGAGGCTTATGTTGAGCTTCCGATTAACCCCGATGTCAAGCAGCGCCTGTCGGATGGTACAGTGGTAATGGCTGGAATGCCAGTTGATATAGATACCGGGTGGAGAGAATTGATTGGTTCAATCAGACACGAGTCTTTGACAAAGGCCAACTTTGGTCTCATGTATAGTGAATCAAGCAGTAACCCTGAGATCCTTGATCGCCAACATCTGGAGGTTGAAAAGAAGATAGAGCATCTTTTTCACCTACTTCAGCTATCGGGAAGATGTGAGTACCAGGAAGGCAACCTAGTGGTTGGTTCTCTGTATAATGGAAAATCAGAGATAAGAAGAATGTCCGAAATCTCTCAGTTCCATATAACACATGGGGATAGACCACTTCCCATAAGCATTGATCGCCTTGAAGCTGCCGTAAAAGCCTATAGCGGTCTAAAGAATATTGAATTGTATGATAGGAGTTTCAAGCGAATTAAAAGAGGACTCAGAGCATTAATGGAGGGATTGCAGAAATACAATGGTGAGGACCGACTTCATGAGTTTGTAAGATCACTTGAAGCACTAATACTTCCTGATATAGGAAAAACAAAAAGGCAATTTGTTCACCGGTGTCGGACATTTGTAAAGCCAACTAAGAAGTTGCCGCTGATTCTTGAAGAAGCATACGAAATGCGCAGCATGGCCACTCATCTGAACGATTGGGAAAAGGCTATGGAGTCCTATTCGCCTGACTTACGAGAAAGGACTGCACTTTGTCGGACTTTGCAGGTGGAACGCCTTGCCTGCTTTTGCTATAGCCGGTTGCTTGATGATCAAGACTTACGCAACCACTTCATTAACGAGAACGAATTGGAAATATTTTGGAAACTTCAAGACCATCAGCGTAGCCGAATATGGGGTAATCAGTTTAGCCTTTAAGCTCAATGCCATAACACCTGGGTCAAGCCGAAGCGAATTCCGCTGGCGCTTCATTCCCGCTGCTTACCCAAACCGTTATCCGTGAGGGAAAATGCCTTACACATCAATGATCAGTCTCGATTTGCCAAATGACACTTCTACTATTTGGCGATATATGGACCGCTGGAAGTTTCAGTCGATACTCGAAAATTCGGCGCTTTATTTCGTTCGATTAGATAGATTTAAAGATACTTGGGATTCAGTCCTGCCGCCAAAATGGAAAGAAAAAATGCAACGGGTGATGTGTGATCGGCCAAACGGGGGGCAATACACAGAAGCAGCTTGGTACGAAGAACGAGAAATTCCGACTAATCCGATCTGTTGTTTGAATTGTGATGAAAACGAGAGTGAACGGATGTGGCATGAATACACTAGCGGCACTGATGCCTTGGCTATCCGCTCAACCGTTGGCCGTTTAAAAGAATGCTTTTCAACGACCTCGGTTCAAGTAAAAATTGGCCTTGTGAATTATGGCTACCACGATGTTTTGGATGATCCAAAGTTTTTTATTACATGGTGGGCCGATGACGGCCCTGCCGCAGGACTTAACCCGTGGTACGTACCTCGATATTTGAAACGCAAGGACTTAGAATATGAAAAAGAAATTCGAGCGACAATCCACGTCAATCCCGAGGACCAACCGATTGATCCAGGCTATAATCTTGTAATTGGATCGCTTGGTATTTGCACGTTGAACGAGGCAATTCACACGCACCCAAGTTCAAGTAGCGAGCAACGAAAACAGTTGAAATCCCTTATGGATAAACATGGATTTTGTAAAATTCCTTTAAAATCATCAACCTTGAGTTGATGAAACGGATAACCTTTGCTTTAACGGCGACGGCAAAAAGCCGCCGCGCGTTAAGCAACCGCTCAACAATAATTATCCCTATCTAAAAGTTCAGATCAGCCATAAAAAGCAACAATGCCAAAGGTAAACACAAGAGAGTCGCGACTATATTTTGTGGACCATTGATTGACCTGACGGTGGAGGGCCATTTCTTGATTTTCCGATGCACATCTCGCATTTACCTCTATCGTAAGAACTTCAATATTTCAGAAAATATTTGACAAAATCGCCAATGCTGACTAGACTGACTAGTGTGAATTAATGGGGGAGGTAAAATGAGAACAACATGGAAATTGCAGGATGCCAAGGCTAAATTCAGCAAAGTCGTTGAGGATGCATTAAAGATAGGCCCGCAATTTGTGACTCGCAGGGGGAAAAAGGCAGTGGTTGTGGTCTCTGTGGAGGAATACGAGGAACTCATTTCAACCAAACCGTCTTTCAAGGAATTTCTGCTTGGTTGCCCGAAGATGGGGAATGATTTTGAGCTTGAACGGAAAAAGGATCTTCCAAGGAGTATCCAATTTTGAACTATCTACTGGATACCTGTGTGATATCGGAACTTGTTAAGCCGTCACCGGATGCAAATGTAGTTGACTGGTTGAGTGGCACTCCAACGGAAAGATTATACTTAAGTGTAATAACAATAGGCGAGATACGAAAAGGTCTGATCAGGCTTCCGGATTCAAGGCGGAAAGTTTTGTTGGCAAATTGGCTTAATATGCTGCTTGAAGACTACCGGAGTAGAATCTACTCAATAGATCTGGCTGTCGCGGAAAATTGGGGTACAATTCAAGGAAATGCCGAGAAAAAAGGGAAACCGATGTCTTCACTGGACAGCCTGATCGCCGCTATAGCCTATACCCACAACTTGATTCTGGTGACCAGAAATGTGCTTGATTTTGAGGCAAGCGACCTCCCGATCCAAAATCCCTGGGTGTAACCGGGCTGAAAAGTGGATCAATCCCGGTCTTTAAGCCCTTCATAAAACCTGCGCTGGAGGTTGTCGAATCCTCCGTTTGACATGAAAAGTACCACATCCCCTTTTTCGCTCTTCTTTAAAAGCCCTTCAAGCAGCTTGTCGGTGGTCTCGAAATAAAAGGCGTCCTTTCCATTTTGAGTGAGATCCGCAACCAGCCCTTTTGACGAAAACCTCTCCTCTGGCGGGATCTTCTCCATTAAAGCTGGCTCAGGGATTAATATCATATCCGCCTTGTCAAAGGAGGCCGCGTATCTTTTCTGGAATATGCTGCGTCTGCTTGAATTTGATCTCGGTTCAAAGACCGCGACAAGGCGCCTGCCCTTGAAACGCTCTTTTACGCCCCTTACGGTCTCCCTTACCGCCGTGGGATGATGGGCAAAGTCATCGAGCACCAGGATTCCTCCTGCCTCACCAATCTTTTCCTGCCTTCTCTTTACTCCCTTGAAGGTCGAAAGCGCGCCTGCAAGGTTTTGCCGCGGTATGTCCAGATAACTGGACAGGGCGGCCGTTGAAAGCATGTTCGATATGTTGTGCCTTCCGTAGAGGGGCGTGACGATATTTAAATAAGGCTCATCTCCTTTAAGGATCAAGGCCTTTGTGCCTTTGTCGGAATATGAAATATCTTGTGCCCTGAAAAGGGCGTTTTCAGACAGTCCGTAGGTTATAACGCGGCATCCCGCCTTTGCCGCCTGATCCATTACGGCAGGATCATCTGCGTTGGCTATGAGAAGACCGTCGGCCGGGATGATATCCATGAGCCTTCCGAAGCTTTCCTTGACATGGTCAAGGTCCCTGTATATGTCTGCATGGTCGAATTCTACGCTTGTCAGGATCACGATCATGGGGCTGTAATGAAGGAATTTGGGCCCCTTGTCAAAAAAGGCGGTATCATATTCATCCCCCTCGACAACGCAGTAGGGGCCTTTGCCCAGCCTGAAGCTGCTGTCAAAACCTGCCGGGATACCTCCTATCATAAACAGGGGGTCCATGCCCGCCTGATCAAGTATCCACGCGGCAACCGAAGATGTCGTGGTCTTTCCGTGCGTGCCGCAGATGACTATGGATTTTTTTCCCTTTAAGGCGAAACGGCTCAGTGCCTGGGGAAAGGACAGGTACGGTATCTTGAGCCTTGACAGTTCTATGGCCTCCGGGTTATGCCGGGTTATGACGTTTCCCACTATGACAAGATCAGGCCCTGAGGCAAGATTTTCAGGGCCGTATCCCTCTGACACCTTTATGGAAAGTCTTTCCAGAAAGTGGCTCATGGGCGGATACACATTCCGGTCTGATCCGGTGATGAGGTACCCTTTGTCCTTCAGGATTCCGGCAAGAGAGGCCATGCCTGTGCCGCAGATGCCCATAAGGTGAATGTGCCTGATCGTCTTTGGTGCGCGGTTAAGCTCCGGCGGAAGTATCGTGTCCTTTTTGTCCGATTCCAAGGTGTGGATCGCGCCTCCTTGTTTAAGAGCTAGGTGAACCGTAATTCCGGCTCCAACCCGTTTTGACCTGTAAAAAGTGCTTGCTATTTACTGATAAAATCTGTATAAATCAATGTTTAATTTTTCGCAAAGGGTCTTTGCCGAGGCAGGAGCCTTTGACCTTGAGACTGTATAGGAGAATTTTTGATGTCAAAAGTCTGTGATATATGCGGAAAGCGGCCGACAGTTGGATATAATGTAAGTCATGCTCATAACAAGTCAAAGACCCGCTGGTATCCGAACCTTCAAAAGGTCAGGTGTGTGCAGAACGGTCAGGTCAAGAGACTAAGGGTCTGCACCAGTTGCATAAAGTCGGGAAGGGTGGAAAAACCCTGAGGCCTTAAGGTTCAGCTACAGCCTTTCAACGGAAAGCACGTTTTTGATCCTTTTTATCATCCTGATTATTTCCTGTAGCTGATTGAAGTTTTCCACCTCAATGGTAAACATTGCAACACCCTTCTGGTCGGTTGTAGTCTTTATGTCAGCCTGGATGATGTTGGCATCCTTCTGTGTCAGGACCGCGCTGATATCGGCCAGCACGCCTTTACGTTCTATGCTGTTAACCCTCAGTTTCGCAACGTGGACTTCCTCCGTTGTAGGTTCCCATGACACCTCTATAAGTCTTTCCGGGTCGGCGTTTTTTATGTGTCTGCACTTCTGGTTGTGAATGGTCACGCCCCTGCCGCGTGTCATGAAGCCTATTACCTGTTCCCCGGGCAGCGGGTGACAGCAGTTTGCAAAACGGATCAGCATGTCGCTTATCCCTTTCACCCTGATCCCGCGGTCATTTTTTTTCCTCTTTATCCTGTCGACCACCTTGGTTACAATGTCGTCCTTTATGCCCATCTTGGGCTTAAGGCGGCCGATAACCTGATTGGAAGACACCTTGCCGAAGCCGATATGGGCCAGCAGGTCCTCCACTGAATGAAAGGAAAGATCCTTTGTTACGGACGCTATCTGATCACTCTTTAAAAGGTTGGGCAGGGTTATGTTGGCCTGCTCCAAAGATTTTTCAAGTATGCTTCTCCCGAGCGATATGCTCTCTTCCCTTTCCTGGTTTCTTATCCACTGCTTTATCTTGGTCCTTGCCTTCGGGGTCTTGACGAATTCAAGCCAGTCCTTGCTGGGGTGCTGTTTAGGCGAGGTCAGTATCTTTACGATGTCGCCGTTTCTCAGTTTGTACCTCAGGGGAACCATCTTTTCGTTGACCCGCGCGCCTATGCATTTTTCACCTATCTCGCTATGTATGCCGTAGGCGAAATCTATGGGAGTCGAATCCTTTGGAAAGGCCTTCACATCTCCATTGGGGGTGAATACATATACCTCGTCGGGAAAGAGGTTCATCCTTAGGGTATCGAGAAATTCTATGGGATCCTCGAGGTTCTGCTGCCATTCCACTATCTGCCTCAGCCAGGCGAACTGCTTTTCATCCGTCTTGTTGGCGATGGTGCCTTCTTTGTACTTCCAGTGGGCGGCAATACCCTGCTCGGCCACCTTATTCATTTCCCAGGTCCTGAGCTGAACCTCCATCCTCTCTCCGATCGGTCCGATTACCGTGGTATGGAGGGATTGATACATGTTTCCCTTGGGAACTGATACATAGTCCTTGAACCTTCCGGGCACCGGTTTCCACATGGAATGGATGTGTCCGAGCGCTTCGTAGCACTCCTTTATGGAATTGACTATGACCCTGAAGGCGATTACATCATAGACCTGGTTGACGGTGAGATTCTGGGCCAGCATCTTTTTATATATGCTGAAATAATGCTTGTATCTTCCCGTTACGGATACCTTTATGCCGTATTCTTTTAATTTATTATAAAGGAGCCCCTTGACCTCGGTAATAAATTTTTCCCTTTCACCCTTTCTTTCTGCTATGCCTGCCTTTATCTGCTGGTAGATCTGCGGCTCCAGATAGTAGAGACACAGGTCTTCAAGGCTTGATTTTATCCAGTGGATTCCCATCCGGCCCGCAAGGGGGGCGTAGATCTCAAGGGTTTCGCTTGCTATCTTGTGCTGTTTTTCAGGAGGCTGGAATCCGAGTGTCCTCATGTTGTGGAGCCTGTCCGCGAGTTTTACAAGGATCACCCGGATATCGGACGACATCGCCAGGATCATTTTTCTTACATTTTCAGCCTGCCGCTGCCTGTGGCTGGTAAAGTGCATCTTGCTGATTTTCGTAACGCCCGAGACTATATTGGCTGTTTCCTCTCCGAAGAGCCTTTTTATCTCACCGATTTCCGCGTCGGTATCCTCGATCGTGTCATGCAGAAGACCCGCGGCAATGCAGACCGCGTCCATTTTCATCTGCGCGAGTATATGGGCCGCCTCAAGGGGGTGGGAAAGATAGGACTCACCGGAGAGTCTTATCTGGCCCTGATGAACCTTCGCGGAGTACACGTACGCCTTTTCTATCAGGTCGATATCGGCATTCGGATGGTATTCCAGGACCTGGTTGATGATATCATTTAATCGAATCATAAAGGTCTCTTACAATTCCTGCGATGGTTGATGAGGCCTCTTTTATAGGAATTGATTCGATCTCTTTTTCAAAGCGCATCTTCAATTCCACGATACCCTCTTTTACCCCTCTCATTCCAATGGTAATCCTGACAGGGATCCCGAGAAGATCGGCATCATTGAACTTCACCCCGGCCCTTTCATCCCGGTCGTCGATGAGCACATCCAACCCCATATCGCAAAGCTCCGAGTATATCTTTTCAGATGCCTCCACCACATCCTTTTCATGCATCTGAAGGGGAAGGATAGTCACCTCAAAGGGAGCGATGGGAACGGGGAATATTATCCCCTTATCGTCATGATTCTGCTCTATTGCCGCAGCAACCGTTCTGCCTACGCCGATGCCGTAGCAACCCATTATTATAGGATTTTCAGCACCCTGTTCATCGAGAAAGATGGCATTCATCGCCTTGCTGTATTTAGTGCCCAGCTTGAATATATGCCCCACCTCGATGCCCCTTCCGAATGCTATGGATCCTCCGCATCTGGGGCATGGATCGCCCTGCTTTATTACCCTTAGATCGCAGAAACTTTCCACTTTGAAGTCCCTGTCCAGGTTTACGTTTTTCAAATGAAGGTCCTTACCGTTGCCGCCTGTGACGAAATTCTTCATCCCCTCTACGGCGTTGTCCGCGACAATCCTGACTTCAAGGCCTGCCGGCCCTGCAAAACCTGTAGGGGCACCGGTTGTCTCCTCCACGAGATCGGGATCGGCAAGTTCGAGGCTTTGAGCGCCCAGGAAGTTTTTGAGCTTGATCTCGTTTATCTCATGATCTCCCCTGACCAGGGCGGCCACGGTCCCGCCGTCCGCCGCAAAGATAAGTGTCTTTATAAGATCGGCGGGTGATACGGAGAGAAAGGAGGTCACCTGATCGACCGTCTTCATGTCAGGGGTCGGCACCTTTTCAAGCGGCAGCATCTGTTCGGCGGAGGACTTTCCCGGTCTTTCCTGAGCGGCCACTTCGGCCCTTTCCAGATTGGCCGCGTAATCGCATTCCTTACAGTTTACGATCATATCCTCGCCTGTTTCCGCAAGCACCATGAACTCATGAGAATAGCTTCCGCCTATGGCCCCGGAATCGGCTTCAACCGCCCTGAATTCCAGTCCGCACCTCTTGAATATCCTTGAGTAGGCCTCATGCATGATTTCATAGCTTCTGTTGGCGCCCCCTTCATCCGTATCGAAACTGTAGGCGTCTTTCATGATGAATTCACGTCCCCGCATCAGACCGAACCTCGGCCTTATCTCATCCCTGAATTTGGTCTGAATCTGATACAGGTTGACGGGCATCTGCTTGTAGGAGTGGATCTCTTTCCTTACCAGGTCGGTTATAACCTCCTCGTGGGTCGGTCCAAGACAGGCAAAACGGTTGTGCCTGTCCTTGAATCTGAGCAGCTCCCTGCCGTAGTAATCCCATCTTCCGCTTTCCTGCCATAGCTCCGCCGGTTGTACCGCCGGCATGAGAAGTTCTATGGCGCCCGCCCTGTTCATTTCCTCTCTTATGATGTTTTCCACCTTCTTCAGGGCCCTGAGGCCAAGCGGGAGGTAGGTATAGATCCCTGACGTCAATTTCCTTATCATTCCCGCCCTTATCATAAGCTGATGGCTTATCACCTCGGCTTCAGAGGGGATCTCCTTGAAGGTGGGTATAAAATAGCTTGAATATCTCATCTTTTCCGTTCTACCTCGTCTGGTTTATTTCCGGTGCCTGGTTCAGTGCCTTTTTCTATTGGAAATCCTTATCCCTGATCATCCTGTTTACCTCATCGATAAGGGCCTGAGCCAGATTGTCTTCCGGGATTTTCCTTATGACCTTTCCTTTCCTGAAAAGGATACCCTGGCCCCTGCCGCCGGCTATACCTATGTCGGCCTCTTTTGCCTCACCCGGACCGTTTACCACGCAACCCATAATCGCTATCTTGGGGGAGGCCTCGATTCCGGCAAGCGATTTTTCAACCTGTTCAACAAGCCCGAAAAGGTCTATCTCCGTACGGCCGCAGGTGGGGCATGAAATTATTTCAGGGCCGCGATGCCTCAGATCCAATGCCCTCAAAATCTCATAGGAGACGATCACCTCCTCCACAGGGTCCCTTGTAAGCGATACCCGGAAGGTGTCTCCTATCCCGCGGGCAAGTAGATATCCGATGCCGAGCGCGCTTTTAACGGTTCCTGAAATAAGGGTGCCCGCCTCTGTGACGCCCAGATGAAGGGGATAGTCGACCTCTTGACTCAAAAGTTCATAGGCCCTGATGGTGTTTTTGACGTTGGAGGATTTAAGAGATACCTTTATCTGATCAAAGTCCATGGACTCAAGGAGCCTTACATGCTTTACCGCACTTTCCATCATCGCCTCAGGGGTGGGACGGCCGTATTTCATGAGGATATCCCTGTGAAGGGAACCGGCATTCACTCCTATCCTGATGGAGATTCCGTGCTTTCCGGCTGAATCGACCACCTTTTTGACCGCGTCCCTGCTCCCGATATTTCCCGGGTTTATCCTGAGCCCGTCGGCGCCTGCGTCCATGGCTGCCAGGGCGAGCCGGTGGTCGAAATGGATATCCGCTATAAGGGGAGTTCCAGTCCTTGATTTGATCTCTTTAACGGCGGATGCCGCCTCCGAATCGGGTACTGCAAGCCGGACTATCTCACATCCCGCCCGCACAAGCCTCCGGATCTGGTCGACCGTCTTTGATACGTCTCTTGTATCGGTGTTTGTCATGGATTGAACAGCGACGGGAGCTCCGTCGCCGATCGGGACAGATCCTACGTATATCCTTTTTGTCTGTCTTCTCGTTTTAAATGGTTCCATTCTATTTCCGGGCAAGGCCTTTCCGTTTAATCCTTTAACGCATATTAAAGGACATGATGTTTCTTCAACTTAGTTGAAGAAGAGGATCCAAAGGAATAAAGACAGGGGGTAGATCTATCTTTTCCATGGCAAAAATGGACAGCTAATATAAGAACATCGGTTTTCCGCTCACATGCCTGACCTTGGGCCTGTATTCTTCGATGTCGTACAGTTCCCTGACGTCCACCCTCTTCTGGCCCGTGCTTATGGTGCTCAGCGCAATGTCGGAGTAGGTGCCCCTTGTCAGTGCTACGAGACGGCCGAAGTTTCCTCTCAGGAAAAGGTCTATAACCATATTGGCGAAGTTGACGGCTACCATCAGGTCAAGAGAATCGGGTGCTCCGCTTCTCATGAGGTATGAAAGCCTTTGATTAAGAACGTCTTCACCTGTCAGTTTCTTCAGAAGCTGGCCCGTTTCTTCACCTATGCCCCCAAGCCTGCTGTGCCCGTAGGCGTCGGCTTCTCCCGATATGAGCATGTCTCCACCCAGCATTTTTGCCCCTTCCGAGATGGTGATGACGGCGTAGTTCTTGGGATTATTTTTCTTGTCGACCATTATGAGTTCCGCCAGTCTTCCCGGCTCAAAGGGGACCTCGGATATGATCGCCCTGTCAACCCCCGCAAGATACGCTGATATGAGAGAGGTCTCACCGCAGTAGCGGCCGAAAAGCTCTATGATGGCTATCCTCTCATGCGATCCGGTGCATGTCCTGAGGGCGTGAATGAAACCGACTCCCCTTGTTACCGCCGTTGAAAAACCGATGCAGTAATCCGTTCCAAACACGTCGTTGTCCATGGTCTTGGGAATGGCAATAACAGGAAAGCCTTCCCTGTTGATTCTGTCCGCGAAGCTGAGTGTGTCGTCTCCGCCGATGGGAATAATGGCGTCGATATCAAGCCTGTCAAGATTCTGCAGCACATGATAGGTGAAATCCTTTACCTCTTCCCCCTCGGCAAAGGCGTCAAGGAGAAAACCGGGAGCGTTCATCTTTTTCGTGGCGCTCGGATTTGTCCTGGATGTGTGAAGATAGGTGCCACCGTATCGGTCTATG
>Ga0272441_10000371_pt1 | contig 103561 bp, 87 predicted proteins | sample SSMProp6N_FD_193582 | JGI IMG/M metagenome (GOLD analysis project Ga0272441, IMG submission 193582) | Marine sediment archaeal communities from Little Sippewissett salt marsh, Falmouth, MA, United States - SSM-Prop-6N | ecosystem: Environmental > Aquatic > Marine > Wetlands > Sediment ...
AGGAAAACTTCAATGAAGAAACTGGGGAACTTGAACCTCTATGGTTTTATGGCATATCAGCAAAGCGATATGTCCTTTACAATATCCAGGATGATGAGATAAAGATCAGGAGATTCTCATCTCATGGGTTAGGTCATCTGCTTAACCCATTCTCCCAAAAAGGTAAAGATGACTGGCATCAAAAGGTATGGGAGGATATTCTATCCATTGAATATGGCAAAATAACCCTTGAAGATGTATTGGAACAGTATAAAAATCGATTTGCCATAAGCAGACTATCGATATCATCCCCAGAAATCATTAAACGAATGAATACCCTGAACCGTAACAAGGACTACTACCACCAGGTAAAACCCTTTAACTTTGCAGTAGTGGGAACATCCAGAGAGAACCGGAAACATACACTTGAGGATATCAAGCCGTTCATTCCCTTTACAAAGAACTATCACGAAGCCCCATATCGACAATTTATTGACTACCATAAAGGTGAATGGATGAAAGGTATCCAGTACTGGAAGTCAATGGAAGAGGTGTTCTGGGACTACTACAATCATCCAGAATCGAAATTTGATGGTGATACTGGTATACTTGAGAGAAAACATATCCGAATAGGGGAGATCATCCACATTGGCAAGGAATCCAACAAGCTTGACCAATTAGATGTTGTTGGGGTAGGGAAGGATGGTTATGAATATTACGATAATGGGGAGGTTGAATTGTCAGAAGATCAGGAAGATCTCATATTATCAATGGCTCCCAAGGTGTCCGAAGAGATAGGAATACCTGAAAGACAGTTATATTATCTGAAGGATAGGATCAATAAAGGTGGTTCTGTCAAACTACCAGAGAAAATACTGGGTAAAATAGTAAAAAATACCCATATAACCCCATAAACTAACCCCAAAATTACTTGATAACCCCAGTAACCTTGGTGATAACCGTAGTGTAACCCATAACCCGAATAACCCTATAACCCAGGTTATTTTAATGTCTGGCTCAGTAACCGTAACCCCTCTCGAAGAGGGGTTACAGGTTACACCCTTGGGTTATCGGTTATATGTAACAAAACGATGAAGGTTATGTTATAACCCAGAGGTTATTACCGGATTACCCCCATAACCCCATTAAAAAAACCGATGTAATAACCGATAACCGGATAATACCGTTGGTATTATGGTTTTTTACCGTGGTATTATGGTATTTCAGTACACTGGCTCCATTTACCATACCATAAAGAATGTAATGGAAAATGGAATAATAACCACTGGTAAACTATGGTAATGGTAAATAATCATGAGAGACCGGCTAATTGTGAAATCTCAATATTATTTTATTTTTTTAGCCTTTTTATTATTATCATTGATCCCAATATCAAAACGATACACAAACCCGATAGGAACATTGCACCACCACAAGCCCCATCATCAACTTCTTCACCCGCATCTCCACTCTTTTCAGGATCTTCAGTATCTATAATGAGGTTTCCTCGGTCATCATATACTTTCATTGTATAAGTGACCTCGACATCGGTTTGCTGGTCGTTAAAAGCACTTGTATTGAAGATTGCTGTGATTTTTAAACCAAGATTCGTAGATTCTCCTGCTCTTACCTTTTTTATAGAAAAAGAACCTTCGTCATTAGGATTAAGTTTAAAACTATATCCAGAATACCAGTCTAAATCCTTTCCTGACGTTATATTCCATTCATAGCTACTTAAAAGTGTAACTCCAGGCATTGGAAAATTATAGTAATCTCCAGGAAGAACAGATATATTACATATATCATGTTCATTCTTCACATAGAAATGAACTTCATAGTTGTATTTGACTTCGCCAATCTTAAAAACTTTACTATCTTTGCCATCTTCTGTACTAGTTGGATCTAGATGTGTCGTTTTTGCATGAACATTTACTGATCCCAATAAGAGAACTAAGATTATACCAAAAGTAAAAATACCGAGCCATATTTTCATATTACTCCCCCCGATTAAAAACGAATCACTCATAGTATTTATGATATATTTTTTTTTCTACAATTCAAAGGTTTACTTCGGTTTTATCTTTATGGTTACTTATAATCCCATGATCTTCAATTATCAGTTTCACGTTTGGCAGAATTATTCCCACGGCACTACAATTCTCTGAATTGTATACTACCCCCGCACATGTTCTGTGGGTATAGATAACTCGCTAAATGGACCCCCCCTGGCCGAAAGTACTCACATACATTCAGATGATAAAAATGGATATTAGTAATTGAATTTGAATTACTTTTCCCACCAATTCATTTCGCTACAATGTTCACACTCTTCATCTTCTTTATACATGGTTCTACCGCATCTTGGACACGATTTAGTTAAAGAGGATGACAAAGGTTTTTCTTCTCTACATTTCCAACATCGCCAGCAGGTATGCTGGTATACAGAATGGTTGTGATAGTTCCTTGAGATCTCCATACTGAAACCACAATTTGGGCATTTTTCAGATTCTGGCATTGTCATCAACAAAATGAGAGAGTGCTTGATATTTATTATAAAATTTTCTTTAAATGGACCCTACCCGGCCGAAGGTATTCACTAATGACGCAGATCATCGATGATGTTCCAAACGAATTCATTAGTTTAAACCCGGCTGAATACATCATCTAGCAAGGCTTTTACTTCACCTGATGCGAGCCACTCAACTCGATAATTCGGGAAGATGATGGTGATGATTTTACCAGAAACCGAATATCTTACCGTTTGACCCATAGCCATTATCGTTCCATTCTTTGTATTTCCCGAGAACTGATAACCTTTCTGCCGAGCCATTGATGCCAGAATATCAAAAGCCCTGTCCATATCAGCACCATCAGGGATCCTGTATTTCAACACATTATTCACCTCCTCCCCTGGATGGGAAGGAGAATATATAACGTTAATAACGTTATAATAGTGTTTTGTCAACGTGACCGAAAGTATTGCCAGGTTCTCATTTTTCGAATTAGTTTTGGTGGTCGGAGTGAAAACCTTATATTCCTAACGTCAATTCCAAATGTCCGATGGTTATCATGAATCCTTTAAGGGATCGAAACCCGGACTCCTACGAGTTTTCCATACGATTTACACCGCCCGCCAATAGGAAAGAAAGAGGGATTGTTGACTGGGCAATAATCCTCGGGACGATTATCGCTTTTCTAACCCTGCTAGTAACCATTTTATAGATTCCCAATCTTTGTTTGATTTCGGGATCGACATCGATCCTATGACGGGCCAGGTGCGTATCTTTATAGATATTCACGCACTCAATCCTCTCATTCACATGGTCCGTTGCTCTTTTCTCCATCTCTTCAGTGTGGATCGACTCACACCCGCCAGTCCCGCCTGCCTGTACGAGACGGAGCGGGGATCCGCTTTGATCCTCTGGATCTCCTTGTCACGACGATCCTCATCGGCGGTATAGGTCTCGATGTCATCCTCGTCGACCCCAAGGACCATCGTCTCCTCTATCCTATTCGCCTCCTTGCCGATATGGATGAAGGATGTGGCGTGGATCTCCTTCCGTGACAGTATCCCCACATCCCCATCGAACTTGCTCTCCGGGTGATCGACATAGTCGAGGAAGATGTCCTTCATGTTCTTCCAGTATTGGAAACCTCGGAGGATCTTACCCGAGTGATAATCAACAAACTCCGAATAGGGTGCCTCCCAGGGTTTGTTCGAGTATGGGCCCATCAGCTTGATGGGGTTGCCCGATTCCTCGTCGATCATCACAGCGGTTCCAAGGAGGACAAAATTGCCCGGAGTCATGCGAATTTGATAGATCCCGTGGGCATTCAAACCCTTCATCCTCATCATCAGGTCCGAGGTAGAAATCGTCATCCTGGAGACCGCATATCTGCCCCTTTATCGATCCAAGATGTCTTCCAGGTCCTGAGGGTGGTGATGGAGACGGAGGATATCCTGCCATAGGGTCTCTTGCCATTCTGGATCATTCGGGATCGGGTTCTCGAGGTACCCTTCGCCATGTGGACGGCTTTCCCGTTCTCGGACTACCATGGCACCTCTGACTTCTGTCTCATCCGTAGGCAAATTGCGTGAACGGATGAGATAGTTATCCCGGGTCCCTGGCGTTTCCTTGTCCGGACTCAGGCTGTGTCTGTTCCCAGGATGGGATCCGGAGCTGGCTGCAGTTGCGCTTCGAACGTCGGTGTGTTGTCACCGACACTTTTTGGCCAAAATGATAGCCTTTCGCTCCATCGGTCTCACACCTTAACCAAGTGTGTGTGAGGTTTCGGCTTGCTGGGATTCCACAGACACTTCCTGTGGGTAGACATATCCAGGTCGATAACCGGACAGGAGCATGTTCTGGTCCCCGCTCCTTCCGACATTGTCGAGGGGCTTCAGCCCTTGCGTGTATTTGTTACATCTTTAAGTACGGCCCTCCTTCTTCTCTGCCTGTCTGCACACAGGTGGGGCGGAGCCGACTTGCGTCATCTCCCCAGAAACGCACCAAGTTAGCCTGGCGCACCATGTCTCGCCGAAAAAGGAAGTTTGGATTAAAGACATCACAAGAAATCACATATTGTAATAATAAATAAATATTTGATTGCACATATTTATGTGGTAATGTATATGCCAAACATAACACTGTCAGTCCCAGATGATATCTATTTCATCATGAAACAGCATGGTGAGATCAAATGGAGCGAAGTTGCCAGAAGAGCAATTTCTGATTTTGCAAAGAAACTAACTTTACTTGATGCATTGACACAAGAAAGTGAACTCACCGAAGAAGATATCATGGAACTTGATGAAAAGGTCAAAGAAGGTATCTACAATCATTATAAAAGGAAGAAATCATCATGAAACTGGTCATTGATTCCAATAGAGTAATGGCTGGTTTGATAAAGGACTCGGCAACGAGAATGGTCATACTTAATGAGGAATTCGAGTTTTATGCACCGGAGTTCCTTTTAACTGAAATTGAAAAATACAAAGAATATCTCATGAAGAAAGCCCATCAGACCGAAAAAGAATTTGAAATAACATTATCAGTGTTGATGGAGCGGATCGAATTCGTCCCTGAAAAAGACCTTCTTGATCATATAGACAAAGCTGAAGAGATAATGAAAGAGATCGATCCCAAAGATTCCCCTTTTATTGCAGTAGGTTTGAATTCGGGAATCAAAGGTATATGGAGTGAGGATAAGGATTTTGACAAACAATCAAATTTAAAGCGATACTCCACCAAGGATCTTTACGACACTTTATTGCCAAAATGATTGATTTACCAACTCCCCCCGAAGATGGCATGATTTTTCGATGCCTTTTTAAGATGCTCAAGGGTTTTTTTGCGAAGTGTGGAGTTTGTTTCCTCTTTCCGCCACAAGTCGGAAACAAAAGTGACGTGAAATTACACCTGGCATAGTGGAAAATTTGGGTCGTTACAAAGCAGTCTTAGACGATCGTCAACGACTTACTAATGCCAACAAAGAGTACTTTCGGTGAGGGGGAGTCCATTTTTGCTCTTATATATACCCCGCATCCATTCTGTTGAAACTCAGCAGATTTTTATCGAAAACAGAATCCGAGATGGGTAGGATTCGAACGAAGTTTCTGGCACTTTCATGTTTCTGTTTCGTGAAAGTGGCAGACCCGCACAATTCCGCAGGAATTGCTGCTGGGCGAATCCGGCCCTACCCGAATATAATGAAATCCCCCCACACCACCCATTTATTCAACAACTCTCAAGTTGAAAATAGGCCATGGTTTAATAATATCCAGTTGAATATCGGCCTTCGACCAGGGGGCCCCTTCAATGAAGAGAACAGTCCTTTCCGTTGCAGCATCCGTCATGCTTCTATCTATCCTCACGGTCCCCGTATCCGCTCAAAGCGAAGTGATGGAATACATCGACCCGGATACGGATTTCATCAGATACGGGCCCCAGACAGGACGGGAGGACGATGTGGATATACTGTCTCTCACATGCGATGATTCCACCTTCCCTGTTGTGATCGTTCTCACGGTGAAGGGAGCGATAACGAAGTCCTACGGGGAGGATATTGGAAGCAACAAATACATCATTGCGATCGACCTCGACGGAGACGAATCCCAGGGAGAGATCGGGCTCCAGCTAACAGGCGACGAGGGTATGACCATACAGACGGATGAGAGGATCATACCCTTCTCCGAGGACAAATACACCATTCAGGGTTCGACGCTAACGGTCCGCATCGACTACGCTTACTTCGGAAGCTACGAGAAGGTCTCCGATCTCACCGCCTCCAGCCTTCAATATTTCAAACAGACCGATACATCCGTGTCGGATTCGGTGAATTATATCTTCGGGGACGATGACAAACCCTACGATAGATCTTCTCAGGATGATGATATCACAACGGATGACGACGTCTCGGATGATGACACCACCGATGATGATAAAGATGATGATGACAACTCCGATGATGACGATAGTCCCGGTTATTCGTTGGCTCTGTTATCCGTTGCCATTCTATGCGCGATCATATTCGTCGGAAGGTTGAGAAGAAGATGAGGCTCCTCCCGGGATAATTGTATAAATTTGTAAACCCATTCATATCTTGTGGGGGACCAAATGATGTTGAGAAAGATCTCGATAACAGCAGGAGCCATCCTTTTCATGCTTCTAATGGTTCAGGGAGCTTCCGCCACTCCTGACCGGATGGAATACACCGATGAGGAACAGGACCTCCTCGTTCTGGGGGATCCGACGGGTCACGAGGACGATGTGGATATCGTCTCCATGACCGTTGACCAATCAAGCAGACCGGTTGTGGTCGTGATAACCGTGAAGGGGCAGCTGACAGCGAATTACGGCGTGGAGCAGAGCAACAACATCCAGTTCATACTTGACCTGGACGGCGATTACAGCGTGGGGGAGGTCCAGGTTGCACTTGACGGGTCGGAGGAAGGGGACGACGATTTCGTGACGTTGATGACCAACGAGGCGTTCGTCCCCCTCACCGGGGGCGACTATACCAAAAGCGGGTCCACATTCACCGTGAGTATCCCCCTATCATATGTGGGTGTCGAGGATGAAATCCAGGATTTCGCCGCTTCAACGATCCAGGGATTTCCGGGAACATCGGTATCGGATACGGTGAACTACGAGTTCGGAAACGATGACCTGGCCTACGGCGAGACGGCCCCGGATGATGATACCACCGATGACGACACATCGGATGATGACAGCCAGGAGACCGATGAGGACAGTCCGGGTTTCTCCATGTTGCTATCCCTTGCATCGGTGATGGCAGTCGCGGTCCTGCTGGGAAGGTTCCGTAAGTAAGTATCTTGAGCGGTTAACTTCACTCGAGCCATTCGATCTTTATATTCTGGGGTTCGAATATCGCCACAAGAGTCTTTCTCGATGCCTTCGTCTTGTGCTTCTCTCCTGCCTTAATCGTTATCCCGAAGTTGGGCCCGAGATCCACAATCTTTCCCTCCACCTCTATGGAGAGATGCCCCTCTATAACCAGGAAGAACTCGTCCACGGGGTGCCTGTGGAGCCTGTACTCCCCCTCGAACCAGGCAAGGCCGAAGTACTGGTCGTTGATCTTTGTCACGGGGGTCTTCCTGAAATTCTCCTTGATCTCCAGTTTCTTCTCGTGTATATCGAATATCTCGGCCAAATCTATCACCTCCTCTTATATATGGGACTCCGGGATATATAAAAACAGGGAGGGAGGACCGCCGGGGCCCCTGAATGGTACGGGACAACAAGGATATCCCTTACCGATGGTCGGTTTTCGATAGGCGGGGTAAAAGATGATGAAAAGCTCGTCAAAAACCTCTCACGCAGACACACATCTCGGTTTCGATCCCTGCACCATGTACCGGGGTCACCTTCGGCTTGCACTCCTCAGATGTCTTCACGGTTCCGACATGCACGGGCTCGAGATGATAAACAGGATCAAGGATGTCACCCGGGGGGAATGGGTGCCGAGCCCCGGTTCTGTATATCCCGTTCTGCAGGAGTTCGAGAGCTCCGGATTCGTCAAGAAGACCAACAAGGGGCGGATGGTCAAGTACTCCATCACCGAGAAAGGAAAGGAGGCCTTCAGGGTCCTTCACGAGGAGGCGGGGAGGCAGATGGAGTTCATGGATTGGGTAATGAAGGATGACACGTTTTAACCGCGATTCAATTCCATCCTCGCCCATAAATTATAATAAGGGGCCCGAACTGTGAAAAAACATATGAAAAACGGTTTTATCCCGATCTTCGCCACAGCAATGGCCATATTCATGCTGCTTTCGACCTCTCCCGTCCTTGCTGTCGAGGGCACCGATGACGTGAGTATAGAGAGGTACATCGAGTTCGAGATACACTTCGACCACGGGGATAGTCTTCATATCGAGGTCGATATACTGGCAGCTCCATATCCCATAACGATCTTTCTGATAAAGGGTGAAGACGCCCACCGGCAGTGGCTGGAGACCGAGGATGTGGACATCGGCGCCATAAAGAACGGAACGGACGTATCCAATATGACGGTGGACTTCAGGGTCATCGAGAACTTTTCCGAGCAGAACACAACTTCATTCAAGAAGAGCATCGATATCGGAGAGCAGGATACATATTATCTCGTGATAACACTGCACAGGTACAGCGGAATGTCATCGGAGGATGCCCTCTCAAGGGCCACCGAGGTCCAGTATTCGGTCGACTGGTCGATCGAGGAGAAGGAGGTCCCCTGGTATCTTCTGATATTCGCAGGGATCCTCTTCGCGATCGGTGTGGTCCTCATAGGGATGTATTTCCATTCCACCCGGAAGGCAGGATCGGAGCCAATGGATACGGAGGAGGTTTCGGATGACCGCCGACCCGCTCCCCCGCTCAGACGTAAAGGCCCCCCCAGGTTCGGATGAATCACTATTTCGATCTGTTCACGTAGTTGAGCTGAAGGTCCATGAGGGTTCGTTTGAACTCCTTCAGAACTTCCTTTTCCAGCTTCTCTCCTATGATGCCAAGGTTGGCCTCGAAGAGGTCGATGGCCATCTTTGCCTGGTCAAGGTCGACCTCGGCCTTCTCCGTTCCGGGAGCGGGGGAAAGTCCAAGGTGGTGCCATGCCTGGGAAGCAAGGACCGAGAGATTGTACATCGTCATGTCCTTGACGGATGTTAGGAGTCTCGCCATCTCCCTCTGGACCTCTTCCGGGTCCATGTTTTTTTCCTCTTCGTTGACATCGTTCTCGTCGGGCATGTGATTTCCTCCTTTCACGATATCATGAAAATATCTTAAAATCCTTTTGATTGGAGCCCCTGCCCGCACCGGGGAAAAATGCAGATCAGTTTCTTCTCTTCCTTCTCACCACGGGTTCCCATTCATCGTCATCCTCGAATTCGACGGTCACCCCATCGGGCAGCTCATCCTCCTCTTCCCAGACCCACTCGTCGTCATCTTCCTCCTCCTCCCAGCTCTCCCATTCCTCCTCGTCCTCATCGCTCCAATCGAGCTCCCACTCGTCGTCATCCCACCATCCGCTCTCCCCCTCAAATTCCTCTCCGAGGTCTATCTCGAACTCCTCCTCGTCCTCATCCCAATCCAGGTCACCGGATCGATGCCTTGACCGGGGGGCCGGTATAACCGTTCTGTCCGTCCTCAACTTTGCTTTTGGTATCTCCCTGTCCGGCGTCCTTCCTGCGGATTTTTCCCTGCTCTCCCCGAAAGCAGGCCCCGAACCCGATGAAGAGGGAGCGTCACTCCGTGTGGTCCGGGCCCCCACGACCTCTGCATAATGGCTGTGATAGGGTACGCTGACGCTCTGTTCTTTTGCAGGGCGTGGGCTGACCGAAAAATCCGTGATCAGGTTCCCGTACCGGTCCCTCGGGAGCTCCGCCTTCGATTCATTGGGATCGAAATGATACCCCCCTTCCTCGGCCCCCGACACATCCATCTTCTCGAAGGCTTTGATCTGCTCCCGGATGTATTTCTTGAACTCCAATGCCTTCTCAATGTCCGTGGAGTAACCGAGCTTCCTCATTCCCCCTGCGAACTGGTCCCTCGTGATCTTCCCTCTCCTGAAAAGTTCGATGAGTTCCTTTTTCTTCTTTTCCCTCTTCAGTTTGAGCTTCTGCTCTCTTGAAGCCTGCCCGGGTTCCTTTTTCCTCCCCGATGCGACCGGCCCATCGGACCGCTTGAAAACAGCACCGCACCTGGCGCAGTAGTTGAGACCCGACGGATTCGCCTCCCCGCATGATGGACACTTTGCAGGATATCCTGCCATGGTGGAAAAACCCTGGAACTGAGATAAGTAATTGTCGACCCGATTCTACAGCCCGCCTCATTTCGGCTTCAGCCTGTCCCAGTCCCTCTTTCTGGTCCTGACCTCGAAGATCTCCTCCTCCTCTTCCCTCAATAGCTCCTCGTCCCCCTGGTCGAACCTTCTCCTTGTCAGGGATGCTATGATCGAAACCGCAACAAGGATCGAGATAACCAGGATAACAAGGACGGCGGAGACTCCCGGCCGCTCCCTGAACCACCCGGGCAGGATGCTGTCCCTTCCGGTGTCATCATCCTTGGGCTTGACCTTCCAGCCCACGGTCCTGATCTCAGGATCGTGGTAGATGTCGGCTCCCCCGCGGTAATGGAAAACCCCCGAGAAAGAGACCCCGAGCCCCAGTTTCGCCGCGATCAACCTGGTGCTCCATAAACCGTGTACCGGTCCCATGAGCTGCGGGTCCTCCAGAAGAGCCATCGGAGCCACCGTGTTCCTTGAACCTACCGGATCGGAGAAGTTGCTTCCGCTCCAGAGGAAACCGGCGAGCGCCCGGTCCCCGAGCAGAAGTGACAGGGCACCTCTATCGGTGGCGTTCGAGAAGATCCCCTTTACTTCCCTGTTGTCCTCGGTCCAGAACCGGCTCTCCCTGCCCTCTGCGGAATAAGCAAGGGAAGATGACCCGTAATAGATGGTCTTGACCCTGTCGTAGAGCTCCCTGACAAGCGAGGCGTCGAATGTCCGCCCCATGCCGAGGCGGAACTTCAGCATGATCATGGGCCTCCTGTTATCCCCGGCAAAGTCCCATCCCCTTATCAGGTGGTCCATCTTCACCGAGCTTGTCAACCCTTCCATGGGATATCTTGTTTTTACACTCTCACCTGCTGCGCTCGAAGTTGATACGGTATCCGTCCGGTAGTCTGTCAGGAGTCGCACCTCGCCGGCTGGGGTGACCCTTATATGGAAGACGAATTTGACAAGCTCCAAAAAAATCCGGGCATCGACGGAGCTCGCCGTCAGGCTTCCGGAATCCGATGCGATCCTGGTGTAGGTGATGTTCCTGGCCTCCAGGGAGAACGTCCATTCGAGACCCTCTCCCGTGTTCACGGGGGGCTTCTGATGGAAGGTCCAGGCCAGGGACAGCGATGCTGACTTCATGATCTTTTCACCTCCGGTGTCCCTGGAAATGCCCGATCCCATGTTGTAAATTCCATTATTGTCGGCATCCTCGAACTCCACAAGCCCCTGAAGTGTGTAAACGGTTATCGCCTCGCTCCTGATGGGGACATTCCCGTTTCCGTGATCCACGTGCCCAAGGACATCAACCCCCCTGGTGATCACCGTGATGGGCCCCCGGTTCTCCCTTGTTCCCCATATGAAGGTCAGGGATGACTCCTCCCCGAGGATCAGTTTCAGGACCTTCCCTCCCTGAAGAATACTTGTATCGTTGACATAGCCCCAGAAGATCCTGTGGGGTACAGCATCCCTGGAGAGCACATCATCATAATCCCGGCCCTCTACTGGAAAAGAAAAGAGGGGGAGCGTAAGCATGACAAGGACTGTAAGGGCGGTTGTCAGCTTCTTTCCTTGACCTGCCATGTTCATATCCCCCTTTGAAAGGTCCGTTTTCCGTTGCAAATCCCGGGACACCTACTTTTAGATTTTCCGTCTATCTATCCGTGCGGTATCATCCATGGGGGGCTCCACATCGTTATTGACGGAGGGGGCCCTTATCTCCTCGACACTGCTCCTTACAACCCTCTCGGGTATCCCGTCGGAGTTCCTGTCGATCCAGAGGAAGAGCTTCCTGATACACTTGACCTGGTCGATCCGTCCGTCGGAATCCCTGTCGATGTAAGAGGTCTTCACATACTCGATCCTGACAAGCTCCGGATACATGTCGTCGTTCCTGTCGATGAAGGACACATCCATGGATGTCCTCTCCCTGATCTCGGGGTTCCCGTCGGAATTCTTATCCTTTGCAAGATACCCCTGCCTCGAGTGGCTGAATTGCTCCGGCCATCTGTCGCCGTCCCCGTTTATCCAGACTGCCTTCATCGAGGATTTCTGGACCAGTTCAGGAGCGGTGTCGCTGTCGAGATCGATGACCTTTTCCTGCATTGCATGGGCCTCGATCCTGTTCCAGGTGGGAGACATTGGTCTCCTGAACCTCATGTATCCCGCATTCCTCCGGAGCCTGATCTCCGGGACCCTGTCGTTGTTCAGATCGATGACCAGAAGGGTTCCTGTCCTGAAGCCCTGGGCGTCCCGGGCTCCGTCGGAGTTCCAGTCTGTACAAATTCCCATCCAGTGAAATGAAATGGATCCCTCAGGATCCCCGCCCCCGTCGATGTCAAGAACCATCTTTTTCGAGTAATTCAGGGTTACAAGCTCCGGGTTCGCGTCGTCGTTCCTGTCGATGTAGAGGAGCACCCATGAGATCCTTCCCTTGATCACCGATCCTGAAAGGTCGAGATCCTTTGCCTCCTCGACCCTGTCGAGTTCCAGTTCATCAACGGAAACACGTACATCCTCCACATACTTCCACAGGACCATCTCAGCGTATCCGTCCTCATCCCTGTCGACGATCACGGCTTCGCCTGTCTCGTGGATCCTCGGAAGGGCCTCGTACATCCATTTGCCCGCGGACCCTGCGGTGAAGATCGTCTTCACCGGAGGGAGTTTTTCCCATTCCGAGTGTCCGGTGATGAAATCCACGGTGAACCACCGGTTCGCCCTTTCGACGAGGGGTGCGAACCTCGGAATATCCGTGCTCTCTTCTTCTATAGCATCATCCTCTTCGAGCATCAGCTCGAAGGGGTCGTTCATATCCTCTTCCTTCAGGACTTCCTTATCCTTCGGCTCATCACTCTCCGCAGCCTCGAGTGCCATCACCGTCGAGGTGACGAGCAGTGCGAGGACAGCGGCAAAGGCGGCCGCTCCGATCCATATCTTCTTCATTTTCTGCACCTCCCAAGGAGGTTCTTGTCCTCCTTGAAAGTGCATCTGGTCCGATCTTGATATATAAACTCGGAACAGATTTTCCCCGAATCTATCAAAAAAGCACCTGAATCTATCAGAACCGCTCGGCTTCCAACATGGAGCGGTTCTCCTCGAGGACCTCCTTGATCTTTCTCAGGTCGAAGGTGGGGGCGTGGTCAGGGATACGCCTCAGGTCCTTCTCGTATCTTTCAACCTGAAGGCGGCATCTTCTGAAGGTCTCCCGTGCCCTTCTCCTGTCCTTTTTCCCCCTGTAGTGCACCCCGAGCATGATGGAGCTGTGAAGGAGACCCTCCACCGCATCATCGAACCTGGATGGATCTCCCCCTGTCTCCCTGATCCCGCTCAGTATGGAATCATAGAGCTCCTGATAGGCTTCGACCAGGCTCTCGATGAGGGAGGCCCGCGGGTCCCCGTTCTTGACGGTGACGTAGGGGAAGGAGACGGTACTTTCGAGTTTCTTTCTTTCCTTCGCCGAAAGCACGTCATCGAGTGAGACAGCCTGCTCCAGGAGGTTCACCATCAGTTCATACCGCTCCTGGGAGGCCAGGTCATGGTCCCCCGGAGGACCCTGTCCGGATGAATGCCGGGTCCTCCGAAGCTCTTCCATGGCAATTCCAAGACATTCCCCCCTCAGCTCCTTTTTCACCCCGTCATCGGGATCATCGAGGGTTCCTGCGATCTTCAGGACCCCCTTGACAATCAGGCTTCCCCCCTCCGAACCTGTCTTTTCGAGGACCTTCTTCAACTTCTCGACATCCTCCCTTCCCGGAGCCCGGCTCGAGATGATGAGCCTCTCCATCTCGACAAGACCTTCCAGGTGTCTGTCCCCGATGGAGGAGGAGACGACCTTTGCCCTTTCAATGCATTTTTCCGCCAGGTCATCCCTGTTCTGGGCAAGGGCGGACCTGTAAGCCTGCATGCATGCATAGACCTCCCCCCTCCGATCAAATGCCGCCTTGAAGTCCGCTGCGCTCTGGATAGCTTCCTTGAGACCCCTGGCAGGGTCCCCCATCTGGTGCAGGGCCTTGGCAAGGTGAAGTCCCTCCCTGGCAAGGCCCGCGCGGTCCTTGATCTTTCTGTAGGTCTCGATGGCATTCTCGTGTGCCTTTATGGTAAGGGAATGTTCTTTTCTGGACCTCGAGATCTTTCCCTTGATGTGGTGGAAGAGGGCAAGGTCCTTGCCCTTGATACGCTCCGATCCGCAGGTGGCCTCGATGAGGTCGAGGGTGGAAGCCGCGCTTTCCATGTCACCCTCGATCATCTCGATATTTGCCTTACGCAGCCTCAGCCTGAAGAGATCCTCTTCCGGGATCCTTGTCCTCTCGAGCTTGATGATCGGACCGAGAAGCACCCTCCCCCTCCCCTTACCGGTGGTCGCCGAAAGAACGTATATCAGCCTCAATGCAATGTCTGTGGACCCGATCTCGAGGAGCTTTGTGATGGTGATGTCCAGGTACTGCCTGAACTTCTCCCTTAGAGCCGGTATGTCCTCGTAGATGATGGTGGAAAACTGCTTCTCGATAATTTCTGCCACGAGGTCAGAAACCCCTATCTCCTGTTTCAGGACCTCCCCGGAAAGCAGGTCCGGCCCGTCTGCCCAGATCCTCAGCACCACCGTCAAGTGATAGGCAAGGACCTCCCGGAGGAGACGCTCCCTTTTTTCCCCGGTAATGATCCGGCCAAGATGGTCGGATATCATGTCGTGGACGAAGATCGATCCGCTGCTCCCTTCCCTGAGGAGCCCTTTTCTCAAGAGAATATCCAGATCTTCCGATGGGGTCCTTGCCATGAGGGACCGGTGCACCGGAAGACCCGAGAGGACGGCAAGCTCCAGTGCATTCCTCTGCTGCGGAGGTAAAACCGCTATCACCTCCCTGTCCAGGAATTCTCCGAATCGGGAACGGGCCCCCATGCCCACGGAACTGAGTATGAGCTCCACGTAGAGGGGGTGGCCCTTGGTCATATCCCAGATGGCACCTATATCGCCCCCTTTGCCGAGGTCCCTGATCATCATGGCAACCGACCCAAGGTCGAGACCCTTGAGCTCCATGGTGCGCAGGCTCCCATGTATCTCGAACCGCGGGTCAAGGAAGGAAGGGCGCTCTCTGGTAAGTATGATGACCCTGAGACCGGATGGATCCATGGATGCCTTGCAGAGTCCTTCCATGTAGATGTCGAGCCCCCCTCCCGTTTTCTGGAGATCGTCGATGATGAGCGTCAATCCCCTTGTGCTTGAGGACACCGACCTCAAGGTGCGCGATAGTTTTCCAGGGGAGATATCGCCCTGCAGGAGCTCCTTTCCCTCCTCCTCGAACCCCATCTGCTCGAGTATCCATGATAGCTCGTTTGCAAGTTCGGTCCTGTCCGTCCAGGGCTCGCATCTGATGTATCCGACCCTGTTCCTTGCACCCGACATGGACCGAAGGACAAGCGAGGTCTTTCCCATCCCCGCCATGCCCCATATTACGAGAACACCCGCACTGGAATGGAGAAAGCTCTCCACGGAGGAGATCTCCTCCTCCCTTCCGTAGAAATGGGCGGGCATCTGATAGTTACCGATCAGGTTCGACCCCTCTCCGGGACCACCCCATCCAGGGGTCAGGTCCAGGGGTCTCTCCTTCCTTGCCCGGTGAAGGTATATCTCGGCCATTGTGAGAGCCAGACCAAGCTCCCTGGCCTTCCTGTAGGCTTGCGTGATCGTGACCTTCACCTCTCCCCCGTCCATGAGAACCTTCAGGGAAAGGTCCTCCAGCCTTTCCTTCAGGGAGGACACTATGCTCTCCCCCTTTCCTGAGAGGAAATAGGCCTTCTGCCTTCTCCTCTCCCCCTTGATGTGTTTCAGCTCCGGATCGATGAGTCCGTCACCGCTAAGCCTCTTCAGGGCCCTCGATACGTTGTTCTCGAGGATCCCCAGACGGGCGGAAATCCCCTTCTGGGTCACCTCGGAGGGTACGTCCCACAGCTCCCGCTTGTTTGAGAATTCGGAAAGGAAAAGCAGGATCCTCTCATCTGAATGCAGTTTGGTCTTCTTCCGTTCCTCTTTCAAGGAACCACCCTTTCTTCATCCCGGCGTGAAGAATGCCATTTCATGGTCCTGGCAAGTCCCTCCTTCAGGTCCGTCAGATCGAGTGGGCCCAGGTATTCCTCCATTTTCCGGGTATCGGCGGCGGACCTCTGGATCTCTCCCTTTCTCTCCGGAAGGTTGACATTTTTGAGATCCTTCCCCGTCAGTCCCTTGATGATATCCGCCAGCGACGAGATGGATGTTTCCTTTCCGGTCCCCACGTTCATCTCCCCGCAGTACCGGGAGCCGGCAGCCATGACCATGATCCTTGCAACATCACCAACGTAAATGAAATCCCTGGTCTGCATGCCATCGCCGTATACCATCAGCGGCTCTGAGGAGAGGGCCCGGTCCATGAATCTGGATATGACCCCTGAGTAGGGGCTGTCGGGCGACTGCCTCTCACCATACACATTGAAGAACCTCGTGGCAACGTAAGAGAGCCCGTACTGCTCCCTGTAGATCCTGAGAAGGTTCTCCGACGAGAGCTTGTTCAGGCCGTAAGGGGAGAGAGGTTTCTTTGCTTCCTCCTCCCTGACAGGGATCACGGTGGTATCTCCGAAGATAGCGGCTGAAGAGGCATAGACCATCTTCTTGACCCCTGTTTTCATGGCATATTCCAGTACATTGAGCGTCCCGAGATAGTTCACCCTGATGTCATCCGCCGGGTGCTGGAAGGAGCTGGTGACATCAACCCTTGCGGCAAGGTGGAATATGTGACCGATAGGAGGAGCCCCGCCAAGTTTGGAAGGGGTCAGGACCGAATCCAGGGACTCGCTCACATCCCCGCGGATGAACATGAACCTCTCATTTTCCGACCATCTACGGAGGTTATCAAGGCTGCCGGTTGAAAGATCATCAAGAACGAAAACCGTATGGCCGGTGTCCATCAGCAGATCCACCAGATGGGAGCCGATGAACCCTGCTCCGCCCGTAACCAGGATAGCGAGATCCTTCATGTGCACAGCCTCTTTTCGGTCCTATGTCGCCCATGTATCCTGTTAGTGGTTCATTAAATGAACCCAGAGGGTGCCGGGTTTGTACCTGTTGAACTCTACTTGTACATACCTCTGCACACTGTTTATAATGTTACAGGTGTATACCGAAGCGACAAGATCGGACGGTCCGATATGGAGGATGAAGTTAGCTTCAGGGACCTGCTCTCACTTTTCGAGGGAGAGGTAAGGGGTTCGGTGATGAACCCGTATACGGGCTCGCTCCTCAGACGCCGCGATGTCATGGACCTCTATCATTATCTCCTTACAAGGAATACCATCGATCCTGGCGATGAATGGTCATGCTCCATGCTCGAGGTGACAAGAGATCTTCTCGACATCCCTTCGGACCTCCATGCGGATTTCCTGAAAGCGGTGGCCACCTCCCAGGACCCTTTCAGGAAAGTCGTCTGCAAGAAGCCCGTGATGGAGGAGGTGGAATCCGTCCGTTTCTTCAGAAAAGGCTTCTGCAGGGGGGGGGCCGAGAGGAATAAGGCAATGGAAGCAGGATCGCAGGGAGAGGGTTCAAGGAGCGATCCGGAACACGGATCGAGAGGAGACCTTCTGGAGATCGAGCTCGGCTCCCTCATCGATCAGATGGGGCAAGATGAGATCGATCTCGGTATTGATACAACACTTTCCACCAGCTACTCGATCTTCGGAGGATCCGGTATGATGGACAAAGTCATGGGACTATCGAAGAAGGGATCGGAGAAGTTCTAGTTCCTTGACGTAGGCCTCATCCCCTCCGGGTGTCTCGAGTATCATCGGAACCTCCTTCAGTCTCCCATCGTTCATTATGGACCTGAAACCATCGAGGCCGATCATACCCTCGCCGATGCCCGAATGGCGGTCCACTCTTGATCCGAGACCCTTACGGGAATCGTTGAGATGGACCGCCATCAATTTTTCGATGCCGATGATGTCCTCAATGTCCTGCATGGTCTTTTCGTAGGCTCCCGGGGTGGAGATATCGTGACCGGCGGCAAATGCGTGGCAGGTATCGAAGCAGACCCCCAGATGGTTCTTTATTGAAGCCCTTTCCATGATGCCTGCAAGCTGGTCGAAGGTATGCCCGAGGTTGGATCCCTGGCCCGCGGTGGTCTCGAGCAGGACCATGGGGGTTTCTTTCAAGGCAGCGTTTCCCTCGAACCCGGACCATGCCAGGTCCAGACCTTCTGCGATCCTGGAAATGCCACTGGCCTCGCCTGACCCCACATGTGAGCCCGGATGGGCTACAAGAAGACCTATCCCGAGTTCGGAGCAACGTATCAGCTCATCGGTGAAAGCTTCCACGGATCTTTCGAACACCCCGTCCTTTGGAGCCCCGAGATTGATCAGGTATGGATCATGTGCGAGAACCGGTCCGAGGCCGGACCTTGAGAGCTGTTCTCTGAAATCAGACACGTCACCCTCATCCAGCGGGGGCGCTTTCCACTGCCTCTGGTTCCTGGTGAATATCTGGAAGGTGTCGCATCCGATCTCCACAGCCCGGGCTACGCTTTTTGAAATACCACCAGCTATGCTGACATGGGCCCCGAGTATTGCCATGGGTGGCCCTCGATGTGCGGGCGAGTATCACTCGACCTTCTCGAACATGTCCTTGCCCACTCCGCAGACCGGGCACTGCCATTCATCGGGAAGATCATCGAAACTCGTTCCTGGATCTATCCCTCCATCCTCGTCGCCCTTAGCCGGATCGTAGATGTAACCGCACGCGATGCATCTCCACTTGTCCATTTCAGACACCTCATGAACCTTGGGTTCGCCGGGTAATCATTCACTGGATAAATATTATTTATCCCGTGGGGAGCTGTGGGTTTCGGTAGACCCCCGCTTCACAGGAAGGTCATGTTCTCCGATGCGTACCTGCCGACCATTGCGCCGATCACCCTCATCATGTTCTCTCTGTTGCTGAATGCGGAGATCTCCCTTTCCATATCCTCCCCGGTCAGATCACCCATGGAGGCCGCCTTCATCGCCGACCCGCATCTCTCAATAAGGTTCGGGATGGACCTTGTCAGGTTGTTGACAATGGTCACGTCTGCGGTCCTTGCGGTTCTCGAAAGTGGGTTGAGATCAATGGTGATCACCTTCTTACCGGCATCCATCAGCGCCTGGCATCTGTCACCGTCTTCCAGGGGGACGAGAACCACATCCGAATTGTAGATGCCCTCCCTCGTGCAGAGGGCCCGGGCATGGTCGAGGCCTTCAAGCCTCGCATCGGGATGCTCTCCAAGGACCTTCTGGCACCCGTGTTCCTCCAGATGCCTCACAAGAGCCTTCACCCTCTCTTCCGTTCTGTGAAATATATTGACCTCTACAGGGCATGTCAGGAGCCTTGAGAGTTCTGCGATCTCTGACGGTACAAGGGCCCCGACGTTCCCGTTGACGGAGATCACAGGTCTACTGGCCGTGATGAGCATGTAGGATGCCACAAGCTCCGCCGATCCCGCTTCCTCTGTTGTGGTTTCACCGAGAAGGTAGTCGAAGGCTTCCCCTCTGCCGTGTGCAATAAGACCCTGTGTGGCGACCAGACCATTTTCCCATCCCTCTACCAGTCTGTCCCTGATCGAAAGCGATACATACCTGGGATGGCTCTCTGGAACGGTCATTTGATCAACCCCACCCAAAAAGGATTACTCCTATTATGACCTTTCACCTTTCGTGGCGAGAAGATATCACGAACTCAGGGTGGCGGCTTTCGTTCAGGCGACGGAGGATGAAGGAAAGGTACTCCAGGCGATTTCGAACCTGCTTCAGGGAGAGCCTCCGGGAGAGGTTCGGAGATCGATGGCCGAGGGTGTCCATCACAATCCCATAGTGTATCTCTCCCTGGAGATCAAAAAGGAAAGGCAGATCGAAAGGATACTCGAAAAATGGGAGCGGATGGATTTCTGGCAGGAGGCCAAGAGGGATATCGATGAGAGGCTGGATGATGGTCTGACCTACCATGTGAGGGTCGATAAGGAGAAGGCATACCAGGGCAATATCGAGCTGTGGAGGGGCGGGGAATCCATCGAGATAAGGCTCAAGGTGGCAACATATCCCTCATCCCGTGAAGGATCGATGGAGATCATTCTCCAGGGGCCGCAGGGTGTTGTGTAAATTTAACACCCGATTTTTTAACCGGTCCTGCAAAATGATATTATAAAACATGTCTTATTCAACCCAACCGGCCCCTCTCTTCTCCCCTACAGGGGCCATTGGCGGTGTTTATCATGCCAGATAACGAAAGCGTGTCGGAAACGGCCAGGATCGACCAGCGGAAACCCGTGGAAAGGAGCGAGATGATCTCCTTTCTGACATCAACAGGGAAGATAAAGGAGGTCCTTGCCGGGTCCCTCTACGATTCCGGCCTTGATGATTGGGACAAACTCGCGGAAGGTGACGAAGCTTACTTCACTTCCTTCAAGAACGTCGGGAAGAAGAGGGTGGATGATCTGATGGAGCTTTCCGAAAAGAAGAGACAGGAGCTCCAATCCCATGAGGGTATGCCCGACCTCAGGGAGGTTCTCTCATCCGTTCCGAGAATGACCGGACCTGTCATCGATTCTCTCTACGAGAGCGGATACGATTCCTTCTCAAAGTATGCGGGTATAGAACAGAAGGAGCTTCAGAAGATCAGGGGCGTGGGCCCGAAGCTATCGGGAGCCATAATCGACGCGGTGAAAGAAGCCGTCGAGAAATTTGACATACCCTTCGAATCCATAGAAGAGGCAACAGCCGAGATGATGAAGGAAGAGGAGGAGACCACTCCCCTGGTTGAAGATGGCACCGGGAAACAAGGCTCGCTGATGGATCGTATAATCAACGCAATAAAGGGATTCTTCGGGGGAAAGAAAGATGAGCCCCCTTCAGAGGTGGAAACCGCACCGCAGGAAAAAGAAGAGGCTTCCGAAGAAGAGAAGGCCGAACCCCCGTCCGGGGAGGGTGAGGCCGAGGAGACGGCCGTTACCGAGGAAAAATCGGAGGAAGAGGGGCCCACCGAAGAAGTGGTTGAAGAGACGGCAGCGGAGCCTGTCGTGGAAAGCCCGGATGAGGTTCCGGTTGAAACCGATGCCGGGATAGTGGTCGAGGATGCAGCACCTCCCGAACCAATGGAGACACCGGAGAATATCCGGGAGAAGGCGGAGGAGCCAAAGAAAGATGAGGCTGGTTTCTTCCAGAGGATAAAGGAAATGTTCTTCGGCAGGAAAGATGAAACGGTCAGTGAGGAAACCCCGGCAGGGGGAGAAAAACCGGAAGTAACTTCCGGCGAACCGCAGGAGGAGATCCTGAAGGAAGAGGAGGAAGGTAAGGAGGAAAACCCCTCGGAAGTGGAGCCCCTAGAGAACCCCGGAGAAGGGTCCGGGAAGGGATCGACCAGCATCACCGAGTTCGAGGATATCCCCGGTGTGAGCGGTAAAACGGCGGATATCCTGCGGAGATCCGGCTACCATTCACTTGATGAACTGCGGGAAGCCGTACCCGAGGACCTTGTAATGATCGACGGGATCGGCGAGAAGACGGCGAAGAAGATATGCGGCGCACTCAGGGAGTGATGTCGATAGGGGCCCTCCAGATGTCCCGCGGGATCATTGTCCACCTCTTCAGGGCTGACAACGGCCTTGATGATAGTTCGATCCCGGAAGTTCTTGATATGATCCGGTCCGGGGGGCCCGTCGTTCTGCTCAACAGGGATTCGGTCTTCTCGGACCTCCACCTGTCCTCTGCTGTGATGCAAGCGGCAAGGTCCATGATCGCCGGGAGCGGCCGGGCAAGGGACCCTTCGATCGAGGTCCTGAGATGGGTGTCGGGTTCCCATCAGGTATCCCGTGCGATAGAGATGGCAGGCGCCGGGAAGCGGACCCGCTTTCTTCTTGCAGTATGTCTGCCCGGAAAATGGCCTTCGGGGGACGATGCCCACGATCTTCTTCCCGTTCTCGCTCATCGCTGGGAGGGCGAGTTACCGGACGGTCTTTCGGATCCGGGTAACGAGCCGGTCTTCGGGGGAAGGGTAGCCCTGAATAGACTGGGGTTGGTAGATCCGGGGAACATTGATGACGTTGAAGCCGAGAAGTTGATCCTCGAAGCCGTATGCTTCTCATCTCTCAAATGAACAACGGGGATCATGAATATCCTTGCAGGAGCAGGGAACGGTTCCGGCCGTACAAAGGTTGAAAGCGGGGATGCATCTCAGTTTGGAATGGTATAATATCCTCAAAAATTAATTATAGAGGGGATATCTCTCTTGTCCCGTTGGCCCGGGAGAAATATTGTATTGTGATGGAAAAAAGCTCCATTAAGTGATATTTTCCCCGGACGTTATGCAAACAACGGTAAAAATGACAATAATACGGGTGATATGGTGAAGGGTTCCTTGATATTCGCTGCTTGCATTTTGATGATGTCCCTCTCATTTCTCACTTCACTGGCGCCCGATAGTGAAGATTGGGAGACCGGAGGAGCGAACGCGTATCCTTCATCGAGTCCGATCGCTTCCGGCTGGACGATCGGGAGTTTCCGATCGGGATACGATAAGGGGCTCCCCCAGAATACTTACGCTTTCAGGGATTTCAGCTGTCTGTCGGCGGGGGATATCAACGGTGATTCCAGTCCCGATCTGGGTTTTGGGGGGGGTGATTACTCCACCAGTAACACCGAAGGTCTGTATGTTTACACGGGGGATGGAAAGGGAAACTGGACATCCGCATCTTCCGGTCTGCCCACCCGGGACAGCTGGGGAGGGGTTGCTTTCGGAGATGCCGACGGTGACGGTCGGATGGAGGTCTACGCCGGAAATGAAGCATGGGGGGCCCACAGCGGTAGTATCCTTGGCCTCGGAGCATGGGAGTATTCTTCCGGTTCCTGGTCCTCAACTGGCATCACATCTCCCGTTACCGGCGGATATGTGAACAATGTCCTCCTGCAGAACTTCACAAAGGACCAGGGACTGGACCTGCTGATCGCATCGAGCAGGTTGACCAGCAACGGTATAAGGGTTTTCTACCGGAACAGTTCGGCAACCGGCGGCTGGACGGAGAATTCAAACGGCCTGGTATCCTCGGGAGAATACACGGGATTGGCCGTGGGGGATCTCAACAATGATGACCTTCCGGACATAGCCACTGTGTCATACAGCAACGCCGGCACAAAGATATTCACACAGAATTCCAACGGGAACGGATGGACGGACAGGACCTCCTCACTCCCGTCAAGCGTGAGAAGCGGTGTCATGATGGGTGTCCAGATCGGTGACTGCAACAACGACGGGCATGCGGACCTGGTGATCGGAACGAGAGACTACGGGATGAGGATCCTCCTCGGGAACAGCGGTGGCTCATCAGGGACGAGTTTCACCTGGACAGCTCCAACCAACGGATTTCCTTCAAACTTCGGATCCACCGGCAGGTACTCACAGATCCGACTTGCGGACATCGACAAGGACGGCGACCTGGACCTGCTGGCACCAAAGGCGGGAACGGGCCTCTATCTGTTCACCGGGAACGGGACCGACAGACCGGGGACCGCTTTCGGTTGGGCCCAGGTCACGGGAAAGAACCTTCCAACGAACATGACCATCTACGGCTCGGCCTTCTTCGACATGGACGGCGACGGAGACCTGGACCTCGGAGCGGCAACCTGGGGGGACGGGGTGAAGGTATACAGGACGGATCTCACATCCTCGTCGACAAACAATCCACCTAAGCCGGATGCCGGAACCGATCAGACCGTCAGGCTCGGGGCCAATGTCACCCTTGACGGAACCGCCAGCACCGATACCGAGGACGCACCTTCCGGAGACACAACCGGCACCAAACTGACCTACGAATGGAATCTCACATCGAAACCTTCCACATCAACATCGAGCGACAGTTCGCTCAAACCCTCGGACAAGGTAGCGAAACCATACTTCTACCCCGACCGGGAAGGTGTCTACATACTGAAGCTCTCGGTGAAGGATTCAAAGGGTGTGTGGTCAAATCTCAACGATGAGGATATGGTGACCATCACCGTTTTGAACGCGGCTCCCGTTCCGGACGCTGGTCCCGATATGAACGTCTCCCTCGGTGCCAATGTGACCTTGAACGGCACCGGAAGCAGTGACCTCGAGGGGGCCCCCACCGGCGATCCGACTGGTACCCTGCTGACCTACGAGTGGAATGTTACATCCAGGCCGTCGGGTTCGCTCGTCACCGATGCTACATTGAAGCCTTCCGACAAGGTTGCAAGACCCTATTTCTATCCTGACAGGGAGGGCACCTACGTGGTGAAGCTTTCCGTAAGGGACCCCTGGGGAAAATGGTCCGCCCTGGCAGCCGAGGATCCCGTTATCATAAAGGTTTCGAACCTTCCTCCGGACCCTGACGCCGGGATCGGTCATACTGTATACGTGGGGGAGAACGTTACCCTGAACGGGACCGCAAGCACCGATCCGGAATATGCTCCTGAAGGAGATGCAGAAGGCACCGTGTTGTCATATGACTGGAATATAACGAGGTATCCTCCGGGATCATTGGTGAGGGACAGCTCATTGAAACCCTCCGACAGGGCGGCAATGCCGTATTTCGGTCCCGATAAACCGGGAAAGTACACCTTAACCCTTGCGGTGAGGGACCCCTTCGGGAAATGGTCGAACAGGGCAGATCAGAGCACGGTGACGATCGATGTGCTGAAACCCAACGATCCCCCGATAGCGGACGCAGGGGTTGACCTTTCCCGACATGTGGACACATTCATCTATCTCAACGGTTCAAGGAGTAAAGATATTGACGGCTCCATCATCCACTACAACTGGACATGCACGAGCCACGCGGTCGATCTGACCTTCCCCGACAGCGCGAATCCTTTTTTCTACGCGGATTCCGTGGGAACCTACACATTCACACTCAAGGTCCAGGATGACAACCTGACCTGGAGCTCCGATGAGGATACCGTGGTCATCACGGTATTCGAACCCGGTGTTAACCTCCCGCCGAGTGCCGATGCGGGGGAAGATCAGCGGGTTGTTCTGGGAGATATTGTGACGCTCAACGGGTCCCAGAGCTCCGACCCTGACGGGGTGATAATCTCCTGGAACTGGACATGCACATCCCACCTGGCCCTATCGATACTCAACGGGAACAGCTCCTCACCGAGCTTCATTCCTGTCGAGGCAGGGACATACATATTCACCCTCACCGTTACCGACGACAATTCGACCGTATCCCCACCGGACGAGGTTATGATAATCGTGGAGGAACCCCCGGTGAATTCCATCCCCATTGCAGTAGCCGGAGATGACCTCTGGGGGTATACAGAGGACCGGATAATGCTCGACGGCTCCGAGAGCTACGACCTCGACGGTCTGATAGAGGAATACAACTGGACATGTCTGAACCACACCGTGGATATCAACGATACGGACCCCTCCAGACCGTTCTTCATACCAACAGAGCCAGGGGAATACGTATTCTCCCTGTCCGTTATGGACGATTCCGGTGCATGGAGCCTGCAGGATATCGTTGTCGTTCTGGTATGGGAAAAGTATACTCCCCCTCCGATAATTCAGAACGTTACCCCCTACATAGGGCCGTTCCTCTTCGAGGACGGGTCCCCCGTGGGCAACGCCAACGTAACCCTGTCACCGGATGACGACTATCCCTGGGGTAAGAACTGGACCGTGGATGAGATAACTTCCGGCGATGGATATGCATACTTCGGGGACGGTCTTCCTCCCGGTAACTACACCTGCACCGCATTTCTCGAGAACGGAACACTGATCGGAGACTTCACGATCGAGATCTTCCGGAACGGCTCCTTGGCGGTAAAGGATGGTGCCATACCGAAAGCTCCCCTTCCTCCTGCGGGAGATGACGATGACGTAGTGGATGACGATGACATAGTGGATGACGATGACATAGTGGATGACGATGACGTAGTGGATGACGATGACATAGTGGATGATGATGACATAGTGGATGATGATATAGCGGATGACGATGTTGATGACGATACGGGACCGGAAGAGCAGGGATCAAAGTTCCCGACCCTTATGATCTCCATCATAGGAGCCGTTCTCCTCATTCTTGTTATCGGTGTGGTCCTTGTCATGGTCCTCCGGAAACCCAAGGTGGCCTATGAGGAGAAGGACTGGGGGGAATTAAAGGCGCAGCAGGAGGAATAGATGCCATCCTGCCCTGCCCGGGGCGATCCGGATATCAGGTGAAAACGGTTTAATCCGATAAAACATGTTGCGGGGCAAAGGAGAGCTTCAATGGCCATCGAGAAGGTTAGAGTGTCCCTGGGAACCGCCATCGTCATAGGACTGAAACAGGGGCGCCTCCCGCATCCGCCAACAACCGCATACCTCATGGTGGGAGAAGAATGCGTCAACAACTGTGCATTCTGCACACAGGCCAGGGGGGCAAGCTCCAGCGGAGAGCTCCTGAGCAGGGTAACATGGCCCGAATTTGCGCTCGATGAGGTTCTGCTCTCCCTGCAGGGGACCCGGGAAAAGGGCTTTTCAAGGATATGTCTTCAATCACTAACCGATCCGCGCTCATTGAATGAGCTTCCCTCGCTGATAGAGAGGCTTATAATTGCATCAAGGCTCGAGGTCTCGGTATCCATTTCTCCCGTTGACAAGCCCCTCCTGAGAAGGATAAAGGAAGCGGGTGCGGAAAGGGTCGGAATTGCCATTGACGGTGCCTCCCCTGAGGTGTTCCGCAGGATCAAGGGAGAAGACGTTGGAAATCCATATACCTGGGAGGGCAACTGGAGATCGCTTGAAAAAGCCGTGGGCATATTCGGGGAGGGGTTCGTATCGACCCATATCATAGTGGGGCTGGGGGAGACGGATAGAGATATTGTGGGATCGATGATAAAAGCCCGGAAAATGGGAGTTCTGGCATCCCTTTTCGCTTACACCCCCATGAAGGGGACAAAGAGGATAGGGGAGCCACCCGATCTTGGAAGATACAGGGCCCTTCAGCTTGCGAGATCCATTGTTTTCGATAGCGGTCTCACGGAGGGTTTCGGGTTCGATGAAAGCGATAAGCTGACAGAGGTCCCGGTGAAGGAAGAGGGATTGAAGCTCGAACCCTCCCTGACATTCATGACCAGAGGCTGCCCCGACTGCAACCGGCCTTACTACAACGAGCGGCCCAGGGGCCCGCTCTTCAATTATCCATCTCCGCTCAGTGAGGAGGAATCCCGGGAAGCGATGATGCAGGCTATTGGTTACATTCTTGGTGTGTGAGGAAGAGCCACCAGATCTCTTATTGCTATCTTTTCTCCATTCCAAATACCTTTATTAATGGTGAAACTCCCTTCCAGTAAGAATGTTCTAAAGCGGGAGACGGTTGCGGATGAGGCTCAAGGGGGTAGCTTCGGGTGTAGGGACGATACTTCTCATATTCCCGGTCAGCCTGCTGCTCCCGTTCTTTACGGGTCTTTTATACGGAGAACCTATCCTGAAGATCGTACTGGCATACATACTTCCGGGACTTCTCACCCTGTTGATCGGAGCACTGCTTACGGCATACGGGGGGAGGGCAGATAGGTTAGGTCAGAACCTGAGGCCGGTCGAGGCCCTGGTCATTGTGGCAGTTGTATGGGTGCTCATAGCAGTGATAGGTGCCCTGCCGTATATGGTCATAAACGCGCTTCCGAACTTCGTCGATGCATTCTTCGAATCCATGTCCGGTTTCACGACCACCGGATCTTCGGTCATCATCGATATAGACCCGCTTCCGAAATCGATACTCCTGTGGAGAGCTCTTACTCAATGGCTCGGAGGATTGGGAGTAATTGTCCTCATGGTGGCGATCTTTTCCATCCTTCTCGGCGGTCCGAAAGCGGGTATGCTTCTCATGAAGGGAGAGGTTCCCGGCCATTCCAACGAGAAGCTGGTCCCCAGAATGAAGGATACTGCAAAGATCCTCTGGGGAATATACGGACTTCTCACCGTGGCCCAGGTCGTGATCCTGTTTGCCCTGAGGCTCAGTTTCTACGATGCCGTGTGCCACACCTTCACGACCCTTTCAACAGGGGGTTTCGGGACCCACACAGAGTCCATTGCTTATTACAGCGACTATCCCGCCGCTCCGCTCATCGAGACGGTCTTCGTCATATTCATGATCCTCGGAAGCGTAAATTTCGTACTTCATTACAATTTTCTAAAAGCCCAGTGGAGAACCTACACCAGGGACCTTGAGTTCAAGGTCTATATGTTCATACTCCTTGCGTTATGCTGCATTGTGGCCATTGATCTTGCCGTGAACAAGGTCTACACACCTGCAGGGTCCCTGAGGGCTTCCATTTTCAATGTGACCTCGATCATTTCCACAACCGGGTTTGCCACCGAGGATTTCGGTCAATGGCCAGCCCTTTCACAGTTCATAATGGTGCTCGCAATGCTCATGGGCGGCATGATGGGATCGACATCGGGTGCCATCAAAACAGCAAGGTTCATCATCGCATTCAGGGCCGTAAGGAGAAGTCTTAAGAGGATCGGCCACCCGAAGGCTAACACTCCCCTGAGGGTTGGGAAAGTGATATTCTCGGAAGATATCGTGAAAGGTGTCGGTGTTTTCATCTTCGGCTACCTCGGTCTTTTTTTGGTTGCTACTTTCGTAATGACCCTGACCGGTCTCGATGGTGTATCATCCCTTTCTTCGGTTGCCACCACCATGGGAGGTGTCGGTCCGGGTCTGAATGTGGTCGGCCCCGCTTCCAATTTCGCCTCCCTGAACATACCGGGCAAGCTGATACTTTCCTCGCTTATGTGGATCGGAAGGCTTGAGCTGATAACCGCACTCGTTCTATTCTTCCCCTCTACATACAAGATGTGAAAAACTGCGCAATTCCTTAATAAACAGACTACATGCACAAAGGGGTCAGTCCATTTATGAGATACAGAAAGGTCCTCTCCGGAATCGGCGCGGTGCTATTGATCTATCCTGCCGCATTCTTTCTCCCATTCGTGGTGGGCATTCTCTACGGGGAGGGTCCCGCTTTTCTACTCCGGTCTTTCATCCTCCCGGCCCTATTCTCACTCGTCCTCGGCCTTTTTCTGCTGCAGTGGGGAAAATGGGATCCCCGCAATGAACTTGAACTGAGACCGGTGGAAGCACTGGTTGTTGTATCCCTTACCTGGTTCTTCATATCGGCTATCGGGGCCCTTCCGTTCATTCTGTCCGGAACCATGACCAATTACGTTGATTCCTTTTTCGAATCAATGTCAGGTTTCACAACCACCGGGGCTTCGGTCCTGGTGGAGATCGACGGGCTTCCCCATTCGGTTCTCATATTCAGGGCAATGACCCAGTGGCTAGGTGGATTGGGTGTTATCGTCCTCATGGTTGCCCTTTTTTCCGTCCTCATGGGTGGTCCCAAGGCCGGAATGCTTCTGATGAAGGGAGAGGTCCCGGGTCATTCAAACGAGAAGGTCGTTCCAAGGATAAAGGACACTGCAAAGATCCTCTGGGCCATTTACGTGGTGCTGACCCTTGCGGAGATCGTACTTCTTACCATATTCGGGCTCGATCTCTACGATGCTGTCTGCCATACCTTCACAACACTTTCCACAGGCGGTTACGGGACCCACACGGCGAGCATAGCGTATTACAAGGATCTTTCAACAGCGCCCATCATAGAGATGATCCTGGTGTTCTTCATGTTCGTGGGAGGCGTGAACTTCGTTCTCCATTACAATTTTGCGATCAAAGGGATCAGGAGCTACCTCAAGGACCTCGAGTTCAGGGTATACTCCATAGTCATGATAACCATGATATCCATCGTAACCCTCGATCTGATCATAAGGGGCGGTGAGAGTGTTCTCGGTTCCATTCGCGCTTCGGTCTTCACCGTTGTTTCACTGCAGACCACCACAGGTTTCGTTACCGCCGATTTCGACACATGGCCCGCTCTTTCCAGATTCATCTTGATAGGTGCGATGTTCTTCGGCGGCATGACGGGTTCAACGGGCGGGGGGATGAAGATAGCAAGGTTCATAATCGGATACCAGACTGCCAGGAGGAGCCTGAGGAGGATAGGACATTCGAGGTCCGTGATGCCACTGAGGATGGGGAGTGTGGTATTCACGGAGGATATCGTCAAAGGCGTCCTGACCTTCATCTTCGCATATGTCTCGATATTTATGATAGGGTCCTTCCTGATGACCCTGACCGGTCTCGATGCGGTCTCCGCGCTCTCCTCGGTGGCGGCCACCCTGGGTAATGTGGGGCCCGGGTTGGGACTTGTGGGTCCAACATCGAACTATTCCCAGATCGTTCCCATCGGAAAGGTCATACTTTCGGTCCTGATGTGGCTCGGAAGGCTCGAGCTCCTGGTCGTTGTGGTCCTGTTATTGCCCAGAACATACCGGTCATGATAAATGTTATCTTGACATGAGTTATCGGGGGAATGATGCTCGATCCCCTCGATTTCCAGATGAACCACCACATGGCAGACCTCAGGGCCGGATATGTCGTGAGCCCATCGAAGGCAGAGAAGGTCCTGTTCGATAAGGGCGCAGGGAAAGGACTCTCAAGGTCCAGGAAGCTGGAGAACCTCTATCTTGTGGCCGTGGGGATAAGACCATCCTCCATGTTCCATCCGGGGAGCATAGATGAGATGCTCCTTGTACACGAGATTGCCAGGGAGCTCGGAGTGGGGATGGTCATCAGGAAATGCGGGACGCTCGTGTACAAGGTATTCCTCTTCGGAAAGGAGAAGGAAAAGCTTGCATTCAGGATACCGGACATGTACGAGAAGATGGGCTTCCAGGAGTTCATAGTCGCCCAGATAACCATCGCCAACCTGACGGGAAAATTCCTGGAATATCCCTCCTGCTGCGTCGAGAGTTTCGTGAGACATCTGATGCAGGGGACCGACCAGGACCTCGAGGCCCATGATACCCTCAGGCAGGACAAGATGCCGGACCCGAGGGCATACTTCGTCGAGAGGTTCGTCCCCTGCACAGTTCACTGCACTAGGGCCATCGCTGAAGGGGCCCATATCGAGGACAGGCTGAATAGTATGAGCAAGGAGCTTGCGGACCTCTACATGAAGCTCAGGTTCAGGCACATGGAGGATGTGAGGCTCGGGAGGATCGTGAGGGAGAAGAGGGAGCGAGACGAGCTCATGGCACTTCCCATGAAGAAGGAAAGGAAGGAATGATCCGTCACCTCGGAGCCAATTCACATCTTGGATGGGTCCATTATCCTGCCCATGAAGAGTATGAGACCCGTTTCCCTGTCCTGGATTATGAAGATGAACGGTCGGTTCAGATCCACCGATATTTTTCCGCCCCAATCCTTCATGACAACAGCTGTCGCAGCCGCGGCCTCCGTTCCCGTCTCATCCACCTTGATGAAGGTGTCCTGGTAAACCTCGTCGATGAACAGTCTTGACTGTTCGGAGATCCCCGTAAAGTCTGCGGTGGGATAGATGAAAGCATCCATCATTCCCAACCTTTGAAGGTGTTGGGACATCCTATACTCGCTTTCGAACTGGAATTTGGGCATGGAGACCTCAACATCCTGCTTCTCGAGTCCCTTGATCATATCCGCCATGCTCTTTGCATCGAGGATGTTTTCAAGATTGTGGATATTCGCATTAACCACCATCTCTGGAATCTCCGGAAGGAAGGCGACCATGCTGATCTTGTCTCCCTTGTATGCCAGCTCGAGAACCGTTGATCTCTGGTCCCAGTTCACCCTGAAGGTCGTATCCTCGGCATCCGGGTCCGTATGCATCATCTCGGCAAGAACGATGCTTTCCTGGTTGATGGAAAATGGTTCTTCCCCTGTCCTGTCAATATCGAATCCCGTTGCCCAGTCGCCCTTGAAGTAGAGGGCGTTCACGAGGACAGCCCTGGTCCATTCATCAAACGAACCCGGTGGCAGGAGTTCCGGGATACGCTTCTCGGTATTGTCCGATACCCATTCGTTGATGTCCTTTCTGCTCCCTTCCTGGTCCCCGCCAAGGTCGGTCACGAAGGCCTCGCTGAAATAATAATCCTCCAGGACCTTGAGGAACTCCTGCTTGAACTCGTAGTCTTTCTGCATCCACAGGGAGTTCGCTAAATCGAGTTTGACCCTCCCCTCCCTTCCGTTGAGATCGTTCTGTACACTTGCGAAGGATGCCCTCCTCTGATCGTCGCCTTCCGGAAGGTGCATCACTTCCGCCATCTCATCTGCGGTGTTTCCCTTCGCTCCCTCGTAGGTCATCATCAAAGCGGTGAAGAGGCTGAAGGGCGAGAAGAATATGTTTTCCTCCGAACCGTTCGCGAGCTCCAGGTAGAGATCTATTGCGAACTGGTTGTGCGCGCCAATGATCGCATCCACTCCGGACTCCGTTGCATCCTCGTCCACAAGGACCTTGTCCGATATGCCCAGTGAATACAGATCATCCTTACCGAAGAATTGATCGTAGGTCCAGGTCGATGCGAAAGCAAGAATGACCACTGCAAGGACCGCTCCCGCAGCGATCAATACCCTCTTTTTCCTGAACATGATTTTTGATCTCCACACAGCTTGATAGACTTATCGAACACATGATGAAAAATAGAGTATCGCTGTGGTCCGAAACCATTCCCCCTCTATCTAAGGGGTACCTTCAATTCTTCGGGAGGAGGGGGCCCTTTGGGATTATCCATGTACCCTCGGAATTGGGCGTTTTCATTCATCGTCTCATGGAGACATGACAGAAGCCGTGCCGGTAGATGGGGTTCTTTTTACCCCCTTTGACCAAGAGAAATGGGGTAGGAAGAGCCTTTCTATTACCCCATTTACTGATTCCATTTAAATAGTAATTCAAATTAATGGGGTAAAGTCCAAGTATATATTACCCCATTTATGCTTCATGGGAACACTGGACCCGGAATTCATATCGAAACTGTCACTCTCACCAGACCATGCGGCCACCCTGAAAAAATTGGGAGAATATAAGGGAAAATACGGATCCATCGAGGGGGAATTCTCCGTTCTGCTGGATGAGCTGAAGAAACTTGCCAAGATAGAATCCATCGAATCATCGAACAGGCTTGAGGGCATAATTGTCGAGCATTCCAGGATAGAGGAGATATCATTGAGATCATCTGCGTTGAGGGGAAGGTCCGAACAGGAGGTTGCCGGTTACAGGGACGCCCTAGACATGATACATACCAATTTCGAAGACATGGAGCTGCATCTGGCCCTGATCAGGGATATCCATGAAATGATCTTCAGCTATACCCCAATCAAGGGAGGCAGCTGGAAGAAGAGGGATAATTTCATCATTGAACGGGCTCCGGAGGGAAGCAGGATAAGGTTCAAACCCGTATCCGCGGGGGAAACCCCTGCCATGATGGACCGGTTGATGAGCGAGTGGAATATGTCATATTCCCTGGATATCGAACCGTTGATAACCATCCCCATCTTCATGCTGGACCTTCTATGCGTACACCCTTTCCCGGATGGGAATGGAAGGGTTTCCAGGCTGGTGTCCCTGTTTCTTCTATACAGATCCGGTTTCAATGTTGGAAGATACATCAGTCTGGAAAGGATCGCGGAGGAATCAAAGGTGGGATACTACAATACATTGTATGTATCTTCCCAGGGCTGGCACCAAGGGAAGGCAAATGTAATTCCCTGGCTGGAATATTTCTGGGGTACCCTTCTGAGGGCTTACAAGGAACTCGAAGAGAGGCTTGCAACGATGAGCGGGAAAAAAGGAGAAAAAGGTGTTCGGATAAGGAGAACAGCACTTTCATTCGAGGAGCCTTTCTCCATCTCCGAGCTTCACGAAGTCTGTCCCGACGTATCAAGGGATATGGTGAGATTCGTGATCAGAGAGATGCGCGATGACGGGTTGCTGGTCGCGACAGGTGTGGGAAGGGGGGCAAAATGGATGAGATCAGGAAATAAGTAGAATCCCTCCGGCCACCCTTCCGCGATTCGATAACTTTCACTTCAGGAACTTCAGCAGTTCCGTCCTCAGGTCCGGTTTCCCTATGACCTGGAGGTCGTAACTTACCCTGAAGATGGGTTTGTTGACCTTCACCACCCTGCTGATATCGATGGGGGTCCCGGTCACCACGACATCACACGGTGTGTTGTTGATGGTGTCCTCGAGGTCCTTCACCTGCTCATCGCCGTATCCCATGGCAGGCAGGATGTCCTCGAGATGATCGTACTTCTCGAAGGTATCGATGATCGATCCAACCGCGTAGGGTCTCGGATCCACCAATTCTCCCGCTCCGAACTTGGTCGCGGCGATGTATCCCGCTCCGTATTCCATTCCCCCGTGGGTCACGGTGGGTCCATCCTCCACGACGAGAACGGTCTTGCCCCTGATCGCATCAGGGTCCGATACGGAAACAGGTGACGCGGCATCGATGATAACTGCCCGGGGATTGATCTCCCGAACGTTGGACCTGACCTCTTCCACATCCTCCGGATAAGCGGTGGCGACCTTGTTGATGATCACGATATCCGCCATCCTCACATTCACCTCGCCGGGGTAGTAAGATATCTCGTCCCCGGGCCGGTGCGGGTCCACGACAGTGATGTAGAGGTCTGGCTTGATGAAGGACATGTCGTTGTTACCGCCGTCCCAGAGGATAACATCCGCTTCCTTCTCCGCCTCTCCGAGTATCTTCTCGTAATCGACTCCCGCATAGACGATGGAGCCCCTGTCGATATGCGGTTCGTACTCCTCCCTCTCCTCGATGGTGCAATCATGTTTATCAAGGTCCTCATAGGTCGCAAACCTCTGGACGGCCTGCTTCTCGAGATCGCCGTAGGGCATGGGGTGCCTTATGGCAACGCACTGTTTCCCCATCTCCCTCAGAAGCTCCACGATATACCTTGTGGTCTGGGATTTCCCGCATCCGGTCCTTGAAGCGCATACTGCGATGACCGGTTTCGAGGACTTGAGCATTGTGTCCTTCCATCCCATGAGCATGAAGTTCGCCCCGGCAGTATTCACCCTTGCCGACAGTCTCATGACCGTATCGTAGGACAGGTCCGAGTACGAAAGGATGCATGTATCCGCATGGTATTCCGATATGAGCTTCTCGAGGTCCTCTTCAGGCTTGATGGGAATTCCACCGGGATATAGCTTGCCGGAAAGTGCCGGCGGGTACATCTTGTCATCGATCCCGGGAATCTGGGTCGCGGTGAAAGCGACCACCTCGTATCCTGGGTTATTCCTGAAGAATACGTTGAAATTGTGGAAGTCGCGACCGGCGGCCCCCAGTATCAATATCTTTTGCTTTGCCATGGTTGGTTCATCTCCCGTCCAGACGACGTCACGGATCAGGTCCTCACCGAGAGCCATGGCCCATAATTGAAGGTTCGGCCTGTGATCCGGACCGCAAGTGGGCGGTCATGGACTGAAAACCCTAAACTTGAAGGTAAACATATATCTTACGCATGAGGGAGCAGTTCATTTTCCAAGTTCCCTGATGATCTCGAGGGATGTCGCAACATGGTCTTTGATCCTTGTCTGCGAGTTGAAGATATACCTTATCACTCCGTTCTGGTCTATCACATAGGTCACCCGGTCCGGTAAAAGCCCCAGTGTCCTCGGAACACCGAACAGCTTTCTCACATCTCCGTTCACGTCGCTCAGCAGTGTGAAAGGAAGGGAATGCTTGCTTATGAAAAATCGAACACGAATGAGAATACATTCGTATTCGAACCAATAACCCCCACCCCCCCATTTTCATGTGTTCAAAGCATATCTCGGTATTTAAATAGACATGCGACTGGCATGTTTGAATTTCCCATATGATGAAAAATGAATGGCTCTCCCCGCTGTCAGAGGATATGCCTACAACCTCCGCACCCGCTTCCCTGAAATCCTCGTAACTGTCCCGGAAAGCGCACGCTTGTGCCGTGCACCCCGGGGTATCGTCCCTGGGGTAGAAATACAGGACAACGGGCCCCTTTCTTGGATGCTCGTAGAGTGTGAAATCCTTTCCGGATCGATCCTTGAGGGTGAAATCCGGAACCCTGTCCCCTTCCTTTACAGCCATATCGCTCACGTGGGAGAAAAAACGGCATCCCGATAATAATCTTGCGCTTTACCATATGGGATGTTTTGAGAGTTAGAGGGGAACCCTTTTAATATTACCAGGTCAAATTGCGCTCAGGGTGATAAAATGGCACCATCCACAAGAACAATGGGAATTGCGCTCTTGCTGCTCGTCTCAACATTCATGGTCGCAGGCGTCATAGGACAGGAAACGGATGTTCAAGGAGATGCGAACGTCATCGGAAAGGTCGTCGACGCGGCCAGCGGAGAGGGCATCCACGCAATCGTCCACATAGCTGGCATGAGATCCGATACGACCTGGGAGTTAGAGACCAATGATGAGGGCATGTTCAGGGGATACCTGCCGGCCGGCCCGTATGTATGGAAGGCTGAAGCCAGAGGTTACCATCCCGGAAGGGGTGAGTTCAAGGTGGGCGACAAAGGAGCCGAAATGAAGATCCCCTTGAGGGCTATCGAAGAAAAGGAACCTCCCGAGGACCCCCCCCAGTATAATATCAAGGGAAGAATGGTCGAGGAGGGCACCCGGGAGGGTGTGATGGGATTCCTTTCGTTCATCGACATGAACGAGCAGACCTACAACACCAGGACGGACGAGGAAGGGAATTTCCAGGGACTTCTACCCCCTGGCCCTTACATGTGGAAAGCAGGAGCAAGAGGATACGAGAACCAGATGGGAAGGCTCCAGATAGGAAGGGAACCGGTGGAACTGATCATACAGATGGTCCCACTGGACTCGGAGAAGCCCGAACCCGAATTCGGCATCCTCCACGGGATCGTGGTCGGTCCCGAAAGGAAGCCCGTGGCCGGAGCCCACATAATGATCCACCCCATGCTGAAGCGTGATCCGGCCGTGAACGAGAACGGTGTAGTTCTCGAGGAAAAATTGTCCGCAAGGGGCCCCCTCGAGTTGAGAACGGACAGGGAGGGGATGTTCAAGGTGAGAATTCCCTTCGGGATGTACATCCTGATGGTACAGGCTGACGGTTTCATGCCCCAGGAAATGGAGGTCAGGGTGACACCGAGGATGCCTGAACAGAAACTTCAAATCATTTTGGAACCCGTTGGACCACCCATGTATTGGGGACGGGTAAAGATGGTTTTCAGCATGGAGGATCCGAACTCTGACGGAATCCCCGAGATGGTCCATTTCGCAGCCGACCTTGACGGAGACGGAGAGCATGATATCGTCTTCAAGATGGTGGACAGAAACAGCGACGGCAATCCCGAATCCGTGGAATGGATGCTCGACATCCCCATGGACCAGTGGGAGTGGATGAAGGGTCTTGTGATGAGGTTCGTTGAGAATAGGGGAGAGAAGCCTTTCTATCCCCCCGAGCCTGACCCGGATGGCTGCCCCGGGGGATCCAACATGCGACCAGATATGGACCCCACCGCCGATGGCAGTGAGGGGTCTCCGGAAGATATAATGCCCCCGCTTGACCCGGAAACGGGCAGGGAGCTTGCCGGAGATGAGGTTGAGGGCGAGAACATCGACGATGCCGATGAGGATCCAGGGGCAACGGACAGCCCGGATGTCCTGGACAAGGGCTCATATACCGCTCCTGTCCTCGAGATCGCTGCCGCCGCGGGAGCGGTTTTATTCATCATGCTCCTTGTGATAACGGCTGCCGTTATCATCAGGAGAAAGATCAATTCATAAGGATATCTATAAAAGCCTAAAACCGCAATACTCCGAAAAGGGAGGCATGGCAATGGCACTGGTATCCACCGCCATTCAGGGTTTCGATAAGGAGATAGGAGGGGGAATTCCCAGAGGGTCGATCATTCTCCTTTCCGGAACCCCGGGGACCTACAAATCGTCTATGGCCTTCGGCATCCTTCACAGGGCCGCGAGCCAAAACGGGTCCGCAGGCCTCTATCTCCTGCTGGAACAGAGCATGGGCTCGCTTCTCTCTCAGCAGGAAAAGATGGGCAGGTCCCTTGACAACGCAACCAAGGAGAACATCATCGTATCCGATGTGGGGAGGATAAGGGCGGCAATGGACAAGTTCTCCACGGGCGGGGATTGGATGGGAGCCCTGAAATCCTATGTGGAATACCTCGTTGACCAGCGCAGGGTGGAGCTAATGGTCATAGATTCCCTCCCGGTACTCGAGATCCTGGCAGGGGACGTCAATAGAAGGGAGTTCCTCTTCAACCTGTTCGAGTGGATGAGGGACCTTGGGACAACCACATTCCTCATTCATGAGAAACCCAGCCTTGACGGAGAGTACGGTGAGGAGGAGTTCCTCTCGGACGGTGTGTTCCAGCTCACCCTCAGTCCCGTGGGAGAGGTTGATCTGCAGAGACGGATACGCTGCATAAAGATGAGGAGCATGCACCACAACACATCTATGTTCGCACTGGAGCTAAAGGACGGAATGTTCAGGATCGCACCGGCAATATGATATGAAGATCATCGAGATCGGTTAGGAAACAAGGAGGCCTGCCATGTTCGAGGAAGATGAATTCATGATAAGAAGCGATAGGGGATGTCCCAGGTGCGGGGTTCCGATGTATGTCGTCGAGAGGGGCGGGGAGACCCTGGATACCTGCAGGAAGTGCGGTGGAATATGGTTCGATCCCACCGAGCTGGATGATCTGGTGGGAAAGGGGAGCGCGGTGGAGCTCCTGATCTCGATATCCGACCAGCTAAAGGGGGAAGGTCTGCTCTGTCCGGACTGCGACAGGGGAATGGTCACCAAGGAAGTTTACGGTGTATATGTGGACCACTGCACGGACTGCAAGGGGGTCTGGATGGATGCAGGGGAGACAGAAAAAGTATGGGAACTCGATGCAAGGACGAAGAACCCCTTCGACATGCAGGTCGAGGAGATAAACGGTGCCAACTTCTGGGACAGGTTCCGGTCGAAGTACAGGGATTTCGACGACAGGTCCTGATCCGGTCATCTCCTTCTCATTCTGAGGTAGGGCTTTTCGGGAAGGTCTCCCTTGAAAAGGCATTTTGTGCAGCGGTAGCTGTTGTATGATTTGGAAATGGTCTGGGAACCGCAGAGAGGGCAACGATAGTCAAGAAGGGCCCCGTCATTCTCCAGGAACTCCCTGACCTTTGGCATGTGTATCCTCCAGAGATTGGCCTCCTTTGGTGTCTCATCATCCCTCCGGGGCTCGACGATGCCGATGTTGTAGAGGTACATCGTGATGTCCCTTCCCTTGACAAGCCGGGTTGCAAATTTATCGAATATCCTCTGGACGGTCACACATTTATCATCGGTGAACTTCTCGGCCAGCATTTCCATGATGGCCCTTACTACCTCGTTGCTCTGTTCTTCCTTATGAGATGGCATACCCATCACCCGAACTTCGAGCTCAGCCTGAACTGAACCAGGGGGTATGATAATCCCGATTAATGTTAGTTGCGGTCGGTGAGCGGGGTAGGACCATCGGGCCAAAGAGCTTCGAGAATTCTCCTGGCCACGGTTCTGAGGTCGGGTTCCCGGATCACGATGTCAGCAGCATCGGCGACATCCCGAAACTCGGGTCTGAAGGCTATCGAAAGGTCCGCAAGGGCGAACATGGAGAGGTCCACTCTTGAATCACCCACGACGACAACCGGGGAGTGTCCCTCCTCCATCAGACGTGAGAGCACCGAGCCCTTGTCCCTCAGGGGCACTCTCAGGTCCCCCTCTCCCGTGAGGAGGCCTTCCACATCGAGGATCAGGCCGTTGGCAATGATATGGTCGAATCCCCCGAGTCTTCCAAGCTTCAGCGCAAGAACATCCAGGCCGCCGCTCAGAATGGCAAGTGCGAATCCCCTTTCCTTCAGGAGCTTCATGCATTCATGGAACCCTTCCATGAGGACCGCATCCTCGATGGCAACCTCCACATCCGTGAGGGAGTTGATGCCCCTCCCCCTCCACAGATAGATATCCCTTCTCATGAACTCGTGATCGTCGATCTCTCCTCTCATGTAGGCGAAAAAGGATCCCTCGTTGTTGGTCCCCAGTCTATCGTGTACTATCCTCCACGAGCTCCTCTGGTGGATGAGAACACCATCCATATCGAAGACCGCCATGGGGCCGGGACACTTCATGAAAGCTCACCAAAAAACAGACCAGGCCGACACAGGTGGACGCCCTGGTCCGCCGTCGGTAACTCCTCAGTGCTCCTCCGTCCCGGCTCCCAACGAGCGTTGGGAATCTACGGTTAGGCTGCTCCCTTCCGGGCCTGACCCGGTTCCCGTAGTCAGGGTATCGGGACGACCCTCCGGTCGTCCGGGACACCTCTTCCAACCCCGAGGGACGTTACTTCATCGTCGCTCCTTGGACCGACAGTGTACTGGTTGCGCCGCCCTGTGACTGTCGTCCCGCTGTAGACCGTGTTGCGGCATGCCGTTAGACACGAGGGAGGGCCTAGCTCCCCGACCAAGCCTGGCGGACCTCCATGGAAATCTCCTCTATATAGATTTTGGCGGTTCCCTTCCCGGTCCGGGGATGCTGGATGTGTAGCTTCGATCATTTTAATGTTTTTTTTCTCAATATTTTCAAGCCAAATTCTTTATAATCGTTTTCACCTGCGTTAATTGAAAGGAGGCAGGGAAATGAGTGAAGAAGCTCCGGAAGAAGGTTCGAATTCCACCTTCGAGAAAATGAGCATCAAGGAGTTCGACATAACCGATGAATTCACATCGGTTTCCAAGGATATGTCCTGTAAGGACCTCGCAAAGAACCTTCTAGAGGTCCCGAGGGGTGCGATATTCCTTCTGGACGAGAACCAGACACCGGTGGGCGCCGTTACGGCCAGGGAGTTCCTCATCGCAACAGCAAAGGGAATGAACCTCCTTGAAAAGGCCGGAGAGGACCTCATGAACACCAATATCATGGAGGTTAATTTCGAGGAAAACATCTCCGAGGTGCTTCTCAAGATATCCAAGTATGCCCCATATGCGGTGGTCGTGAAGGACATGGACGGCAGGTTCATAGGATATTTTTCACCCAAGGATTACCACGAAGCCCTTCAGAAGACCGGTGTCATCTGATCATGAAAGTGTAAGGAAAAGCGCTGCCACGATGTTTCCGAAGAATACCTGTACGAGCATGCCCACCGCAAGGGAAAGGATGAAGGGTATCTTGGGCGTTACAAGGACCCGCTTCTCCCCTCTCTCCCTCAGCTTCCTGATAAGCCCGGGCACGGGCTCCTCCTTCTTTCTCCTGCCCTCTTCTTCAAGCACGATCCATACGTGTTTTCTCCGGATATCATCGATATCAAGTCGGTAGGATGTGAAGGAAGAGAGGGAGAACTCATTTTTCAGGATATTCCTGACAGGGATGATGACGATGATTACCAACCCGGTGAGCACGGCAGCGTTGAAGAACACCGAGAGATGGAACGGGAATATGGCCCCCATGGACCCGATCTCGTCCAGGGTGTTGTAAAAAGGACCGATCTGGTACGAGAGATCGAGAACATACCACGGGAAGAGCGCCGCAAGCGAGATCAGGCACTTTGCATCGGCTCCCCCGTGTATGAGTCTTGTCCCGCCGATCGGAACCGAATAGAGAACGAAGTAGACCACCATGAATATGAAGGATATGCCGATGGGCGCGAAGAGCTGGCGGTCCCCCAAACCGAAGGCAACGGCTCCGCCGATCATTCCTCCTGCGTATATCATGAAGAACAGGATGTCCGCCGCACTCCCCTTGAACGCCTCCTTCAATTCGGGGTAGCCGAAGAAAATGAACAGAACACCCGAGACGGGCAGGAGCAGCGAGAGGAACGTCAAAGGTGAATCGACCCCCCCCTTGAGGGCCATCTCCCAGAATGTCAAGGGACCGGCCCCGAGAAGCATGAGCATCCAGAACCTATCGGGTATTCTCCTGTATCTCACATCCATGAAGGAAGCTCCGAATAGCACCGATCCGACGATGACCATTTTGGCGGTCGACACAAGCTCTATGGTGGTGGAACCTGAAAGCAAATCAATCCTCCGCCAGCATTTCCCTCGCTTTCTGCCTGATTATCCTGGCCTGGGTCGGGTTGATCCCGTCAATGGCCGTGATCTCTTTGGAGCTCGCCCGGGCGATCTTTGTCAGTTTGTCGAAACCGTTATCGATGAGAAGCTTCGCCCTGTCGAGGGGTATGCCTATCTCCTGGGCCATGGCCAGGATGGAGACCCTGTCCTCGTCGTAGGTTTTCACATCCTTGACCCCTCTGTCCCTCATCTTCTTCAGGGCCTCGATCCTCGGGGTGGTGGCCTGTGGAGGTTTCCAGTTGACCTCTTCCCCGTCGATCTGGAAGGAGATGTTGTCACCCTCTTCATCCTTACTGTCGTCAGGGGTCTCCGTTTCCTCCCCTCCTTCATGGGAGATGGCAAGCTTCACGGCGGTTCCCAGGAGGAGAATTTCAGTCAGTCCCTGGTCGTTCAGGGAGAGCCTTCCCTCGAGCCTGATCACGGCATCGCACCCCATATTCCTCCCGGACCTTTCAAGCCGGGATTCCGCCTCTCTGAAGAGGGCCTCGAAGTCCTCCGGTGTGCCGCTCCATTTCCTCTCCCCGCCATCGGTCTTCCGTAATAACTTACAATCTTCCTTTTCCTTGACGCATGCATAACCGCAGGCCATTCCCATGGCGTGAGAGATCTTCCTGCCGGGAACCCTGTCCAGGTTCGTGATTGTGAAGGCGGCTCTTCCTTTCATTTCTCCTCGAACTCCACATCGATCACATGGTCATCGATATCTTTTTCATTCTTTCCCCCATCTCCGCCCCGGTCCTTTCTCGAAAGGAACCTGGCAAGCAGCCCTATCCACAGAAGGTAGAGCATCAGGCCGGCGAGGCAGAGGACTCCAGATAGCAAGGTGCAGACCACAGCTCCACCGGACATGGATCACGACCTCCGTGAACCGATGAACAATGGACAAGTCCCCGATCGGACATGTCCGGGGCTCCACCGGACACCGTTTGGCCCCGTGGTCGGGGCGTAATATGATTCAGGGGCCGATACAAATAGATAACGGCACGGATGAGATCAGGATCCCGCTGTACCTTTGTTGAGGAATTTCCCGATGAACGGGACCTCCTCACCTTTTCTGTATCTGTAGAAAAGGTATGCCCCGGACCCTATCAGGCCGACAAGGACAGTGAAGAAGATGATGTCCCAGATGAGTCCCGCGTTCGTGGCATTCGGGTGGTCATCCGCCCCGAAGGGAGCATGTCCGTCGATGATCGATCCCTTCTGAAGGGAAGCGGGTTCTGCCCAGGCATTCACCGGGGAGTAGACCTTCAGATCGGGGTCCCCGTAGTATACCAGGTTCTCGAAGATGTCCCACCACCAGCCGTCAATGAGATACTCGATGCCCACATGGGATATGCCCCTCTCGTAGGCATCCCCGATGGTCCGTCCATAGTAGATGTCCCTGACGAACATGTTCATGGCGAAGGCCGAATACCACGATGTCAGCCATGGGTCGATTACCTGGAATATTGAACCGTGTCTCACAAGCATAAGGTGCAAATATGTGTTGGCGATGAGGCAGCTTCCGGCAGAGAAACCCATGGAATGGAGGTTCTCGAAGGCCTCGTCCATAACAAGTCCGTCCTCGGTGTACTCGGTCTGGCTCTGCTGCGATATGGCTATGACGACCCCGTCATGCGAGGAAGGGAGAAATCCTCCCAGTCCCTCGTCGAACCCGGGTCTGATGTCCAGTCCCACATGCTTGGACATGGTGACCACATCGGGATTGTCAGTGGCCCCTCTAAACGTCTGCAGCTGGGTGTCGGACAGGGGGACGCCGGACTCCTCGTATCCCCTCCATGGATCCGGTTCTCCAGCCCCGTTCTCGTTCCACCAGCCGACCACACCCGAATTCGTGTGGCCGCCGTGCATTACCTCGAGCCACATGATGGCTCCCCGGTTCAGGTTCTCCGTCGTCTTCTCGAAGGTCGTGGTGAACGCGGTCCCGTAGCCAGCAGCTTCAAGATAGTGTGGGATCACCTCGGAGGAATCCAGGTCCGGATAGCGCCCATCGGGGTCGATGCCGTCGGGGTCGGATTCGCTGGAGGACATATCGAAATACGGGGTTATCCCGGTCCTTGTCGTATACGGACATCCCCAATATTGTGATGCCTGCTCGTTGAACTTGTACTGATAAGACACCCATGTCATGACCACCGGGAAGTCGACCTCCTCCTCTCTCTCCGGTTCGGTGATGATCAATCTGCCGGAGGCGCCCCTTGTGGACTCAGATCCCTGTATCCTCATCCCGCCGGTTTCATCGAGGGAGGGGTCCACCGCCGGGTTCGCGTATACGACCTTGGGGTAGAGCCCGTTCCTGGATACCCAGACGGAGGTGTCAACGGGCGTTCCCATGATCCTTCCCGAATCCGCCCCGCCGACGAGGCCCCTGTCCCAGGAGGAGCCTATGTCGAACTGGTCGGCCACGGTGATAATGCTTTCCTTGGCCTTTCCTTCCTCGTTCACGGGTGATGTGATGTCGAATCCGTAGCGCTGGATCACCTTGTATGTGTCCTTGGCGGTCAGAACCATGCATGCCACCGAGGGCGGGGCCCGGCTGTGATGGTAGGCGTAGATCCAGAACTCGTTGTGCCATGCCTGGGCGCAGGACAGCTCCGTGTGGACATCCGTTATGAACACCGGTGCCCCGTGATAGGCAGCTGCAAAGGCCGCCGGTCCCACGAAGAGAGCACCCGGATACTCTTCATTCGGATTCATGGAGGTGTCCCTTTCCTCCACGACGTTCCAGGAGGTCCAGGGGTTGATGGTCGTGAAGACGATATCGCCGGTATGGACCCCGTTCGTCGAGGTAAGGTCCTTCACTTTACCGTAGACGTCATCGAAGTTCAGGAGCCTTTCCACTTCAATTTCGGACCTGAGGAAACCCCGTAGGCGGTCAATATCTTTGTAAAGCCCTTTCGAGGCATATTCCCCGATATCCACTACGTATACCTTCTCGACCCCCAATGTGTTGATCGCATCTCCCGTGGCGGAGTCAAGCCCATCCCTGGAAGCGAAGAGAAGGGGTGAGTTGATAGCCGAAGCGATCACCGCTGCGTTCGAAGCCCCGGACCAGCTGGTGCCTTCCCATTCCTCTTTCATCTTGCGGAACTCGTATTTCACGGTGAACTCCGTGGAGCCGGAACCGCCGCTGAGCTTCACCACGGACACCTGATATTCACCCTGGCCGAGCTCGGGAACCTCAAGGATCTGGGTCGTTCCGGATGTGGCTCCTGCCGCCACCGCGATCTCGGCCCCCTCGGGCCCTCTGAGGATAAGGCCCAGGTCAACTCCGGCGTCGGCCCACTCCAGTGTGAACTTGGAATCCCTGCAGTAAAATGGGGTTTCTATCCTCTTGACAAGGTCAACTCCCGGGTAGAGCATGTAATCGATGGTGTATACAACCGTTGAACCGAAGGGGGCTGCAGGGTCGAGACCTTTCTCGAGCCTCTCGTCCATTATGTCCCTGATCCTGTTCTCCCTCCAAATGTCCCTCTGGGAGGGGGTCACCTCGGAGGGGAGGGGGACAGATGACCAGCTCTCCGGATCGTCCTGGTGCACCAGGGAGTTCTCCGTGGGCATGTATGTGACGGCGAACTGCCATTCGCCCGGATTGTAGATGTAGGAATCTATCTCCTCGGAGGCACCCTCCAGGACATTCCATTTCTCCGAGGCCCCGACCATACCGAGCTCCATGTCGTACAGCTGAAGGTCGGGGTCCTTGCCCCTCTCGGTTATCTCGGATAGTGGGTTCCAATCCTGACCCCAGGTGAGCTGGGAAGTGATGTATTTGTAATCGGGGTCTACTGTGAAACCGTGTGTTTCGGGGTCGACGGGTGAGGGTTCCGCCTCGCCGTTCACCGATCCCGACTTTGGCGCCAGGTCCGGCGTCCTGCCCGAAAGCTGTCCCGAGAACATCTCGTCAAGCTCTGCGGGATCGTCGTTCACAACGGCGATGACGGCCTCATCGGAGTAGGCCCAGTTCTCGAGGGCGATCCTTGCGGCCATGGCGAAAGGATCATTGGCGTCGATATGCTCGACGCTCGAGGCTTTCCATGCATTGCCGATGTCTCCCGGGGAACTGCCCTTGAACCCTATGAGCTCAATTCTGTCGAGTTCGGTATCTGAAATGGTCATCATGTCCTCCATGAAATAGGAGACGCCCTGGTAGGTGTTCTGAACCCTTTCCGCATCGGATGTCTCCCTCGGGGGTTCGTAGAACATGATGGGATTCATCAGGACCCGCTGGTCGGATTCCGAATGGAAGACCGAGGCGGGTACGGATGCCAGAAATGCGAGATCGTCCTCAATCCCCTGTCTGTCGTGGGAGATCAACGTTACCTTGTCAATGGGGGTCATTTCCCTGTATGAGACACCATCGTATCCATCTGGCAGCCTGGTATCTCCCGCACCATCCATTGTGGAAAGCGGGGAAAATGCTACCATAACGATCATGGATACAAGAAGCAGTCTCCAGTAGCCTGCGTTCGTGCGCATTGTATCACCGATGCCGGGTCCGGAAGGGTCCGAAAAACGAAGGCACCCTGTCCGGTTATCTTGATGTCAGTTATAAGGATGGAGGATAAAAACATTGTCGTCGGACCATGACAAGATGGCAAGGTATCATTCCCTGGCCCTGATGACGACCTTTTTTGCTTTTTTTCGATATATTTCTCTTCTTTTTCCATCGGGCCTATGTTCAAGGGTCATGAGTCCGAGCTTGAGCATTGCCTCGAGCAGACCGCCCACAACCTTGTCCACAGGCTCCACTCTCTCGTGGAAACGCTCCGTTGCACTCCGGTAGATATCGAGGAGATCATGCTCGCCGTCGCTCATCTCCCAGAGCAATGTCCCGACCGGATCCAGGGGGCGCATGATATCCTCCGGTCCCTTGAGGACCCTGTGAATCGCTTTTTCCATTCTGTTGAAATTCTTGGGATATTTCAACACAATATTTCCATCCCTGTAGAACCATTCAACGGGGGACCTTATCGGGAATATCGAACGCGGGTCCGGGCCCCTGTAGGTGGGGCTGTCCATAACTTTCCCGGTGTTTTTATTCAAAACCATACCCTCACACGGACCTGATCACAATTATCATGAGGACGAGCATGGAACCCGCCCCGAGAAGAGCGAAGAACCATGTCCAGCCCCGGCTCTTCCACCCGTATTTTGATATGTTGGTCATGACCCCTGAAATGATGACGAGCGCCAGAAGTCCTATGTAGACGAGCGGTGGGACGTCCATTGGCGGGTAAGCGGAAAGGGATTACAAATCGGTTTCCATGGGTGTCCGTCGGGATTTCATGGGGTTCTGTTGCGTCTGCGGGAGTCGGAGGGATTTTGAGATGACTGTTGCATCGCGGGAGTCTTAATGGATTATAGCAAATAAATCTATAGTTATAATATATTACATTTTGTAATTAGTGAACTCAAATTGGATGGTTTTTTTCAATATAATCATTATTAATTATATATTATATGGAATAAAGGAGATTTCTTATAATTTGTAGCATCTAACACTATTTCCCCTATTCCCACCTGTTCTTCATAATATTTAATAACAATGATAAATCGGGGGAAGTTCATTTTTAATAGATCAACTTTTCTTATTTCTTTAACATCAGATTGAGAAGGTAAATATCCATTAAAATTTTTTTGTAACAACTCATTTTTATAAGTATTAATTTGTTTTAAAGAGAATGAAAGAATATAATTATTCCTTTCTCCCCATGCTAATAATTTTCTTATACTCATGTCATCCCAAAAATCATTTGCTGTAATTCGGATTTTTTCATAATATGGAATTATCAATCCAACAATAAATGCTTTATCATATTTATATTCTGTAATCCATTCATTCGAGATTTCATAAAAAGATTGATCGACTAAAGAAGTCGTTTTTGAATAATTACCTATTTGATCATCATGCATATAAATTTCTGAAATATTAATTCCATTTGGATCTGCCTGATAACCACATATTACTGAAGCATGTAGATCGTATTTCTCGGAATCTTTTTCGAATTCTTTATAATCATTAATCAATTTAATACATGCAATAATAGGAATATTTGCGTCAATAAACATTTTTATTATTACTGGATTGAATAATATTCCTCGATTATAAAATGGAAAAAATTCAGCATCTAATCCTGATTTTTTATAATAATATATCATTTGTTCATATGAAAGTCCATTTGATGGATATAAACGACCAGTTGTTAATGTTTCTTGAGCTATATTTGTAATTTCAGATAAAGCTTTAATATTTGGCGTGTCGAATTGTTCTTTAAGAGCATAATTACTTACCCATAATGCTGCGGAAGCACAAGCCCCCACACATTTATCTTGTGCTTGGAAAGGGAGTGAATTAATAGATAAAGAAATTCCTGCCAAATTAACATGTTGTTTTGTTGTAATATATTTTCTTAAATATCGGTTACCATGATCCCCGGTAATCTCCGATTCATAAGGAATCAATGTTACTTTTCCAATCATGTTTTGATTTTCATTACCCACGGGTTTGATAATGATATTACCAATATAAGATTCCGATATTTCACTCAATTGTTCCCTTTTTAACCATCTTTCTAATGCTAAAGGGTTCTCTAGCCAATTATTAAAAATTCTAGATGATATTGAATTTTTTAAGAAGTGAAATCTCTTTGTGAATCTTGAATATGTATTATGACTTCTTGAATAATAATTACTATAATCAATTAAATATAATTTATCAATATATTCATTTTCAATAATTACAGATTCTGGATCAAAATGCTTAATATATTTTAATAAATATTTTGCTTCAGGATTGTTTCCAATATTTTTAAGAAAATTAAACTTTTCAAAACTAATGAACTCCATTGCATTGGATTTAATTAAAATCCCCCCTTCCAAATTATTGTTCAGATTGTAAATCTTTTATTCATTATATCCTTATTAATACCGATAGTTCCCCTTGGTTTATTAAAATCAATTTCATTTAATTCCTTAACCAAAGCTTTCATAGCTTTTATATGATCCTCCTCTCTTTTTCCTGCCATCTATCTTCCTCCCTTATTTTTTATGACTCCAGAGACCCCATCTTATTGGATTATTTTGTAACCAATCGAATTATTTTTTTTTCCACAATCCGGCATGATCTCCTAATAAGTGCGATTTTTTTCCTTCGAATTTCACCCCGTAAATGACTTCTATTATTTAAGGGTTGTCCGATATTCACAGCCATGCATCCCATAATGGCCAAAGATATTTATCCTTTAGCCTAAATTTCTATTGGAATATTATTTTATTAAACCTTTTGGAGTCCTGGCCGAAATAATTAATTATATATAGTGGATAACAAGTCCAACATATACTTTTTGTGAAATGAGGCTTTGCACCTAAAGTCGATTCTGCACTTAATGTCCGATTTCTGCACCTAAAGTCAAATATGACCATCCATAATTATTATCAAAGATATTCTTCACCGCATCAAAATCTATTTCACCTTCCTTACCTGGCCACATTATTTCGAAATTATTTATCATTGGTATAGTCACCTTTCTATAGAAGCTGAATTGCCATTTATAAAAACGTAGACAAGATGCCATATAAAATAAAACGGAAAGATCAACATCTTCTTTAGATTTTAAAATAAAAATATCATCAGGAACAGTAAGAAAATCTTCAAGTTGGACAAAAGAATTACCAGACACTCTGTCGAGAGTAATCGATGGTGCCTGAAATAATGGATCTCTATCAACATATCCAATGATTCCATTATTTACTCCCTTTGCCGATATTAATGGGGTATTACCATTCTTAAAATTTTCAATATAATCTCCATCTCCCTTCCTGATATCAAATATTTCATTTATAGGAAGATAAATGTATTCTGAATTATTAATATGCGTATTCATATTTGAAGGCGTTGGTAGATAATCAGAGATTTGTGGGAAATTTATATCAATATTTAGTGTAGGTATTTCTAATCTTTTTATCCTATCTGGTTTTACCATTCTGCCGTAAGAAAATCTCCATCTGATATATTTATTAAAATATGATGAATAAAATAATAATTCATCAAATGACATATCTTTTTTTGGTTCTAATACTAGTAATCCACTTCCACCATTTCCTCTTGGAAGAAATGGAGGATTCTGGATGGTTGCTTCACAAAATGCGGATAGGCATATACTAACTTTGGAGAATACTCGATCATTTGAAAAGGGAGCAACATATCCAACTATTCCATTATTTAAAAATCCATTAGATACAAAAGCTACATCTCCTTTTTCATAGTCATCGAAAGCTTTTGATTTTGCATTATAAATATTGAATAACTCATTTAAGATAATGATTTTCCCTCCTGTCCCTTATTATTGTTGCGACAGTCTCTCTAATTAATTCTTCACCAGCTTTTTGTATATCAATAATTGAATACTCTTTTGTGTCTAAATATGCCTCAGGTACTAATTCAAGAAGTGGATCAGAATAATCAACTGGTGATGCTTTGATGTATTCTGGTTTCGACTCTATTTTCATTTTTGGACTACTAATAAAATTCTTCACAATATTGGTCACTTCATTCAATTGATTTGGTTCTTGAGAATTTGGCAATCTTTTATTCTTTTTAAGTACCATGCCGTCGTGTTCAACTTTACACCAGAGTACATTTTGATCTTTTGGATGAGGAATGCCTTTTTTGATTATCATTCCAATAGTACATGTGCTGGCTGTTGGTTGAAATAAATTTAAAGGAAAAGTTACCACTGATAATAGTGTATTATCTTTTAACAATGTATTTTCACGCCATTCCTTTTCTTCTCCACCTTCAAAAAGAGTGGAAAGTGGTAATACACTAAATAGCAACCCTCCATCTTCCATTTGATTTAATGCTGCCTGAACAAATTTGTATTCTCTTTCATCATTTTTCTTTAAAGCGAATGGTGGATTCATTAATACCCTTGAGATTGGCTTTTTATCATTATCTTGTTTTTTTGAAGTATATGATGCTGTAATATGACCATCAATAGTTTTTTTCTCTAAATGTTGTGAAAAACAATTTCCTTCTTTGATGTTATTTTTCCCATCGCCTCGAAATATCATGTTAACGATTGCAAGAGCTGCAACCTCACCTTCCTGATCTATACCAAATACATTGTTTTCCTTGAATACATTGAATTGATCATTGCTGGAATTTAATCGTACTCTATCTAATGCTGCAACAAGGAAACCGCCTGTTCCGGCAGTAGGGTCATAAACAATATCCTTATGAGTAACGTCTAATATTTCTGCGGCAAATTTAGTAATATGTCTTGGAGTTAATACAATACCAATCTCTTTTGCACCATTTCCATATTTTAAAAAAACTTCATAGAATTTTCCTAATACATCTGTTCCCGAATTCATTGCGGATCTAATATTAAGATCATTTAAAGATTGTAATGTGTTAATTAGAGCATTTTTAAATTTCACATGATTATCAGGATTAGTTGGTAGATCGATTCTTATTTTACTATAGAATTCGGATTTACCATTTAATTCAAGAATTCTTTGGGCTCTGGAATTTATATCTCGAATTAAAACACTTGGAGATGAATTAAGATTTGGAGGATCATCTTCTGCTAAAGAGAGTAATAGAGCAGCCATTACACGTGCTCGATAATTTTTATTTATCCCCCCTATATGTAAATATTTATTGATTTCTTCAGCTGTGTGTAAAAAATGTTTCTCATCTACTGGGACATCATTGATACTTGCGGAATTATGAAACATGATTGTTCTAATCACTTCAGGACTAAGAAGTCCTGTTACTTCATGATTATTAAGTGTTATAGTTTCATAATTACCTTTTATATTCAAATACATACTTTTCATGATATATCCATCAAGATCATTTCCAGCTAATCCTGTAATAAAAGGAGCATTGATGACATTACTTTTATTGATAAGAATGGCATAATCTTTTGCTTCTTTTAATGCAATATTGAGCCTTGTTCGGTCTTTCTTTGCTTCAATGACCCAAAAGGTTGTTTCATTTATTTTGACAATATTTTCAGGTTTTAGATTTCCTAATTGTTTTTGTATGTGAGGGTTACTTAGACATTCATTCTGAGTATATACTTGACCATTAGCACTTCTTGATGGGTTTTTCACCTCCCATCCTAATTTGCCAAGTCTTTCTTTAATGAAAACATAAGCATCAACTTCAGTACTCTGACCCTTTGTCATTTTTTCACCCTCTATTCCAATCCATCTGTAACTTTTACTTTCAGATATTTATCCCCATTATTCTCTTCTTTGATCTCCCATCTTAATATATCCCCTTTCTCAAGAGAGAGGGTACTGATTATGAAAGCAGGTACTGTTGTTCTTAAAGAGTGCCCAGAAGAAGAAGCAGAATGAAGGATTGTTTCATCAGCCCTTGGATTTTTAGGAATATAATCACCTGCAAGCAGTATAGTTATCTACCTATTAAAAGGTATTTGATAATACCCCTTACAAGTATGTTTATTTGCCTGGATATTGGCAACAGTATTAAATATTCATACTGTCTATAGGTAGATAAATAGGTGTATAATATGATGGCTATGGACGCAAGGCAGGCAAAAGGACTTGCCATATTCTCCGACCCTACCAACATCAACTACGTTTCCGATGACCTATTTACCATTAAGTCACAGGGTGGTATGGGAACATACCAAGTGGATTACGATGGTACAAAGTGGAAATGTAATTGTCCCGATTTTATAAAGAGAGAAACAGATTGTAAACATATCTATGCAATCAAATTCTATTTGCAGGTTAATAGAAAAGAGGATCAAGTAAAATACTCGCAGAACTGGACTGCTTACAACAAAGCTCAGATCGATGAAGGAGAGATATTTGATAATCTCTTAAGAGAACTTGTAATGGTTGTTCCCGAACCTACTCAGCATATGGGAAGGCCACGACTATCATTGCAAGAACAAATATTCTGCTCAGTAAAGAAGGTTTACAGTCAACTATCATCTAGACGGGCATCATCACTCTATAGGCAGGCAAAAGAGAAAGAATGCCTATCTCATACCCCTCACTTCAATGCAGTATCAAAACTTTTGAACAAAGAAACAGTCACACCTACTCTTTATAATTTGATTAGACTCTCAGCAAAACCGCTGACAAGTCTTGAAAATGATTTTGGAATAGATTCAAGCGGATTCAGAACAACCTCCTTTGGATCATTCTGTGTTGAGAAGCATAAGACCAAGAAGCAGAACATTTGGTTGAAAGCTCACATATCATCAGGAGCAAGAACAAACATCATTGCAGATGTCAAGATCACCGATGGCAATGTAAATGATACTACTCAGTTCAAACCGTTGGTGATTGGGACTGATGAGTTCTTTGAGATATTTGAGATATCGGCAGACAAGGCTTATTCCTCAAAATCAAACCATGAAGCGGTTGAGAATGTGGGTGGTAAGGCTTTCATACCGTTCAAGTCCAACGTTACAGGCAAAGCAAGAGGATCATCTACCTGGGCTAAAGCTTTTCATTTCTTTCAAATGTTCAGGGAGGAATTCGATGAGCATTATCATAAGAGATCTAATGTCGAGTCCACCTTCGGAGCGATAAAGAAGAAATTCGGAGAGACCTTAAAATCTAAGAATCGGGTGGCACAGGAGAACGAACTTCTCTGCAAACTACTTGCCTACAACATTACTGTTCTGATCCATGAGATGTATGAGAACGGGATCACTCCCTCATTTCAGTTAAATAACTGAATGCATATGATTGATTGGTGATATTATGGGAGTTCCAGGAGGATGTCCGCTGTCAAAAGATAATCAACCAAGAAAATGTAGGTATTGCCCTTTAGAAAAAGAGGAACGATATGAAAGGTGTAATTGGTTTAGAAATTGGAAGGATAAATGGACGGCATACTATTTCAATCCAGAAACTGCACCTAAAGTATGATTTTTGCACCTAAAGTCGGTCATTCGGGTGACATTGGGTGCAAAGCCCCTTTCATGGAAACATATAAATATCATCGCTCATTTCTCTTCTACAGAAAGATTACAACTTACAGTTGTATAGATGGAGATGATAAAATGACCGAGCAGGGTAAGGACACGAGGGAGCCCTTGACGGATATCGTCGAGGGTCCCGACGGGGCCCTATTGACCGTGGAGCTTCCCGGCGTGGCCCAGGATGCCATAAAGATGGCGGTCTCCGGGGACATCATCAAGCTGGAAGCCGACGGCTCCCGGGGTAAGTTCGGCACCATTCAGGTACTCCCGTTCGAGCCTGACCCCGAAACAATATCGGTCACGTTCTCCCAGGGAGTTCTCAGCGTTTCCCTGAAAAAGAAAAAAGGTCCGGACAACGGGGCCACCGTGGAAACAAAGGTTTCCATGGGGGAGCCCATCTCGATATCCCTGGAGGAGGTGGAGAAGGAGCTGGAGGGGTTGAGGGATGAGCTCTTCAAGGTGTCGGAGGAGAGAGCATCCCTGGAAGAGAGAGTGAACTTCCTCCAGAGGGATTTCATGAACCTCAGGAGAAGACACGAGAGCGAAAAGGAATCCATCGCGGACAGGAAGATCACGGAGATCGCCGCAGGTCTTGTCGAGGTCCTCGATACATTCAAGCTTGCAAAGAGATCCATCAAGGGATCGAGATCCGACATTAAGAACATTGGAGGTGTCCTCAGGGGCATGGAGATGGTGGAGAACCAGGTCAGGAGCATCTTCGAGAGGATAGGGATATCAAGGATCGACTGCCTCGGCTCTCCGTTCGATCCCAACTACCACGAGGCCATGGGCTATGTGGAGAGGAAGGATATGGAGGACGATCTGGTGGCAGAGGAGATCAAGCCAGGATACATCTACAAGGAGAGGGCGCTGAGGCCTTCGCAGGTCATGGTCAACAGAAAACCCGCTGAAAAGAAGGGTAAAAAGAAGGAATAACGGTAAACGAGGTGATACAAATGGGAAAGATAATAGGAATAGACCTTGGGACCACGAACTCTGTGGTCGCGGTCATGGAAGGCGGACAGCCGGTGGTCATACCCAACAGGGAAGGTGCAAGGACCACCCCGTCAGTGGTTGGAATAACCAAGAAGGGCGAGAGATTGGTCGGCGAGCTTGCCAAGAGGCAGGCCGTGGCCAACACGGAAAACACGATTGCTTCCATCAAGAGGAAGATGGGGCAGAAGACAAAGGTCGAGATGGGAGGCAAGAAGTACACTCCGCAGGAGATCTCGGCCATGGTCCTCCAGAAGCTGAAGGAGGACGCCGAGGCTTATCTCGGGGAGAAGGTGACAGAGGCGGTCATCACGACCCCTGCCTACTTCGAGGATGCCCAGAGACAGGCCACCAAGGATGCCGGCAGGATCGCCGGCCTCGAGGTCAAGAGGATCATAAACGAGCCCACGGCCGCGGCCCTTGCTTACGGTCTCGACAAGGAAGGGGATATGACCGTTCTCGTTTACGATCTGGGAGGCGGAACCTTCGATGTATCCATACTCCAGCTCGGGGACGGTGTCTTCCAGGTTAAGTCCACCTCCGGGAACAACCACCTGGGTGGGGACGACTTCGACAGAAGGGTCATGGAGTGGATCGCGAAGGATTTCAAGAACAAGCACGGCGTGGACCTGCTCAAGGACAAGCAGGCCGTCCAGAGGCTCAAGGACGCGTCGGAAAAAGCCAAGATAGAGCTCTCCGGGACCCCGACCACCAACATCAGCATCCCCTTCATCTCCCAGGGAGACGAGGGTCCGCTCCACGTTGATATCGACCTTTCCAGGTCGCAGTTCGAGTCCCTCATCGGGGACCTGGTGGAGAAGACCATCAAACCGCTGAAGCAGGCCCTGAAGGATGCCAAGCTGAACCCGGAGGATATCGACAAGATCCTGCTCGTGGGCGGGTCTACGAGAGTGCCCATGGTCCAGAACAAGATCTTCGAGATACTGAAGAAGGAGCCGACAAAGAACATCAACCCGGACGAGTGCGTTGCCATCGGTGCAGCCATACAGGCCGGTGTGCTGTCTGGTGAGGTCGGGAAGGACATGGTCCTTCTCGATGTGACGCCGCTCTCTCTCGGCATCGAGACACTGGGCGGGGTACTTACGAAGATCATCAACCGCAACACAACGATACCCACGAAGAAGTCCAAGACATTCTCCACGGCGTCCGACAACCAGCCCCAGGTGGAGATCCACGTTCTCCAGGGGGAGAGGCCCATGGCGTCCGACAACAAGACTCTCGGCGTCTTCACCCTCACCGGCATCCCTCCGGCTCCAAGAGGCATACCCCAGATCGAGGTGACCTTCGAGATAGATGCCAACGGGATCGTCCATGTCACTGCAAAGGACATGGCAACGGGCAACTCCCAGAACATAGTCGTATCCGGGACCGGAGCCCTCTCCGACAATGATATCCAGAGGATGATGGACGATGCGGACAGGTTCGCCGAGGACGACAAGAGAAAGCTCGAGATGGCCGAGGCAAAGAACAATGCCACTTCCCTTGTTTTCGCAACCGAAAGGGCGATCAAGGAGCACAGAGACAAGCTCGACAAGGACGATATAGAGGAGGTCGAAAAGCTCCTGAAGGAGGTCGAGGAGGCTGCCAAGGGAGACGACCTGGACGAGATCAAGGAGAAGACGGAGGAGCTCTCCGAGGCATCCCAGAAACTCTTCGCGAAGATGTATCAGCAGGCCTCGAAATCCTCGGGTCCCTCGATGGATATGGAGGATGAAGAGCCCCAGTCCCCCGAGACCGACGACAAGGACGATGACTTCATCGATGTGGATGCAGAGGACAAAGAGTGATAAGGAATGGGGGCTTAATGCCCCCCTTCTTCATTTCGAGGTGGTGGCGAGATGGGCAAGGACTATTACGAGATACTCGGGGTCCAGAAGGACGCGTCCAAGGCGGACATAGAGAAGGCCTACAGGAAGCTTGCCCTGAAGTACCACCCGGACAGGAACCCGGATGACCGGTCATCGGCCAGAAAATTCACCGAGGTCACGGAAGCCTACGAGGTCCTCTCCGATCCGGACAAGAGGTCCCAGTATGACCAGTATGGATTCGCGACCGAAGAGGGGGAGATGCCGCATTACCAGCATCACAATCTGGACCTTGACGAGGCGCTCCGGATGTTCATGCACTCCTTCGGAGGAGGTTTCGGGTCGTTCTTCGGAGGCGGGGACCCTTTCGAGGAGAGGACTGCAAGAAGAAGGGGCCCTCTGCCCGGGGACGACCGGATAACGAACGTGAGGATCACCCTGGAGGAAGCCGCAACGGGAGCGGAAAGGGACATCGATATAGCACATCTCGTAACCTGTCCGGAATGCAAAGGCTCCGGCTCCTCCAGGGGCGAGGATCCCGTGGAGTGTCCCGAGTGCAACGGAGTGGGCACCATGAGGATGGTGAAGAACCTCGGACCAGTTCAGTATGTGACGACCAAGACATGCCCAAGATGCCAGGGGGAAGGCCAGATCATCAGCGATCCCTGTCCAAGATGCAGGGGCAGGCGCAAGGTTCGTGAGAACAAGAAAAAGACGATCTCGATCCCCCCGGGTGTGGACAGCGGGAACAGGCTGAGGATCGCCGGCGAGGGGGATTCGGGGGAGAAAGGAGGGCCCTCGGGTGATCTCTTCGTGAACGTGGAGGTGAAACACCATTCATTCTTCGAGAGGATGGGGGACGATATTTCCTGCGAGATATCCATTACCTATCCCCAGGCGGTGATCGGATCGAAGATCGAGCTTACCACGCTCCAGGGAACCGTCGAGATGAAGATACCCCCGGGGACCCAGCCTGGCAGTACGCTCCGTTTGAAGGGCAAGGGTCTTCCAAACATTAGGAATCCAAAGCATATCGGGGACCTTTACGTCAGGGTGAAGGTCGAGGTTCCCCGGCACCCGGGCATACGAGAGAAGAAGGCCCTTAAGAAGCTCATGGAGATCCAGGGGGAGAAGACAAAGTTCTCCTATTGAGCTCTATATCCTTCCCACTTCCACAAGATACCCACCTTCGGTGGCCCTCAGGATCTCCTTTACAAGGACGGGTGGCGGGTTATCGAACCCGGGGCCGCCCAGTATTGACGGTCCTCTTCCGCCCACCATAATGGGTCCGAAATAGATCGTGAACAGGTCGAAGAGTCCCTCATTGTAGAAGTTCCAGATGGTCTCGCTCCCTCCCTCAACGAGCAGGGACCTCACATCCCTCTTCACCAGTTGTGAAAGTACTTCCTGGAGATCGAGCCTTTGCTCATTGCCGTCTATTAGGACGATCTCCAGGTCGAGCCCTTCGGAGCTCACCGTATTTTTGATAAGATCGGACCAATCCGGGTCGCAGTCGGAAGAAGTTACGAGCAGGGTGCGCCCCGGGGTCCTGAAGGCCCTTGCAGAAGGCGGGACCCTTCCTGCCCCGTCGAGTATGATCTTCGTTAGAGGCGGAGCATCCCTCACGAAATCGCTCTTCACCGTGAGTTTCGGATCATCCGTCATCACGGTCCCTGCACCGACAAGTATGGAACCGATCTCCGCCCTCAGGATATGGACCCTTTCCATGTCCCATCTCCCCGAGATCCGGAGTCTGGACCCATCGGGTCCTGCGATCTTGCCATCAAGGGAGGCAGCGCAGTTGATATGAACATGGGGCCGGTCCATGAGCATCGGAAACGGTTGACGGATATAATAATTGCCCGCGCCACCCATTCATTCTCTTGCGACAGTCTTAAAAAGTTGGTCCGTGCTAAACCATCGACCGAACCTACGGCGGGAAATTCATGGACGATATCGAGATATACGAGTACAGGAGGCTGGACCTGAGGGATTCCTTCATAATCGACGGTTTTCCGAGTGTGGGTCTTGTGAGCACCATCACGGCAAGCTACATCGTGGCAGCGCTCGACATGGAGCTCATAGGTGTCATGGATTCGGTTTACTTCCCGACCGTATCCGTAATAAGGGACGGTGAGCCCCACCACCCCGTGAGGTTCTATGCAGGCGACCTGGAGGGCCCCGACGGGGACTGGACACGGCTCGTAGTCTTCCTCTCGGAGTTCCAGCCACCCTCGAACCTCATCAAGCTGATATGCAATACCGTTCTCGATTGGGCCGAGGAGCAGAAATGCTCCTGCCTGATCTCGCCAGAGGGTCTTGTGATCGAGGGAGATAACCCCCAACCCGAAGGAGGGTCCGGGGAGGAAGAGGATAAGGAAGGGAACGGCAAGCTCCAGGTCCAGAACATATCACCACAGCAGCTTATGGGGGACAAGAGCGTATACGGCCTCTCCTCCACCGCATCGGGGAAGGACAGGCTCCAGAAGGCCAAGGTATCGATATTCCCGGAGGGCCTGATCTCCGGGATCCCGGGCGTGCTCCTCAACGAGGGTAAGAAGAGGAATTTCGAGGTCACCTGTCTTCTGGCCGAAGCCCAGGATAACATACCGGACGCAAGGGCGGCTGCAGGTATCATCGAGGTCCTCAAGGGGATAATACCATACCTCGAGATCGACCTTGCTCCTCTCTATGCAGAAGCGGACCTGCTGGAGGCAAAGATGAGGGGATATCAGAAGATCAGCAAGCCCGGCGGGAAGAAGACCATTCCCTCGCCATCCATGTACGGATGATACATTCATATCTCCTTGGCCAGAACCTGTCCGATGCCGGGCGGGAGCGCTTTCCTCTTTTTCTTCCTGGGTCTGCCCCTGGAACGCTTCTGGCCCGAGACCACTATGGCCTCCATCACCCTGGAGCCCGACCTCTCCACGAAAATATCGTTCATTTCTCCGAGGATCTGTGAGACCACCTCGCCGTGGGCGTACCACTGGGTTGTAAGAGCTTTTGCCGTTCCCTTTGCATTGGCCCGGTAGAAGAAATGCATCATCTTCTGGAAGAATATCTCATTGGCAAGCTGATAGTTCATCGATTCCAGGCTTCCGCCCATGGAAAGGTATGTGTCACCAATGGTGTAGCAGAGTGTCCTGAGGAATTCCTCCGATATGAAATCTGCTCCCACTTCCACCTGGACCTCATCGAAGGCGGCGTTGATCCTATTCATGGCCCTGGTCTCGACCAGGAGTTCGAAGAAATCCCATATGATCTTGGGTAGAATGGACTGATATTCCTCCGGACCCACCATGGAGAATATGGACCCTCCCTTCTTTGTGGGGCCGAGAATGAGTTCCATGAAGCTGAGGAGCCGGTCCTTCTTGTAAACCATGGTGTCTATCCTGAAGAGAAGCAGGGCTCCGAGGGAGATCTTGGTCCCCTCGGAAATGAACGGCAGAATGACCTTCGAGACCGGCATGCCGGAAAGATGCGATGAGAAGGCCAGGGCATCTTTTTCATTGTTCGGCAGTCTTATTGTCAAAAGATCGGACATGTATCAACTTCCTGAAAGGGTCAGTTTATATGCTTCCATAATAATCGATAGATTATATAATTTTTTTTAATACAATCTTAATACAATTATATTATCATGAATTTATATGTTAATACATTTCATCGGGATCATCTAGAGTATTCATCGACAAGTATTAAATAACATTTTTATGCTCCCAGGTCAGAGGTATTCATATGAAAACCGTTCAGATGGGCGAATGGAAAAGACTTTTTCAGATATTCATCGTGATAATACTGATAACGAGCGGTCTCGGTGTGATGATCTATTTTGCACCAGTGGGAAGCTCTGCATCGGCCTATGATGTCAGTCTGGTTGCAGACAAAGCTAGCAAAGAGGTAAGTGCCGGAAGCCAGGTCTATTACGCTTTCACAATAACCAATGAAGGCAACAACGGGGACAGGTATACTATCACGAGTACGGTATCCAGTGTTCCAAGTACATGGTCGGTGACCCTGTCGAAGACCTCCACTTCGAACATTGCAAGCGGGAACACGGACACTTTCACCGCAACGGTGAGGGCTCCCACGGGAGTGAACATATCGGCATATTGTTTTGCCACCATCAAGGTCACCTCCCAGACCGACCCTCTGAACTCGACACAATCAATACTTCTCTCTACCATCATCAAGAGGACGTACGGTGTGTCCATCAGCTCTCCGGGTATCCAATCCTCGAATCCCGGCGGGTCCGTTGCCTACAACTTCAATGTGAAGAACGAGGGGAATGACCAGGACGGCTACAGGCTGGAGGCGACCACGATACCCACAGGTTGGTCCGCATCCATCGACTTCGATACCGGCAAGATCCAGCCCGGGGCGACCAAGGCCGCATCCATGACCATACAGGCTCCCACCGACGCGAAGGCCCAGTCCTACCAGTTCGTGGTGGAGGCCCAGTCCATTACAGATAGCAACACTTCCGCCACAAGAACAATTACTGTCAATATAAACCAGGTTTACAGGCTTTCTATCCAATCGGAAGGTGTCAAGCAGGTGGATGTCACCACCCAGACGGTCGTGAACTTCAATGTCCAGATCACGAACCTCGGCAACGGAGAGGACCAGTTCGCCCTCCAATACTACATCCCTCCGCAGTTCGTCACCGCAGGTTGGGGCGGGGACCTGTCCACAACGACCACATCCAAGGTGAAGGCCGACGGCAGGGTCAATATCACCTTCTTTGCCTACCCACCTTCAAAATCCCTGAGACCGGCCGTGAACTCCAAGGGAGAGTTCTACATCAACGCAACCTCGGTCGGGGATTCCACCATCAAGAGGCAGGTCAAGGTTTCGTGCGTTGTAAAGCCTTTTTATGATGTCAGGATCCTTAATACGGGAGCTTCACTCCAGACCGTGAATGCCGATGCTTCGACCGTATTCACTTTCAATGTAACCAACATAGGGAACGACCAGGATTCCTTCGATTTCACCGTCACTTCACCGGAAGGCTTCCAAGACACGTCCATCGAACCGTCATCCATCACCCTTGCAAGAGATGGTTCGCAGAAGGTTACCGTCACGGTCACCCCGGACGCCGATGTCGTCCTGGCCCAGAACTATAATTTCAAGATAGATGCAGAGTCGACCCACGGCCCCACCGCCTCCTCCAACTTCCAGGTGAAGATCAACAAGAAGTACGGTGCATTCCTTGATGCACCGAACGGTGCCATTATCACCAAGGCGCAGCCCGGGTCCACATACAACATGTTGGTCAGGCTCCAGAACAAGGGGAACGGGATGGACTCGTTCAACCTGGTGGTGAACGGTGCCACATCGGAGATAAACTCCAACTGGAGCCCTCTGATCTCCGCTTCCACAACACCCCTTCTCCAGGCAGACCAGCTGTACTATTTCAACATCACCGCAACTGCGCCATCCACAGCCTCCGAGGGAACCTACGGTTTCGTGATCAATGCAAGCTCCCAGAATTCCCCGGTTTTCAAGACCATAACGCTTTCCATCAGGATCCCGCAGATATACTCCGTTGATATCTCCGCGAACAGGGAGAGCGTGAAAGGGCCATTTTCCAACAATTCGGGAACCCCCGTCAAGGTCGCCTTCGATCTGGACGTATACAACAGGGGTTCCGGAAAAGACAGCTCCGTGAGCATAAGAGTGAAGCAGGCCCCCAATGGGTTCGCGGGACTCTATTCCATATATTTCACGGAGAACACCAAGAGCAAGATCTCCATTGACAGCGATACCTCGAAAGCGGCAAAACTGGAGATAGAGACGCCCAAGATCAGTTCGGGGATCCAGGCCGGGACCTACCAGTTCATAGTCGAAGCGAGCTCGGATAACGGGACGCTCAGCAACCTCGACGACGACAAGACCATGGAGATCATCCTCAATCTGGTCCTTCAACCCGTTCACCGGGTCCGTATACTGGCCGGTATCAACAGCAGCCAGGTATCCATCGGTGACAGTGTTGTCTTCAGTGTGATAATCCAGAACAGGGGGACCGTGGATGACGATTATCAGATATCCGTCTCAACGCCGAACTACGGACCCAATGTGAAATGGGCCGTCCCCAACAATGATCTGACAACGAGGGTGCTGAAACCTCTGGAGCAGCAGACGATCAACCTCACAGCCTCAATTCTGAACGGGGCCGATCCGAAATGGGGTTCCGTCTGGGCCAAGGTCACCGCTACGCACCCGGAGGACCAGACGGTCACCGATGAGAGGTATTTCACCGCCATCTTCGCAGATGATTTCTCCGGTGAGATCTCCACCGATGACAATTTCGAGCAGGCTCTCCCCGGAGAGGTGGCTTCGTTCTTACTCTACATCGTGAACAGGGGAACGAGACCCACCGATACCATGACCATCGAGGTGGAGAAGAACTCCGTTTCGAACAGGTTCGACAACATCGAGATATCCCCATCCCTTCTGGTCATGGCATCAAATCAGAGATCGGCCGTCTGGGTGAATGTTACCGTCCCCGACATCGACGAGAAGATCGTCGAGACCGGGACCTATGACCTCATATTCAGGGCTGTTTCCGAGGGTGAGACCAGCCAGGAGACCGACGATGTCGTGATAGGCAACACCACACTCAAGCTGAAGGTGATGCCGGTCTACAAGGTCCAGTTCATCATACCCGAGGGTTCGAAGAGTGCGGACCCGGGAACGAAGATCTCCAATATCAAGCTAAACGTCACGAACAAGGGCAACGAGCCGGCGACGATCAACGTGAACCTCAAATCCACCAATCCCGGCGGCCTCAGCAACTGGGTTTCCATATCCCCGGCAACGGTCTCGAACCTGGCCCCCAATGGCGCAACAGATGTGGTGGCAACCTTCGACGTGAAGTCGAACGCCATTGCCGGCAAGGTGGAGTTCCTCTTCAACGCCTCCGTGAGCGGAAAGAGCGTTTACTCGCTTGCATCCTTCGAGATCGATGTCAATCAGGATTTCGAGCCTGAGCTGACCGTACCGACCGGCTCCACCGTCAAGGAGGCCGAACCGGATGATGATGTGGCCTTCACCGTGAAACTGCAGAACAAGGGCAACGATGTGGACGGGTTCGACATAGAGATGACCTCCACAAAGTCCGACTGGGTCGAATTCGGGTTCGATGGGAGCACAACGGAAAGCCCGTTGACGTCCATAGATAATATGGCGGTAGACGGTGCGAAAAACATCTGGGTCTACATCCATGTTGACGCTGCGGCCGCGGCCGGCGATGTCACCTTCACCCTGAAAGCCCTTTCCAAGGGTGACAACACAGTGACCGATACACTGCAGCTGAAGGTCACCGTGCTGCCCAACAGGGATGTGGAGCTCGTGACCAGCGAGGAGACAAAGGAGATGATCCCCGATGTCGACAAGAGGGAGACCGAGCTCCAGTTCGAGGTCACCGTCCTCAACAAGGGAGAAGCGGCCGATACCTTCAAGATAGAGCTCCTGAAGTCGGGGATGACAAAACCCGCAGGCGTTGACCAGGCCAGATGGGACGCGATCGTTGGAGCGGACCAGTTCTCCGATCATCCGGAATGGGTCATCCTCAGCAAGAAGGTGACAAATTCCATCGGCAAGGGGCTGTCGGAGAAGATCACCGTGACCATGAGGGTCCCGGACTCCAACTACGATCCAGGCGAGTTCAATACATACATCTGGGCCTATTCCGAGGGCGAGGTGGCTGCGGAGAACAGATACTCCGAACCCATCAAGCTCACAACAAAGATCAAACAGGCCTACGGGGCGGATATCCGCGGCAACGAACTCCAGAGGACGTACGAGGATGCCGAAGATCCGACAATGCTCTATGCCCTTTTCGAGATCGAGGTTAAGAACACCGGAACGGGACTTGACAACTTCCAGATCGAGATCGATGAGGATCTGACAGACGATTTCGAATTCATATACCCATCAGGCAAGACAATAAACAACCTGGATGACGGAGACATAGGGAAGCTTCAGGTTAGGGTCGAGATGCCCGCCGACACCCTGACGGGCAAGTATGCCTTCAGTGCAAGGTGGATGTCAGAAGGTGACACGGACGGCTTCAAGGAAGCGGACGGTGATTACACCACCGAGTGGAAGGAATTCACCATCGACGTGAGGCAGACATACGGGGTCGAGATCGTGGCGGAGAGCGAGAAGATCGAAGGACGCGTGGGGGAGAACAAGGTATTCACGCTAACCCTTTCCAACCTCGGGAACGACGATGACACCTTCAGGATAGATGTCAGGGCCGAGGATCCCAACACCGACAACTGGTGGAGCGTCTCCAATTCCAGGCTCTCCCTTGATGCAAAGGGAAGGACAAACGACGAGAAGGATTTTACAATGACCGTCTCCATTCCCAACGACAACGAGGACGCCCTTGCGGGGTATTATTACTTCAATGTTACAATAGTCCGCGATGCGACCACAAGGACGGAGCAGAACAGGGCGACCACAAATATCATCCTGAGGATAGAGGTGTTGGAGCTTTACGAGCATGTCCTTGAAACGGAGGACCTTCCCGAGGAGGCAATGCCCGGTGAGGTCATATCCTACCGGTTCAAGGTCCAGAACCGCGCGAACATCGACGATACCTTCGAGCTCGATGTGAAGGGCACCAAGAGCCAGTGGGCAACCCTTCAGTATTCGGAGGTCGATCTTCAGGCAAAGGGCATGGAGGACACCATCTGGGTATGGCTCAACATCACGGTCCCCGCCCTCGATGAGGTCAACAGTCCCAAGGATGTTGAATCCGGCACCTATGATTTCACCCTCGAGGTAAAGTCACAGGGTGACAGGGACAAGGTTGCGGAAACCCTGGAATTCGAGGTGGAGGTCGAGCAGAAGTTCGGGATAGAGATAAGCGAGGTCAAGGAGGCCGGCGAGGCTACAAATCCCAAGAGATGGGATGTCAACGACGAGGACGATCTGGAGATCGACATAGTCATGTCCAATATCGGAAACAGCGACGACACATACTATATCAAGAAACCTTCGAACCCCAACGGCTGGGAGATAATCGTATCCCAGAGCCATGTGCCCATCCTCATGGACGACGAGAAGACGATCACCGTTACCATCAATTTCTTCCCGACCGATGGTTTCGTGAACGGACTCCAGCCCCTCAGGTTCGAGGTGATACCCGATGACGGCTCCACCCAGGGAAAGAAGGAGAGGGAATACTTCTCCCTCTACATCGATGCCCAGGTCCCGGAACTTGTCATCAGGGATGATTCCATCATCCTACCCTCGCGTGTGACCCCCGGACAGATCAATGAGGTCACCGTTACCGTCTACAATACGGGGACGGCAACGGCAGAGGATGTCGAGGTGACCCTCTATGACGGAAAGCAATCCTACAGGGCGGACAAGAAGAACATCGGAGACGGTTCAAAGGCGAACTTCACATTCGACTGGAAGCCGGGTGCGGGAGACCACAAGCTCGAGGCCAAGGTGAATGAGGGTGATATCATCATCGAACTCGACACCGACAACAACGAGGTACAGAAGAAGAAGGATGTGTCACAGTGGCAGTTCACTGCATGGCTCGAGAACGTCTGGGTCGTCGTTGTCCTGTTGATACTCTTCATCCTCGTGGTCATTGCCCTGATATTCATGGCCATGAACAAGAACAGGGAGATAAGGGAGCTCGAGGAGATCATAACCAAGCTCAAGGTGGAAGGCGGTCCGGGCGGCCCGAGGAAGGTAATCAAGGAGGCAGCGGGGGCGCCCATGGCACCCAAGGCCGCTGCGGGACTTCCGGCAGCCCCCGGAAAGCTTGCTCCGGTGGGTGCGGCACCACCCGAGGCCGGTTCCAGAAAAGAAAACGTGAAGGTCCAGTGCCCCAAGTGCATGACCCAGCAGGTGGTATCCATCGACAAGAGGCCCGCCGAGGTCCCGTGCAAGGAGTGCGGAGTGACCCTTGTCATCCCCGAGAAGAAGAAGTAGACACCCCGAAGGGAAATGATGTAAAGGGAGGGGGTTTTGGCCTCTTCCCTTTTTTTTCTTTTTGTAATGAAAAACCTTTTATAAATGACAACAATCAACCCATCCGACCGCATTGGGTTATGGAGGCTTCCATATGTCCGAAAATGTAGCTAAGAAACTGGAACAGGTCTCGGCCTATCTTGATATGCTCGCCGAGGACACATCCGTGCCCAGGAATATCCGGAAAGGGGCCAAGGATTCAAAGGAGAGACTTTTCGGTCAGAGCGAGGCTCTGGATCTCAGGTGTGCAAGCGTTGTATCCACCCTGGAGGAGCTTTCCAACGATCCGAACATCCCCCTCCATGCAAGGACACTCATCTGGAATGCAACGAGCATCCTGGAAAGCATCAAGTGACGGGCTCCTGTTCAAGCGGTCTTTTTTCGATCCATCTCCTATGTATCAGTGGACATGCACCTTTGCAGTCCTCCTTGTGACTGCGTTCAGAAGTATTCTGATGTCCCCTCTCCTTTCAGGACCCGCTTCTGCCGATATTCGCTCCAGATATCTGACCGGGTCCCCGGATATCCTGGCCTTTTCAAGGAGCTCTGCAATATAGAACGGGTCCTGGACATAGGGTATGACCCTGGTGAGGATGAGGTCTTCCCTGTCCAGATGGGGGATATCATTGTCCCTTTCCCCGGGTCCCTCCTCATTTGACACGGTGAGGGTATTGATCAGCGGTCATATATCGATTTTCGGTCCACGGCGCCTCTGCCACCGCTTCTGGTGTTCGATAACAATATATTTTAGGGTTAAGGAATATCGGGGAAGGGGTGTGGGCATGACAAGCAGGTGTCCCAAGTGTGGTAAGAACAATTACGGCGATGTCCAGAAATGCTCATTCTGCGGTGCACCGCTCGTCTTCATTCCGGGGGAGGAGATACCCCAGATCACGGAAGATGACGTTCAGGAGAAGCTCTCTCATATGAAGGCCGAGAGGATAAGAAACCCGCTTCTGATGGGGGGTGGAGGAATAGTGGCCGTTGTCGGGATCTTTCTGGCCATCATACTCTTCAGCGTTTTCATCGTTTGGGTTTTCTCCTCCGACGATGTAGGACCATACATCGAGGGAGGCTCCTTCCACTACGATGTTCCCGGCGGGAAAGAGTATGTCTACGGCGAGATCACTCTTGTTACCGAGGACGGCATCGCCGCCGAGGAGCAGAGCTTCGGTTTCAAGAGCGGGTATCACGCTATCGAGATAGACGGGGACAGCGTGGACAAGAGGAGAGAGGCCCACGAAGCCGGAAAGACCGATTCAGAACCCGATCTCTGGGTCTACTCCGAGGACGAATTCGGCGAGAAGGGCGATAAGGTGCTTATCAAGGTCCGGTCCGAGGCAAATTCCTTCAACGAGATAAGGGTGGTGAGCGAGGGCAAAGCCTCATGGGGCGGAAGCGGGTGGCTCACGGCTGGATGGATATTCCTGCTTCCCGGTTTCCTGCTCCTTGTTGCTGGGTTGGTCATCTCCATCATCGGTTTCATTGGAAAGGCCGACAGGTCCATGGAGAGGCTTCTCGAAGAGGACAAGGAGTTCAGACGCCAGCAGTTGATGCTCAGGGAGGCCGCCAGGAAGCAGATGCAGGTCCAGCAGCAGCAGAGGCAGTGGTCGACCTACACGGACCCGACCCTTGCCGGGGAACAACCGCAGGCAGCCGGAGCTCCAGGTCAGATACCTGTTGCCGAGATGCCGCCGGAGGTCCCGCAATCCGGGCCTGCGGAGCAGCAGGGAACAGTACAGCCTCGGTTCGATGCCCCGCAGCCGGCGCCAATGGAACCTGCACAATTTCAGCCTCCGCGACAGGAACAGCCGGACTATCAAAGACCTTCCGAAATACCCCAGCAGTAACCCTCATCGGTCTCATTCGCTCTTGGCAAAGGGGTCCTTCCAGGGATAGATGGCGCCGAGCAGGGTGAAGGACGTGTTGAAGACCCATGCAGCCAGGAGGAGTAGCCAGGCGAAGCTGTCCATCTTGAACCCCATGGGTGTCACCGATGCAACCTTGTTCATGATAAAAAGCGCTGCCACGGTGATCACCGAGCTCCAGATGATGGAAGCGGTGAACGCCAGAGGAAGCCTCTCCTTCGGGTCGGTGAACCTCGACCCCACCGCGGCGGCCATATACGGGACCAGGGTGAAGGCCAGGATCTGACCCACCAGCGGCACGATCATCACGGGTATCGAGATGGTGTAGAGCCCGAGAATGGTAAGCAGGCCCCTGATGAAGGAAGGTCTCCCGTTCAATTGAATTCCCCGTGTATTTCAGGTCCGGACCGGAAGGTCCAGAGCCCCGTTTCGAGGGTGGTTACCCAACCCTTTTATATAACGCGTCCCAATACGGACGCAGACCTAAAATATGTTTCGGAACGGAGGTCAAAAGTTGTCCAACCTGCGTAAGATTGTCCTTGACGTTTTGAAACCACACAAACCGGATATTGTAGAGTACTCCGAGAAGCTCTCCGAGATAAAACACGTTTCCGGGGTTTCCATCTTTCTCAACGAGGTGGACCAGGAGACGGAGAACATCAAGGTGATAATCGAGGGGTTCAATCTAAACTACCGGCTGATAAGGAAGGCCATCGAGGAGATGGCGGGCTCCGTTCACTCCATCGACGCAATCTATGCAGGCGAGGAGATCATAGAAGAGGTCGACACACCCCAGGACAGGTGAGATAGTAAATGAGAGAACGAGGAGAAAGCTGGCATCCGCCCCGGACATCGGGGGCCCTTTTCATGCTGTTTCTTCTCCTTCTATCCGGGATCCTTTTCTATGATGGGGGTGTGGAGAAAGCGAATGCCGTCCAGCCGATATCCGTCACCCTGGATTTTCAATCCGATGCCAGATACAGGACCGGAAACCTCGTCGAGATCCAGACCGGACCGGGGGAAAATGGACAGGTCTCGATAAACGGGACGGTTACCATATACCGATCGGCCAAGCTCGTTCGGACCAGGGTATTCGTCTCCCTCCATTTCGAATCCAGCAATCCCGAGGTAACGGGTTCGGTATTCCCCCAGGTCTTGGATTTCGACCCCATCTTCAAGATCCAGCATATCCCGATAAAGGTGAACCTTCAGGTAACTCCCATGACCAGATATTCCTCCAGCGTGGGTTCACTGATCAATGTGAACATCTCCGGGGAATGGCAGGTCCAGTATCAGGGCAGTGATATCGGACCCTTCGCTTCCGACGAGATACCGAAATATCCCCTTTTCGTGAACATCAGGCCTTACCATTATCTTCAGATGACCTTCAACCCCGTGATGCTCGAGCTCTCCCCCGGGTCCTCCGGGTGGATCGAATGCATTGTGGACAATACGGGGAACGGGTACGAGAGGGTGGAGCTTGCGATACCCGGAATCCTGGCCTATGCAAAGTCCGGATGGGTGTTCGAGTTCGAGGAGACCTTCCTCGATATAGGACCGGGCTCCAAGGCATCGACAATGATCAAGGTTACGGCTCCGAGGAAGGTTCAGCTCAAGTTCCACATGACCATGTACGATTTCCCGGTAATTGCAACCTCTCACTATTCCCAGTATCAGGTCAGGGACGGGCGCATGCCCGAGGTTCTCGATTATCAGATGGGGTTCATGGTGTACATGTTCGGCATCGATTTCGTCTACGTTCCATGGGCATGGGCCATTGTGATATATGTTGTACTGGGGCTCGTCCTCCTCAACCTTGGTATCAATGTGTTCACCTTCAGGAAGAGAAGGCTTCCAAGGGGCAAGGAACCCGGTTTCATAGCACTTTATCATCTCATATCGAACCCGGAAAGGAGAGATAGGGCAAGAGAGAGGATGGCGGAGAGGAGGAGGCTTCGCCGGGACGAAAAGGAGAAACAGGCTCTCGAGAAGCTATCCCGCAAGAAGGAACCGGAAAAGGATATCAGGGAGAAGGGTGCCATTGCCCCGCCAAGGTCGAGTCCCCTTCCGGGTCCTTCGGAACCGGCCAGGAAGAGGGCCCCGGTTCTCGACCTCAGGCCGCGGGAAGATGATTTCGATATCGAGCTCCCGGCAGAGAGACCGAAGGTCAGAGATGAGAAGCCTTCGAAACCCCTTTTCGGAAAACCTCGCAAACGGGAGAGGGTGGAGCAGGACATGATAGATGTCCTGTCCTCCCTGGATGACTGATATTTTTCGACACGTTTAATACCGTTTTGAACCCTTTACGGGGAAGGTGTGATCCACATGGAGGTCCAAGATACCCTGGAGAGGATCTTCCGCTTCAGGGGCTATGAGGTAGTTCGAACATCCGCGGAGAACAGCTACTTGCTCCTTCGAAAGGGCAGTTCCGGAATGGCTGTTGGCTATACAATGCCTGGTGAGAAGGTGACCGATGGAGAGGCGAGCATGTTCATTTCCATGGCCCAGAACGACGGTGCGGATTCCATGCTCTTCATCTCCGCGATCAAGCTTCCACCGGATGTGAAGAGGACCTTCGAGAAGGAAAATGTGGCCACCTGGGACCGTGCCGCCCTTTCCATTGCCATCGGGGAGCAGGTTCTGAACGAGTGGTCCAGTGGCATAAGGGAGCAAAAGAGGCGCGGGAGCATAATGGAACTCTTCCGGAACCGGGATGTGGACCCGGTGAAGGAGGTGAAGGAATTCCACCGGGAGGTGAGCGAGAAGGAGCAGGGAGGATTCACCGTGAAGGAGGTGGAGCTCAGGCCCGGAGGTGCACGCTCCGGCATTGAACACACCGCTCCCCCTCCTGTGAAAGCTCCGGTCGGGTCTACGGCCCCCGGGCCTGAAAAACCCCCTGTTGATGAGAAGCCCCCGGAGACGATGGAAAAAAAGCTCGAATACGATCTCGGAGGGCTCCCCATGTTGGAGCCCCTGGAAGAGACCCCCTCAAAGACGACCCCTGTCGAAACCCGCAGGGTCCCGGACGAGGTGCTGATGAACAGCTGGGCCGGTTTCAACGAATGGAAGGCCGGCGGGGGGGCCCCGAAAAAGGACGGTGAGGTCCCGGAGACCCGGATGGACGATGCGACCGGGGCGGATACATGGAAAGGTTCGATCATGGCCCCTGTCAAATATTCGGAGAAGGACGCCCTGTCCCTTGCAGGAGAGGAGCACGAGTTCGAAATGGAGAGATCCAACCAGCCATTCCTCATTCTCCGGGCTACGTATTCCATGGTGCCCGAGGACGGGCAGGAGCCGCTTGAGGTGGAGGGAACCTATCTCTACGACACCGTCAGGTTCACGGTCCATGATCTCCCCGAACAAATGTTCAGGGAGATGGAGGACATCAGGGTCCGGTGGGATGGCAGTAAGGGCCCTTCGGGGCTGCCGGACCTCAGGAAGGAACACAACAAAGCCGTAACATCGCTGAGGGAGAAGATACAGTCCGGAAAGATGGCAAAGGACCGCAAGGTCAAAGAGACCCAGATGTCGACCATCTACAGGGAGATCGTTTATCGTTTCGATCCGGGGAGCCTGAGACTCCACAGCTCGAAAAGGGTCATGGTCCCGTTCTGGGTGAAGACCACCGCCGACGGCAAGGTCGAGTGGGAGGTCAATGCATATCTGGGGCGTCTGGTCCGAAAGCAGTGAAGGTCCCCCTCCGGGAAATCTTTTACTCCCCCCCCGGCACCCTTTATTAATCAGTTCGGTATACGCAATGAAGTGGTAAAGATGAAATACATTTTCGTCTCGGGTGGGGTGCTTTCCGGTCTGGGCAAGGGGATAACGACCTCATCCATCGGGCTTCTTCTCAAAAGGTCCGGGGTCCGGGTCACCGCCATCAAGGTGGACCCTTACCTGAACTGCGATGCGGGGACCATGAACCCCTACGAACACGGTGAGGTATTCGTCCTCTCGGACGGCGGGGAGGTGGACCTTGACCTCGGTAACTACGAGAGGTTCCTCGATGAGACACTCTCGTCCGACCACAACATCACCACGGGAAAGGTTTACCGCTCGGTGATCGAGAAGGAGAGGAGGGGCGACTATCTCGGAAAGACCGTTCAGATAATCCCTCACATCGTCAACGAGATAATCGACACCATTGTGAACGTATCCCGGGAGGTGAATGCAGGTGTTTGCCTCGTTGAGCTCGGAGGCACCGTGGGCGATATCGAATCCATGCCATTCCTGGAGGCTGCAAGGCAGCTGCAGATGCAGGTCGGGATGGAGAACGTGATGTTCGTCCATACTACCCTCGTTCCCATCATGGGAGTGGTCGGTGAGCAGAAGACGAAACCCACCCAGCACAGCGTCAAGGAGCTCAGGTCCATCGGCATCCAGCCGGACCTGATCGTCGCAAGGTGCACCGAGCCGCTTCAGGAATCCACCAAGAAGAAGATATCCCTTTTCTGCAACGTCCCCACGGGGGCGGTATTCTCCGCACACGATGTGGGGACGGTGTACTCAGTTCCGAAACTTCTTCACGATCAGGGGATCACGGACTACGTGGCAAAAAGGCTCTCCATCGAAAAGAAAGAGACAAAGCTAGATACCTGGAACGATTTCGTGAAGCGGATAGAATCTCCCACCGAGATCCTGCACATCGCACTTGTCGGCAAATACACGGGCCTCAAGGATTCATATATCTCCCATTACAAGGCTTTCGAGCATTCCTCGGCGGAGGTCGGTGCCCATGTGGAGATAGTCTGGATCGATGCGCCGGAGAGGGGCGACACATGGGAAGAGGATCTCCAGGTGATGAAGGACCAGCTTGCAGAATGCGACGGCGTCCTGGTTCCAGGCGGCTTCGGTGTGAGGGGAACCGAGGGAAAGATCGAGGCTATAAGGTTCGCCAGGGAGAACGATATCCCATTTCTGGGGATATGCCTCGGACTGCAGCTTGCCGTCATCGAGTTCGCAAGGAACGTTATCGGCCTGAAAGACGCCAATTCGACGGAATTCGATGACAGGACCGAAAACCCGGTTGTGGACATTCTCCCGGAACAGCTCAGGGTAACCCAGAAGGGAGCCACCATGAGGCTTGGGGCCCAGAAGGCCATTCTGAAGGAACCGTCTTTGGCCTTCGACCTTTACGGGAAGAAGGAGATCTGGGAGCGCCACAGGCACCGTTTCGAGATCAATCCGGATCACATCATGATGATGGAGAAGAACGGGTGGGTCTTCTCGGGGGTCTCGGATGACGGCATCAAGATGGAGATAGGCGAACTTCCATCGAACTCGTACCATATCGGCTCCCAGTTCCACCCGGAGTTCCAGTCCCATCCCGAGAAACCGGCCCCTCTCTTCCTGGGACTGGTAAAGGCGGCACTGGATTACCGGCGCAAGAGGGGGTGAGCCTCCCTGACCTTCTCTTCCGGTGACCGTGTGCTGATGCACCTTCTCATCAAGGGGGAAAAGGACAGCTTCTCGGAGGGCGTGGCCGATCAGGATGATATTGCTGCACACTGCGGCATCGGCCGAACACATGTGCCAAGGGCTCTCAAGCCCCTCCTTTCGGGCGGTCTTGTGGAGGAGTCGCAGGGAAGGGCTCCCGGTCGCGTTCGCAGGGTGAAGGTCTATTCATTGACCAGGACGGGATCGGAGGAGGCAGTCAGGCTCAAGGAGCGTGCCAGCAGGATCGAGATCAGCTGGCGCGATCATGACGGGATTGCAGCCAGGGAGTCCTGTGTGGATGCCCTGAGGAAGATAAACGATCTCCTGGGGTCTATGTCCATGCCCCGGATACCATTCTCTCTTTTCCTGACCGTTTTGAAAGATAGTGTTTCCTGGAACGATATTCTCTGGCTCTCATCCTCGGTAAAGAGACCGGAGACAGGAAGCATCGACCTTCCCGGGGGGTGGGTTTCCGTGACGCCTCCGGCGGTTCCGGATGATTTCATCGACCGCAAGGGTGAGATCGAGAAGCTCGACATCCTCATGTCGAGCCGGAGGGTAATGGCCGTATCCGGGGAGGCCGGAGTTGGTAAGAGGTCCCTGCTTGCAAGATGGCTCGAGGCAAACAGAAAGAAGGCCCTGTGGCTCGAGAGGAAGGAGGGGGAGGAGGCCACCCTCGATTCCGGTGCCCCTGATGTTCTGGTGCTTCTCGGGGGGGAGATGGTCGATATCACTTCCACATTGAAGAAAGGGGGAGAGATCGTCATATCCGACCCCAGGGACGACGATTGGCCAGACACCCTGAGGTCCATACCACTCATCGGGGTCATCGATGGCCCGGTCGACAGTTCCGGGCCAGGACTCGTGACGATCGCCGGACTTCGGAAGGGTGAGTTCCTCGAGAAGGCGCTTCAGCTCGGTCTGAGCGGTGACCTGGCAGCGGATTATTACGAAGCTTCCAGGGGGGCCCCTGCGGCTCTTGCATATCTCAGGGGTTTGAAGCGGACCGCTCTTGAAGGCCTATCCTCCATGGACAGAGATGCAGCGGTCATGTCACTCATACTGGGATTCAGGAGCAGGTTCTGATCCATGTTACGGTACCACCTCAAAAAATTGATAAACCAAGACCGCAAATTGAAGGGATGATATAATGAGCGACCCCTCCGAGAAGATAAAGTGTCCCGACTGTCAGCTGACGCTGCTCAGAAAGAACCTTCCCAAGCACTACAGGAAGAGCCACCCCGGCCTTGACCCCTATCTTCGACTGAGACAGAGCAGGGAGCGCAGGGTAAAGAGAAGCCGTTTCGATGTGAGGGAACCCTGGGTGGCGGGAGCTTTTGTAACGATCATCGTTGTCATAATGCTCTTCATCGGCGCATTGGTCATCGTGAGTCTGGTCAACAAGGAAGGCAGGGAGATCCCCGATGACAGGACGATATTCTTCACAGCATCCGACGGAGTGGTCATCAACGGCACCTTTTACGGGTCTGCATATGAAGACAGGGAGACCATCTATCTCATACACGACCTTGGCAGGGACAGAAGTGTATGGGAGGAATATGCCAACGAGCTCCAGTCAAAGGGATACAACGTGCTTGCCATCGATCTCAGAGGGCACGGGGAATCCACCAAGAGCCTGATGGAACCGGACAGGGTTTATGATTTCAGGACCATGGGCCACACGGATTTCCTTGGAATAAGCAACGATGTGACAGCCGCCTATCAATGGGTCCAGGGAACCGGGATCGACGGCAAACCCAACACGAACGCCGGAACCGATGGTGCCTTCATCGGAGTCGGAAGGGGGGGCCTCTACGCGCTCAATAAGTATGCAAGAATGTCCCGGGAGAGGATAGTATCTTCGGTGATAGTGTCCCCCACACTTGACTGCTACGGCCTGGATGTCGAACAGGTCTTCGAGGATTACGGTGACACGAGGCCGATCATGCTTGTATCGGGTGAGGGCGATGGTACCGGCAAGCTTGCCACGGACACGATCCTCTCAAGGAAGGAGCTGGACGGTGAGAATAACGGTGTGGGATACTTCGTCATCGGCTCATCTCAGGTGGGGATGCCCCTTTTCGAATATGATAGCATGAAGGAGAAAATACTGGAAATTCTCGAGGAAGGCTGGGAGGTTAAGCTGTCCTGAGGTCTCCAGGGCCCCTCCATCCCGGGCTCAGTTCCTTTTTCTGTATGCAATGTAAGCCGTTGAAAGGACTATGCCTGCAAAGACGATCTCCAGGCCAAAGGGGGAATCATCATCATCATCCCCGGAGTCATCGTCCTGCGTATCATCGTCGATATCATCATCGTCAACGGATGTCGTGTTGAAGTACAGTTCCAGCTGCTCCCCCTGAACGGTCGCCTCCTCTCCTCCGCTGACGGGTGTGTATGTGACCTTCACAAGTAGCCTTACATCGATGTAATCCTCATTCATGGCATTCTTCCCGGGGAAGGGTCCGACCGTTGCCGAAAAGCTGCCATCGCCGTTATCGGTCATCACCTTCGTTGATGGAAGTTCGCAGGCATTTTCCGTACACAGGGAGTATTCGAGGATGATCCCGTCCTCCACGGGCTGCGCATCCACGAAGATGATGTCGACCGACACATCGATGGTGTCCGAATGACGGGGTTCGCCCGGCGTGGCTGTCATGCTCTCGTCATCGATCATGACCGTTGCACCAAGAGCATCACCCGGCAGGTAGAGGGCAAGAAGCGACAGAGCAGCGATCGCAAGCAGCAATGGTAGGACGGTTTTCCTCCGGTTCATGGGGGCACCTAACGCCTGAACGGACCTTTTTCGGATTTTAACTTTGCGGAAAGAAGTTGATACGTTCGGGGGCTTGCCGGGCAACACCCGAGGGGGTAAAATATAAAAGATCCGTACCATACTTACTTAATAAGGAGCCGGAGAATGGATATGACGGGTAAGATGATGCAAAGGGCTGTTGTGTTCGTCGCTCTGATAACGATCCTTTTCACGATCCCCGGGTCCGGGGCCCTAAAAGCAAGCGACTTGTTATCCGATACAGCCTCATCCATTCTGCCCACACCCCGTTTGTTAACAATGTCGGAGGATGATCCGGATGGTAATGGCGATGATGACCACGCTAACGGGACGATCCTCGATCCCGGCGGAGATGTGATGAACGGGACACTCACCTGGTCCAATGTTCCAAGTGAGATAGATGCAATGGACTGGTTCAAGGTCAACTTCACGGACATCGATCCCAGGCCCTCCTCGGTGAAGGGAGTGAGGAATATCACCCTGACAATGAACATCTACAATGCTACCCAGGGAGAGCTTTTCGAGTTCGGTGTGGACTATTCCGATCCCCACGATCCGAAGTTGAAGCACGATTACGCGGACTATCTGAACCTCATGATAATGACCGGGGACGAGTTCTTCGGAAGACTCGAGAGGGGCGGGACGGACTGGTACTATGATAACGGTAATGACAGTGACGGAGACACATACGATGAGAACTGGACATTCTCTTTTAATGCAGTGAACCCTTCCAGGGGGGGGCCAGACACCGATGGCAATCTCTTCGGCCTCACCGAGGTCAACTGGTACTATATCGGTATCGGCCTGAACTACTACATCGGTGTCAGCTCGCCGGCGACCCGTTCGAAATACGTTGTGCACTACAACATCACCATGAACACCTCGAAGAAACAGAACAACGACCCGGGGGCGAGCGATATAGGTAATGCCACTGAGATCCCCCAGACTGGGTCCGGGGTGGCAGGAGGGCTCGACTCCAGCTATAATCCGGTTGACTGGTACAGTCTCAAGGGCAAGGATAATTCCAAGATCTGGGGTATCACCGTTTCCATCAGCCGGAAATATTACAATATCGGCGGGTCCCCGACCACCAGCATGTTCTGGGACAATTTCATGTATGTACTCATCGTGAAGAGGGATAAGGGACCTGATAGCACTTGGAACACCTCTGACGACGGCTGGAACGTTTCCAAGTTCAGATTGTCTGCCATATGGGATCCAAATGATAAACTTGACCTCTATCTTATCGATATCGATGTCAATTCATCCTTCAGGGAGCTCTACATCGGTCTTTACATCGAACCCACGGAATTCACCTATGCATCTTCCCAGATAACCGGCAGGAATATCGCTCACTGGAGGGCCTTCTCGGATTACACCATCACCAGACAGATCAATGAACAGAAACCCTCCACTGCCCCCATCATCAAAAGTATCACCATAGAATCGGATCTCGAGGGTGTCGATGATGGAGGCCACTTCGACACGGAATTCACAATTTATGTCGAATACATGGACGTGGACGGCCACAGGCCGGAAAAGGTACTCCTCTCCTTCGATAAAGGGACCCCCTACGAGAACGAGGTCGATATCACAGGTTATCCCGCCGATGTATTCGACAATGACGTCACCGACGGAAAGAGGTTCAAGTTCGAGTTCCAGGGGAAGAATCTGGGCGATCATCCCTATCCCCATACCCTGCATGCATTCGTCTCGGAGCTGATACCGGACGGGGAGCTGGATTCCCCCGGGAGCTCGGGGTGGTTCGAATATGAAGCAGGCCTGTATGTCTGGGATGACTACCCGGTATCTTTGAACGAGGATTGGTACGGCATCCCCACCATCGACGAGGATTCCGCACCCATCGGAGTGGAGCTGGACGCGTTCACCCCTCCGTTCCTTGATGCCGAGAACGATATCAAAGGATATCTCCTGGCTCCCGCGGGGTCAGAAAACTGGACCACATCCATATCCACCCGGATCGCGGACATCTCCGTCATGGGAGGAAATTCCGCAAGGTATCTGTATATCGAACCCCGGGAGAACATGCACGGAACGGAGAGCTTCCAGCTCAAAGCCTACGATGACCACTCCTACGCTGTCAGGAACCCGGCATTGAGGATACTACCGGTAAATGACCCCCCGTTCGTTCATTCTGTTCGCATCGACGGGGTGGACCATCCGGTTGACAACACGGACCCGCTCAGACCGGTCATCCATTTCGAGGATGAAGTGGAAGTTTTCGAGGACGAGGAGTTCTCCTTCAGGGTGATCGCCGAGGACTCGGACCCGGAGGGCGAGAGATCAGCCCTGGATTTCTCGTACGAGCCAAATCTCTCCGATCCCTGGGACGAGGCCCCGGAGGTGGAATACAACACGGGCCTGGTCACCATCTTCCCGACAAATGACGATGTCAAGGAAGGCAACGGCAAGATAACGGTAACCATTGACGACCATGGGGAGAAAGGCGAGATATACCTTCAGGTCTATTTGGACATCATCGATGTCAACGATCCCCCCAACATAATGATACCCACCACCACCGCAAGGACATGGAATCAGTTCTCAAGGATGTCCATCAGGCCGATAGCGTTCGACGAGGATAAAAATGACCATGTCACCTTCTCCGTGAACTTCTATGAAGCTCTTGGAACCGAGTACGGATCGATAATGGACCAGCTGCCCTACATGAAGGTTATCAGAGGAATTGACTGGGACATAAACCCGGCAACGGGGGAGTTTTTCTTCCATCTTGTTGACCAGAACATCTGGAGGACCGCCACGGGGATGGTCCAGAGCGTGGAGATAACCGTGGTGTTCCAGGCCACGGACAAGGCGGGGGAGGCCTCAACTGCCTCCATAAACCTGATCCTCAACAACGAGAACGAGGAGCCCAGGAAGCCAGATAGGATATACATTTACCCCGATGAACCCCACGTGGGCCACAGAGTGAGCTTCCGGGTCGATCCGGTATTCGATCCGGACGGGGACGCTCTTGTCTACAAGTGGGATTTCGGAGACGGTTCGACCGGAACCGGACAGCACGTCAATCACACATACTCCACCCATGGCTGGAAGACGGTCCAGATGTGGGTGGAGGACGGCCAGTTCCAAACAGACAAGATCTCGATCAGGGTCGAGGTGCTGGAGGGCCCCTACGATCCCTGGTATGACGAAGACAATGACGGGGATGGTGTCAAGAACGGACAGGACGATTTCGTGAACGACATATCAGCCTCGAGGGATACGGATGGAGATGGGCACCCTGACGAGTGGAATCCGGGGTACAATCATATAGATTCCACCACGGGACTGACCCTTGACAGGTTCCCCTACGATCCGAAGGAATGGCAGGATTCCGACGGGGACGGACACGGGGACAACGGGGACGAGTTCCCCTACGACCCCTCAGAGTGGAAGGATACCGACGGGGACGGGATCGGCGACAATGCAGACATATATCCAAGGGTCAGAAACGACAACCTGATTTGGTATATCATCGCGGCCTCCATACTTCTGATATTCGTGATAGCCGTTCTGCTGCTTGTTCTCGGAAAGACCATAAAAGGGGGCCGACTGGAGGACTTCGAGGAATAGGGCCCATGGAAACCATTATTACTCCTTTCCACAATCAGGCTCTGTTTTCCAGCACAGTGGGGGCTCCAAATGCTCGATGAGAATGAATCCATTCAGGAGAAGCTTATTGACAGGATGGCCGACCTCAGCGCCTCCAATGTTAGGTGGATATTTGCCATCGTGGCAACGACCCTTCTTTTCCTCATGGTCCTGGTGGTATACCTGACTCCCTGGCCGGAGATGGCAACGACACAGACCCAGCAGTTCAAGGTTCCGAACCATACGGACACCTCCACCGCTATTGAGACCGTGGCCATACCGTATACCTACGAGATGTACTTCGAGTTCTCCCTTACCGAATACGCCGACGACCATGATTCGGTTTACATATATCTGTTCAAGGACGGGAAACCGGATATCAGCAAGGATGTGGTGGATGCGACCAACCTCACCCTCCACGAGTATCTCACCGCCAATTCTTTCAGACAGTCGGAGCTGAAATACGGCATGGATGATGTAAAATGGAGCCTTGCCTACAGGGACCTCGACACAACCGTCTTCCATATCATGCTATACAACGAGGACGATCCCGAGGACCTCCATGACAACGGTGACGTGGTCATCAATATGGAGGTCAGCTACGAGCCCACCCTTCCGCTCGTCCCTCTATTCTTCATAATCGCCTTCATCATAGTCCTTCCCATCGCGATCATCAGGCTTTACGTGATATCACAGAAGAAGAAGGAGCTCAGGGTGCTTTTGACCCTGGATTTCGAGAACCTCTCGGACGAGGACAAGCTGAGACTCGGCATACCCCTGACCCCGAGGCCCCGGGCACAGGCACAGACTTCCCAGGTCCAGATACCCCAGGGGCCCCCGATGCAGCCCGGTCAGATACGATGATATCCCGGCATCCCGAATATGCGGTCAGCTCCCCCCCGGTCACCTTGAAAGGAACGCTTTAAATGTAAAACGGCGTTGTCTGTAATTACCCCCGAAGGGTCAGGAGGGGTATCATGGAACAGGAACAGATCGCGCCTGTTATCCGAGAGATAAAAGAGGCGCTTCCGGATGTTGAAGAGCAGAAGCTTGAAGATGAACTTGAAAGGTACATGAAATACGGAATTCTTCCCCAGGAAGCCAAGAAGGCCATAATCAGGAAGTTCGGCGGAACGGGGCCCTCCTTTGCCCCTCTCGGGGAGAAGACTCTCGGGGAACTCAAGGGGGGGGAGATGAACATCGACCTTACCGTGAGGTGTCTCTCCTCGAGGGAGAGGGTGCAGAACACCCAGAACGGGGAGAAGACCATGGTCTCCGGTCTGCTTGCGGACAGGACCATGATAAGGCGCTTCGTATCCTGGGAAGGGCAATTCATGGAAAAGGGCAAAGATTACGTCATAAGGGGTGCATCGGCCAAGACGTTCAGAGGAGAGGTGGAGATAAATCTTGGCAATTACTCAAAGGTGGAGGATGCTCCCGGGGATGCCCTGGACGATCTCGACGTATCCAGTCTTCCCAGGTTCGGGAACCTCCAGGAGCTCGCTCTGAAGGATATCAGACCGGGAATGGGCAATATTCAGATCACTGCAAAGGTGATGAACCTGGAGAAGAGGTCCATCGACACGGAGAGAGGGAGGAAGGAGATCTACGATGGAATGCTCGGCGATGAGACCAAACGGGTCAGGTTCACATCCTGGAGCGATCTCGACCTGAATATCGGAGACGTGGTCACCATAAAGGGCGCCTACGTCAAGGATTGGAGGGGGATACCGCAGATAAACTTCGATGACCGTGCCCAGATCCAGAAGGAGGACGAACTGGACCTCAACGTGATGAATACCCCGAGGCTCCACGCGGAGGACCTGGTGAACGCCGGGGCGACCGACGTTGAGGTGAAGGGGACCATTATCGAGATCAGGGAAGGTTCTGGGCTCATATTCAGGTGCCCCGAGTGCAACAGGGCCCTTGTTGCGGGAAGCTGTGCCCTCCACGGGCAGCAGGAAGGCATACCAGATCTCAGGACCAAGGTTGTCCTGGATGACGGTACCGGTGCACTGTTTGCAATTCTGAACACCGAGATCACCGAATCCATACTCGGAAAGGAGGTCTCGGAATGCGTGGACGAGTTCTGCGACGAGGAGGAGAGGATCGTGAAGCTCCTGAACGACAGGCTCCTCGGCCGTGATTTCGTCATGAGGGGAAATGTGATCAGGGACGATTTCGGACCCACCGTGCTCCCTGCCCAGGTCCAGATGGACGAGGATGAGTACCTGGAAGAGGCCAGGGCCATGCTCGATGTGATGGAGGTGCTCTGATGGCAAGGATGAGGGAGGTAGCAAGAAGGATCTTTGCCGTGGAGTACAACAGGTCCCAGCACGAGGACAAGGGACTGGAGGACAACGCTCCGAACTACATCATCACCCCGCTGGGGCAGTCCGTGAACAGGGTCTATTTCATTGGAGTAATGATGTCAAAGACAAATACCGGAACGGATGATTCTCCACAGTACAGGGTGGAGGTCAGGGACCCCACCGGAACGTTCTATCTCTACGCGGGCCAGTACCAGCCCCAGGCACTGGCATCGATCGGCAAACTGGACCCGCCCACACTTGTCGGCGTCGTTGGAAAGGTCAGGACCTTCGTGAAGGAGGACGGGAGCTTCTATGCATCCGTAAAGCCGGAGGTGGTGTTCCCCGTTGACATCCCCCAGAGGGACCGCTGGATCCTTTCGACATCGAAGTTCACCATGGAGAGGCTCCGTGCCATGAAGGACGCCATGGAGGAGGACCAGCCAACGGTGGAAAACCTCCTGGAGAAAGGTCATCCCAGAAGGGCCTCGGAAGCAGCGGTCAACGGTGTCGGCCTCTACGGCAACATAGATCTCGAGCCCTACAAGGAATGTGTCAAGGATGCCCTGAAGCTTGTCATCGAAGGCGGCGGCGAGAGTGTAGGGCTCCCCGTTATCGATGAAGAGGAGAAAGAGGGGGAAGCCGGGAAGGGTCCCGCCACGGACGATCTCAAGAAGATGATACTGGAGATAATATCCGATGTCTCGGGGGAGAAGGGAGCGCTCTACCGCGACATCATCGCCAGATGTGAGAAGAGGGGTGTGGACAAGATCCAGCTGGAGGAGACCATACAGGAGCTCCTGGACGAGGGGCAGATCTACGAACCCACCATCGGGATAATCAAGCCCATCTGAGGTCCTCAAGTGACAAAGGAGTGGATAAAACAGAGGAAGAGGGACCCCTTCTACAGGAAGGCGAAGACGGAAGGTTACAGGTCCAGGGCCGCATACAAGCTCAAGGAGATCAACAACCGATTGAGAATACTGAGGAAGGGGAGCGCTGTGGTCGATGTCGGCGCTTCCCCCGGCGGCTGGAGCCAGGTTGCGAGAGAGCTGATCGGGGACAGGGGCATCGTCGTTGCCGTTGATATGCTTCCCATGGACAGCGTGGAAGGCGTCCGTTTCATCCAGGGGGATATCGAGGATTCCCGGGTCGTGGAGAGGATAAGGGAGATCTGCCCCAACTACGATGCGGTGATCTCCGACGCCTCCCCAAGCCTGTCCGGGAACCGCACCCTCGATAGAGGTCGGAGCCTGGCCCTGAACTGGGCAGTGATGGGTATGTCTCTCCGTGTCCTGAGGCCGGGAGGCGGGGCTGTTGTGAAGATGTTCCAGGGGTCCGAGATCGACGAACTGGTGGAGGAATACGGTCCACACTTCAACGATCTCGACAGGATAAAACCCAGATCGTCCCTGAAGAGGTCCATCGAGCTATACATAGCCTTCAGGGGTTTCAAGGGGAGATCGCCGGAGGAGGGGACTTCCTGACCGGTAGGCTGACAATGGGTCTTTACAACTCACTGGACCAGGTGAGGTTCGCTGAGGCCCACAGGAGGGCCCTTGCCAGGGCCGCACCCGTTGCAGCGGCATTCGACTGCAACATTGCGGTATTCGGTTTCCCCTTCGACAGGGAGCTCAGGACTCCATGCGAGATTGCGGAATGGCTCGTCACAACGACATCCATCGGCCAGGGCGGGGACTGGATAGTGAAGCTCGCCCGGGAGGGCAGATTCGGTTCATTCCCCCTTCCCAGGGGAGGTTTCCCCCCGCAGCTGGGAAAGGTGGTTGTCGCTACGAGGAAACCCCGTGAGAAGCTTTCCATAAGCCCCCTTGAAGCCGCAGGAATGCTCGATGAGGGCAGGTCCGTACTTCTCCTGTTCGGACTGGGCCCCAGAGGGCTTCCGGAGAAGATCATGGACATGGGCGAGTTCCACATGGACCTGACGGGAAGACGCATCAGCTTCGAGACCTGCACGGCCATGGGCGCGGCTCCGGCCGTGATCCAGACACTTAGGAGGCCGGTTCAAACGGGCGGGAGCCAGCACAGGTCGAACTGACCGTATTCCATGATCAGGTCAGAACTGCAGAGCGGGCATGGAGGAATGCTTTCCATGGAAGGGGACGGAGGGTATGTCTCCAGTATCTCCCTGTAGGAATCAAGGAGCTTTCCCCTTGTAATGGTGTCTCCGGTGTCCAGGGAATCCCTGTAGGTGTAGTATGCCATCTCGGAGAAGATCGGGGCCCCCTCGAAGATGGGCTCCTCGTGATACCCGGAGAACCTGGCCCTGCAGTTGGTGCAGAAGTATACCATATGCCCCTCCGGGCCGGTGAACGGGAGAAGAACCCCGTTGCAGCAGAGCCTGCATTCGGCATAGTCCATGTTTTTCACCTCGGGTCGATAATGTCATGGTAGGCTTTAACGCTAACGGAGGGAGACCTCGACGATCCCATCTGCGACCTCCTCCACTTTTTCCTTCAGATGCCCCTTCAGTGCTTCCGCCTCGAGGAGGTCGGATCTGGCGTGGGTGATGGGATGTCCGGGGGTCGCGGTGCAACCGGTGGTCCTACGGATGGATATCCGGAATGTACCCGCATCTTCTGCTATCCTCTGGATATCCTCCTTGTCGAGCCCTATGAGCGGTCTTATGATGTGATGTTCGATGCCGGCGCTGACGGCCGCCAGGTTGGGGAGGGTCTGGGATGCCACCTGCCCCAGGGAATCCCCCATGATGATGCCTTCCGCGTTCCACCTGTCGCACATGATATCGGCCAGGTGGATCATCGCCTTCTTGCAGAGTATGCATGTATATTTCACGTTGCAGTTCTCTCTGAAGGAAGAGAGCGAAAGCCCGTGGGGGGCCCTGAAAAGCCGCACCTTCCCCGGGAAGAGTTCATGGAGGCGCCTGGCAAGCTCATTTACCTTATCGCTCTCGTCCCCCTCCCCCCAGGGCCGGTTGTCCATGTTCAGCAGGAAGAGCTCCGCTCCCTTTTTCAGCATCACATAGGCGGCAGCGGGGGAATCTATCCCCCCTGACATAAGGGCGACGTAACTCATTCCCACTCCTCCAGAAGCGTGTCGATCAATTTCTCGAGTTCGACCACATCATCGGGGTCCACACCGAACTCATCGCGGTGGGGGCATTCCTCATCAAGGACCGGGATCCTCTCCGGGAGTGCCATGATGAGGGGGTAGAGCCGACACCCCTGCGGTCTTATTGAATAGATGATGCAGTCCCCTTTCTCCGAGAGGAAAATACAGCGACCCTGAACGTTCCTCAACTGCTTCGTGTCATCGTGGAAGAAATCCTCCGTACCCGCTGAAGAGATCCTCCTGATGTCCTCATCCGTGAGGGGCATCTCCGTACCCCTGCAGCAGTGGCTGCAACCGTGTCTCCTGCAGACATCCCCCTTCAATCGACCGCCTCTCAGACGCGTTTTCCTCCGTCCAGAGTGATCCCTCTCTGATCCTGGTATGTTCCCTCGTAAAGATGCTGGGGTCTGGAGGAGAGCTTCAGGTAGACGATCTGGCAGATCCGGTCCCCTATGGGCAGGGCGACCTTCTCGGGTCCGAGATTGGTGACCGAGAAGGTGAGGGTACCCTTGAAACCCGCATCAACCACCCCGAACCCTCCCATTAGCCCCTTTCTGATGAAGGAGGATCTCATCCAGAGATTGGCGCAGAGGTCCGGAGGGACCATGAGATATTCCTTTGTGGAGACGAGACACCAGTCGCCAGGTTCCAGGTATACCTCTCCAATGGTCACCTTACCCTCGGGATTCCTGGTGTAGACCTCGGAAATGGTGAGATCGTATCCGTTCGGTGTGAGGTTCTTCTCCCTGAAGGGGTCGATCATCATCGACCTGTTCTCGAGTCTCGAGATGATATCCTGGTCTGATAGGACCGTCATGACCGGGACTAGGCATAGTAGGGTAAATAGCTTTTTGTGTCCTCACCTGCACAAAAGAGGGCAATGCTTTTTTATGAGGTCCGATTCACATGGAACCCCCGAGATGAGATGAATGGCCAACGAAGATTTCCCCATGGGGGTCGAGGAGGACCTCGACGACCCGGAGTATGACATCTCAGTTGCCGTGAAATGCCCTCACTGTCCGAGGGCCTTCGAGGGGCCCAGGGACGAGGTCGAGGACGAACTGTTCCTGCATCTCTGGAAGGTCCATGAGGAGGAGACACTGGAGTACATCCTTAACAACATGTATCTCCCCGACGAGATCCGGGAGAAGATCTTCGGGGAGCTCGGGCCGGAATACGTATCCTGGATCGTTGATACCGAGGGCGAGATCAGAGAAGATAAGTGACCGAAGGTCAATCATTATTTATCGTGATCGTGATATTCCGAATCGATGTTCAGGCATACGCAGCTTGGATTTAGCGCGAACAACGACAGGCTCTACGATACCCAGAGAACCCGTACAGGGGCTCTTACGTTCCTCCTCGGAGCCTTCGCGATGATACTGGGAGTGGTTCTTTCAGTCCCATCGATCAAGCTGGGTGGCGACATTCTCTACATCATCGGCTACATCTGCATCTTCATCGGGATCTTCCTGATACTTGCAGGAAATAAATCCTTCGATGCGAAGCACCGTGGGAACGTGATCATCTCCATGGTGCTTCTGGGATTCTGGCTTCCTTTTATGTTGGTGCATCTTTTCGTTTATCTTCTGGCGTGGCTCGAGATGACCATGTCGTGGTCGGAAACGGGACAGCTCGGGGATGAGGTTGCGCTTTCTTTCTCCATATGGAAATGGGTTTCCTGGACACAGATCGTTCCAACCATCCTGATGATCCTGGTCATTGGATTCATGCTCTGGAATGTGACGACGAGATGGGGGAAGACAGCAATCGTCATCTTTGTGGTCGCCGGTATAGGGGCCAATGTGGGGATGGGCTTTCTAATGATGAGCCAGACAACGGAAGTGATGGAGGATATCCAGGATGGATGGGTCTACTATCCCGATGATATCGAGGAGTTCAATGAAGACCTTCAGATGAAGCGATACACAGTGGGTTTTATGAGACTCGTTGACCTCATGCTTCTTTCTCTAGCAGCACTGTTTTCACTGCTGTATCTCAACAACAGTGTGAGAAAGGCATACCTTGGAATAGACGGATGATGGTGCTTTGGATAGATAAGGATGGATTGCCCTGTTGATACTGGGAATGTCAGGGAGGACGGTCGTATTCCTCCTCCCTGGACCAGGAGGCCGACCAGGATCGCGCCCAGAGCGATGACGGCGAGGACCATCTGGACCACATCGGTCCGGACCACCGCTTTCTGCCCTCCTATGACGGTATATCCCACGAATCCAGCGGCCGAGAGGGCGAGGGCGATATCAGGGTCGAGATCGAGTCCGAACTGGAGGACGAACCTGGCCGCCTGCATCAAGAGGGCAATCCATCCTATCTCGACGAGGACCAGCACGATAGAAGCGACCATCCTCCCAATTTTCCCGTAGCTCTTCCCGATCAGATCAGGGATGGAATGTGCCCCGGTCTTTCGTATCTTCGGGGCGACGAAGGAGCCCAGGAAGAGTAATCCGAGGATCCTTCTCTCGGAGACTACTTGTGGATTGCTCTGATTATTGTCGTTGTCCTGATACTCGCGGGGATCGTTTTCTTCCTCCTATGGAAGAAGGAACCCGAGGTCCCACCCATGGAAGACTATACACCGATCCCGCCCGAGGGGGCGGATGAGGCGGAAGAGCTGGATGTGGGGGTCCATACCCAGGAGCTGCCTCCGGATGGGGTTTCAGTGAATAAGGCAGATACAGACACTTCTATCGAATTAGACCAGAACCCCGATCCTTCGTTTGGTTTCAATGGGCAGTAAACATTAAATCCGACAATATCATTCAATTCCACGCTGGGATAAAATAATGAAGAAAGGTGAGAGTATTGTAAGGCTAGTAATCACGATCATCATTTTGATCTCCTCCTTGAGCATGCTCACCATTGAGCGGGCCGATGCGGCCGGAGGTTCTTTCGGAGGAGGATCGGGGACCTCAAGCGATCCGTATCTGATCGAGGATGTATGGGACCTGCAGAACATTGGAAGCGGATTGGCCCTCAACTATGCACTGAAGAACGATATAAACGCCTCGATCACCAGGAACTGGAACTCGGGGGCGGGATTCATACCCATTGGTACCTCCTCATCCAACGATTTCAGGGGAAGCCTCGACGGCAGGGGTTACAATATCACCAATCTCCATATCAATCGCTCCTCCTCCTCCTATGTCGGATTGTTCGGCATGATAGATCATGGTACGGTCAAGAACCTGAACCTGAAGAACGCGTCAATCCGGGGGTACTGGAGCGTGGGTTCCTTCGCTGGTTATAACAACGGCGGTTCGATATCTCATTGTTCTGTGAACGGTACCGTCTCGGGATGGAGGTATGTGGGCGGATACTGCGGACAGTTCTATAACTTCGCCACTGTTTCATCATCCTATTTCTCGGGTAATGTGACCGGGACGGATTTCACCGGGGTCATCGTTGGCTGGTTGGACCGAGGGAGCGTTGCCGGATCCTTTTATGACGTTGATTCGGTAAATATCAACGGTAAGCCCCAGTTCATGTTCGGGGCTTTGTACAATGACCAATTCGAGGATTGGCTCGATAACGATAGGAGCTTGAACATCAGCCAATACAATTCAACTTTGGTCCCTTCGGGAACCACCTACACTATCAGCACGTTGCAAGGAATGAAGGACCTTCTTGGCTTCGCACATCTGAGCGGTAACTCGTACAAGCTGGGCTCCGATATTAACCTCAGCTCCGCTCCGGGACTGAACATACCCTATTTATCATGCTCCAAATTCGATGGGATGGGATATACCATATCAAACGTTACCGTTGATCAACCTTTTGCAGGCTATGTCGGTTTCATCGGTTACAAGTACGGCGGGAGCATAGTAAACCTGACCGTGCGGAATGTGAACATCACTGGGAACATTTACGTCGGGGGTCTGATAGGCCGCTCTAACACCGGGGACCTGTCTAACAGCAACTTCATAGGCAATGTTGAGGGGGACCAGTCGCTCGGAGGGCTGATAGGTTACCTGAATACGGACAAGGTCACCAATTGCACGGCCCAATGCGATGTGACTGGGAGGTTGTCAGTAGGCGGCCTCATCGGATACCTGAACTATATTCGCCCGATTTCTCAATGCGGGGTTTGGGGGAACGTCTCAGGGGAAGAAAATGTCGGGGGGATTATCGGCTATGTTCGGGATAACGGGATCATATCCTACGTCTCTTACACGGGCAATGTGAGCGGCACAGAGAGCATCGGTGGCCTGATAGGCGAACTCTGCGACGGATCGCTATCGTATGCTTCAGCCGTCGGGACAGTCAAGGGTAGCAAATATGTGGGTGGCGCGGTCGGTTATGCGGGAAGACCTAGCAACATGGCGACACCCATCGGGGAATATACACTTACCAAGATTTCCTTCAAAGGTAATGTAACCGGCTCCACGTACACAGCGGGTTTGATCGGTTATAGCTATGTCGGAAAGATATACGAGTCATGTTCCAAGGGCTATGTGAAGGGCGGGGACTCAACAGGAGGCATGCTGGGACATTGCGATCCGAGCCACAGAACATATTTTTACAGGTCCTTCTCGGAATGCGTAGTTAAGGGGAACAGCTATGTGGGTGGATTCGTTGGATGGGCCAACGGCGGTTCAGGAGAAGGAGCATATTTCAGCGATTGCTATGCCACGGGAACGACCACTGGTTCATCCTACGTTGGAGGATTCGGAGGAAGGTTCAGAGGCGGGTGGCTTTACTATTCGTATTCCCGCGGCAAGGTGACCGGCACCTCAAAAACGGGCGGCCTCGTAGGTTACGCTGAGGATACATCCAACATGTACAATTATTGGGATACCACGGCCTCGGGGTGGACCAACAGCGCATTAGGCTCCGGGAGGACCACCGCCCAGATGCTGAAAAAGAGCACATATTCCCATTTCGATTTCACGACGAAGTGGTGTATCGTCGAGGATGAGACCTATGCCCTCCTGAGATGGCAGGATGCGGGCCCTCCATCGGCTGATGCAGGGCCAGATTCCAGTGTTGAGATCGGGACCTTATTCTCCTTCAATGGTTCCTCCAGCAAGGATGATATTGGCATAGCGAACTATACGTGGTCCTTCGATGATGACGGCTCTGTGAAGGTATATGGGAAGTCCCCCAAGCATGCCTTCAAGAGTATAGGTAAGCATAATATCACCCTCAACGTCACAGATCAGGTCGGGAGATTCGATACCGATGAATTCGTCGTGAGTGTCAACGATACGATCGGTCCGGTCGCCGATGCCGGTTGTAATCTTACAATCAACGAGGATACAAATATAAAATTCAACGGAAGCAAGAGCACCGACAACGGGAAGATCACGAACTACACCTGGAGTTTCAATGACAGCGGTCCAGTGTTGTTGTATGGCTGCACACCTTCTTATATATTCAGCCAGCCAGGGATGTATGTAGTAACGCTGAACGTGACTGATCTGGCAGGACATTGGGACATAGCCAGGATATACGTTAAAGTTCTGGATATCACTTCACCGATCTCCGATGCGGGTCCGAATGGATCGATCGATGAAGGCCAGACGTTCATATTCAACGGAAGTGGAAGCTCGGACAACGTCAGGATAACGAACTACACCTGGATATTCAAGGATGTGGATGCGATCAGTCTTTATGGTCCCACACCCTCCTACCACTTCGAGAATGCCGGAGAATTCATCATCGTCCTGAAGGTGATGGATGCACAAGGGAACAAGCATTCTGACCAGATGACGGTCACCGTGAACGACATAACCGATCCGATTGCGGATGCGGGACCTGACCAGACGGTCAATGAGGATGTCCTCGTCACTTTCAACGGATCCTCCAGCACGGACAAGGTCGGGGTCGTGAACTGGACCTGGACCTTCTTCGATGGAGGGAACGTCACCTTGTTCGGGCCGGAGCCGACATATGTTTTCTCGGAACCCGGTTATTACGAGGTCACACTGATAGTGACGGATGAGGCTGAGAACTCTCGGAATGACACATTGTTCGTAACGGTTAGGGATGTTACCCGGCCCATGGCAGATGCCGGTGAGGATATCGTGATCGATGAAGATCTGGAGTTCGTGTTCAACGGATCGTCAAGTTCGGACAATGTAGGGATCGTCTCCTGGACCTGGTCGTTCGTTGATGGGAGCGGGGTCACTCTCAGCGGCTCGAACCCATCATACATCTTCGTACAGCCAGGTATCTACTCTGTTAGCCTCAATATAACCGACGAAGCAGGCAATTGGGCTATGGATACCTTGACGGTTACGGTCCTGGATGCGACCAGGCCATATGCGGATGCAGGTCCTGATGCTACGGTCTATGAGGATCTGCCATACCGTTTCAACGGATCGTTGAGTTACGATAATGTTGGGATCGTGAACTGGACCTGGACCTTTGAGGTTGACGGGACCGTGATCCTATATGGGTTAGATCCCAAGTACACTTTCTCAGAGCCGGGTACTTATAACATCACCCTAAATGTGACCGACGAAGAAGAAAACTGGGCGACTTCGATAATTGTCCTGACCGTTCTGGACCTGACGCCGCCTATCGGCGACGGAGGGTCGGACGTTGTTGTGAATGAGGACGAGATCGTTCTTTTCAATGGATCCAGATCCATAGATAATGTAAGGATAGTTAACTGGACCTGGTCCTTCGTCGATGATATTCCTATCACTCTGTATGGGATGGATACACGGTATACTTTCACTGTACCCGGGATCTACACGATCTCTCTCAACGTATCGGATGCAGCTGGGAACTGGAATCTGATATCGTTTGTGGTCACCGTTCTTGACGTGACCCTGCCAGAGATCCATCTATCCGACATCGAAGTGGACGAGAATACGATAGTCTTATTGGATGGGTCCCTCTGCTCTGACAATGTCAGGATCGTGAACTGGACCTGGACCTACGATGATGTTGTTTTTTATGGTGTCTCCCCTGAACTATCGTTCAGCGAACCGGGAGTATACAATATTTCCCTGACCGTGAAGGACGGGGCAGGGAACGAGGCCTGGCACTACCTTATGGTTACTGTCAGAGATATTACCAAACCATCGGTTTCGGCGGGATCGGACCAGACCGTTATAGAGGGGACGATCGTAACTCTAACTGGGACCGGTTCCGACAACGTTGGGATCGTGAACTGGACCTGGACTTTCAACGATGGGAATGGCCAGATCTCGCTTTACGGGCAGGATGTGGTCCATAACTTCTCCATTCCAGGGAACTACACCTTGATCTTGACCGTGCTTGATAATGCCGGGAACTCCGGGTCCTCCACTATGTGGGTCAACGTTTCTGCGATTCCTGAGAAACCAGATGATCCTGTAGAGAAACCAGATAATGATAAAAATACAGGATCGAAGGATGATCCCTCCCTGGGAGATTACTGGTGGATCGCCCTGATCGTTGTCGTGGTCCTGATCCTCTCGGGGATCGGTTTCTTCTTCCTCCGGGGGAGGAAACCGGAGGAAGGGATCCCAGAGGAGACTCCGGCAGATCCGGAGACTCTGGAGGATCCCGAGGGCCCACCCAGAGATGAGGATTCGCCGATCCCGCCCGAGGTGGAAGAGGCGGTCCCTCCCAGTGGTGAGAGGGAAGCTATCTTCGAGGATCCGGATAGATCCTTCCCGGAACAGGACCCTCTCGGAGAGATCTCAGAAGGTTTCCTTGAGACTTAGGTTCCAACTGATTCGTGAAGGAAATTTCTAACCTTCCGTCCATCCCTCGGGATCGGACCTTCTTCTCCTTGAAACGAAGATCGCTATCGTTGACAGGATCGCCAGGGCGATCAATATTATCAGGACAACCAGGAGGATCCACGATCCCTCTCTCACATCCCCCGGATCCACAGGCTCTTCCGGGATCGTATCGATTTCCGTCGATAAAATTTTTTGGTATGTAATTCCCAAGATGATGAAGGATCAGGTCCTTCTTATCTATCAGAGCTTTATACATCCCCTCAAGTGATACTTCATCAGGTAAGTCAAATCCTGAAAAAATGAGATACTCCTTGAAAGAAAGCGGATCCACATTTATGAAGGAGATCCTGCCGGCCAGGCTCTCGGAGGCATCCTTGAACATCATTGTAACCGGGGAGCCAAGGACGAAAAAGTGGGATTCATATTTCATGTCGATGAATTCCTTTACCTGGACCTGCCAATCCTCCATGTAATGTACCTCGTCGAAGAATAAATAGGTCCTATCATTTTGAGGGTCTTTGCCTGTAAGCTCTTTGTAGACCGAGACGATATCGCGGAGTTCATCAAGGTCCTTGAGGCAGAGGTCAACCTTGACCAGGACGATCCTTTCTGGTTCCACCCCTTTCTCCAACAACTCTCTGATGTATTGATAGACAAGAGTGGATTTCCCGGACCTTCTCACACCGGAGATGCAGATGATCCTTTCGAGTTCCGTTCTCTCTTCGATCCTTTTGATATACTTTCTTCGGATGATCCCATGGTCCGCATCCTTTACCGATCCTTTTATCCACCAGTAGTTTATGTTTATAAATGGACCATGAGGTTCTCCCGGTTCATGCAAACACAATAAGCAAAGAACCATATTACTATGCGGTTCTTATTTGAGTCCCTATGAATTGTCCGGACTTGGCCTGGTTCGCTCGATCAGAATTTACCCTGCCTTACCTTTCCATCGGGGAATACCGTGAATGCGGAACCGCATCCCGGGCGGGGGCACTTGTAGACCCTGCTGCGGGCCCCGATCTCGATCCTGATCTTCCCCCCGCAAACGGGGCAGTCGATGACCTTCTTCGTCAGGTTATCAGTCAACTTGCCACCTTCCTTTCGCTGGGGTGATTCCTTATCGGTAATAAACCACTTTCTCCTGAAGTTTGCGGGAGCGGTCTTTCAGGATACGTGACGGAACAGTGTGTTCCGTTCAGGCGACGGTCCCGAAATGGAACCACTTCTTGTTCACCCTCTCCCATGCTTCGACGGCTACGAGACCGAAGATAGAGACGACGAGTATCTCACCCCAATCAAGCACCCCGAGGGAAGCCGTTCCGAAGACGTTCTGAAGGAACGGGACGTAGATTATCGGAAGCATCAGTAATACTGCAAGGGCGATGGCACCCAGCAGTTTCTTGTTAGAGAACCAACCGATCTCGGCCATCGTATGTGTTGTGGAACGGGAGGCGATGGCCGTCCACATCTGGAAGAATACCATGGTGGTGAGTGCAACGGTCCTTGCAAGGGTCACGCTCTTACCGACATAGTCCAGATTGTACCAGAACACGGCAAGTGTTCCTATCGTTATGATCCCCGCCGAGACCATGATCGAGACCATCATGTCCCTGGTGATGGCGGATTCCTTGGGGTCCCTGGGTTTTCTCTTCATGATCCCTGGCTCCTTTGGCTCCGTGACGAGAGCAAGGGCCGGGAACGAATCCGTTACCAGGTTCATCCATAGTATCTGAAGTGCGATAAGCGGGAGGGGAAGCCCGATGATGATGGCAACGAGCATCAACATGACCTCTCCCATGTTGCAGGAAAGCAGGAACTGAATGACCTTCCTGATGTTGTCGTAGATGGAGCGCCCCTCCTCCACCGCCGCAACGATCGAGGCGAAGTTGTCATCGGTGATGATCATGTCCGAGGCTTCCTTGGAGACATCGGTCCCGGTTATTCCCATTGCAACTCCGATGTCGGACATCTTCAGGGCCGGAGCATCGTTCACCCCGTCCCCCGTCATTGCCACTATCTCTCCCATTGCTTTGAGACCCTTCACTATCCTTACCTTGTGCTCCGGGGAGGCCCGGGCGAAGACGGAGACCCTCGATATTGTATCGATGAACTCCTCATCGCTCATATCATCGAGCTCGCGGCAGTTTATTGCTTCCGAGTCCCTCTTGATGAGACCGATCTCCTTTCCGATGGCGGTAGCCGTCAGTTTGTGGTCTCCCGTTATCATTATCGCCCTGATGCCAGCTCTTCTGGCAGTCTTTACGGCGTCCTTTGCTTCTTTACGCATCTTGTCCTTTATGCCGACGATCCCGAGGAAGACCATCCCCTCTTCCATCCTGCCTTCCGGACTGTAGGCGAATCCGAGGGTTCGATATCCCTTACTTGCAAGGGAGGTTGTAAGCTCGTGTATCTCCTCTCTTCTGGCGTCATTGAGTTGAACGCTATCTTTTCCGGAAAGCTCCCTGTCGCAGACCTTCAGGATCGATTCCGGGGCCCCCTTGGTGAATCCGATCGATCTCCCCTTGATATCGTGAAGCGTCGACATCATCTTCCTGTTTGCATCGAAGGGTAGCTCATCCTCCCTTGGATCGGTGTCCCTCTGCTTCTTCTGATCATATCCGGCTTTCTCCGCCATCACTATCAGGGCACCTTCGGTGGTGTCACCGAGCACCTTCCTCCCGTTCTCTCCCTTTTCCATCGTGGCATCCGAGCAGAGAAGCGATGCGAGCATGATCTTATCGAAGCCTTTGCCCGCTTTGGAGGGATTTATTCTCTTCCCCTTGACCTTGAAATCGCCCTCGGGTTCGTAACCCGCACCGCCGATGTCGATCCTCTTATCCCCGATATAGAGGACATCCGCCGTCATGGTGCCGGTGGTCAACGTCCCCGTCTTGTCGGTGCATATCACGGTGGCGCTTCCGAGGGTCTCGACAACGGGAAGCTTCCGGATGATCACATTCCTGGCCGCCATGGTCTTCAACCCGACGGCAAGGGCGATGGTCACTACAGCCGGAAGTCCTTCGGGGATGGCCGCAACGGCAAGGGAGACAGCTGTCTCGAAGAGCTCCACCACCACTTCAAATGAAAGATGGTCCCATTCTCTCCATATCTCGAGACCGAGCATGACGACGCAGATGAAGAGGACAAGCCCTCCGAGAGCCTTTCCCAGCTTTCTGAGCCTCTTCTGAAGAGGGGTATCGATCCTTTTTACCTCCTGGATCATGCCGGCGATCTTCCCTATCTCCGAGTTCATTCCGGTGCCGGTGACGACAGCGACCCCTCTGCCTGTCTCCACATTGGTGGTCATGAAGACCATGTTCTTCCTCTCGGCCAGGGGGACATCGCCTTTCAAAACCTTCGAGGATTTCTCCACCGCCATGCTCTCCCCGGTAAGGGCGGCCTCGTTGACCTTGAGAGCATGGTCCTCGATCAGCCTGGCATCGGCCGGGGCCCTCATTCCGCTCTCGATGATTATGATGTCACCGGGGACCAGTTCGGAAGCGGGGACCTCCTGCCTCTTCCCATTTCTCAGCACCGTCGCTTTCGGAGCCGACATCTTCTTCAGCTTCTCTATGGCATCTTCCGCCTTCTCCTCCTGTATATATCCTATAACGGCATTGATCAGTACAATTGCGGTTATCACGATCCAGTCTATTCCGGTGGGATCGATGATTGCGGTTATGACCGCTGCGATGAGGAGGACTATTACCAGGACATCCGTGAACTGCCTGAGGAACTTCATCCACCTGGGGATCTTCTTGCCCTCCTTGAGCTGGTTCGGGCCGTATCTCTCCCTCTTGGACAGTACCTGATCACTGCTCAGACCCTCCTTATTGGAATCAAGAAATGATAGAACCTTCTCACCCTTTTCCAGATGAGGGGCCCCGATGTCGTCAGGCATCGGACCATGAATGTAGTGACCATTAATAATTTTGAGGGGTCACTCCTCCCACCGGACACCGGTCTCTTTTTTCCTTGCGACGTAGAACATCAGGGCAAGCAATGCGGCGACGATAACGAAGATAACTATCACGACAAATATCACGGGGAGATGGGAGCCCTCATCCTCTCCCTCATCGATCTTGACAATGACCAGATTTCCCATATCGTATATTTCCCCCGCACCCACATCGAAATCGAACATTCCCGTCTCGTATCCGGGTTTTGAGACCTCGATCCGACCGGGGCCCATATCCACCTTCAAGATGAATTCACCATGATCATCCGTGACCCTGTTCATATCCGCAGAGCAATACACTGAAGCTCCCTCTATTGGGTTTCCGTTCTCATCGACGATCCTCCCTGTTATGGTCCCTTTCATAGTTGTGGTGAAGCTCCAGGAATGTAGGACGGGATTCCCGGCAAGGTCCCTGCCGGCAACCTCGATGCCCACCATGGTTCCTGGAGCAAGCATGGGAAGGGAGAATGTCAGGTTCCTTCCGGATACGAGCCTGACATCCTCAACATACAGAGCGCATCTGATATCGATGCTTTCAGGATCCATTTCCTCGCTGAAAAAGACCCATCCGTATACATGGGTTTGAACATCATCCCCCTTCGGGTAATGAGATATCACCACTGGTGGTACCCAGTCCAGGGTGAATGTGACGCTGTCCTCGGCATACTTCCCGGAAATGTCCACCGCCCTCACCCTTGCGGTATGGGTTCCGTAAGGCAACTCAGCCCTAACGAAGAAATGAGCGCTTCCAACATCGATCCATTCTCCGCCATCTATGGAGATCAGATACTCGACAAGGCTGCCGTCACCATCTGTTCCGTTCCAGGTTATGTTCACTCCGGGCCCCTTCAGATATGAATTGTTCCGGGGCTCCAGGATCTCCACCGTGGGGACCTCCAGGTCCACCAGGAAATCGATCCTCGTGATATTGTAGTTCCCCGCCCTGTCGTAGGCTGTCAGAATGAGCAGGTGCTCACCCGGTTCAAGGTCACCGATCAGAGTATTCCCCCAGGTCGCACCCATCTCCCACTGGAGGCCATCCACATCGACGACCACTTTGTCGATCCCGGACAGTATGTCCGTCGCCGTCCAGTTGGCTATAAGAACAGGTGAATCAATGACATCTCCATCCTTCGGGGCCCGCGCGGTCAATTCGGGTTCTTCCCGATCCCTGATGAAGTTGAGTGTATCGTAGCGGAAATTGCCCAGTTCGTCGAAGGCCCTGAAATCGATGCTGTGATATCCGTCGCTCCCGACAGGGATCTGGTGATCGCTCCTGTATATCCCCGGATAATCCAGCTCATTCCAGGGGCCCCCGTCGAGGGAGTACTCGAGCTTGTTGATTTTGGAATAGGCATCCTTGAGACGCACCTCCACCTCGATCTCCTCCCGGTTGGTGAACTGTCTCGAGGGTCCGAGCAGCGAGACGTTGAGGTCCGGGCCCGTGTAATCGATGTAGAAGCTCACCTCGGCTTCGAAGGTATTATGGTATCTATCATAGCTCTGAAGCTGAATGTTTCTCAACCCCTGTAAAAGCCCGTAATATGTGTACTCCGTCCTGTTGCCGATATTGACCCAGCTGTAATCATCCAGTTTCAGCTTTGTTGTCACCTCGTTTGTATCGGTGATATTGATCCTGACATTGACATACGACGTGTTGATCCCCTGTCCCTGAAGCGGAGAGAGTATCTCCACCCTGGGGGCCAAAATATCAACATCGACATAGACGATATTCGATCTGTAGCTCTCCCCCTGGAAGTTGTAGGCTGTCACACAATAGTAGTATCTTCCCTCCTCCTTGTCCGTGATATCGGTGTAGGTGGGAGCATCTATGTATTCTATAGCATCTATCAACACCATGTTGTCAGGCGATGTTCCTCTGTAGATGTGGAAGTAGCACTTTCCGTAATCCACATCTCCCGTGAACCAGGGGTATGTCCACCATAGATTGATATTGGGACTTCCAAGACTGTTGTGGGCTTTCAGCTCCCTGGGTCTCGACGGATGCCTGTTGGGCATGGGAAAATGATCTTTAGCTGTGGAGCCAAGTTCGGACCGATCTATCTTGTATGGATTGTCGGGGATGCCATCGTAGTTGCTGTCCACGGGTTCGTGCTCGTCCCAGTAGTTGCCCTTTCCCCCCGATGTGTTCCAGACATTGTTCCCGTGCTGGTCGAATGCTTGCGAGCTTCCTTCCTGCGGTTGAAAAACGGGCTCCTGCCTGTTGTTGACGAAGCTGTTGTTGTGGATGAGATAAACATCGTGAAGATAGGTCCTCACATCAAGTCCATAATCGTCGCAGTTCATGAAGAGATTGTTCGCAACCGGTGAAATGTATTTGTTCTCATACCCGTAATTGTGTAGCTGGGCCCCGTAGGTGCATCTGACGAACTCGTTGTGTGAGAGATGGATGTCTGTGGAATACTGCATTTTCAAACCGTATACATCATCTATGAAGGTGCATGCCTCGATGAGAATATACTTGCAGTTGTATCCGAGGATACCGGCATAGGTGTCGGACAGTTCCATATCAATTATCTTGAGGAAACTCACATCGAACAGGAGTATCTGCCCGTATTCACCTTCGAGGATATCCTCACCCAAATTTACATCCTGAAGGAACAGGAGGGGTTTGCCGTCGACGGTGTTGTTATCGGGGATGTTGAAGTTCCTACCCATCCCCCGGTAATCAATGAAAAGCCCTCCCTTGGTAAATGTGTTATTTGTCATGATGAGTTCAAAAACATCCCTCTCGTAGATTCCCCCGCCGGCTCGATCTATTACGTTATTGCGGATAATGTGTGTTCCTCCTCCTCCATTTATGAAACTGATAGCATCATCATGGCATCTGGATATACTGTTCCAGCAGACATTGATCCTGTTGTTGGCCTCTCCAGAGATCCCCTTTCCTTCCATGTCTGTTATCGTATTGTCGTTTATGATGTGGTCGTTGACCTCCTCGATCCGGATGCCGTTATTGGAATTCTTCAACACATTGTGTGTTATTGATACATACCAGCATGAATACACCGAGATGCAGGTTCCGCCGCAATTCGATATTGTGTTGTAACTCACCTTCGAATTATTTCTCCCATCTCCCGCATCCCATTTGATGGATATGCCCATGTCAGATATCCCAGAGATGGTATTGTAACAGATCCCGAACTCCGGGGCACTTTCCACCTCGATCCCAAATTCAGCATCGAAGATCTCATTATCGTGTATGTTGCTTCTCCAACCTGTGTAGACGTACACCCCCTTGAAACATTGTCCAATCCTGGAGTCCTTCACCGTCAATCCGTCGGTCCTGATGGAGACAAGTCCGTACTCCTGGCCGAGAAGTGTGCAGTTATCAATCGCAAGGCGGTTGCATCTGTATGCTTGAATACCGGCTGTAGCGTTGTTGATGGTGAGATCCGAAACTTTGGCATTACTTACCGATCTGAGAATAAGCTGGCCAATATCTGAGGGTACCTTTATACCGGCCATATCCACACTCTCGATCTTCAGAACCCTTTTTCCGTTGACAGAGTTGTTCTGCGGAATATCCGAAAAGAAACCTCTGTATTGATCCTCAAGGTAGATCCCGCAACCCCACATAATGTTATCGTAGATGCTGCATTCATCACACACCACGATTCCGTATTTATTGGTAAGGTTTGACCATATCGTGTTATTCTCTATCAAAGACTCCAATTCGGTCTGTACCCCCATGTACCTGGCAGATATTTTGTTCTCCTTGATGACCGGGTAATAACTTGAATAGACGTAGATCCCGTACTCCACTGATGACATGGTATTGGATGTCAATACCGGATCATCACCACCGGAGACCAGGACCCCGTATTCCGATATCCGCATTTTGGTATTTTTAACCATCAGATCGTTGACGTTTTCCGTGAGTATACAATAAGTCTGATTTTTCAGATCACAATCCCGGACCGAAATTAGGTTTCCATACTTGCCCCTGATGCCGTAGGAGCCGTTCGTTATCCTGGAATCCGAGATGTTGATGTGATTGCAATCATATAGGCCGATCGCATCCGTTGCCCTGTCCAGATCGAGTCCCGTCAGATCGAGATTGGTCACCTGGGAGAGATAGACCTGTCCGGGGTCCACTCCTATGCTCTTTCCCTTCATATCGGTGTTGTTAAGGAAATAGAAAGGTTTGCCGTTCACGGTGTTGTTCTGAGATATTGGAAGAAAAGCCCTCATGGTTTTATATCCCAACCCGCCTCCAGTCATGTTGTTATTGTAGATCTCCACTGAGGTCTGAGACAGCTCGATGGCGCATTCGGTCACTTCGATGGTATTGTTGACTATGACAAAATCTCTTCCTTCCTGTCTGATACCGATTCCGCAGTTCTTGATCGTGTTGTTCGAGACCACCTTGAAGTCCGATCCCAACTCCATCGCTACAGGGGCCCCGATGAACGTATTGTCCTCCACCCTTCCATATGGCCCATTAGCTGCCAGAACCGGTTGCCCAGGGGTCAAATCACCCCGTGTAAATCCATGTATCATATTTCCTCTGATCCTTATCCATTCGACGGACCAGCTACCGAGGTACAGACTGGAATTCTTGAACTCATTTTCCGTTACATTGATGTGATGTGTGGTGGATTGCTTGATATAAAATCCATAGGGGCAGTCCAGGAAATATGATCCGTTGACATCTGAATAGGTGGACCTGTCAAAGTAGACTCCATATGGATTTCCAAAGAAACTGCAGTTCAGGATGTCAACATTGTCCGAGGCGAACACCGAAGCCCCTTTACCTTCGATATTGATGAAGAGGTCCCCGATGATCCTGACCCTGTCACAATAGTAGAGATCGAGTCCCTTGCTCTGGCATCTGTAAGAGTTGTCCGAAAAGAGGGCCCTTTCCACTGCCTGTACCAGGACTCCATATTGGAATCCTTTTATTGTTATCTTTGAAAAATTCAGATCATAGACATGGTTCAGGTACACACCTGCGAAATTCCCGGATCCGAGGAGTGTGCAGTTCGAAATATCGATGTTCCAACCCACTTCAAAATACAGGGCATAATCGATTCCGGGCATTATTGTAAGATTCACCACGCATCCTTCAACACTAATATTGCTGATCTCATGAAAGTGGATCATGGTGCCATTGAAGGTGCAGTTGTCCAGGACTACATGTTTCGTCGTGTTCCCGATGTATATGGCCGTTCTGTACAAGGGCCCGAATTCCATATTCTCTATTCTGTAAGGATCCCCCTCGGAACCGTCGCCGGGCCATCCCTTGAGAACTGCCATGGCGTCGAGTTCAACATCATTATCCACATGGATCGGAGCGGTATGATCGATCGGCGGGCAGGGTAATGATACCGGTCGAGGTGTCCGGGATACCGGTTCCGAACTTACATTCGCAAGATGAATGGACAGAAGCATAATAACCAGGATCGGGCCCCAGGATCTCATCTTTCTTCACCCAATTTGCCTTCTCCGACCTGAATATAAGATGTATCCGGTACAATAATTGGTCGGTCACATATGAATCTGAAAGGGGGAAATTGAACAGATTTTCAAAACTCTTTACTCGAGTTTTGCGTTTTAGACAATTTTTAACCGTTTCACCTTCGTCGATCTATACGGATACAAGATGGCTTCAAGTATCATTTCATAACATTCTTTTCCACTCCTCTGAATGAAAGAAATGAA
>Ga0272441_10000373_pt1 | contig 103307 bp, 94 predicted proteins | sample SSMProp6N_FD_193582 | JGI IMG/M metagenome (GOLD analysis project Ga0272441, IMG submission 193582) | Marine sediment archaeal communities from Little Sippewissett salt marsh, Falmouth, MA, United States - SSM-Prop-6N | ecosystem: Environmental > Aquatic > Marine > Wetlands > Sediment ...
TAAAAGGAAAGAACACGCATGAAAGCACTTGTGTACACGAAACCGAACGAGGTCGTATACCGGGACGAACCGGATCCGGCGCCCGGGGAGGGTCAGGTGCTGGTAAAAATTGAAGCCTCGGGCATCTGCGGTTCCGACATGCACGCCTACCGCGGGCACGACCCTCGCAGGGTTCCCCCGCTCATCCTGGGGCACGAGGTGGCGGGAAGCGTCGCATCGGGAGGAAGAAAGGGCGAGCGGGTGGTAATAAACCCGCTCATGACATGCGGCATGTGCGCCTACTGCGAAAGCGGCCGCACGAACCTGTGCACCACGAGAGAACTCATTGGAATGCGGGTTGCGGGTGCCTACTGCGAGTATGTGGCGATTTCCGAACAGAACCTGGTTCCTATTCCCGGTTCCTTCGACATGGTGAAGGCCTCCCTCGCTGAACCGGCGGCCTGTGCACTCCATACACTTAACAGGGCCCGAATGATGTCACCGCGGCCTCTTAGTGAACTGCGGACACTGGTTATCGGGGGCGGGGCCATCGGGATGCTTTCCGCTCTGCTTCTCACGAGTTACGGGTGCAGGCACGTGACGGTGGCCGAGACCAACAAGCTGAGACGGGAGACGGTTGCGCACTCGACTGACTGCGTCGTCCATGACCCGTCGAGTGATCCCGAAATCCCTGCCGATTCTTTCGAACTGGTGATCGACGCGGTGGGGGGAGGGGTAACCCGGTCACTGGGGTCGCGGGCGGTCATGCCGGGAGGGATCTTCGCCCATATCGGGCTCATGGATTCGAAGGAAGGCCTCGACATCAGGAAGGTGACTCTACAGGAAGTTTCCCTCATCGGAATCTATACGTACACCCGGGAGGATTTTCGGGCCACCGTGGGCGCCCTGGCCGGCGGCATGTTCGGGGGCCTCGAGTGGGTGGAGACAAGACCCCTTGCCGGCGGCGCCCGCGCTTTCGAAGACCTTGACAGGGGAAGAACTCCCGCGGCCAAGATCGTGCTGGTGCCGGAATTATAGTCGGCGCCACGCCTGGCTTACGGGCGCTCGAGTCTGACAAACCATGCCGCTGCGGATTCGGATCGTTGGGCTAACGTCGTTGAACACCCCCGTTCCGTGCCGGGGCAGTTCCCGGAGACCATCCGGTGCTGTGCCGGCATCCTATGAATTTATGGTAGACGACGAACCATTAGAACCTATCTCTTTAGCTAAAGCGGAAACTTTCGTCTTCAGAGCACGCATCGATGCTCCCCTTCGGACTTCTTTCGGGACCATGTATGATAGACCATCGGTGTTGGTTCGGCTGGAAGACAAAGATGGTGCCTATGGGTGGGGTGAGGTCTGGTGCAATTTCCCAAGCGTTGGGGCAGAACATCGTGCCAGGCTGATAAGCGATGTGTTGATTCCGCTGTTATTCGAACAATCCTCCATTCAACCGACTGAAACTCTCTCTTTTCTCACCCAAAAAACGCATATTCTGACAATACAATGCGGTGAACCCGGTCCTCTGGCTCAAGCGATTGCCGGTTTGGACATCGCTATTTGGGATCTAATCGCACGTAAAAATGGTAAACCTCTATACACCCTACTTAGTAATAATGAGGTTGAAAAGGTACCGGTTTATGCCAGCGGAATAAATCCCGACGAATCGTTGAAAACTGTATCTGATTGTCGTAAAGAGGGTTATCGGGCATTCAAGCTTAAAGTCGGCTTTGGTCATGAATTTGATTTTGCCAATATAACCCGGATCATCGAACAGTTGAGCACGAATGAAACGCTCATGCTCGATGCCAACCAGGCGTGGAGTTTGGCCGAGGCAAAAGATTTTATCGGTAAAATATCTGATTATCCAATCGAATGGCTTGAGGAGCCTTTAGCTGCAGACCGACCGGAAGCAGAATGGGCTGAACTTTCATGGGCCTCTCCCATACCTCTTGCTGCGGGCGAAAACATTCGCGGGATCGAGGATTTCAGCAATAGAATTTCAGCCGGTCATATCACTGTTATCCAGCCGGATGTGTGTAAATGGGGAGGTGTTACCGGTTGTCTACAGGTGGCCCGAAAGGCTGTCAAGGCCGGGAAACGCTATTGTCCTCATTATCTAGGCGGAGGCATCGGACTCTTGGCATCGGCGCACATTTTGGCGGCCGCGGGCGGGGACGGTTTGCTTGAATTAGATATAAATCCCAACCCCTTGAGAGAAGGATTAGCCATTCCCTTTCCGGAATTTAAAAACGGTCACTTTTTATTGCCCAATTCACCAGGACTTGGTGTAGAACCTGATTTTGAGATCGTAAAAAAATATCTCGTAGCCAACTATGCTACAGCGTCACGTTAGGCCAACAAGGGTATGCTAAGAGCGCCTCAAGTGCGCCGGCAAGTGTCCCTCCCGGTGCGTTTGGAGCGCAAAAGAACGTCGTGGCATGTTGCGGTGAATTGTCAACAGGAAGTGCCTGGAGGGTTCCGGGTCCTTCCACCGAAACCAAGGAGGCAGACTATTATGAAGAAGCTCACGACCATCGTTGTTGTAGTACTTTGCACATGTGCGCTTGCAGTCCCGGCGTTGGCAGAGGAGAAGTATCCGTCCCGACCGATCACCTATTCCATCGCCTTTCCTCCGGGCGGGCAGTCCGACCTGGAAGCCAGGAGACAGCAACCTTACCTGGAAGAGATGCTGGGACAGAAAGTCATCATTCAATACAAACCGGGTGGCGGTGGCTCCATTTGTTGGGCCGACATGGTTAAGCAAAAACCGGATGGGTATTTCGTAGCCGGCATCAACATTCCGCATATTATCCTGCAACCCATCGAACGCGGCAATGCGGGATATGAGACGGAACAGATCGTACCCATCGCCATATTTCAGGCAACTGCTCTCGGACTTGCGGTCATGAATGATTCTCCCTTCAAGACGGTCAAGGACCTGGTAGACTATGCCAAGGAACATCCCGGAGAGGTCGTGGCAGGCGGATCTGGCACCTGGTCCGGTCCGCATCTGGCCTTCCTGCAGTTCAGCAAGCTGGCCGGCATCAAAATGACCTGGATCCCATACAAGGGTGCTGCTCCGGGAGTGGCCGCATTTCTGGGCGGCCATATCAAAGTCACGATGGGTAACTCCAACGATCTGGTGGCCCACAAGGACAAGATCCGCGTCCTGGCCATGGGAACGGAAGAACGGTTCAAACACTTCCCCGACACGCCCACCTTCATAGAGTTGGGTTACGACATGACAGCCAGTGTGGACCGCGGCATGGGGGGCCCTCCCGGATTTCCCGAGCAAGCGGTGAAAGTTTTGGAAAAGGCCTGTCTCGATATTGCTTCCAAACCCGAGGTGGTGGAAGCCTTGGAGCGTGACGGTTTTGTGGTCCGAAAGATGAACGCCGCCCAAACCGCGGCATACATCGAGAAGAAGAAGGCTGAACTGATTCCGATCTTGAAGGAGTTCAAGACAAAGTAAGCGTAAATCCGCAGATTCAGATGCAATGCTGAACCGCAGAGGCGGAGATCATTTCCACCACCGCCTTTAAGGCGTATTCTACACTCCGACCCTGATAAGGGTAGCGGATGACGAACCGGAGGTGTGCCCCTGTAGGCCATACCTTCGGTTCACTGCGAGGTCGCTATGTTCGACGCCGCCCTCTCGGGCCTAATCCACGTCTTCCAAATCGACAATTTTCTTTCCCTGTGTGGCGGAGTTTTCATGGGTATCGTCTTCGGGGCTCTTCCCGGCCTCACCGCCACCATGGGCTTGGCTCTTTTGATTCCCTTCACCTTCACCATGACACCGGCGGCGGGCTTGATCATGTTGGCAGGAATCTATGTGGGCGCCATGTACGGGGATGCTATCCCGGCAGTGCTCATCAATACCCCGGGCACCCCCGCCGCAATTGCCACCACCTTTGACGGCTTTCCTCTGACACAAAAAGGAATGGCTCAGCACGGACTGGTGGCCGCGGCAGTCGCCTCCTCCTTTGGTTCCCTGGTGGCGAACGTAGTGCTGACCACTGCCGCACCACCCCTTGCCGAAGCTTCGCTCAAATTCGGGCCGCCGGAATATTTCTGGTTGGGTATTTTCGGCCTGACGATCATCGCCACCCTCTCTTCGGGATTCATCGTCAAAGGATTGCTCGGCGGTGCCGTCGGTCTCATCCTGAGCACGGTGGGCATGTCTCCGCTGGGAGGTGATGTACGGCTCACCTTCGGATACCCCGAACTGCAGGCGGGTATCGAACTAATCGTGGCTCTCATCGGGTTCTTCTGCCTTCCGGAAATCCTCACGAGCATCGTGGGTAAGCGCCAGGAGTCCTACACCTCCCAAAAGGTTATCCCCAAGCTGAGCGTGATCGGGGAGGTCATCGCATCCCTCTTCAAGAGACCCTTGCTCATGCTTCGGTCCTCGGTGATAGGAACGGTGATTGGTTTTGCCCCTGGAGCGGGGGGAAACATCGCCAGCATGGTGTCTTACAACGAAGCAGTTCGCTGGGACAAACATCCCGAGGAATTCGGCAAAGGCACGATAAAAGGTGTGGCCGCCAGCGAAGCGGCCAACAGTGCGATGGCCCCCGGCTCACTCATTCCCCTGCTTACCTTAGGGATACCGGGTTCACCCCCCGCAGCAGTCATCTTGGGCGCACTCATGCTTCACGGTATGCGGCCGGGGGTAGAACTCTTCAGCGTCCATGCATCGGTGACTTATGCGTTCATCATGAGTTTGCTAGTGGCGGCTTTTCTCGTAACCATCATCGGGTGCTTCGGGTCTTTCGTCTACGCCCGCATTATCAATATCCCCGCCCGCTACCTCGCCCCGGCGATCGTATTCATGACGGTGCTTGGATCCTACGCCATCCGAAACAACATATTGGACGTGTGGATCATGCTTCTGTTCGGGGTCATCGGATATGTAAGCAACAAACTCAGATTTCACCCTGCCCCCATTGTCCTCGGGCTGATTCTGGGGCCTTTCGTAGAGGAAGGTCTGGTGCAGTCGATTCTTGCTGGGAAGGCGGGGGGAAGCGTGTTTCTGTATATGACAGCGAGACCCATTTCCGGTGTGCTCATCGCTATGAGTGTCATGTCCGCCCTGTGGCCCATTTTCGCCAAATGGCGGGAGAAGCGTCGCAGCCGTAAGGCGGCGTCCGACAGAAACATGGAGGACAGTCATGCTTAATGCGGATTTGATCATCGGTTTTTCATCCATTGCATTGGCTGGCGTGGTTTTCGTCGCGACACGTGATCTGAGCCGTCTCGGAGGACTTTTCGTCAACTACACCCTTGTGGTGATCTTTATCCTCTCGGCACTGATGCTCATCAAGGGGTTCGTGAAACCTCAGCGGTTGTCCTTTTTTGATTCGAGCGAGGAAAGGAACAACGTGATCATCGGGGTCATCATCCTCGTGGTGTACTTGATCCTGATGCCGCTGGTTGGTTTCCTGCCTGCCAGTTACCTGTTCTATGCCATCTTCAATTTGTATCTGGCACAGGACAGGTGGAGTTGGAAGAATATCTTGCGCTCTGTGGTGATCAGTGCCGTCGTTGTGACGGTGTTCTATATGGTTTTCCGGTTTCTCCTTACAGTGCCCTTGCCGGAAGGTAAGTGGTTCGAATAGGACTTTTTAAAAATTTTAGTTGGGGACACATCGAATCAAGACCAGTTTCCGCAAGATTCGAAGACCGGCTATGGATCGATTAATGCAATTCTTCATAATGCGGCGGTAAGGGTTCCTCGCGTGGCATGCGGCCGGTTCGCACCTGCGTCGTATCCGAAGAAAAAAAGGCGTATTTCAGAGAATCGGCCGCCGTTTTTCAGCGATGTATCCCCGTGCCGCTGATACTGGTCGGCGGTATCCGTTCTTTTCGCATCTCCAACAAAATCGTAACGACGGCCTCGCCGACTGTACTGCCCTGTCACGGCCAATGATCAGGGAACCCGACTTGATCAACCGCTGGCAAACCGGCGATCGTCGCAAGGTGACCTGTGTCTCCGACAATCGCTGTTTCATCCTGATCGGGACCGGTCATGGTGTCACCTGCGCCCACTTAAGGAAACCCGATTGATTTGCCATCATCTTAAGTTGACGACTATCTCGCCCTCCCCTGCCGAGCCCTCTCCGCGCATCGTTTCCAAACGAGACAAAATTTAGAAGTAATACATTGTAATACTAAAACGTACATTTCGATTGAAAGCACCGGCCGTATTTGGTAAGATTGTTTTGCAAAGGTCAACAGGTGCCTTTGAGTCCGGAAAAATAGTCCGGTACCCGATCCGCCCCTCCTGGCATGCCAGAGTCGAGGGGTTTTCCATTTATGATGGAAACCAACTATCAGGAGGTGATTATGAAATTCACCGAATTGATTTTGCCTGTGGCTCCGAATCCGATTATGCTGGCGGCGCTCCTGCTGGCCGCCATGTACTTGGCACGCAAGCCGTTTCATCGGGCAGTCCTGGCCTTCAGCCTGGTGATCAACAATGCCTTGAGGCTTTCGGCTGCCTCAGTGCGTCAGGCCGAAAAAAAACTGGTCGAACGCAACCGCGAGGTGCTCATGGCCGAGGGCCTTGAAAATGCCGAGCGCCTGGTAGAGCGGGAATTCGAGCGGATCAACGCCGCGGTGGTTCGCGACCTGAAAGGGTATTCAGCCCTGCAACGCCAGATGGCGGAAGTGGCCACCAAACTCGAAGAGGATCACGCCCGAAGTGTAGAGGTACCACCGAATCTGCCGAACTGGATTAACATCATCGAGTCCATCGCCACTATCAAGCATGATGGCGACTCGATGGTGGGCAAAATGCTGGGTGAAATCGACCGGAACCTCCGAGAACAAAACCGGACCGCGATCGAGAGCTTCCGCAGCTCCAGCGGCAAACGCCAGGTACTGCTCAATCGAATGCTGCCGTTATGGCGTAAGGTCCAAAAAACGTTGGACGATATCGGTCGCTCTATTTCGGATCTGACCGACCGGGCCAAGAGTATCGACCGCTACATGGACGACTACCAGGAGATCCGAGCGCGGACCGACAAGGCGGCCCGCAAGCTCTCCTCCTCCGCCACGACCCAGTTCTTTATCGCCGGCCTGGTCTTGTTGATTGCCATCGGCGGTGCGGTCATCAATTTCAACCTGATTGCACTGCCCATGTCGGAAATGGTCGGCGGCGGTAGCTTCATCGGGCCGTACAGGACATCCGATGTGGCGGGACTGGTGATCATTCTCATCGAAATCAGCATGGGGCTCTACCTGATGGAGTCGCTACGCATCACGCGGCTGTTTCCGGTCATCGGCTCAATGGACGACAAGATGCGCATGCGTATGATCTGGATTACCCTGACGCTGCTGACCGTTTTGGCCGGCGTGGAGTCGGCGTTGGCGTTCATGCGGGATCGCATCGCATCCGACATGGAAGCCCTGCGTCAAACTCTGGCCGGCGTGGAACAGACGGTTCAGGCGGGCAGCAAGATACCGACAATCGGTCAGATGATCATGGGCTTCATCCTGCCTTTTGCCCTGACCTTTGTGGCCATCCCACTGGAATCGTTTATCTCCTCGGCGCGCACCGTCCTGGGGACCATAGCCGCGGGCCTGCTCCGGCTCATCGCCTTTCTCTTGCGGCTTTCGGGCAATATCGTTTATTATACCGGCAAATTGGTCACCGCTCTCTACGATCTGATCATTTTCCCACCCCTCTGGCTCGAGGGCGTCGTCACCGAGAGACCGTTCAAAATCCGTCAGGCATTCGAACAGATCTCAAAGGCCCGGCAACACGGAAAGGCAGCCAAAGGCATCGAAAAGCACGAAGACCGATTTCAAATTCTGGAGAGCAGGGAATGAAGTGCTTCTTTATCATCGCACTGCTGATCGGATTGACGGTTGGCGGCTGTACCGACGCTCAGAACCGGACCACGGGGGTCTACATTCTCCTGGACACCTCCGGCACCTATGCCCTCGAGTTGAAAAAAGCGCAGTCGATCGTTAATTATCTTCTGGGGACACTGCAGCCAAAAGACACACTGGCAGTGGCCTGCATCGATACCGGTAGTTTCAGTGAAAAAGACATCGTGGCCAAAATGACGTTTGACCAGCGGCCGTCGGTGGCCAATAACCAGAAAAGGGCCTTCCAAAAAACAGTGGTCGACTTCGTGGCCAAAGTCAAAAGCAGTTCTTACACCGATATCTCCGGCGGCATCCTGCAAGCCATCGAGTATCTGAACGAAGCGAGCGCCGGACAAAAATACATCCTCATATTTTCAGATCTGAAGGAGGAACTCGCCAAGGGTCATGTGCGTGATGTCCCGTTTCAGCTTTCCGATTTCAACGTGATCGCGTTGAATGTGACCAAACTGAGGCAGGACATTCGCGACCCTGAGAACTATCTCGACCGTGTCGAGCAGTGGCGATCCAAGGTCGAGAGCGGCAAGGGCAAGTGGCAGATCGTCAACGATCTGGAGCGGATTGACACTATCTTCGATCGATAGTGTGCCGCCACAGACGACCGCATCCAGCCCGGTCCATGACACGCCCATTGTAGCGATCTGCGACTCACAGTGAAGTTACTCCGGAGAAGAGAATTTCCATTGCAAAGCCTCGATCAGGTGATGTTGCGTGAAACAATCGATGCCCAAAGCCTCTTCGATCGTTTGCCGGATCCTTGCCTCGGGTTCTCCACCATTGTCAAATGAGGTCTTGCTGTGGCAGTGCAAATCGACCTTCATAGTCCGTGATATGGCGTTCCTGCGGTCATTTTTCCTTGACTAACCCAAAATGTAGCTTTATTGTAGCTTTAAATCGGTGCGACTACCTTCGCCGTGATGTCGTCCACTCGGCGTCCCTAAAAACGGAATTTGATCCGTGCGGCACCGGAAATCCTGCGAAAGATACCAAAGGGCCTGCGGCGGCGGTCTTTGCCTACCGTTCGAGCAGGTGGCCCCGCAGCGCGCTTTTTTTTGTTATACCACTATGGATTCATCAAATATTATTGCCGGTCACACACCTGTCCCAGCCGGCGACGCCGCGTTTGCAAGCCGCTTTTTTCTGGCGGTTTAACTTATACGCAAGGTGATTCTTTTTTTAACCCGAAAGCAACACCGCCCCTTCCAAGTTGACGATTTAGAAAGCGACCCTGGTTGATGCCACCGTTGCATTAAAACAAAAGTTTTTCTCTTTTACGTTGAGGGACTCTATGGCGACAAACGAAAAAACTCCCGAAATATCCGAAAACAAAGGCCCCTCGGCGGAACAACCAGACAAGCGTGTTAAATTCGAAATTTACGGTGAGGAAATGATCGAAAAGAGCGTCAAGTCGAGCGGGAACAGCGGCCGGGTCTACCTGCCGCCGAACTGGGTCGGTCACCAAGTGAAAATCATTCGAATCGACTGAGGTATCGGTAGACGGTATCAACGATACAAACGTCAATCCATTAACCGAGGTGAGGAAATCCGTCCGTGGAAAATGTGATCATCAGGAGGTTGAGGCCCGCTGATGCCGACGAAATCAGCCGCATCTACAGTGCCATCACCCAAAAGCCGACTCGGGCCGATTTTAAGAACCTGGTCGAGGATCATGCCCTGAGTACAAGTGACGCCTGTTTTGTGGCCGAACTCGACGGGGCAGTGGCCGGCTTCATGATCAGCTACATCATGACGCTCGGTTTCGGAATAGAGAAAAGCGCCTGGATCGCCACGCTCGGAGTGAACCCTCAATACATGGGACAGGGTATCGGGGCGCAGCTGTCGCGGGAGGTTTTCAAATTCTACCAGGCCGAAGGGATCCAAAACGTGTACACCTCCGTGCGCTGGGACTCGACCGACCTGCTCTCTTTCTTCAAGACTCTCGGTTTTGACCGCAGCAACTTTATAAACCTCCGAAAGATACTCGAATAATCCGTAATTGGCCAGCAGTTTTAATCCCCGCTCGTCGTAAAGATTTTTTAAAGTTATTGTTTAAAAAAATCCCGAGGTGCCCAAACCCGTGGGTGTGACGGAAGGGTATTGTTCCGAAGCTGCACATTACCCGCCCGGCCCGCGATCAGCGCAGAGACAGGATATTGGACGCGTGCTTTACTGAACGGCGGTTTCGGAATTGTTATTTCGTATCTGCCGGCGTCGATTCGTCGGTTGCAAGGCCGGAGGGATGCGACAGCCCGGCCGCCGCGGCCATAACGTGGAAAATGTGGGTGTTGTCGATGATCCGCGTGCCGGAATACCACATGCCTTGATATGGCTCAAACAGGCTCAGTCCGCTGCCGACGGCGTAGAGCCGGACCAGTTCGTTGGTATGGTTGCCGGAGGCATAGGTGACGTTGCCTTCCGGATAGACATATGCATCGCAGTAGACCGAAAGACACGGTGAGACTGCGGCCTTAACCTGCAGCGGGAGATCTCCAACGCCGAGCGGCTCACCGAGCCGCATGCCGCTGTTGCCGTGGTCGGCGGTGACAATCAAAAGGGTGTCGGACCAGGTGATGTCGTCACCGGGCCGCTCGATGAAGGCGACCGCCGTGCGGACCGCTTCGTTCAGGTCCCACATGGTGCCGATCAGGCGCCTAAAGTCGTTGGTGTGGTTGGCCCAGTCGATATCACCCTGCTCGAACATAACGAAGAAGCCCTCCGGGTCCCGGCTCAACACCGTCAATGCCGCCGACACGCAATCCTTTAAAAGTGGATTTTCGCGTGTAGCCGGGTTCACTTCGGGCGCACCGGGTTTGTCCACCGGTACGGGCGACTCGAAATTTCCATCCGCTCCGCCGAATAAACCGAAGAGTTTCTTGCCGCTTTTCGCCGCCGTTCCGGCGGCCGCCAGCAGGGCGGCGGCTGCGTCGGCGCCTTGCCTTCGCTCGGCGAACACATAAGTCTCTCCGAGGCCGTCGGTCTTGAGGGCGGTATAATCCGCCCCGGAGAGGTACTTATATTTTCCAGTCCATTTAGGATGTCCGCCGCCGATCACCACCTCCGGCTGGAAGCGCCGCAAAATTTCAGCGGCAATCGCGACATAATTGTCACGGTCGACATTGTGGCTGACGTGCGCCGCCGGCGTGGCGTGCGAAAACGGCACGGTGCTGACCACCCCGATTGCAAACCCTTTTTCGAGGCGCAACTGCTCGGCAAGGGTGGTCAAAGCGCCGTCGATCGGGTCGCCTGAAAGCCAGGCAATGTTACCGTCATCGGTTTTGAAACCAGTCGACCAGGCTGTGGCCGCCGAGGCCGAATCGGTGGCCGCCGCTGCAAGATACGCCAGCCTTGGTCCCTGATTGGCGCCATCCTTTCGCAACGATTCCGGCCGGGTTCCGCCCTCGCCGGGGTTGTATCCCAACCAGGGCAGGATGCGGTTCGGATCGTAGGGGAGCTCTCCCCGCCTCTTCGCCCAGTAATTGTATGTGGTGACATCCCAGGTGGCGACGTCCAACTGCAAGGGGAAGCGGTGAAACTCCAGCCCGTCACCGGCCCCGTAAAGGTACCGGCTGGCAGCAACCTCGTGTGCCATCTGCATGCCGTCGCCGATAAAAAAGATGACGTGCCGGATCGGCACGACCGGGTGCCGGTTACCACCTGCTCCTCCGGCGGCCGAGGCTAGTCCCGAGATGGCGATGCCGATTATGATAACCGGAACGGCAAAAAATCGGATTATCCTGGCATGGGCCATGCCGTCATCTTCCCTGACGCAATATAAGGTTAAGTATAATTTTAGACTATTGATGTAAAGTATCTTATTTTAATCGATAATTCTTCTAACCTATAAGGCTTTTGAATAATACCGTCGCAGCCGTTCGAGAACGCACATCCGTTACAGTTCAGCCAACAGCTTCAGCTCCATCGCATGCGCACTGCCAGCCTCTTTTTGTTCGGCCAGCTTGAATTGAAAAATTAAATTTCGATCCGGCAGATCATATGGTGTCGTGCCCTCCGGCAAATCGGTTTTGGTGAAATAGGCCGTCCGGTAAGGTGAATTCGGATTTCTGGCATCGGTTATCCACAAACCTCCCGATATCCTGGTAATGTAACGCATGTAACCCCTGCCGCGTTGCTGATCGTAGTGGTAGCAGCGCCCAACCACAATCGACCCGATATCCCCCCAGTTCTTGCCGCGCGACTGCTTGATTGGAAAAAGGTTGGGGATCAGGTAACCGGGCATGAACATGTCGGCTTCATAGCGCAGCTCCTTTGAGACATTCTGAAACGCGACGATTTCGACCCGGCAGCCCCTGTTCTGCAGCGCCCGGACCACCTTGACGAAATCGCCGTCACCGGTGGCAAAAATCACCCGATCCAGGTATTCAGACTGTAGAAGTGCGTCGACGGCCATGTCCAGGTCGGCGTTGGCCTTGCAATAACGACTACCGGTATCGTCCGTGAACCACTTGACGATCTTGCGGTTGATCTTGTAACCGTATTCCCTCAAAACGAAAAAGAACTCGTTGATCTTGTATTTGTACTTCGGATCCTTGGTCGCACGCTCCTCGTCATAGGCCACGTAAACGTTCAGGCGCACGGCTTCGGCTCCGTCGCGACAGGCAAACTCGCGCAAAACATCGTACTGCATGCCGAAACCGCCGTTCAGTCTCATGTTTTCGGCATCGATATAAACCCCGACCTTCGAACTGGAAATCGTACCGTTCACGGCTCCTCTCCTTTAAAAACCACGTCAATATCGAATGTATACCGAATCCTTTTTTTTTAAATACCAGCTTACCGACCGGCTGTCCAAAGGCGCCCTTACCGACACCGTATCCGGCCTGAAATCTGTTGCATGGATGAGTAAAAAAGTAACCGGGGTTTTACGGCCTTCGGGGGGTGATAATCACGTCGATCCTGCGGTTGACGGCCCGCCCTTCTGCCGTTTCGTTCGACATCAGCGGACGTGCAGAACCGTAGCCGACGGCCAATACGTTATTGCCCGGCAGTGTGTTGTTCGACACCAGGTATTCTTTGACCGCCGTGGCTCTTTCCTGAGACAGCTGTTGGTTGACTTCGACCGAACCGGTGATGTCGGTATGGCCTTCGACAATGACCTCCGGATCGTTGAACGTGCGGATCGCCAGCTGAACCTTGCTGAGCAACTCATAATTCTCCGGCATAATGCCGGCTTTGCCGATCGGGAACTGCATGCCGCGCAGTCGGATCACCAACTGGTTGCCTTGTCGATAGACCTCGGCCTCCTCACTGCTGAAAGAATTTTGGATGCTCTCAAACTTTTCGTTGAACTTTTTCTCGGCCTCCAGCTGCTCCCTGGCCATCTGCTCCTGTCTGCTCTTGCCTTCCAGCGCGAACACCCGGTCCTTCAAGGTCTCGATTTCGATTTCCTCTTCCTGGATTTTCGTGTTCAGGAAATCCTGGTTCTTCTGCATGGCCGCTATCGAACCGCTAATGTTTTGCCGCTGGATTTCAAACGTCTGGTCCCTCATATCCGGAGCTTTGAGTTGTTCTGCTGTCTGGGAAAGGATGTCCTCGATCCAAAGGGCGATCTGCTCTGAATTCATCGCCTGAATTTTCTTACTCTGACGGGTGAGCTCGACGGAGCGGCGGGCGTAGAAAAGGGCTTCCTGCGCCTGGCGTGTCATCTCTTCGACTTCGTATGGGTTCTCGGTAATGAAGGCCTCCGCAACGTTTAAATTCCGCACGGCGTCCGCATACGCTTTCGGGGCATATTTTTTGGCACCCAATCGATCCGCTTCATTCAGAGTGATGCTGACTTCTCCCAGGACGTTGCGTTTGATGGCGGCAATCTCAAGGTCGCGAAACGAATTCTTGACCTTTTCTTTGTTCTTCAGGGCGTAATCCAAATTATTGTTCTCGATTTCCTTGGTCAGCCTGAAAAAACTCCTCTCTGCCTGCGGGTAGCCTTCCAGTTCGGCCGCACCTGCCTTGCGGGCCATTTCCCGCCGTTTGATCACATCCGCCATGGACGTCCTGGCCACGGCGGCGATTTCCTCGGCCTTCTTCAGCTGTGATTGGCCGATCGAGACCGATTCTGCGATCCGGGAAATTTCCGCCTGCTCTTCGAGCCCTTTCCGGGCGTCTGCCAGCGAGTCTTCGGCCTTTGAAAACCAGAAGGGCGCCAGCAGATCGACCTGGTTTGTGCGCGCGTTGACGACCGACCGCTCGAAACCGTTCACCAAATCCCTCGGGTTGTCCACAGCGGGTCTGACATCCTGCCGGCTTGCAGGGCACGCCAAAACCAGAATTGAAACCGTCAGGATAAAAACCGCAAGCGCCAACCGCCATTTCTTCATCCTGATTCTTTTCATTTTTACTGGTCTCATTTTTTTTGAACCGGCCTCCGATGAGACGGATCTCACTTCTTCCGTCGACTCGTCTCCCCCGCCTCCCGCCTGAGACGGCAGGTGCGAAGTGTCCTTCGCGCCTCTGTTCAAGAAAAAGTGTCCCAAAAATCAAGCGTCGGTATGGTCTCTGCTCTCGGGCACTGCCTCCTTTGACTTGCTGCTGCGGCTGCGCAAGTAGAAGAACAGGGAAATCATCACCATACCGATGAGGATCATTACCCATAGAGAACCCTGCAGATACGCCGCCATGACCAGGATGATCCACAAAAAAGCGCCCAGCACAAAAAGGCGCCAGCCGAGCTGGGTTCCCGCCAGAAAAGTACCCAACGCCAACACCAGAAGGACAATCAGGCCGGCGTTCTGTTTGGTCAACTGCTGGATGTTTAAGAGCATGTGGACTAGATAAACCGAAACCAGCACACCGAACCAGTGATAGAGTTGGTTCCGAACGGTTTTCCAGGTGCCGAGGTTTTGACGACGAAGCCGAGACCATTCGGCGCTCGTGCAGGCGATACCGAATACCGGGACCATCGCCAACCAGTAGCGGTAGCTTTTGTCGGGGCGAAAATAAGTGATCCCCACCCCAATCACTGCGAGCGCCATAAGGGCCAACAGGATGTATTCATAGACGGTCAGCCGTCGAAGCCGCCCGGCCAGCCGGCTGGTGAATGTTGTCGTGTCGGTTTGATGCGTGTCGGCCACTGCTCACCTCCGTTCCTTGTTGTTGATAAAGGCTTAGGGTCACGGTAAGAAATAATTCCACACGATTGCGCCGGATTATGGTTTGTCTACAAGGCACATCCACCTGCGCATATCGGGATACGTGTGGGTGGATGTAACGCAGTAGACGGGCCATAAGACAAGCAAGAGGTGGAATTATTTTTTGCCGGGGCCCTTAGCCCAACGGTCGTCGCTCCGGCACATGCCGCCGTTATTGAGATCCTACGACGGCCCTTGTCTCCACCGGTTGCCTTCCCGCGGTTTTTAGTGAATGTGAATAGTGTAATCCGCCGGCATAAGCAAGTTTTTTTAAACACCACTTCGTTTGGAATACGTACCGTTGTAAATCTGTGGCCGCAATCACTTTGTGCATGCGCAGAAAATCCCGGCATACGGGTCGTTCCGATGCGGCCGGCACCGGCGCCTTTGCGCTCACGGATTATGCCGCGCAGTGGAATTATCTTTTGCCGGGGCCCTTAAATTTGGGGTTGGAACCAGCGGTTAGTCAAGTTAGAATGACGCGGCAAGGGGGCTTCGACTCAACCATTCAAAAGGTGTTCGGCCTCTTTGAGGTCTGCGGCCTGTTTCACCGGTATGCGCGATTGAAGAGACATCGGGATCGATGTGAGCCGGTCGCTGAGTTTATCACCTGCGGCTTTAACACACACCACCTTCTTGGCACCATAAGCCGAAATCAGGTCCATCGTGTTGCTGAAAAGATCTTGATCGCGCCGATGGTCGAGGCCACTTGAGGGGATGACCGCCAAGCAGGTAAAACCAGGGATTAAAGCCAGGCAGGCTGATTCTAGCTTCCCGACAAAAGCGGGAAGTTCGGTCGGTATCCAAACTTGCAAAAAAATGTAAAGCCTGTTCTTCAGTTTGTTTATCCTGATATCCGGCAAACCGACCCCTTCCAGGCATTGTATCGCGATCAGGTAAATGCCGTTTTAATCCGTATGCATTGCGCTCCGCGGCAAGTCCCCAGCGATAGAGGTGACTTGCTTTGTTTTGCAAGCAGAAGTCATGCCAACCCCGCCGATCGATCATATATTATATATTACCAGGATGTTTAGTCGTATACCGAGATCAACCAGAGTGCTTGAGCGTCAATAATCCTGCCACCGAGCGAAATCCAACGCTCAGAAAACCATGATTGGAGACAAGGTTCGTTTTGAGGAGGTTACCTGCACCAGCTCATTGCCGGTCTATCGAATCCAAAGGGCTGCCGTAATGCCCCAGATGGCGTTGAACAGGAACACGAGGAGCGGTGTCAGATAGCCGAGTTCGAAGCCCAGGTAGCCGGCATGGGCCTTGAACGGAAAGACCCAGAACAGCTGGACAAGGGTGGGGCCGAGGCTCAATAAGACACCGCGCGCGAACACGCGGCTTTTCGCTACGGGCAGCAGAAAAATCAACCCCCAGATGCCGCCCCACACGATCCTGGGATAGAGCCACGGCAGTGTCCAGGCCGGGGCAATCTTGACCTGTAAATAAGTCGTGAGACCGGTCATTCCGGCCAGCCAGATGGCGGCGCTGTTTGTCAAACCGCCCAGTGCACCGGCGGAAAAATAGAGGCTTAATTTTCGTATAAAATTTCGCATCGCCTTTTCTCTGATGTGAGGGTTCGTCTACACAAATGCCATACGATTATAGTACAAAAATAGAATCAGATCCGCAAAAAGAAACTTGAAACTTGAAACTTGAAACTCGAAACTCGAAACCCGGAACCAGTGGTGGCTTAAGGGCTATGAGCGTCTGGTCGTTAAAATCGATGATATCCTTTAACTGACAAAACTGACTTAACCGACTCAATTGACACAACCAAACAAGATGGGCGCCTCCGCCCGGATGGATGAACGGTTTCGAAAGACGGCTAAAACTCGCACCCAACGGTCTCTAATCCCGGACAAGGCCCGTCTTTAAATAAGGGGGGTCGGGTTTATTCCCAATGCTGTTCCTTTAATGCGGTATCGCCATTGGGTGCAGGATTTGCCATCCGGATGGCACCACCATGGCGGCTAGACCCACTTCAGGAGTCGTCGCAACTGGCGTTCACCCAACACCGCATTGCGGCCGAGGCGAAGCCGCAGCGTCCGTTCCTCCGCCAGAATCCGGCGCATTTCAGTTGTCAGCACCCGCAGCCGATCATAGGCCGCCAGATCGAGATGACGCTGCCGGTCGCGCCAGGCGATAGCACCGCCGGGCGGCCGCGGTAAGGGATCGTCGCCGCGCAGCTCGCTTCGAGCGCTCATCTGCGCAGCCCTCAGTATGACGAGATTTTGCCGGCTTTCCGCACCGTCACTGTCGGCGACGGACCACGCCAGAGTACTTTCGCTGAGCAGGGCGAACCAGCGCGCGCGACGGATCAAATGCGCGCAGCGGCACAGCAGCGACTCGATAGCGCCGCTCACCGCCTCCGGGGTCCATTCGAAAGGCGGCGGGTCCGTCTGGCCTTCAGGGTCGGGCCGGGTGTCGCCGCCCTCGTCGATCCCTTTTTCCTTGGTTTCCAGAGCGTCCTTCCAGCACCGGGTGCCGATGCGCATCAGTGCCGGCCAGATCGTCTCTGCCGCCGGCAGACCTGTGTGCTGGTGTCGAAACATCCGCAACCCCTCGACAAAACACTGGGGCTCAGGGGCCTGCGGCGGCGGAATGCCCAACAAATTCTCCGTTGAGGTTTCCTGCAGCCGGTCGAGTATCGGTTCTCCCTGCTGCAGCAGGCAGCCGATATCGTGCACTGCGGCAAAGGCCTTACTGCCGGGAAGCGGTCCGATGTGATGCCTGCCGTCAGGAACCGGTGAAAAAGACCGAAAGTCCTTTGTGCCGAACACTACCTGCCGCCGGCCCTCCTGCAGGGCTTTGTTGTAAGGCGGGCAAACACGTTTGATCTCACAAGATTCGAGCAAGGCGGCTTCCAGCGCCGATGCGGTCGGTGTCACCTCCACGCCGACGGCCTGAGAAAGCATTTCGAGGGTGTGTTCCGCATGCCGGCGACGCGCCTGGAAGTAGCTGTTGACGCGCTGTTTGAGCGACGCGGCCTTGCCGATGTAGAGAATGTCACCGTTGACCCGAAGCATGCGGTAGATGCCGGGCCTGTCAGGAAGCACCGCTCGCGCTTCGCGGGGCATGGGAAATGATCTTTTGGGCGAAGGAACCGGGCAGGTGCGCAGCCAGTTGTGAAGCTCGTCCCAGGTGTGGATACCGGCATCCTGCGCCAGAAGACGCACAAGGTTTTGCCAGATGGCAGCGGTGGCCGCCGTGTGTGCCGCGCAGCGCTTGAGTGCGGGGACCGGGTGTCCCAGAAATCCGGCCACCGCCCGAAGCCCCTTGCGGGGTAGCCCGGGCATCAAACGACGGGTAATTTCGTGCGTACAGATGATGTCAAAGGGAAAAACGCGGTTGGGAGAATACGACCGATGAAGGTGCCGGAGAAAGGCCTTTTCGTAACGGGCGAAGTGGATCACGGTCGGGCAGAGGCCGTTGCGGTCGAGCGGCGGCAGGCTGCGGGCCGCCGCCTCGAGTTGCCTGTATACATCCGGGGCACGGGCTCCCGCGGCAAGTTCGCTGCTGTCGACGCCCGTCAACCGTTCCACCGCCCGCGAGATGGAGACGCCGTCCGGCAGCTGCAATAGAAATGAAACGGAATCGCACTCAAGCGCACCGTCCGGACGACCGGCACAGGCTGTCGACCAACCGATCTCAAAGAGATGAGCTGTCGGGGGATGGCTGCCGCTTGCCTGGCAGTCCACCACCAGAATGGTGAGATTTTCAAGAATATTGGTGTTGTTCGAGGCCAATTATTGACTTTCCTTGCATCGCAACTCTTCTTTACGGTACCCGCCGAGCATCACGCATAGTCTCCTTAACCGTATGAACCACACGTGTTTATCATCAAAAACCCAACAATTTTAAAGCAATCCGATCGGCGACTTTTTTGACTTTTTCAGACGCGACGGCCTCCATCCCCCTTGGTATCGGACGCAGTGCGGGGGGATGGTCAAAATAGGCACTCATGGACATCCGCACGGCCCAAACCAGCGGGCAATCCGGCGCCGTGTGATGGTTGAGGACCAGCAGGCGGCCTTCACTGGTGTCCGACGCCACCACCGAAAGATCGATCTGGGCCTCATCGTAGAACTGTTTGAGGGTCATCCCGCTGAAGTGGCGCTGCCCGGTCTTCCAGGGGCCAGACTGACTTTTACTGTTCGATAAGAACCCTAGCTCGTCGTCGAAGCGGGTGCAGAGGGATTTGGATTCGTGGAGAAAAGCACGCTCCACACCTTGGTTTCCGGATTGAGGTTATAATCGACCGCGAAGTGCACCGTCACATCTGCTTGTATGTTCGTGTTGGCGACGACCAGAAGTTCGCGATCGTTCAGGATGCGCGAAAAAGCAATGACGCCCCCGGGATACGCTGAGTAGCCGAAGTCGATTTGATTGCCGCTGCATACGCGAAAGTACTGCCGGCCGAAGCGCAGTGGCGGTTGCAGTTCTCGCAAGGCGCTGAGATCCTTCAAGGTTTGATAAAGCACCTGATCGGGTGAAAAGGCGTTCTGAAGACCCCATAGCGCTTCACGAACATATTCGCGCCGGTTGCCGTGACCGCTTAAGCCGTGCTCGGTTCCGTAGTAGATACAGGGGATTCCCTGCATGGTCATGAGGCAGGTCAGGGCCAGCCTTGTTTGTTCAGGATACGCCGGATTGTGAAAGCGTTCGTTCAGGTCATGGTTGTCGAGAAAGGTGATGTAATAGCGGCCGGCATCGGCGTGTGAACTGACAACTGTTTTGAGCACTTGTCGCCGATAGTCAAAGTGGGCGGCCAATTCGCTTGGCGGTGCAAAGCCCTTGCACACCGCGACCAGGCGTTTGCGCATTGGAAAGTCGATCGCGGCGTCGACACCGATCAAATCGTGCTCTTTCAAGGTGTTGCGTCCGACAAATTCAGCAATTTTAGCTTCCTGATCGTCCTGCCAAACCTCTCCAAAAGTGAAAAAGTTTTTCTTGCCGATGGAAAGGGCAAACTCGCGCATGGCATTACCGAATACGCGCGCAAAATCGCCTTCGGCATACTGGAGTGTATCGATGCGGTAGCCGTCGAGGTCGAACTTGGCAATCAGATAATGGTAGGCACGGATGAGGTGATTCCGCACCGGGTAAAGGGATTGACCGGGTATTTTATACTCGGTCACGAGTTCCTTTAAACGGTCGAAATCGCCCGTTGTGGGATCGGGGCTAAGGTCGTATGTGCCGCGACGCCGGAAATAATCGTTTTGTTGAAAATCTTTAGGCCAGATGCCGGCTTCCTGGGGCAGGTTAACGATGGTTGCGATATCCGTCCAATCGGCCTGGGCCACGCCCTGATCGTTGCGCCAGTAAATCGTATATTCGCCGTCTTGTTTCCAGGGTGCGGCATCCCTCATGCCCTCGTAGTCGAAAAGATCACCGACATGGTTGAGGACAATGTCGAGGATAACGTATATACCCTGGGCATGGGCCTCATCGACCAAATCCCGGAACTCCCGGTCGGCCAGGGCAGGGTTTTGTCTGTCCGCATCCGGGTCAATGCAAAACCGTGGTTCGACGCGCAGAAAGTCGAGGATGCCGTAACCGCCCCAATACCATTCAAACCAGGGCGGATTCATGAGCACCGGTGACAGCCAGATGGCACCGACACCGAGATCCCTCAAATACGGTAGTCGACGCTTTATTCCGGCAAAAGAACCACCCTGGTAAGTGTCGCTGGGATCGGCGGAGCGTGGTGGCGCACTCGGGTTGTCGAAGCGGTCAACGAGCAGGAAATAAATCCAGTGATCACGCCAGTCGGCCGGCGACGGAAAGGGGTAGGGAATTTCCTTACCGCCGGCTGTGCGGGTCGTGGACGGTGTGGCATTGAGGACAGTGGCGATATCAGCATCGTTCAGCGAATTTACCATTGCCATTACCCCCCTGTTAAATGGTACATTATTGGCTATTCCCAAATAACGCGAACTTGTCGAGGTAAGGTTCCAGACACGGCTGGTGTGGACCGACTGCCCGGCATCAAGTACTTTGCTGCTGACGTCGTCGGCTGTGAGGACAGGTTGTTCGGTGTCGGCTGCAGAGAATTCAGGGTTCAGCTATCAAGTGCTGTGCGGATAGAGCGCCGAGGACAAATGCTTTATACAATTCTCATACATTGTCAAGTTCTTTGGTGTAAACACCATCGGCAGGTTTTAGAAAATCAAGGAGGTTGAAAACCCGCATGCCAAAACCAAAAAACGCCATGGAAATCTTTCAACTGCTCGACCAGTCGAACTGCCGGCAATGCGGGGAAAAGACCTGTCTGGCTTTTGCCGGCGCGGTTTTTACAGGCAGAAGAAAGCTCGAGGATTGCCCGCAGCTATCTCCAGAAATCACTCAGTGCTGCGCCGAGGAAAGCCAAGTTGAAAACGTCGCGGAGCAGAACCGGGACGCCTACCTGGCGCAGCTCAAAAACGAGGTCGCCGGCATTGATCTCGCGAAAGTCGCTGATAGGTCGGGAGGCAGATTCGTAGACGGCACACTGACACTCAAGGTGCTCGGAAAGAATTTCGGTGTGGATGAAAATGGAAAACTCTTCGCCAACATCCACATCAATCCCTGGGTGGCGGTCCCGTTTCTCAGCTATATACTTTACGGCAAGGGACGTCCGGTATCGGGAAATTGGGTGTCGTTCAGGGATCTGAAAGACGGTATGGAGCGCTACCCTCTGTTTCAGAAGCGCTGTGAAGCCCCCATGAAGCGTGTGGCTGATGCTTACCCCCGGCTTTTTGACGACCTGGTGCACATCTTCAGCGGCCTCAAAGTGGCAGAAGAGTTCGAATCGGACATATCCGTCGTCCTGCATCCACTTCCCAAGGTGCCCATCATGATCTGCTATTGGCTGCCCGAAGACGGGCTCGCATCGAGCCTCAACCTTTACTTCGATCAAACAGTCGACGAAAATCTCGACATCGGTTCGATTTTCTCGATAGGGGCCGGATTGTCGCAAATGTTTGCCAATCTCGCCCGCAGACACGGATTCCCCGAAGCGACTGCATCATAGATCAACCTTCTCAGAATGAATAGATTTTCTGCTGCCTGCTCTTTACCGGCTGTATGTTGAGGTATTGGTGGCGATCGGCGGAGCGAACCTTCAGAGACTGGATTCGTACACGCTTGAGAACTTCGAGAGGCACCTCTACTCCGGCGTTTCCGAGGGCCCAGATTCTGCGGTAACAATCGGCCAGCGTGCTGACCGGCTCCGAATTAACAGTCAAAATGATATCACCGGGTTGAAGACCCGCTTTTTCGGCCGGACCATCTGCAGCAACCCGAGTGACGATCACCCGGCCGTGGCTTTCCTCCAGGTAAACACCCAACCAAGGCCGTACCGGGTATTGGGATCGTCCGGTTGTCAGTAAAGCCTTTCGGATCGGCTTGAGCAGGTCGATAGGAACGAACATGTTGCCGGAAACCCGACCGTAACCGGACATGGTCAGGCGGGTGGAAATAGAGCCGATGCCCAGCAACCGCCCATCGGGTCCAATCAGGGCGGCACCGGCGAAATCGGGATGAGCCGGTGCAGTGTAAATGGCGTCGTCCAGAAGGTATTCCCAGTAGCCGGCAAACTCTCCCCTTGACAGGACGTAAGCGCGGCGGGCGTTTTCCACCCCCCCGTAAGCCGCGACCATTACCTCATCACCTTCCTTAACATCGGCTGAGCGCCCGAGTTTGACCGGCTCGACTTTCGGTGGAATCACGGTTCGCAGCAAGCCGAAGCCTGTTTCCTGGTCGTAGGCGACGAAATAGGCGGAAACCGGTGCGGCCGATCCGAGAACGACCTCGATCGATTCGGCTTCAACGATGAGGTAGCCGATTGTCAGTATCAGCCCCTCCGAATCGATAACCACACCGCTGCCCTCCCTCTCGGTTCCAAGTGCAGCGGCCGTTCGGGCGGTCTCAGGTATGACAGCCCTTACCTTTACGATGGCGTTCAGCGGATTATCATTATCTTGGGCTGACCACACCGGCCCTATTAGGCCGACTATAAACAAAAAAATGGCAAAACGATATATTGTCATTATTGATCGCCTGTATAGGTCTTTCCGACGATTCCGTATCCGCAGGTTGGAAAAACCGTCTGCGACGGTCGGCCACCGCACCGAAGTTAGGAGAGAACCAGATCCAGCGCTAAACGTGCAGCGGAAACGGAAGGAAATGTTTTGGCCGCCACAACCGTGGTGATGATCGGCAGTATCCAGTGGCCTTGACCGGGTCTTTCTTGCCCGTGACAGCAGATCAAGCGTTTGCGACCGGAAAAAGAATAAGTCTTTATATGCGAAAATAAGACCGACGACACCGAATTGTCAATTAGCGCTTACAACGATTCGTTTCCCCAATGGAATAGTGGTTATCCGGGCGATTCGACCTTAGCCCGATTCTTTTTCGAAGCGGGATCGCAGCTGAGTTGATCGAAATCCGTTGCCAGGGATTCGAGGCGCTTTGAAAGATGGTTTCTCTGTTTCGGCGTGAGGGTTTTCAATAGCTGGGCCAGCAACTCGAGGGTGCGTTGCGTGTTGACGTCAATTTTACGCTGGTAATTTTCGGTTCTGAATTCCTCGGTATTTGTGAGCAAACCGCGGAGTGCGGTTTCAAATTCATCCAGGGTGGTTCGGCTTTCCAGCAAATGCCGCCCGGCGGCCTGAATCTTGCGGCGGTGGACTACCCGGTCGGCTGCGATGGACTCGAATTGCAGACTCCAGTCGGTAAGCGCCTGGAGCTGAAATTCGGTCATGTCGCCTAACCAAAAATCCAAGCGCTTTTGCATGCGCTTTTGGCGTTTATAGATGATTTTCTGTGCTGGCGGTGCAACGAACTCGCTTTCGATTTCGCGGTTTTTATTTTCCAGATTCTCGAAGAGTTCATCGACCTGCTCATCCGTAGCCGAGTAAAGGATGTCGGCAATGTCGGGAGTGATTCGAAGTATCAGAGCTTTCCAGTACACGGTCAGCCGAATTTTGTATGCATCCAGGCGTTCCACCGTAACCGGTCGACCACTGTCGTCTACCTCCCGGCGTATATCCCGCAGAAATTCAGCGTACTCGGGTAGTTGCGTCCGGCAGTGCCAGTCGAGCTGCCGCGCGAGTCGCGCTCTGAACTGGCTGCTTTGGCCGGATTCCAGAGAAATGTAATCGTTCACATACCAGGGTATGAGCCAGTCCAGTTTGGGGTAGTACAACCTGGGGCCACAGGCGCTCAACAAAATGAGCCCAATCACCAGGACCAGTATTTTTTTCATATTACCATCATGGGGGGATTGCGGCGGTGACTATGGCCGGAAGGCGCTGCAAGAACGCTACCGGACGGCACATAAAAACAGCTCCCAATGTTCGGCAAATAGCGAGCACATCGTCGGGTCTGATGGGAAGATGCCACAGGGACAAGGAGCCGCTCATCGCCTCGCGTTCACGTTTGCAACCACCGGCCAACTAAATAACCGCCTGCGGAAACGATGGTGCACAGTACAACCCCCCAGGCGATGTCGACCGGAACCAAGGCGGCCGGCCAATTTCGAATCAGCGCGTAGTTGGTCAGTTCGTAAGTGGCATAGGTAAAAAAGCCGTACAAAGCACCGAGGACCATCGCATTGACCAGTGAGGTCCGACTTAATGCGGGCGCGACACAAAAGATCATCAGACCGACAATATAGATCACGTAAAAGGCAATCGCCGCCGGCCAGTTGACCCGCTGACTGAGTAATTCCCCCAGTTGACGGTTATAAAAGGACTGGGCCACCCAGCCGAGCCAGATAAAATCCACTACCAGAAACACCAGCAGGCTGGCTGCGTAGATAATGCAATATTTATAAAGCGGCATTTTCCTGTTGTCTCCCTGATTAGCACAATTGATAAATTAGGTATAAAGTTAATGAAATCAATTTTATAACGTTTTTAACTTAATGTGGAACTTAACGGTGCTATACCCAATGGAAAGGTCATCTATAGAGATACTATCCCGGGTATTGGGGTATTCAGAAATCTCAAATTCCAAGGAAATCCCAACATAGGTTGACCTGTTCAGGGTTCAACGTTCTGGGTTAAAGGCCCTTAAACGGCTCAGGTTAAAATAATTCTGGCTTCAAGGTGTTTATACGTTTCACCCAATGGGGTATGTCGAATATTCCGGATCTTGATCAATAGTATATGCGGTATCCATCGGTACTAAACTTTGAACCATGAACCCTCAACCTGGAGCCGATCGGCTTTATTTGTTATTTGCGATGCAGAGCTCAACCCTGAACCTATGACCAATCAGTCTTTAATTTAATCTTTTTTAAAAGAGGCCTTAGCAGGTAATACAAACCGGTCACTGTCGGCAGGCAAATAAGACTCCACGCCACGATCGCACGCAGGGTCGTGTCCCACAGTTGTCGGATGGTGTCCAAAAGATCGGTTTTGAACATCGAGATCAGTTGCGAAGCCGAGAGAGGCAGCGGGTCGACGCCGAACAGCCAAGCACCGAACTGGAAAAATGGAATCAGAAGCGCAATTTGAAGCGGATACACCAGGTAATTGACCAGCTGGATGGCCGGCAGATTCAGCCGGAGGATAAGAGCGGCTATAGTGCACAACAGTGTTGTGGAGCCGATCACGGGAAATATACCGATAACCACGCCAACAGCCATACCCAAGGCTATCTTTTCCGGGGAAATACCCTGACGGAGCAATTTGACAATCGGATCGATAATTTTTCTTTGAAAATATCCCCGCTTCATCAACCGTTTCACCGTGTAACAAGTTTTCAACGTGCGCGTCTACCATCAACCTGAAAACGTTTCGTACAATATAGGGCTCTTTGGCCGAATTTCCAGTCGGCGGCATTTTCATCAAAAAAAACATCAAGCGTTTGAATCGGTTTTGAACTTTTTTCGATGTGCCGGGCAGCACCTTAGGAAAGGAGGGCTTTAGACCGTTCGAGCGGGAGAAAATCGGGACACGTCAAATGCCGGTTCCGTTCCTGCAATCAAGTCCGCTAAAACTTCACCCAATACCGGTGCAAACTTGAAACCGTGACCGGCCAGAGCGGCAGTGAAGACGTTATCGTACCCGGGAAGTGCACCCAGCAAGAACTCACCGTCAGGGGTTTGCGTGTAAAGACAGACATCGGAGTCGATGGTGCAATTTGCCAAAGTCGGGATGAAATTCCCCAAAAAAGACCGGATGTCCGCAACCTCTTCGGGGGTAACGAATCGGACAGGTGCTTCAGGATCGCAATCTGAGAGGTTGTTGTGAGCAGCCACTTTGACGCACCCACCGGATCCGATAACCGGCAGTGAGTAAAGCTCAGCGTATTGCGTATTGCTCTCGATTTCGAACGCCGGGAGCTGCCAGAAATTGACGGGAAAGTTTCCCAGTTCGAAGGCCTTTTCCGAAGGCGGCGCCACCCAATGAACCGGAACCCGTTTAGGCGAAAGCCTATCGCCCAAGATACCGAGCAGGGACTTGTTGCGTGCGCCGGCTGCCAGCAGCAAGCTCCCCCCTTCGAGCGTTTCCCTGGTTGTATGAACCCGAATACGGTCGCCGTGTTTTGACCAGTGTTCCACCCGTTCGTCGAATCGCAACACCGCTCCCGCCCTTTCTGACTCGTTCAGGAGCGTGGTGATGCTCAATTCCGGGAATAACAGACCGGCCTCGACTTCCAATCCTGCCGCGAGCGCGTCGGAAGGGGCCAACTGCGGCCATCGCTTACGGACCTCGGCCGCCGTCAGAGCATGATGAGGGATATTGCCGGTGCGCGCACTGCCGAGAAAACCTTTTAAAGCCGGGCCATCCGGCAGACCGATGGTTAAATTGCCCGTCGAGACGAGAAGTGATGTCCCCGTATCCCGCTCCAGTCTCCGCCATAGCTCCCATGCCCGCAATGCCATGGGGACGTAACCGGTACCTTCCAGGTAAGCCCGGCGGATGCTGCGCGATTGGCCATGGTGACTGCCCCGATTGTGCGGTGGGCGAAAGGCGTCAAGGCCGATAACAGAATGACCCCGGCGCGCCAGCTCCATAGCGGTTGCGGAACCGACCGTACCCAACCCGGCGATGATAACGTCATATGCGTTCATGAGATGTCAACCTGTAGGTGCAGAAAAAGGTAAGGAATCAGTCCAACCAGCAGGGTTACCGCATACCGGGAGGCGCGTTTTTTCGCACGCCTTTCTCGACCTGCCGCGTGGTGGGATAATAAACGCTCTGAAAGTGAAACAGCAATCCGATCCCCCAGCCGATCACCGGCCACTGAAACCACCAGGGTCCGGGTGTAAAGCTGTTGATCAGCAGCAGTATGCCACAGGTAATGAGGTAGCTCCAAAGGTGCCAGTGGAATCCGAATTTGCGGCTTTGCCGCCAATCTCTTTCCGCAGTCTCTTTTGACTTTTCTGCCATTTCCTGTAAAAGAGCCGCTTCAATCACCTCGGATTTTAGTCCCAGTTCGCGGCCGATCTCAAGAAGATCTTCGCGGCTGATGCCGATGCGCTGTTTTAGCAACAGTGCCCGCTGAATGACGCGATTGACCTCTTCTGTGCTGAATGATTTCATAAATCACAATTACCCAGTGCTCGGCGCCGGCGCCGTTTTAATGTAGACATCCCGCTGAGGAAAGGGGATGTCGATCCCTTCTTTTATAAACCGCTTGTAGACTGCAGTATTCAGCAAATGCGTCACCCGTCCGCGCAGAACCGGCTTATCCACCCAGCATAGGAGTTCGTGATCGAGGCTCGAATCACCGAAGGCACGAAAGCGCACCCGTGGCGCCGGCGCCTTGCAGACTTCCGGTTGGCTGCCGGCCACATCCATGAGCACCGACTTCACTTTGTCGATGTCCGATCCGTAGGCCACGCCAACTTTGACGCGGATGCGGTATCGTTCGTAGGGACCACCGGTCTCATTGGTGATCTTGGCGTTACCCATGATGGAATTGGGCACTGTGATCTCGACGTCGTCGCGGGTCAGCAAACGTGTGCTGCGAATACCGATGTGTGTCACCTCCCCCCGCTCGCCCGAATCCAGCACGATGAAATCCCCGAGCTTGAAGGGCGCATCGGTCAGGATGAACACCCCCGAAAACAGGTTGGCCAGCGTATCTTTGGCGGCAAATGAGATGGCCAAACCGAGAATACCGGCCGAGGCTATCCAGGCAGTCACATTGATGTTCCAGGCCAGAAAAACGAAGTAGAGCGCCAGGGCCACAACCAAAAGCACCAGCAGATTATTGAACAACGGCAGCGTGCGGTGCTGAATCAGGGTGAACCGGCTGTCGTCGCGGCTCACCAGTTCAATGATCAGCTGTAGGAACCGAGCGGCGGCCTTTGCCCAGAGAAAGATGGCCACGGTTTTCAGTCCGCTCAGGGTCACAAAGTGGACGGTCTGTGAAAAATCCAGCCGATCGGCGGCCACCGCCAACCCGAGGAGCAGGATGCTGACAAAGATCGGCCTGTGAAAAATATCGAGGATCTGGTCGTCCAGCGTGAACTTCGTTTTCTTCAGGAGACGCTTGATGAACCGGGTCATGAACATGTCCGCGATTTTGGCGACGAAGACAAAAAGGACAAAGATCAAAACGGCCTGCAAATAACGATTGGGAGCGATTTTCGCGAGCGCATCCAGTAACTGCTCTTTGTTGAAATCCATTGCCTTTCCTTCTTCGATAAGTTCTGACGGTTTAAAATTCGCAGTGGTATCTGTCGTTGAACTGATCCATCACGGCCAACAAGTCTTTCGGCAATTTTTCCTTGACCTGAAATACGATGCCTGCGGGGATGTGTTTGTAATAGGCCTGGGCGATGCCGCCGGCGATGCAAGCCATGGTGTCGGCATCCCCACCGAGTGATATGGCGTTTTTCACGGTGGTCTCGTAATCATCGGCATCGAGAAAGGCGATGATGGACTCGGGCACAGATCCCTGGCAGGAGACATCGAAGAAATAATCCGGCCTGATGTCCTCGACCGTGCGATGAAGATCGTAAGAAAAGCGGTCTTCGATCTGGTTTCGAATAGTCTCCTTGTTTTCGCCTCTTCGCGCCAAAAAAACGGCCAGCGCCGTTGCTTGTGCCCCTTTGATACCTTCCGGATGGTTGTGGCTGACCACGGCGGATTGCCTGGCATGTGACAGCACCTCTTCAATCGTTTCATAAGCAAAACCCACAGGAGACACCCTCATGGCCGAGCCGTTTCCGTAACTGTTGTAAGGCGCAGCGTCGGCTTCCCAGATCCAGCGCCTGAACGAGCCGCCGTATGGCAAATTGGGGTATTTTTGCGCAAAGGACTTGAGCGACTTAGTATAATCAATTCCGGTGACTATGGCATTGGCGACCGCGATTGTCAAAACCGTATCGTCTGTAAATCCGGCCACTCTTGAGGGAAAATTCACCGTTTTAATCGGATAGCTTTCGTAAGGTGATCCGATCATGTCCCCCGCGATAGCACCGATCATTTTGACTTCCTTCATTTGAAAAAAGGCGGAACTTTTTACTGTCCCGCCTTTTTTTACACTGCAGCTGTCCCCGAAATCAATCACTTCAGCGTTTCGTCTAAAAATTCCGTAAAGCGCTTCCAGGATTTCTTGTCCGCATCTGCTCTGTACCGGTCGCCGCCAAACACGGTGAAGGCATGGGGTGCGCCACCGTACGTGATCATTTCGTTTGATACACCCTTTGCCTCCAGCTCATTGGCAAGCGTTGCGAAATCTTGCATGCTGACGGCCGTGTCTGCCGTGCCATGCAGGATCAAGAATTTGCCCTTGGCTTTTGAGTAGTCCTGCCCCTCGGGTGTTTTCAATCCGCCATGAAACGTGACAAAGCCTTTCATGTCGGCCCCCGACCTGGCAAACTCCAGCACGGCGGCTCCGCCGAAGCAGTATCCCATTGCCACGGCATTGCCGGTATCGGCCCCCTGGGATTGGGCTGTTTTCAGTGCCGCATTTAACAGCGTGCGCATTTTTTCTCGGTCTTTATACAATTCACCGGTATGCTGACGCTTGTCTTCCATCTTGGTCGGCCTGACGCCGGCTCCGAACAAGTCGACGGCAAACACCGTATATCCCATCTCCGCCAGCATGTCGGCCCGTTTGACTTCATAGTCCGTCAGCCCGTCCCAGTCATGGACCAAAAGTATCAGGGGGGCATTGCCGGAGGCTCCGGTATAATATCCCTCATAAGAGGCACCATTCACCTCGTAGACAACTGATTTACCGGCAGCGGCAGCCGTGGATGATATCATTATTACCAAAACAACAGTAAATATCGTTTTCATTTGACTCCTCCATAAATCGATACTGATATGGTTTTAAACTTCAGGACCACATTGGTTATGGCTCTAACAATAGGAACAGATGACCAAAATGCAATATCTGCTAAAATGAATGGAAGAATTTTTCTCATTTACTTTGAAACATGTCATCCAACATTGATAACCTCCACATCGTGCTTAAAATGTGGTTGGTGACAATTTTTTAATTTTTTTGATGAAATTGCAGACTCCCAATGATCACAGACTTCTTTTCCAAACCCGAAACCATCGCATTTTCGCTGTTAGCTATTGTTTATGTATTGGGCAGGAAATACATCGAGAGGAAGGAGAGACGGACGCGTCTCATCAGCGATGAAGAATACTTGGCATCTATGGCGGCGGGCATGAACTGCAGCGAGTATGATTTGTTTTTGGTGGCTGCCAAGAAATGGCACGTTTCCATTTTGCAAATCGAAGATGATTTTAAACGCTATTTAATCGCCGGGGTTCTGCCGCATTATGTGCGGGATTTTGTTCGAAAGAACAGATCTGCAGATGGTGTTGAAAAAAATGATAAGATCAATCCAGGCGGCAAACTACCGGCCTCATGGTCGGCTTGAATAGGATTCTGCTTGACATCATTTTTCCGATTGACAATCTTGCTTTTCCTGTTGGCCTTGTTCGGCACCGCAAAAGGCCAATCTGCGGCGGCTCAAGACAACCGGATGATTGTCTGCCTGTTAACTTTGGAGCATGCGGACGCAGAGCAATTAGTCACTGTACTGTCTCCCCTCCTCTCACCCAATGGCACCATCACCGCTTACTCTCCCACCAACACCCTTATCATCAAAGACAGGTCTTCGGTTGTGCAGATGCTGGTAAAAGCCGTGAAGGGGAAGCCGGATCTGTCTGGATGCGACAATTGGAAACAGACACCGGGTGGTAATTGAAAGACCGCCGACAAGACGAAAACGCGAAGTTACCCCCAACATTGCAAAAGCCGGAGGGCTTGAGAGTCCTGGTGAAGCTGTAATTTCCTACCGCAATCCCTTGATCCCGCCGACGGCGGAACGGGATCTGAAGTTCTCCGGCTTTCTGCGTTGTTTTCAGGGTAAACAACGTGGCAAAATCGATGTCATCCTTCGAATTCACTGATGGGGATATCCTGAAATTAGTGGTTTTTCTATGATATTGGATATAATTACAGCTTATTAGCTTCCTTTGCCATGTTGTTTATGCATCTATGGGGTTACCAGAGGTAGTGATCGTTACGCACTGAGGATTCGTGCCGAAACCTGAAGGGTAAAAGCAGTTGCCCGCATCGGTCACAGCAGGCATCCTGGTCATCGAAATTTGATATCGTAATCCCCAGAAGTCTGACTTTCTTTTCGCCGGCCGCGGTTTTCAACAGCAGCGGGTTGACATATTTCATTATGGTCGCGGCGCTTTCCACGGGCTCCTCAACTGTTATGCTCCTGGTGATGCTCTTGAAATCGAAATACTTTACTTTCAGCGTAACCGTCCGGCCCCTGGCTTCACTCCTGATCAGTGAATTTTCCACTTTGAAAGACAGGTTTTCCAGTATCTCGACCATCTGATCGATGTTGTCGATGTCCTCCGGCAGGGTTGTTTCCTTACCGATCGATTTTCTGATTCGATTGGGATCCACAGGTCTGTCATCCAATCCGTGGGCGATGTCGTAATAATAACCGCCTGTCTTCCCGAACAGCTGAATTAAACGCGTCTTTTCAAATTTTCTGAGATCGGCGCCGGTTTTGATCCCGAGACCGTGCATTTTTTCCTCGGTGACTCTGCCGACCCCAAAAAATTTTCTTATCGGTAACTGCTCGATAAATTCGTCGGCGGCCTCAGGCGGAATGACCGTTATGCCGTCTGGCTTGTTGACATCCGAGGCCACCTTGGCGAGGAACTTGTTGAAGGACACACCGGCCGAGGCCGTGAGCTTGCCGGTTCGTTCGTAAACCTTCTTCTTGATCTCCCTGGCGATAAGAGTGGCCGAAATCATCCCCTTGCGGTTTTGGGTGACATCGAGAAACGCCTCGTCCAGGGACAGCGGCTCCACAAGATCGGTATATTCACAGAATATGTCCCTTATTTGAGACGATACGGATTTGTAGACGTCGAATCGCGGCCGAATGAACACTGCCGCGGGACAGAGCCTGTGAGCCGTTGAAGAAGCCATGGCCGAGTGGATCCCGAACTTACGCGCTTCATATGAACAGGCCGCGACCACCCCTCTCGACTGCGGCTCACCTCCCACAATCACCGGTTTTCCCTTCAGCTCGGGTCTGTCCCGTTGCTCGACGGAGGCATAGAAGGCGTCCATATCGATGTGAATTATTTTGCGAACGGGTTGCATCTGCTGGTAATATTTCTGCCTGATGGGATCAGAGAGATCAATTGAGGCAGGGGTGGCTTGTTAAAAATAATTTTCCTCACCAGTTCGGGACTTTTCAAGACACAGGAAATCAAAGGATTCCCGAACAGGCGCCACAATTGGCCTATCCTCCGCTCCATGATGAACTTTTTCTTCACCATGTGCCACAATCTTTGCGGATAACGGTCGACCTGGTTTGAGGCAATGAGCTCGGCGGCCATACGGCCGCTCAAACAGGCCATGTCCATTCCGCCGCCGTGAAGAGGCGAGCAGAGTGCGGCGGCATCCCCCACCAGTAAAACATTTCCCCAGACCAGCCTAGTGATACCGATTGAGGGGGTGAAGCTCGAAAAATTATTCAGAATTCGATAGTCGCGCAGACCAAGGTGGTTCAACAAACGGTCAAGCTCCCTTTTCAGACGAACCCCCCGGTTCTTTTTCGCGTGATTAAACCGGCCTACCCCGATATTGGCGATATCCGGCCCCTTTGGGAAAATATAATAATATCCGATGTACCGGTGTTCATAACCCACCAGAATCGTGTTCGGTCCCACAAAACCGAAGTCACCTTCGACGGCATATTGAGCTAAAAGGGTTGCGTTTCTTGTATAATCGGGGAGAAAGCCATACACCTTGGATGTCAGCGACGGTGCTCCACTGGCATCGATTACAAATCTATAGTCACCCATCATGCGGCTGAGCCGCTCTTTTTCGATGAGGCAATTCTCTCTTATGTCGACGCCGAGCCTTGCGGCCCTTTTTGCCAACGATTTTTGCCACGTGGCGCGATCGATCATCCACAGCCCAAGGTTCTCAGGCAAATTCACAAAGTGGGCTCTGCCGTTAAAAAAGTTCACCCTTCCAACCTTGAACAAAACGCCTGCCGCCGGTTTTTCCAAGACACCCAGGGTATCGATGAAGCCTTCGGCGCACTTTATGCCGCTCCCGATCTCACCCTTTTCAAAAAGATGCACCTCGAGCCCCGATTCCGCCGCTTTGATCGCAGCGGAAAGTCCACCCGGGCCACCGCCGATAATTGCAATCCGTTTTTCCATATTAAACACTCATGCTCCTACGGGTCGCCACGGTGCATGAAAATGATGCGCCGGAGCCCGGATAAGCGGTTGAGAACATCGGTTGACTGCCTGAGTCGTCAACGGGGTCTTAGACCGGACCCAATGCCGATACCGCATGAAACGCACAACATTGGGGACAAATCCGAACCCCTTATTTGAAGACGGGCCTGGTCCGGTCTTAGATCCCTTAGACGGCGAGTTTCAGCCGTCTTTCGAAGCCGATTATCCGGGCGGAAGCGCCTACCTTTATTTACATACGAACAGGCAATTTTAGTATTAAATTTTGATCTCACCTATCAAAACAGTAGGGACGGCAGAAGCTGAAGCTCACGGGCACATCACGGCTATTCGAGATAATCCTCACCAAAGACTTTCCGTCCGATAAAGAGTCTGAGGTCTCTATCGGGTTGCTCATTCACGTCGCCCGGCCATACCATCCTCTGATTGACGACCCTGCCGGAAATCCTCCCTTTTGACGCCAAACACCGGCTGCAAATGGGACTCGTCGTATCCCCTGTTTCCGAACCCGTTACGATTGTATTGATTGATCCCACCGGTTCCCCCCGAATCGAGACGCCGCAAATATTGACGCAGCCGCAGTCCAACTCGATCATGGCCATGCCGATGGCATCAGGGTGCTTCATCACAAGCCGGTTGCAGATATTTTTCAAGGCTTCCATTCTAACAAGTTTAGATTTTTCCATCTTGACGACCTGATTCCCGTCGATTGGTTGTTAATTTTATGTTTTCTTTTCCTCCATAGCCGGTTTCCAGACGACCTCATACAAGTCTTTACGCCGGCTTCGGATATTTTGAACGCTCCCCTGCTGCCGCAGTTCTTTTACCAAGTCGAGGTCTAAATCCACCATCAGCGTCATTTCCGTGTTAGGTATCAAAAATTCGATTCTCATTACCGCCCTTTAACCCCCAGTATTGGGCCTCGTCTGGGGTAATGTGTATCTTGTCTGGTCTTTAAAAATCGAATGGTGCATCAATTGGGTCGAGTTCCATTTTCCACCCAATGGGTTAAAGCAGCCAATCCAAACAATGGTATAAAAATTTTGGGAAATCAGCATTTTATAACCCTTGAACCCCTGGCCCAGACCTGGCATGTCCAGATGTGGTGATGGAAAGACAAGTCCATAGAATGCGAAAACAATATCATAGTCACATCCCGCCGCGCCAGGGCAGGCTTGAACCCTGTAACCGATCAGTTTGGTCTGAGTCTACTCCCATAAACCCAATTGCAAATGTCGTACAATTCCAGTCCAAAATCAAGTGTTGCCGTGCTGGAAAGGAAATAATGACCTCGGCATCAGTCACAGCGCGGCCGGTTCTTTGTCCTTGCTAATCTCCTGTGGCTACTTCCTCCTGTTGGTCGGCTCCGGATATATTGCCGCGAAGCTGTGAGGGATTTCTTTTTGAGGAGTGCTGATTGTTGAATATATTGACAAAATGAAGTTTCACGATAAGGAAGAACTGGAATCGATGAAATCCATTGAGACCGAAGCGTGGGTTTCAGTTAATAATCTGAAAGAAGAGATTAAAAAGGCAAAAAAAGCAGCCGAAGCAACGCTTACAAAAAGCGAGAGGATGAATATACATATATCGCCAAACGATCTGAGGCGCCTCAAAATAAAGGCAATGGAAGAAGGGATGCCGTATCAAACCCTGGTTTCAAACATCATTCATAAATATCTGATCGGACAACTTCAAGAACAAGGCGAACAAAAAGATGTATGGGCAATTGCGCATCAGGAGAAAATCTTGTACTTCAGGTAAACCGTCCTTTAAGGAAAATCGGCACGTCCTTAAACAACTCAATAATCTTAAATCGACTTGAACCCCTTTTGTTTTGCAACCCTCTCGCCTCTCGCGACAGCATATCCCACAGCAAAGGGCGTAAGATTTCAACCTAAATGAACTAATTTTTTCTCATTATTTTGATTGTCTTGATATCCAAAGCTCAAACTTTGTAATTTGGTTGCTGTAAAAGGACAGTCCATACCGGTCAGCAGCCAAAACCAGAAAAATATATAAAAGCAGTTGCTGCTGGCTTAAGGTCTTTAAAAATCCATCGGTTAAAAAACGATGCGGGATAAAGCTGAAGCCCCCATCGATGCGTCGGATACGATCGGCAACCAGAACCTTTTTGGTAATCATGATCGGTTCCTTTCATATTGTCAGCAGCTATACACCAGCTCATTGACTAGAGTCGATCGCCTCTTAAAAACACCAATGCCTATAGTTGGTTCAAATCATGTGTTTTTACGAAAACTTACGTGGTAATCACCTCTTAAAAACATTTTAGCAATAGTCCGTCAGTATGCTTAGTGATTACAGCAGCTTGAATGTGGATCACCTCTTGAAAACACCGATGCTGGTAGTTGACCACTCGATAACCTATTGACCATGGGATGCTGACCAATCAGATGGCGACAGCGGCGCATGAGCAGCTGACTCAGATACTCGATGATGATCAGCTGTTGAGCACCGATGCGTTCTTGAACATAACAAAGCGGTAGTCATGTTTTCAGACGGCTTCGAGGCGTGCCGGTTACCTCAAATTTTTTATCCAGATAATTGTCCTTGAAATAATCGACATTGTTGTGGTTCCATTGTTCGCATTTTCTACGGTGCCATTCCCGCTGACATGGCGGATCGCCACAGGTCTTCTGCCGTTCCTTCAATCGTGTATGGGGCATAAACCACCGCTTGCATATCCGGCATGGACGTTTGCGTGTGGGGCTCCTGGTCATCGTTTTCTCTCCTATCAGAGGATTTGAGATAACGATTTTAGGAATAATTAGTTCAACCGAATAGCTTTAATAACGAGAATAATATCGATGAGATTTAAAAGGGAAAGAAATGAGAAGAATTAGATGGAGTTTTTATTGTTTTCCGGGAATAAAATAAAAAGAATTATAGGAAGGGAATTAAATTATTGCAACATAGCTAAACTGAGCACATAGAGTGCCTTAACCGAATATATTAAAAAAGTGAAATATTTCGAATTGGCGAATGAAAGATAGACTCATCCTTAACAGAATGAAATATACGAGGGAATCGGGGGATAATCAGATTTACAGAAAGATGCTCAATCGCTTGGCATCACTTGTGTTGACATGAGTTTTTCGTTCTTGTAGGGTGATTGGCAACACCAAAAAAAGGAGGATACGTGATGAACACCACAGTGCGGTTGATGCTTGTTTTCATGCTGATGTTTGTAGCTGCTCCGGCCTATGCAGCTGAAGCCACGCAGATGTGGAAATGCGAGTTGGACGGTGACATATCCGAAGAGGAAGTGATAGCCAATGCTGGGGAGTGGCTCAAGGCTGCAAGGACAATGAAGGGTGGTGAGCGGCTGGAGGCCTATGTGTATTTCCCGGTTGCCGTCAACGCCATCGGTGAAGCTGACGTCTGGTTTGTGGTCACAGCACCTTCTTTCGAGGAGTGGGGTAAGTTCTGGGATAACTACGCGGGTTCTCCGGCTGCGGAAGTAGACAAGCGGAATGAAAAGGTCGTTTGTCCAGACAGCGCCTTGTGGGAATCAGTAAAGATAAAATAGAGGTGGACCCGACCCCATCCGCTCAAGCCCTTTGCGTAGATCCTGAGCCACCATTTCAGAGCCACTATCTGAACAAGCCTTCCCAACTCAGACACCTGGGAAGGCTCGTTTCTGCAAACGGCTATTCTTACCGCGACATCAGGCCAATATTTGGGCAACAAGAGTTGCGCAACTGTCAGTTCCCTTGTTCACCTGGGCGTTGTATTGTTCCGGTCCGCCGCAGCCGTGGAACTAATATATGATGTGGATCAACAATCGGGGCAGATCAATGCCGAACCTTCGCATCCTCTTCTCCTTAACACACCTTGTTACCGAAAAGCTCACATGGTACCGGGGAACCATCGGGAGCAGATACTTGCGTGTGCAGCGCCAATCCGATAGAGGTGCCCACCACGGCCCAGAATCCCGCTGGCCTGAACTTCGCTCGGTAATCCAGTCACCTTCGATCCGCGCCGATTGCCACTCGTGTCCTCCCCTCGCAAGGATTGAGCGTTGAGTCGAGAGACCACTGGACCGGTTGCCCCTGCCTCGCGCATCGTCGAGGTTGATATAGTCCGCGGCTTCGCTCTGTTCGGCGTGCTGCTGGTGAACATGTACGGCTTCGGCGCCGACTCGATCGCCTGGAACTTCCCGACCGACAAGCTGGCGTTCGCGGTCATGCGCGTCTTTTTCGAATCGAAGTCGTGGACTCTGTTCTCCATGCTGTTCGGCTTCGGCTTCGCGGTGCAGCTGCAGCGCGCCCACGCACGGGGCTTCCGCATCCTCCCCATCTACCTCCGGCGGCTGGCCGTGCTCTTCGTCCTCGGAGCCGCTCACGCGCTGCTGTACGACGGCGACATCCTGATGCTTTACGCGGAGCTCGGGCTCGGGCTCCTCGTCGTTCGCCGTCTGCCCACGCGGACGCTCCTTCTCCTGGCCGTCGGTCTCATGCTGGTCTTTCCCCTGGCCCGCCTCGTCTCGACCCGGGACCGACACGCCGGGTCGGAAGAGATCCGAAGCGTAGGCGAAGCCCGTGCTCGACTCGAGCGAGCGCAGCGTACTCATGTGTACGCCACCGGGTCGCTTGCCGAGGTCGCGGCCGACAACGCGAGCGCGATCCCCGCGAATCCCCTCGAGGACGTCAATTCGCCGGAGTCTGGCCTGGCGGTCTTTGCGATGTTCCTCCTCGGGTTCTCCGTCGGCCGATCCGGGGTCCTGCGCGACATCCCCGGCCACGCGGCGCCCATTGCCCGCGTGCGGGCCTGGGGGCTGGGTTTCGGGTTCTCGGCAATGGCGGCGGAGCGGGTCCTCGCCGCCACCGCCGGGTACGCGGTGTTCCGATCGCAGCGAGCCGGCCCGGGCGTACAGTTCGCCGGCGATCTCCTCTTCGCTTTCGGGATCGCGGCTCTCGCCCTCGGCTATGCGGCGACGCTCATCCTCGCCGCGCAGACTCCCCGCGGGAGGGCCGCCCTCGCGCCCCTGGCCGGGGTCGGCCGCCTGGCCCTGACCGTCTACCTGACCCAGACCCTGATGTTCACCACGTTGTTCTACGGGTACGGCTTCGGCCAGGCCTTTCGACTGGGGCCAGGTGCCGTCACCGCTTGGGCGGTGATGATCTTCGCCGTGCAGGTCGTCGTGTGTCAGTGGTGGTCAAGACGCTTCCGCTTCGGCCCCATGGAGTGGTTGTGGCGCTCCCTGACTTACCTGAAGTGGCAGCCGCTGCGCCTCCGGAGCGATCCGACGCCATAAAGCGTTGCGTCTCAGGTCGTGATTCAGGCGGCTGCCCGTAGCCACCCGCCACATCAGGCCAAGCTTCGGGTGACAAGAGCGGCGCAACAACTGTCAATTCCCTTGATCACGTGGGCGCCAAATTGCTCCGGTCCGCCGTGGTCAGGGGGCGCATGAACGACACGCAGATTGGGGTCCAACTCGAATTCGAAGGCGTCGAGGCCGAAGGGCAATCCCTCCCCGATGGATTTTAGCGCCGCTTCCTTCAGGCTCCAGAATTGGAAGAAGGTCCGCAGGCGCTCCAGACCGCCTACCCCTTCAACAGCATTCGCCTCGGCTCCCGAAAAAAACCGCTGAGCGAGTTCTGCAGCCTCCAGATTCCTCGTTTGATCTTCGATGTCGACGCCGATTCCATGTGTCGACGACCACGCCCCGAGAAAACCGAACCGGCAGGACGAAAAACTAAACCAGAAATCCGGTAAATCGGAAAGGTAGGGCCGCCCATTTTCTGTCTCCTCGAAAGCGATCTGCGATAAGGGCCGCGAAGATCCGAGCACGGCGGCGCCGCAGAAGCGACGAAACGCACGGCGCTGTTTGAACTCGGCCTTGTCGTCTTCGTTTACAAAGCGGTCCGCTCTCTGAAGCTCGGTATCCGAAAGGACTGACGCGCAATACCTCGACACCTCGGGATCGCGCGAAACCGGCGCATACAGCACGTAAGCAGCATGACGCGCAGATACCGGTGTCACATCGCGCGAGCCGGCGGCGAAAAAGTCGTTGATTCGGTCGCTATCGTTCATAGTCATCTGGAACCGTGAGCCTCGTTGGCCGGCTCTCTTCGTCGGTAGCTGCCTCTTCAGGCAGCTTAGAGTGTCTAGCGCCTTGTCGTGGCTGAGTGATAAGGGGAGAAGCGTGTTGCACTCCGCTGACAGGCTCCGTGGGGCTGCCCCAGTATGTCCCTGTGGGCAGATGCATCTCCTTCAGGACCAGGCTCAACGGCAAGAGCGTTGTCTCAGGCTCGATGACCGCACCACCCATGACCGTGGCGCCGAAGTTGACAGCGCTGCCGCCCCGGATGTCGGTTTTCTTCACCTTCAGCGTCATGTTCTCCAAGGTGTGAAACTGCAGGACGCTGGCGATAATGCAATCGTTGCCGAAGCTCACCGCGTTCCAGTCGGAGGCCTGCATCGGCGAGGTTACGATGGTCCGTTTGCCGATCCGGCACCCCATCCACCTCAGGACAGTATTCGGGAGCACAGTCCCGGCTGAAATTCGCAAAGGCCTCCTGCACCAGGCGAAGAAGCAGTCCTGCGCGAAGAAGTAGGTGAAGTGCCGCCAGGACCAAAACGGTGTTGAGTGAGCAGAACCCCATTTGCTGCCGACGAGGAACTTCTTGGTTGCGGCGCAGGACACAACCAGGATGACCTCTGCAAGAATCAAGGCAACGGCCGCGCTGACGACCAGGTGTCCGCCCAACCGCAGCAGGATGGTGTACAGAACCACATAGACCAGCACTTCGGCGATGCGCAGAATGCCGATACTGAAGATGTCATTCAGGAAGACGCGCGCCAGGAAGAGGGGGAAGCTCGGCAGTCTATGGACTTCATTCTCCGCCTCGAAGTCCGCACTCGCAAATCTCACTGGCGGGTTTCCAGCCACCGTGATGGGTTCGCCGAGGCGCGACTGCATCTGGCGCCGGAACTGTATGTCATTTCCCGGCGTGGAGACACCCAGCATGAAGTTGGTCGGGAAGTGCCCGCACTCCGCGACGCAGTTATTGCTGCAGAAGAAGTTCGCGGGCATGTCGAGCTGGCGAAGCTTTGAGTGCTCGGCACCATAATCGAGCATGTTCGTGAAACAGCCATGTGACCAGAACACTTGGGAGTCGGCACTGGCAAGCTCCGGCACGAGGTTGAGCATGAGGTCGCACTCCGAGGCCCCCAGGCGCGTGAAACGCACGCCCGCGATTGCACGCAGGTATTGCCCGGTAATGGTCCAGGTCCACTGGCGCTGGATCTGGTTCATCTTCTTCAGTCTGTACATGAGGAGAGCGCCCTTGAGCCCGCGCGAGGGATACAGCCCAGGCGAGGCGGCCGTGCAGCGAAGAAAGAGGCAGCCCAGCACTGAGATCAGAACGACGGTGACCCAGGTGGTGACGAACGCGTAGAGGCCCATGTGCCAGACAATCTCGTGCAGCGGCGTCACCTTGAAGTATTCACTGGCGAGTTCGGTTTCTCTGACGGGTATGAAGGTGATGGCGAACCAGGTGACCACGGCCGTGGGGACCACCAAGAGCCAGAAGTCCAGGACAATCTGCATCAGGATGTTGAGAGTCTCCATGAACCAGAACGGGTACACGTACCGGCATCTATTCGCCGTACGCTTCAGTTCCGTGCAACGGCCACTGAATCGCGCCGGGGCTCCCTCCCACATCTCCTCCGAACCGACGTCGCTGAGGATGGGAGTAAACGGAGTAATCCAGGTGCCGCGGCCCACCGTCACATGGTTGGCGACGGCTGCCCGCATTCCGATCTTGCAGCCGCTTTCGAGGTGAACAGGGCCGATATGCAACTCCTGCCCCACCCACTTCAACATGTGTATGTAGGCTCCGGTCTGGATGGCGACATCGTCCTCGATGGAGAGTAGGTCCAGTGGTCCGGAGAACTCCACATCGTGCGCGCACTGAAGGTTGTCACCCGTGGTCGCCCCGAGCCGCCGCAACACGTATGCCATGAGCGGCGCGCTGCGAAACATCTCACCCAGGGGCGTACCCAGGGGGCGGAGCACTGAAGCTTCCAGCCGCCCGATACACCAGGTTCGCAGATGCATTCTGCTCCACTTGGGGTACACACCCGGCGTCACATTGTTCCTGTAAATGTCACCACCCATGAAGAGCTTGATCACCATGACCCAGAGCAGGCTGGCGAAGGGCAAGACAAGGGCAGACAAGTACATCAAGAAGCCGACGCCAATGAACTCCCAGAGGGATGCGGTCATGAAGAACTCGCCGATTTCCGCGAAGGCGATAAGCCCCAGAAAGCCTATTAAGGGGGGGGAGTACAGCAACGACAGGAACAGGACCTGCAGGATGGTGAAATATCCCACGGAGAGCACCCTTGCCGCTGTCTCATCGCGCTCTGTGCAGTTTCGGTCGGATTTCGCGGCAGCCGTGGGGACCTCGGAGGCCTGTTGGAGCTCCCGCGGGCGATTGGCCACCTTTCGTGGGGTGTCGCAGTCACTGAGTAGCGCCCGGACCGGCACCACCCATCCTGCGGCCTGCAAGCGCTGCGCCATTCGTGCGATGACGATCGAGTGCCCACCATTGTCAGCGAATACATCGTCCCATCCTAACTGGGTCTCGAACACGGCCCTGCAGATCGCCAGCACTTCCTCACAGCCCGGTTCCCCGCCCGCATCGGTGTCGTGAGGTTTGGCTTTCCCCGCCTCTGTGTCCTGCGCGCTGGTCGGTAAGCCACTGCCGGTGTCCTCTGCTTCCGAATCGGCGTTTGTCAACAGATGAGATAGGTTGGGCAAGCACCCCCGGTCGATCTTCCCGGACATCGGCTTCATGACGAATTTTTCCACCAGGAAGATCCTCGTCGGGACCGACGGCGCTGGAAGTTGTCTGGCCAGGGTCGCCGTGGCCCGGGCAACCCACTCCGCCGGTGCTGGAGCGACCACCGAGATATCGCCTTCGGAGACCGACGGCGCTGCGACGAAGGCGACCAGCTCTTGGTTCTGGTAGTCAAGCACAGCGGCCTCGATCTCCCTGAACTGCGTCTGGAGGATGTCCTCAACGGCCTGTATCTCGACGCGGTGCCCGCGCACCTTGAGTTGCGCGTCGACCCGGCCGAGGAAGTGCACGCGCTGCGTCCGGATGTCGATTTTGCATTTGTCCCCGGTGCGGAAGAGGCGGCCGAACCGAGGGTGTGTAATGAACTTCTGGGCGGTTTGCTCCGGCAAGTTGCGGTACCCCCGCGCAACGTGTACCCCACCGATGCAAAGCTCGCCGACCTCCCCGTGGGGCAGTGGGCGGAGTTGGTCGACCCCGAGGATGACGTAGGTGACGTTGGCGAAGGGCGAGCCTATGGTGATGGGTTCGCCCGGCCGCAAGCTCTGGCGGCTCGTGTCGGTGCTCGCCTCTGTAGGGCCGTAAGTGTTGATGATCTGCCGTCTGCCACGCGTCCAGGGCTCCACGAGCATGGCGGGGAAGGCTTCGCCCGCCGGCACGACGTAGCGGCACAGCGGGTAGGGGAGATCAAGCTCGGGGGTCGATGTGAGGGTGGTCAGCAGCACTGGCGGACAGAAAAGCACCGTGACCTCAGCTTCGCGGAGAACGGGGACGAGGTCTGGGCCGGACCGTATCTGCTCCTTGGTCAGCATGACCACAGCGCAACCTGACACCCAGGCACTGTACATCTCGGAGATGCTGCCGTCGTATCCCAGCGACGAAGTGAGCGAGGTCGCGTCCATACCCGGAATGAGATCGAAGTAGTCGGCGTAGCTCAGGGCCAGGTTCACGTAGCCTGCGTGCGGGCACTCCACGCCCTTGGGCATCCCGGTGGTTCCGCTCGTGTAGAAGATGGTCGCGAGGCGCTGCGCGGGGTCGTCCAGCCAGGGCGGCGGCTCGTTTTGGGGCATCCTCTTCGGCAACCTCAGGATGTCGAGCGTCGGCAGGTCGCGGAACTTTTCTTGGCCCCGAGTGAGAATAACCACCGGCTGTGCGTCCTCGAGCATGTGGGTGATCAGAGTCTCGGGCAAAGCGGTGTCGAGGAACATCATGGTACCGCCAGCCTTGAGAATGCCGAGGTGAGAGGCCACGATTTGCCAGTTGTCCTGCGACATGGCCACGGCCACGACCTGGTCCGGGCCCGTGAGGAAGGGAGCAAGGGCCGCGGCCACGTTTTCGGCCCGCGCGTCGAGCTCAGCGAAAGTCAGGGACTCTCCGGTGTGGGGGATCTGCAAGGCCGTGAGATCCGGGTACTTCTCAGCGGAGCGGCTGAAGACCTCTGTGAGCCACTGTATTCCTTCCTGATGCGGTACGTTCACGAGGTGGCAGTCGCCAAAGACATCCGTTAAGCTGTATGGGCAGGTGTCCGTCTGCCCGCGCGGCACCTTCTCCGCCGCCCAAAGGTACCGCCTCCACGCCACAAACGTCACACCAAAGAAGACCACGAAGACGGTTGTTAAAATAATTGCTGCCATAATAGACATCTTTGAGGAAGTGAACCCGATAAGCATCGCCCAGGATTGTCTGCAACCATTTCCCTCCCATTTCGTTACCCGTGCCGCTGACCAGATAGATCAAATCCTGGCCCAGACGCAGGACGTTTGCTGCATCAAAAGCTGGTTCACCGTTACGTGGCGTGGGTTTGTCCGGATCAACCTCAAACAGCGAGTCTAAGAGCATGGGTTTGGGGGCGTTGCACCACTTTGCGCCTGACTTCAGATAGTCAACCATCATCGCACGATAACTAAATGTTTCCTGGGCGCGGCTGCGGATGACATTGGGTGTTTCGATAATGTGGTCGCCGATGACCAGCAGGATGTCGCGGGGACAAAGATTGTAATACCCCTCAGAATCCCAATGGATCGTGGAAAATTTGGCCTCGTGCGGCCATGTCTCCGGGCGTTTGACGGTAATGCCCAATTTTTCTAAGACATCGACAAATGCATTCAAATCCTCTGTGCTAGTTTAGAAACATTAAGGGCCCCGGAAAAAAATAATTCCACCTCTTGCTTGTCTTATGGCCCGTCTACTGCGTTACATCCACCCACACGTATCCCGATATGCGCAGGTGGATGTGCCTTGTAGACAAACCATAATCCGGCGCAATCGTGTGGAATTATTTCTTACCGTGACCCTAACGAAGAGCAAGCCTGTGCGTAATGCATAGGGCAATCTATCAAATTATGCAATATCCCTATTAGCCCTCCATACGATATCTAATAAAACTCCATACGTTTCAGATATTCCTTCGAAATATCCAGTTATGCGATCATACCCAATTCAGTCCTCATAAAATGATAGGTTTTAACTGCTATTTTAACCAGATTCGTTCCTCATTGCGCATCTGCCATCGTGTTGTATTTTCCAAACAAGTAAGAACGAACAATAACCTTATTAAAAAAATGCAGGTGACACCATGGCAGAAAATAAAGTTCAAGACTACTTCGATGATGATAAGGAAGGACACGTTGATACCCGCGAGAGTAATTTTGAATGTGAAAATCCCGACAAACATCTCGGTTGCAACATGGGTATCGATGTACAGGGATAATAATACAGGTTAATGACTTTAAAAATTACCTTTAACCAGGCTTATGCATCAAAAACAGTACGAAACGGCAGAGCGTCGTTTGCATAGGCAACTAAAAAAATAACCGCAAAGCGGAAACCATATAGGCGGGGCCTCTATTGAGGCTCTGCCGTTTTTTTTGAATCGAATTTTACAATGTTTTCATAAAGGAGGAAAATTGATGAAGGTATGGGCGACAACCGCGCTGCTGTTTCTGTTTGCAGTGTCAGCCGCCCTGGCGGCGGACAATCTAAAGGCGTTTCCCCCCGCCGAGGAGGGCATGGTTCGATACGTCCTGCAGCTCCCGAAGCAGACGGATGAATCTGTTTTCAAGGTGGAGCTGATTATCGGCAAGACGGTCGAGGTCGACACGCAGAATAGATACTTTTTCGCCGGCCGGATTGAAGCGGAAACAATCGCCGACTGAAATTCAGGCCGCGTCGGGATCGGCAATCAAAAAGACCATACGGGTCGTGGGTGAGCCGGTCTACGGAGACCTGAACGGTGATAACCGCAAACACGCGGCCATGGTTCTTGTACACGACCCCTGCGGCTACGGAAAATTTTATTGCGTCGTCGCAGCGATCGTCAAAAGCGGTCAGTGGCAGGGTACGAATGCGGATATTATTGGTGATCGGGGGGCACCCGGGACGATCCGTATCCACAACGGGTTGATCGTTGCGCGATACACCGACCGCAGACCGGATCAGTCCATGGCCCAAACGCCATCAGTCATTAAAACCCTCAGACAGAGGGATTGCCTTCACAAACTATAGAATCACCAGTCGAAAAGCTTTATGAATCCAGCTGAAAAAGTCTTTTTAGGTAATGCAGTGTAGATATACATTCTTCCATTGTGAGTTTTGTTCGGCTGCGGCATAGATCGACAAAGCGCATGGCAACAAACTCAAGCCAATTAAGAACGTCTCTTTCGCATATAGAATCAGGGCTGTAATGTAATACGACAGTACCAGACAGGGGCGCAATGCTTGCGTTCTTGATACCTCTTTTCAGGATAATCAGATCCTGAACAATATTGGCTAATGAATGCCAGTCCTTAGGTAATTTCTCTAAAGCAGGAATGTATAGACGTACTCGACCGGGTATCCGATGCCTTATCTTATAGAGTGAAGGAAGAATTATCGTCTCACGGGAAAAGTTTTTCATTGATTGCCTAAAAGTCTTTTCCAAACTTTTTTGAACAATGCAGAATTCTTACCAAATTTTATAAAAGCTAGAATTTTAATCGGTCCCCTGGACTCAGCAGGTTTAAAATCAAGTTTTTTTGCAAACAAAATTGAATTGTATGTGGTACTATTGCGACAGAGAAGCATGAAACGAAAGGCCTACATCGAATTCTTTTTGGACGTCTTTTTCTTCTCTTGGCCGGTCTCGTATTCTTTTTCGGCGATGATGTCTTCAAGCTCTTCTTTTGCTCTAATGAGGTCTTTTACTGACATCGTTCTTGGGTCATTTTCCAAAAATGATGAAATTTTAATGCCACGGTCCCTTAAGAATTGGTCAACCTTGGATTGGTTTTTTTTGTACATGTAAAAACCCAATGCCGATACGCCGATTCCTATTGCAAAACCTGTAACATGTTGTGAATTAATTGCCATGGTAAGCTCCTTTCCAATATCTTTAATGATTAAAAATACTTATCTAACAATATTCAAACGGATACCTTTGCTGTTGTTTTCAATACCTTCCAAAACTTGGTCACGATCATCGGAAAGTTTCCATATCTCCCGGAAGATTCGATCCTCGATCTTCGTGTTCATATCGCTGTATAGTCCAAATAAAAATTTAGGTAACCGAGCCAAAAGTGCAGAAGGTGCGGCGGATAGTTGCTGATTATAAATTGTTGCTTCAAACTCACATTGGTTTTCATCGCACTCCGGATCGATGGCCTCAGCTTCAATTTTCAGTTCTTTCGTTGGTGCCTCAAGCAAATGTCTTGCAAATGTCGTTATCCAGGCGATAGTTGCGCCCTTTAAGGGATTTTTTCGAATAAATGAAGCGAGAAGATAACCGACAGATAGAACCTCGGGATGAAATCTGCCCGTTTGTTTCAAATCCGAATAGGTATGTTCAAGAACGGCTATCAAAGTTCCAATCCCGGAGATAAGTTGTACCGCATGAGTAGTCTTACTTTCTGATGAAAGTAACCTTAAAAGATGGCCAGCAATCAATGTCATACCTGAAAGAAATGATAATTCGCTCAAAGAAGTTTGCGGTTGAGATCCCTTGATCGTCGTCGGAGCTAATTCATGCTCTGCCGAAAAAGCCAAGGCAACCCGTATGATAATCTCTTCTAATGTGATTGATCGTCGATCAAAGGTCACAAGGATGTTTTGCGTCATAGCGGTGTATATGATGTGTTTAACACCTGCATGCCCCTCAATATTGCGAATGGTATTATATGGATCCTTCAAAGGATGAGATAATCTCAACCGCACACGTCCCGGAAGATTATGGGCCATCATGATCTCAAGGTTACGTTTCATTTTACATATCTTTTGTGATGTTGGTGATTAAGACCCTGGCTGAGTTCGAAACCACTGCGATAGTAGTTGCATTGTGAAGAACAGCTCCCCAAAAAACAGGTAAAACCCCCATTGAGGATAACATCAAACCAATTGTATTGACGCCGATTGATGCTGCGAAATTTTGACGAACAATTTGCATCGTTTTCTGCGAGAGCTCAATGATACCGGGGAGTAGCAACGGATTGTCATTGTTGATGGCGATGTCCGCGGTTTCAATGCTGATTTCCGTGCTACCTCTGCCCAATGAAACCCCAACGTCGGCATATGCGAGTGCCGGTGCGTCGTTGACACCATCACCGACCATTACAACCTTGTTACCTTTGACCTGCAGCTTCAATACCATCTCGGCCTTGTCTTCCGGGAGTGCTTCGGCCTTATAACTATCTACGGACATTTTAGAGGCCATGATATTGGCATGGGTCTCAACGTCTCCTGTGAGCAGGATGATTTCGTCGAATCCGAGTCTTCGAAGACGGTTGAGGGTTTTTTTCATGTCCTCCCGCAAACTATCTTGAATGCCGATAAGCCCTAATAGTTTCTTACCGCGGGCCACATAAATGACATTCTCGCCGTTTTGATGCATCCGAAAAGCAAATTGAGTGCCACCGCTGGTAATAATTCCTTCGGACAAAATGAAAGATTCGCTGCCGACAAAAATCTTTCTGCGATTAACCGTTGTCTCAACGCCTTTTCCAAGATGAACGTTAATTTTAGAATGCTTAGGAATCTTCCAACTCATTTCACGTATTTTGTTGACAACAGCCAATGCAATGGGGTGGTTCGTCGTTTCCTCACAGGCTGCCGCCAACTCCACGATCGTGCGTGTAGACGTGTTAGGATCCACTTGATAGACCGACACAACCTTGGGTCGACCTTCCGTTATCGTCCCGGTTTTGTCCAAAATGAGCGTATCGGCCTCACTAAGCATCTCTATATAGTTACCCCCCTTTACCAAAACGCCCTGTGCAGCCGCTCGACAAACTGAGGCAGCGAAAGCTGTTGCTGTCGACAATCTAACGCCGCAGGAATAATCAATGATGAGCATATTGAGCGCACGGGTCGGGCTTTTCGTAATCAGGTAAACAATTAAGGCAAGAACGAAATTTACCGGTATAAACTGGGCCGAAAAATGATCTGCATATGCCTGAATCGGCGCTTTTCGACTTTGGGCCTCTTCGACCATGTGGACGATCCGCGCAATCGCCCGGTCGTCCCCCACCCGTTCGGCGATGATGGTTAGATTGCCGGATTTCACCGTAGAGCCAGCATACACGGTGTCCCCTTTGGTTTTAACTGTGGGCATAAACTCTCCCGTCAGTGACGCTTCATCTACAGAGGCTTCTCCATCGCTGATAGAGCCATCTACCGGCACTTTTGAGCCTGTATGAACAGAAACCAAATCTCCAGCTTCGACTTCTTCCAAGGAGACGCGAACTTCTTTGCCGCTTCGATCAATCTTCCATGCATGCTGCTCTTCCAGGGAAAGCATGTCTACGATGGCGCTTCGGGTCTTTTCCATGGTGTAAGCCGTAATGAGTTCGGCAATATCCGCCAATAAAATGATTGTCAGCGAAGAGCCACTTTTACCGGATAACAGACTGGCGAGAATGGCTGCTGAACTGAGCGTGTCTGCATTAGGTCGACGATGAAAACGAAGCGCGTTCAAACCGCTTGTGAATATAGGCCTCGAAAGCGAAATAGCGGTAAGCGCATTGATATTCGTAAACTTCTTGAAGAGTGTAGTAGGTGGTGCCGGTTTCCGGATCAAAGAATAAAGGAGGGTCATGCCGTTTATGGCGATACGGATCAGCATTTCGCTGATCGGCTCTTCTTGTAGTCGCCTTTCTTGTACAGTTTGTTTGTTTTTGGTTTCGCGGTCTTGTTGGAAGGCCTTCATCGAATACGAACCTATCACTGTCTCTGTCAACTCGAGGATTTCGCGAGCATTGGTTTTTTCAGTATCGAAATGAACGAGGATATTTTCCGTAACAGGAGACATACCCGCGGATATAACCGCAAAGTCTGAAGTTAAGCGCGCTTCAATCTCCTCTTTGAAATCGTTTAAATATCCAACCGCACGAGAATTAATGCGGATTCTGCCTGGCAAACTATGGAGGATATCGCAGGCTGTGAGAGGTTTTTGAGATAATTTGAACAGCATAAAGGGTATCCTGGGTATCTATGAGGTTATGCTATTTTGATCTGTCTATACACAGCGTCACAATTAATGTCGTATTGGCCCTTTGTATCGTCGAATTTAAAGCTAGCTTTTTGGAGTCATACTCGCAGAACGCTGTGTATTATGCGCAAGGATTTATGTCGTTCTGTATAAATCTAAAGGGAGTGACGCTATTCATCGGAAATTATTTCCCGCTTTTCGCCATCACGTAAGACCACCATAATAAATTTAATCCACTCGGAATCGAGCGCTCTCTCAAAATAATGATCCGATACAGAGCAATTGAAACAAGGGCCATCATAAGGGATGTTTTAAAATCCAGTAGTCCAGCACTCGATTTGTGTATCTGATGGTCGAGGCCGCGGCCAAAAAGTTTGAGCTCCTTGAGAAGGGTCGATTCTGGAGAATAATCCAACTCCTTTTCTAAGCCAAGCAATTTTAAAACAATACCATGTACGACATGGTCTTTAATAAGTGCATCATCATATGTGAGAATCAAACTTCCGCTTATCGGATTGACATTCACAGATTTTATACCGTCTATTTTAGACAACTCATTTTCAATTCGATGGGGAAGCGATTTATCCATGTCTTCAAGCAAAGGCGCAAAATATCGGATTCGCCCTGGAATGGCATGGACGACTTCAAATTTTCCGAATATCGAAGGCAGAGTGTTGGATTTTATCCCCTTCTTTTTGAGCAATGATGCCAAAACAAATCCAATTACCATATGCATGAGAGCGCTCCTTGGGCATCTCCATAATGTCAAGCATGGGGCTTGGTTCGACCGACAATTACTGTACCCTCGGCGGGAGAGTTTTTATTAACCAACTTAATTGCTCGGTGGAGTTTTTGATTTACACTCGTTATGTATGTAAGGATATTGGTTATTCGAATTGTTCACACCAAAAGCTAGCCCGTGCTAGTTTTTAAGATCTGATTCGGCCGATGTCAAGTTTTGGGGTATACAGGGGACATTCTCATTATTTAAATTTTAAAGGACCAGGTTATGCCGCTTCAATAGTACTGTCAAAAACCAAATGCAAAAAATACGGAATTTCTTTTCTGGAAAGCTGATTTTTACGCGAAGGTCGGTTTGTCTTCTTCAGGCTGACTTCACTATCGTCGACGCTTGGTTGAGGCCAAAGCCTCATCTGCGGAATCCGCGGCCGAATGAGGTTCCCCGACCGAAACTGCGGCCGGTACCGCGACGATGACCCCTGAAACTCTGCCTGGTGCCGCGATGACCACTCCTGAAACCCTGCCCGGAACCGTGATAATGATGACGACTGAACGATCGTTGCTTGAACCGGTTTTTTGGGCTGCCGCGGTATGTCCCGGTGGCTCGATTGAAGTGAGGTCGCGACTTGAAGTTCGGTCGATGGAAACGGTGATGCGGTGAATAGCCCTTGTGAATCGGGTGTTTGCGCGAACGCACTCCGCTATGGCGGTAGTGATGTTTGTAAGCGTAGGGGTATCCAAACCCTAAATAGAGGGGCCGGTACACGTAACCGTAGTGTCGGCCGTAATAGTATGGGGACCCGGACACGTAACCGTAGCTTCCGCCGTAATAACCGGGCGTGGTATAACATCCCGCTAGAAGCGGCAGTGCCGTTAAAATGAGGATGGCGAGAGGTTTCATTATCATTGCCTTGCTTCACGAAGGCAAATCGCCTAAAAATGAAATTAAAATAGATACATGTCCTTGAAATAGTAATGGTAACGAACCATTTTTATAAACTGGAAATGCTCGATTTTCTTAAAAGTAGTGAGTAGCAGACATTGATTTCGTTACAATACCTATCGACCCCTCACATACCTCCCTGAGCTGTCTGCGGCTTGAAAAATATCCAGGGATGATCCGCGGAGGCCTTCATGTGGCCAAACCCCGCGGGAAGTTTCTCGTGAGAACCGATTATCAACATACCGCCGGGAGCCAACACTCGGAGGATCGTTTCCAACGCTTTTTCCTTTTCAGGGGTCCGGTAATACGTCAGCAGATTGTTCCTGAGAAAAACCACTTCAAACTGGGTGGCAGGAGGCTGATGTTTCGTGATGTCGTGGTGATCGAACCTGATCCCCTCTTTGAGAAAAGGTTTGACGACATAGCGCTGTTTTCCGGTCACCTGGTCGAAATATCGGTTGATATCCCCCCGCGGCAGTTCCTTGAGGCTCGAGATCCCGTAGACCCCTTGTTTTGCCATTCCGATGTAGGCCGGATTGATGTCGGTCGCCCACAACACGAGCGGCGATAAATTGGGGGCGGCGCTGCGCAATCGGTCCCATAGAATTTTGAAGCTGTAGGCCTCCTCGCCTCTCGCACACCCGCATGACCAGACCCGAAAAACACTCCCGCACGCGGAAATCAAATCTGGCAATTCCACATTCTCGAGTGCGTCCCAAAGGCGTCTGTCCCTGAAAAACCGGCTGATCGACACCGTCAGGTACATCCGGCACTCTTTCTCGATCTCGGGCGCCCGCGACACTGCGGCCATATATTCTCTGACGCTCACGCAACCCAGTTTCTGCATATGCTGCGAGAGCCTCTTTTTAACCCCTTTTCTGACCTTGCGGTACCCTTTCCGTGAAAGGTTGAAGTGATCGAGAATTTGATGAAAAGACGCGTCATCCATCGGCTCACCACGGGTAGTGTCGTGTCATCTTTAAAGTGTCTCGACTGCCTTGAAGTTCCAATTCAATTTTGAGATTTGGATATTGTAAATTGGAATTTATTTGTACTTTGGTGCTTGTGCTTTGGTTTTTGGCACTATTTTAGGCCGGCAGGCAGGCAAGCCCTGAATCTTATATCTAAACCAACACTGCCGATGGTCAAGGCCTCCTGTCGTTCGCCCCATGTCATGCGCTCGACCGGTGGCAAACACAATCGAGACGCGTCAGGTCAATTGCTTGCCGCTATTGCCCGGATGCCGGACACCTCAGGAAGGATGCGCTGCCATACGCTCTGCCCAGATGACCTTGTCCAAAGCTCGCCGTTCGACAATATTGCAAACAGACTCATATCTTGCTGGTAAAAGCGTTCCACCATGTGTCGCGGCCAAGGAGCATTCATGCCGACGGATGCCGCCTGCCAGCTCTGCCCACCGTCGTGTGTTTCTTCGATTCTTCCATTTCTCGATACACCGTCAGCCGGTCCCGCGATAATGTGCCGGGCATCTTGCGGATCGACCCATGCTGCACGGATGTAACAACGGTAAATGCATTTCCAGGTTCTGCCGCCGCCGATCGAACGATAGAGCCCTCCGCCTGTGGCCGCGGTGACGAGGTCGGATGAAGAAGGATGAACCGATATGGAATGCACATCCGGATGTATCATTGCGCCTGACTCACGGATCAAATCCGGTTTCCCATCGCTGCCTTCTGCCAGATGCCATTTTTGGCCGCCGTCGTCGGAAATCAAAACACCGCCCACTTCGACGGCCGCATAGACCCGGGCCTTATGTGGGCCGGATTCGGCGATGGCAAAGCCCCGCACGCAGCCCGCTTCCGGTGAATACGGCAGGAACCATCCGTTTTTATCGCGCAGTTCACCGACTTCCGCGCTTTGATGCCAGGTCTTGCCGCTATCTCGTGACATGAAAATACCCGCAGGCTCGGTACCAACGAAAATGATCGCAGGAGCACCCGCTGAACCGGCCATCCAACGTACATGCCGGATGGCGAGGGCCTCGTTAGCCTCGTTCCAGGATCGGCCGTTATCGGAAGAACGCCAGATTCCTTCAGCGGTTCCGGCCAGAATGACGCCCCCGGATTCGAAGACACCGGTCAAAGATTTATCAGTCAGGGCGTGCCCGACAATATTCCAATTGCCATTTGCCGGTGTGATGATGAACAGTCCTATCGACGTAGCCAAATAGAGGTATCCCGCCATAGTTTCACCAAAACATCGAAAGGTTTCCGATTAAACACTCATGGCCCTAAAGGCCGCCACGGTGCATGAAAATGATGCGCCGGAGCCCGGATGAGCGGTTGCGAAAAGCGGTTGACTGTCTGAATAGAATCGAAATTCTTGGCAGTCAACAACGGTTGGATTACGTTCACGTGGATGTTGGCTCTTAAGGGCCCCGGCAAAAAATAATTCCACCTCTTGCTTGTCTTATGGCCCGTCTACTGCGTTGCATCCACCCACGTATCCTGATATGCGCAGGTGGATGTGCCTTGTAGACAGACCATAATCCGGCGCAATCGTTTGGAATTATTTCTTATCGTGACCCTGAAGCTCTGAACCAATCTGTTTCGGATGCGGCTGGGCTATTGCTTGAAGTTAATTTTTTTCATATTAAGATACCGCAGACTGATATACGCTGCGGCCAATAACCCAATTTCACTCATTAGGAGGTGTGGATGTTTACCAGCGCTTATCTTGTCGAAATTCTAACGCCGAAACGGACCGATCTGGTCGAAGCGAAGGGCGCCATCAACCTGTTTGCCGAAAGGTACTACCGTGTTCTCGATTCCGGTTTAGGGCTTTCCGTTCCGGACAATCCGATGGGACAGCCCAGATTCGGCCTTCTGGAAATGATCGAACAGCTCGGTCTACCCGTGGAAGCGGAAAAGACCGTTATGAATTTAAACACGTTTCACACAAAAGCAGAACTCGATCGGCTGTTGACGAATGCAGCGAACCTCGGTGTGACGAATTTTCTCATCGTTAGGGGCGACGGCGGTCCCAAACTACCCAAGCTCGATCCCAAAAGTATTGGCGGAAACAAAAATGTGACCACTTCCATCGATCTTCTTCGCTACATCAACGCTGAATATCAGGGAAAGTTTACGACCGGTTGTGCGTATAACCAGTACAGCCCGATGCCATTCGAATTAAATCGATTGACTGAAAAAATAGCCGCCGGGGCGCATTTTGTCATCACGCAACCCGTCATCGGAAAAGATCCGAATATCGACGCTTTGTTCGTTTATGGGATACCGGTTGTGATCGAGGCGTGGATGTCGAAGAATTTGGAACTGCTGTTCAGGAGTGTCCGGAAAACCGGCGACGAAAAGACCACAGAATACGACCCGGTATCGAATCTGCAAACGCTGCACGAGACCTATCCGGACAGCTGCATTTACCTTTCGATGCTCGGATTCAAGAAGCAGTGGCGCCCTATTTTACCGTTCCTTGGATCATCGTAAATCGAAGGTGTGGAATCATTTTCGGGAGCACCCATGCAGCAACCCTCGGACATTAACGGATGAACTTTTCCCGAGCCGTTTAAAGTTGACTTCCAGCCAATCGTCGGCAGCCCGGTAACCCAGTTTGTGAAGATGGTCGAGAAACTCCCACTCGGTGTTCATTTTGCTGGACGCATTCAGGTTCTGAAAACCCTTTTCGTCGGCGATGATATGAACCAGCATCTTGCGATACCGTTCTGGATCCAGGCTACCTTCATCCAGCATTCTGGCGACAAAGTCGATGGCCCTGAGCTCATGCAAAAAGCTCGCGTTGAAGGTGATTTCATTGACCCTGTTGAGGATGTCGCGGGCCGCAAAGGGTGTTTCCTGACAATTCAAAGGATTGATCTGCACGATGACGATGTCTTGCGAGTCACTGTGATAGGCGAAGGGGTAGAGAACCGGATTGCCGGCATACCCACCGTCCCAGTAATCTTCACCGTTCACGTTCACGGCTTGAAAGATTTGTGGCAGGCAGGCAGAAGCCATGACGGCGTCCACTGTCAAGCCGCTGCGCTCGAATACCTTGACCTGACCGTTTCGAACACTGGTGGCGCTGATGAACAGTTTCAACTTGTCACAGCTTCGCACCCTTTCGAAATCGACCTGGTCTGTCAACAGATCCCGCAAGGGGTTCAGGTTCAGGATATTGAGCTGGTACGGTGACGCCATTCTGCTGAAAATATCGAAAAACAGGTATCCCGCGGAGTAGTCCAGGTTCCAGTTGCCGGTTAATGTATCGAAAGGTGTGCGCCGCATGGGGCTGAAAGCGGCTGCCTGATTCACCGCTTTCCAGAACCGGCGCAGTGCGTCACGAGCGCCCGTTTTTCCTCCGACCATTAGCCCGTCGGCCAGTACCACCGCATTCATGGCCCCGGCGCTGGTGCCGCTGATCGCGCTGATGTCGATGCGGTCCGATTCGAGCAGACGGTCCAACACGCCCCAAGTATACGCCCCATGGGCGCCCCCGCCCTGCAGCGCCAGGTTGATCTTTTTAGGATTCTGGGAGGTTTGATTTCCAGATTTACGTTTTTTCATTTCGACTTAGCCCGTTCCCATTGTGCTTTGTCCATTTACCTATATCGAGCTTTGGTCACCCCGGTAGCGGGCAACCTCGGGGTTGTCGGTCCAGATTCGCTGCCAAACCCAATTTAACTGCTCCCATCCGCGTTCGCCAAAAACCCGCTTGCTTTTGGATGGAATGGCATGCGGGTTACCCATCTGCGCCACTTTGAAGCTGAAGACATAATTCGGTTCCAGCCCCATTCTAAGATCCGTTATCACGACATCGCTTCCGAGGCGCTCTACCGAATAAAACCCGTGGGTAAACCATTTCAGGCGTTCGACCGGCCAGTGGCGATCGAGGCCATCGAGCAACTTGCGATCATTGGGGTAGTAATCGAACCGGATGGCCCGATTGTCATCCAACAGCGAATAAAATCCCTCGTAATATCCGTTTGCATCCATGACCAGGACCCGCCAGAGAAGGGTATTGAACGGCGCGGGAACGGTCAGGACACGATCATATCCGATGTTATGGCGCGTCAAGGATTCGTAGACCGTGTTATTGACGAATTGCTTCGCGCCGACACTCCAGATCAGATATCCGGTGCTCAATATCAAACAGGCCGTGTTGACGGCATGACCAAGCGTTGCTTTGCGGCTCAGGACCAATGCGCCCAATACGCCGAAAAACAACGGCAGGGAATATGCCGGATCGATGATAAAAATGGTCGACCACATGACGGGCGGGGTGCTCAACGGCCACAGAATCTGAGTCCCGTAAACGGTAAGACAATCTAAAAACACATGGGTAGCAAACGCCAGATAGACCAGGGCATACCACCTGATCCGGAACCGAGCCGTCTGCGGGTGCAGCTTGAGGATCACATAAACAAACAATGGCGTCAGCGCCGCCAATACAAAAAGCGAATGGCTCGGTCCGCGATGATAGGTAAAATTCTTGACGGCATCGCCGAGCGGAACCAGAACGTCCAAGTCAGGGAAAAGGCCGCATATGCCTCCCCACAGCATGGCCCTTCGACCAACTTGTCGCCCTAATGTCGCTTCGCCGACGGCGGCGCCCAAGGCTATTTGTGTGACAGTATCCAATTATATTGACCTCGTGCAGGGTTCTGGGTTCAAGGTTCGGGGTTCAGAGGTTCAAGCGGTTTTCAAAAGTTCAACAAAGGGCTATAATCCTCTAACTCTGAACGGGGAACGTTGAACTTGGAACCTATCGGGTTCAGGGCTCAGAACTGCCTCTGGCCGCAAGCATCCAGTATGATCTAAGACGAAACTTTGCAAGCGTTCACAGGGCACCGCATCTGCTTTGTTGTCGGGCACTTGAAGTACAAAAGTACGTCTGCGCGCCCGACGCCTTGCATCTGCGGCACCCTGTAAACGCTTACAATTAGGTGGTTTGAAGCGCATCGGACTTTGCAATCCTGTGAACGGTTACGAAACTTTTAGGCGTAATACGATTAATCGAGACCAAAACTTAACTGGGAACCGTTAATCCCGCGGGAAACCTCTCAGTCATTTCATATCTAAGCACCCATTCTGAAATGTCCAGCCCGGGGCTGTCATCGCTGCCGAATCCGGTTTTTAATTTGACACGAAATTTCGGATGAGGGAATAAGGAGGATTTGGAAATACCTGTGGGAGTGCTGACAGCCGAAAACCCCGTCAGAGGCACAACAGTTGGAGATGCCGTAATTCCCCGCTGAATGAAGACTCGGAGACCCAAAGATCTATCGCGTTAAGGAAGGGAATCGCATCATGATGGTGCATACTGAAATCAAGATTCGTGGATACCACCTCGACATGTTCCGCCATGTGAACAACGCTCGCTACCTGGAATTTCTGGAAGAAGGCCGCTGGTCTTTTTTCGACGCCAACCCCGGATTCTTTTACCGGCTGAAAGGCGTGACCTTCTTCGTGGTCAACATCAACATCAATTACCGGCGACCAGCGTCCCTCGGAGATGTGCTCGACATCCAAACCCGCCTGTCTAAAATCGGCCATACCAGCGGCGTCCTGCGCCAGGAAATCTACAAAAAAGGAAACGGGGAGCTGGTCGCCGATGCCGATGTCACTTTTGTCATCGCTGACGCCAAAACCCGGAAGCCGCTGAATCTGAAAGACCTGCTAAAAGACGCCATGGTCTCATAGGGAGGGGGGTCCAGAAAAACCGAGTCTGATACCCTCTATTTTATTGGCTGCCGCTGGATATCCCGACCGGGTCGGCAACAATGGATTGCTCCGGCGGCCTGACACGATCCAGGTACCGCTCCGCCATTTCCTCGATGACCAGCTGAGGCTTGAACCGATCGATGAGCTGAATCATCAGGCCGTGGTCGTATGGGCGCCAAACCACTAAAAGTTCTCGAAAACTTTCCGAAAAAAGCGCCTCCAAAGCAAGAGCGAATGAATCGACGAACATAACGACCCGCAGTTCCGCGTTTTTGCATTGGAAGGCGTGATCCGCGCTTACGCCCTGAAGCTCGATCTGAAGGGGTTGGGCGCAGCGTTCAGGGACATCAGGCACCATGATTTTTTCCGCCAGATGCTCCTCCAATTGGACGATGTTGGCCAGGTCGCCCTTGGGAGCGTACACACGACGCTGTTCAACGGATGAAACGACGGGCAGCAACGCTTCCGGAAACATTTCACGCACGCGTTCCATGATGTCGTGGTAAGCCACAACAACGCCGTCCACGTTCCAGTGAGCATCGGTGCGGTAGTAAACCTGTTGCCGTATTTTCGCTTGAAGAAGAAGCGGGCGAAGATCGAGGACGTCCACACTCGATCGCTGCTGCATGTGTTCTATGAGTTGATCGAAACGGGTCTTCCCGCTGTGTTTTTGAATGTCTTGTGGTAAGTACTCCGGATAGATCGACTGCTTATCAGGGGCAACGACGAAAAGATAGCGAATGCCCTTTCGGGCCAGCCATTCAGTTTTATTTTCCAGATTTGATCGGAGAATTTCAAGCTCACTTTCGGTGAGCCGGTTCTGTCCCAGATAGCTATCCATCAAACCGTTTACAGTGAAGAACATCCAACCGTCATCGCCACTTAACACTTTGGGGTTTATGTACCTTCCGCCGAAAATTCTTTTCATATATCGATTGTAGCGTTGGATGAGCCATTGCCGAAAACCGAAATGGTCGTTGTAATAGGCCTCGTACTGCTTTGGATACTCGGTCATGATCTCCCACTTGAACCGCAATTCCGGCAGTTCGGCAAGCAATCGTTTTTCCTGGTACGACCATTTCGAACGCGGGGTCAGCATTGTTTTAATCGGCGGGGCAAATAGAAACAGAAAAAAGATGCCGATGAGCAACATTTTTGATATATTTACTGCTTTTATTCGTCGCATTTATGTTTAGCCGGTTTTGAATCCACTTTTCACTGTAATGGTGAAATCGAAATGGCAGACATCATTTTTTGACAAACGGATCAATATGGAAGATCGCTCGACTATTTCCTATACCGATTTCCTATTTTTGACACTTCTATAGGCTTAAAAAAAAGCAGGTCAGAATCGAAAGTAAATGAACGGGTTGTAGGCACCTGCGGCGAGAAACAGCACAGAGGCGTAGAAAAGCAACGCCAGTGCCAGTGTATTCAGAATACCGATCGAACCGGTCAATGCTTCGGCTGCCTTCGGGCGCACAGTACTGCTAATCTCCTCAATCCATCCCCTCAGCGGTTTAACCACCGGAGTGGAAAAGAGAATGCCGGCCGCAATGGCCAGGCGAACATAAAAATCAACTTGGACAAACGCTTGTTGCTGCAAGTCCAGTGACGGATTCAATCCGGCCATGGCCGCTAAATAGTGTGCCGCCGCCGAAAGATTTTCAGCTCGAAAAAACACCCAACCGGTGCAGACTACCAGCATTACGTAGAGGTATCTCAACGGTGACCAGCATCGGTTTAAAATCTTCTCAAAACCCAGGCGCTCGATAACCAGGAACAAGCCGTGCAGAAGCCCCCAAATGACAAAGTTCCAACTAGCGCCGTGCCAGAGACCGCACAAGAAGAATACGATGAGAAGGTTGAGGTAGGTCCGCAGAGGCCCTTTGTGGTTGCCGCCCAGCGGGATGTAGAGATAATCCCTGAACCAGCTGGATAGGGAGATATGCCAACGTCTCCAGAATTCTCGGATCGATCTGGAAATATACGGATAATTGAAATTTTCGAGAAAATGGAATCCAAACATGCGTCCGAGTCCAATGGCCATGTCTGAATATCCGGAAAAATCGAAATAGATTTGGAGCGTGTAGCACAGCACGCCCAGCCAGGCGACACCGGGCGTCAGCGTTTCATATGGGAATGAAAATACCTGGTCGGCAATGATGGCCACCTGATTGGCAATGAGCACCTTTTTCCCGAGTCCGACGACAAATCGTTCGATGCCGTAGCTGAGGTCGTCAAGTCGAACGCGCCGACGTATGAGCTGGACGGCGATGTTATGATAGCGGATGATGGGGCCGGCAATCAGCTGGGGGAAAAGAGCGATGTACAGCCCTATGTTCAGGGGGTTGCGTTGGACCGACGCATCCCGGCGGTAAACGTCCACGGCGTAGGACATGGCCTGAAAAGTGAAAAAAGAAATCCCGATGGGTAAATGAATCGGTGCCAGTTCGATGGGACCGCCACCGATCTGAAACAGTACAATGTTCAGATTGTCGACCAGGAAATTTGCGTATTTGAAAACGGATATGGACAGGACATTGAAGGCAATGGCCGCAATCAGGAAGCCGCGGGCTGCTTGCCGGCCCCTGTAACGATCGATCATTAAACCGCAGAGGTAGTTGACGAGGATTGACACCAGCATCAACAAAACGTAATAGCTCTCACCCCAGGCGTAAAATATCAGACTCGCCATCAGAAGAAGCAGGTTGCGAAGCCGCTTGCCGGCCAGAAAATACAGGAGTAGGCAAAGGGGCAGAAACTGAAACAGAAAAATGATGGAGCTGAAAAGCATGTCGATAATAATTTTAAGTATTTAGGATAGCCTTTCGTCGGGCATTGGTTCGGCCGAACACAGAATTGACCCCGAACCCCCGCCCTGATGAAAGGATAAGACCTTGCTATTTCGGCGACCGAGGATATGTCAGGAGCGTTGAAGTGTCAATAAATGAAAAAGCCTATTCCCAACCTGAGTAACCCAGCGGTACCGGCGCTGCCAGTTGCGTCAAATAGGCAAAATGCAGGTTGTTTACCTGGCGGATGTGAAACAGATCGTGGGCAAGCCAGTTGGCCAGCAGGAGTTCGGCGGTCATGGGGCCCATTTTGGGATGGTGGTGGGTGGCCTGCCAGTCGGGTGACGCCAGGTCGTGCAGCCATTTGAGTGATGTCAATCGCTCTCGGAAAAAATTGTCTAAGGATTCTTTCAAGTTCCTCTCGTTGTAGCCGCGCTGAAGCACCCAGCCCTCGGGATCGATGGCCGGCCACGGCGCGTCGGGATCGCTGAGGACAAGCGCAAGTCTTTTCCTGAAATCTTCCCTTTCCTCATCGTAAAGATGATTGATGACTTCCAGCAGGGACCATCGTTCTGCGCCGGGTTTCCAGCGGGCCTGTTCGCCGGCTAAATTCGCGAAGAGATATTTAAATACATCGCCATTGACACGCAGATGCGTTATGATTTGTTGGTGATTCATTTTTTACCCTCACGTTTCCACCTGTTTGATAACCGAAACTGGCCGTTTGCCCCGATCCTATCGACATTTTATTCTCCTGCTTATAGGGCGAATCATGGTTTCGGGCGCCACTCTGCCTTTATTTTCACGGGTTAAGCAACTACCTAAAATTAATGAAATTACGATTCGCCGAGAATCCAATGGCGGCCTTATTTCTGACTGCCTGCCTGCCGTTTGAAGATTTTTTTGCATCGACCCCATCCGCGGGCCCACAGGTAGGCGATTTTGCGTAAAAACGTCTTGAACGGCTCCTTGGGGTTGGTGATGACGGTGTCGTTTTCCTGCTGTTTCAGGATCTTTTCCATCGGACTTCTGTAGATGTCCATGAGTTCCACTCCATTATATGTCGGTCACAATTCGGCCGGTTGATTTACTTCGCGGCAATATTCGGGGGGAGTGCACCGGTTGCCTTTGGCCGCGCCCCACTTTCCTCAAGTGCCGACGCAGCCGATTCAACCCCCTGGCGGGTCTTCAGAGCGCGGAGGTGCCGACGTTTTGTCGACTATCTTGCTGCTCCAGGGATTCAACCGCCTTTTTGATCGTTTTACGAATTTCCTTCAGCTTGAAGGGCTTGGCAATGAAATCAAAGGCACCCTTGGTCAACGATTCCCGGGCCAACTCCAGTGTGGCGTAGCCGGTAATCATGATGACCTTGATGCGCTGCGATTTTGCAAAAACCTTTTCCATCACCTGGATGCCGTCAATCTCACCCATGCGGATGTCGCTTATCACAATATCAAAGTTCTTTTCTTCCAAGCGCCGGAGGGCCGCCGCCGGATGGACGAAGGTTTCCACCTTGTGGCCGTCTTTCTCGACGAAGGCCTTGAGACGTTCACCAACGATAGGCTCGTCGTCCACAACAAGTATCTCACAACGGGTGCTCATGTTTCTCTCCTTGGTTTCGGGACCGGTTTATCTACCACCCCCGCATCTATACTAATTCCTAATTCCTCAACGCCCGCACGGCTTCGACCTGACTGAGTCCTGGCTTCTGGACCACCAGCATGGTTTTCTGGATCCTGCGTCTCTGACGATAGGCATGTATGACTTTCAGCAGGATGGCCAGCGCGCCACCGATGCCGCTGGCGAAGAGGAAAAACTTGCTTGTGATGTTGAAATAATAATCCCAACCGGCCGGATAGTCCAGAAGACTCAGCTGCCGCAGATACACCGGAATGGCGACGATCCGGCTGAAGACGCACAGGAGAATGATCAGGCTGGTCACCACGCGGATGTATTTTTCATTGACCACTTTGACGCCGTACACACCGAGATGAATGCCGACCAGCGAGCCCAGATACAGCAGCATGGTCAGGCGCAAATCCACAAAGCCCTGGTAGGCATAACTCAGGGCGCCGTAAGCCCCCATGAACAATGCCAGGAAAAGTTCAGTCCCGGTAGCCACGGCGGTCGGCACGCCGAAGACGTAGATCATGGCCGGCACACCGATAAACCCGCCCACACCGATGGTGCCTGCCAGGTAGCCGGTGGCAATGCCCACCAGCATCAGTATCCAAAGGCTGACCTTGGTGTCGGCCACGGGAAAGTGGATAACGGGTGGCAGGTGCAGCCGGTTGAGGTATTCGGCGATCTTGAGGGACGGCCCGCCGCCCCCGTCTCCATTTTTTCCGGACTTGAGGACGTCGCGGAGCATGGATACCGCAACAGCCGACAAGATCGTAGCGAATACCAGGCTGATGTACAGGTTGGCACCGGCACCCTTGGCGGCCCCGTGACTGTCGCCTCCACCTTTGAAAAGGTAGCTGTTGATGGCGACCGCAATCTGGATCCCGATGATGGCGGTAACCAGCACGTACGCCGCCAGTTTCTTGTCCACATTTCCGGCCGCGGCGTGCTTGCGGGAGCCGACCATGGCTTTACCGAACTTGTGGGTGATGTTGCTGGCAACGGCAATGACGCCGTCCACCCCCAGATTCATCATGCCCGGCGTCATGAAAAAAGCTCCCCCGCTTCCGATGAAACCGCTCAGGATGCCGCCGATAAACCCCAGCAGGACCACCTGCAGCGCTGTAGCCAAGTTGATGTCGATAAAATGCATTGTGAGCAATTCGTGCATACCCCCTCCCGGACACTTTTGAACCGTTAATCTAATCGATGTTGATAATCTTCAATGCCAGTCCCGTCACCGTACCGTAAAGGTAGGCGATGAGAGGAATGAAGAAGATCATAAAGACCGAAGCCAGCCATTTGAAATGCTGGTGAAAAGAACCGCTCAAAAAATTTTTGACCGCTTCCTGGTGCGTGAAGACCACTCCGTACATCAGGACCAGCAGAGCCAGGAAACCGACCAGGGTAACCGCCTGGCGTTTGCCGAAGAGAAATCGCGCTTTGAGTTCGTCGGCGGTGATCACCGGTGCCTTGAGCCGGTCCCGGATGCTCAAGGCCAGCTCCCGGGTCCTGCGGGTGCGGGTCGAATGACCTTTGGACAGGAACATGTCGCCGATGACCACCAATGCGTAACGGCCGTTGCCCTGCACCTGTTCCAAGATTTTGTCGGTGCCGCCGCAAATCGTATGCCGCCCGCCGCAGCGTCCCCTGCCGACCAGTTCTTCCTCGGTGCGCCTCAGGCCGCCGTCGTCTTCGGCCACCTCTGGTCCATCGTCCTCCACACCGCCGTCATAGGAAATCGGACATTCCTGGCGGCCGAAACCGCTGTCCGCTGCGGTGTCGGGAGCCTCCGGATCGAACTGTAGTTCTCCGGGGGGAACCAGACGCAGGAGCTCCACCGCGGCTCCCCAGCGTTGGGCCAGCTGGAGAATCTGCTGAAAATTATCGGATGTCGGCTCGAAACGCTCCTGGACCCACAGAATGTTGGTTTCGGCCATGGTGCATTGAATCTCCCGGCACCCGGACAGATCGGCCAGCACCAGGGGAATATCCTTGCCGAGCGATTCATTGTGGGGCGGATAGGTGACCGTGACGACCCCGCTGTCGGCCTGGACCTGGAGGTTGGCGCGTTGAGTGCGCTCGTCCAGTGCCAGGCGCAATTTGGCCTGGGAGGACAGGTGCAGGTCGTCCAACAATTTCGTGCTGGCCGGGGTGGGTTGGAAATCAGGCAGTTCCGCCATGGCGCAGACAATTCCGGCCGCGTTGGAAAGCCCGATGTTTTCAAGATTGAAAAACACATCGAACTGGTTGAGATCACTTTTGTCCACTCGGTGGATGGTATGGATCCAACGCCCGACATCCTCATCCAGTTGCGCGAGATAGTTCTCGGCTTTTTCCGGCGTCATGTGCAGCGTTTGCGCCGCCCTTTTGATGCGAACTTCCTGGGGCGCCGTCAATCCCACCCGCAGTCTGTGGCTGATCCCCGGAAGCAGGAGATGTCCGGCTCGGCCATGATAGATGAAGTCGCCCTGGCGAGCCTTTTCGCACAGCGCGGCCGTCAGAAACGCAATGTACAACTCCTTCTCCCGGGCCAATTTTTCATGCAAGCCCGGACTCTTGATCATGGACAATTCAAGCCGGCCGACCTTGATTCCGGCGGCCCGCGCCTGATCGACCAGGTCCTCGCGGGAAACGACCGGCCAGTTGGTCTTGCGGGCCAGTGCCTGGGCCAACTCCTCCCGTCCGCTCTGATACAGACTCGAAATCATTACAATTGCCATTTTGGTTCGCCTTCCTCCTACAGGTAGTTGATGTGGTCCTTTTCTCTGACTTGAATGATCTGACTCGGAACCAGGTCCTTGATCTGAAGCATCAGGTGCTCGCAGACCCCGTTGTCCGCGCCGAAAACCAGCACATCGATGCTTTCGTCCTTGACCATGCCGACAATTTCCTCCTTCAATTCCCTGTGGGCAATGTGGTGCGACACGGTCAACCCTGCTTGCCGCGCGCTGTTGATCAGATCCAACAAGGCTTCATCCAGCCATGTAGCAATCGAATTCGGTGAGGCGTCCACCGCGTCGTGCTGGAGAATGTACACCTGAGCCCGGAGTCTTTCAGCCAGCGCCAGGGCATAATGCACGCTGTTCAAATCTTTTCCGGAGGACCCGACTGGAACCAGTATTTTTTTTTGCATCATCGCCGATTTTCTCCTGCAGGCCGCCCGCTTTTCAATAATTTCCCTCAATCACAATCTGTGCCATAATATTATTAAATAACAATATCAGACTCTTATGATTATATCCCGGTTCAAGAACTGCCTCGAATGTTTCAGTATGAAACAGTTGCCCCTCTCCCGCAATATTGTTAAATAGTTTATTCAATATAAAATCAATTGGTTATATTAAATGTTTCGAATTGGAACAAATTGGCGGGCACTATCGAGGCAAGGGGGGTCCTGGATTAGTCAGGAGAGTCATAACAGATGGTAGCGTTTCATTTTACGCCAGAGGGTGGTGCGGGGCAGGCCGAGGATTTCGGCCGCGAGGCTTTTGTTGTGGTTGGTCTTGATCAAGATTTCCGTGATGTACTGTTTTTCCTTTTCTTCCAGGGAAAGGCAGGCCTGAGGATCCAGGCTGCTGATGGATAGCTCCCGCAGATCGGAAGGCAGGTCGCGAGTTGAGAGCTCAGTTTCATCCGTCAACGCGACGGCCCTCTCGATGATGTTCTCCAACTCGCGCACATTGCCGGGGAACGGGTAGCGGGATAGAATCTCCAGCACTTCCGAGGAGACACCTTCGATCTGCTTTCCGAACGTCTTGCTGTATTTGTCGAGGAAGTGGCGAATGAGCAGCGGAATATCGTCCGACCTGGCCCGCAGGGGCGGCAGCGGGATTATCACGACATTGAGACGATAGTAGAGGTCCTCCCGGAAGGCACCGGCCGCGGCCAGCTCTTTGAGGTCCCGATTGCTGGCCGCGATCAAGCGCAGGTCCACGGAAATCGGTTGGACGCCGCCCACCCGCAGAAAAGAGCGCTCTTCAACGAAACGCAGGAGCTTGACCTGCATGCTGAGCGGCATTTCGCCGATTTCGTCAAGGAAGATCGTCCCCTTGTTGGCGGCTTCCAGCAGGCCGACCTTGGTTTCGGTAGCACCGGTAAAGGCCCCCTTTTCGTGGCCGAAGAGTTCGTTGGTAATCAGCTCTTCGGTGAATCCGCCGCAGTTGAAGGAGACGAACGGCTGGTCCTTTCTCGACCCGCGCTGATGCAGGGCCCGGGCGACCATTTCCTTGCCGGTTCCGCTTTCGCCGCAGACAAGCACGTTGCAGTCGAGGGGCGCCACCTTGTCAATCAGGCGGAACACCTCCAGCATGGTCTTGCTGCTGCCGATGATCGCCGCCGGCCGCATCTGGTAGAAAAGGGCTTCCTTGAGTGCGTCCTTTTCTTTCACCAGCATGACCTTGTCCAGGGCTCGCCGGACCAGCAGTCTGAGTTCCGCCATTTTGATGGGTTTGATCACATAGTGAAACGCACCGGCCCGAATGGCTTCGATCGCAGAATCCACCGAGCTGTAAGCAGTAATGAGAATGACCTCGGTACAAGGGTTGCGTTTGCGCACGGCTTTGAGAACATCCAGCCCGCTCAGTCCGGGCAAGCGCAGGTCGCATAGAACCAGGTCGAAGCTCACCCGTTCCAGGCGCTGCAAGGCCGATTCGCCGTCTAAGAAAGTTTCGACGACATAGGGTTCCTTGGAAAGCCCGCGTTTGACCTCGCGGCCCACGACGGGTTCATCGTCGATAACGGCGATCCTGAAGCGCTCCATCCGATCACCCCTGGATGTTCAGCCTGCCGGACAGCGGCAGAAAAATCGAAAAGCAGGTGCCCTGCCCGGGCTGGCTCTTCACTTCCATCCGGCCCCCGTTCTTCTTGATGATATTGTAGCTCACCGAAAGGCCGAGTCCGGTTCCCATGCCCTCTTTCTTGGTGGTGAAAAAAGGATCGAAAATCTGGTTCAGGTATTCCGATGGAATGCCGGGTCCGTTGTCCGCCACGTCGATCTGCACTTCAGAGGGAATTCCCGCGGGACCGACCACCACCTTCAGCTCACCGCCGCTTTCCATGGCTTGGATGCTGTTCATAAACAGGTTGAGCAAAACCTGCTGCAAGCCGCCGCGGTCCAGGCGGGCATTGTGCAGGCCGTCTTTGACCTCCTTGAAGAATTTGATGTTGTTCAGTTTCAGCTCGTTGTTGACCAGCCGCACGGTTTTATCGACAATTTCCTCCAGGTTGACCTCTTCCGCCCGTGGATGGCTGGCCCGGGAAAACTCGAGCAGGTTTTTGACGATTTCACTGGTCCGATCGGCCTGGTCCATGGCTTCCTGGTACAGGCGCCGGCGCTCGGCCGGGTCCATCTCTTCCCCGTCTTCGAGCAGCGATTCCAGGATCAGCGACAGGTTGTTGACCGGGTTGTTGATCTCGTGGGCGATCCCGGCGGTCAACGTACCGATCGAGGCGATCTTGCGGGACTGGATCAGCTGCTCCTGCCGTTTCTCCAGTTCGGCCATCATGCGGTTGATGGCGGTCACCAGGCGGTGGATTTCGTTGCGGGTATCGCCCCCATAGGCGGTAATGCGCTGGTAAGCGCCTTGGGCCACAGCCTCGGATTCACGGGTGATTCGTGCCAGGGGCCGAATGACCTTTTCACCGATCATATAAATGACGAATCCCAACAGCAGCACCAGCAGAAGCAGGCTGATCAGGGGTAGCGGAATCATCTTCTGGGTGAGGCGGTCGATGACTCTGCGTTCGGCCGTGACCAGTTGATCGGCCAGAATGAGCAGGTTCTGCCCGTTGCCGCGGATCTTTTCCTCCAGTGCGGTGCACCCCCCTTGGTCACAGGAAGTCTGTCGCAGGCGGGTCATCAGCGACGCGTAATCCTGCACGTGTTGGACGAAAAGCGTGTAGCTGTCCCGGCCGATGGCCTCCACCAGGCTTTCCTGCTCCCGTTGGAGGGTCAGGGCCAGGTGGTTGGTGTAAGTGATGTTTTCTTCATAACTGAATTCCTGCAGATAAAGGAAATAGTTCTTTTCGTAACGCCGCATTTCGAGGATGGCTGAGTTCAGCTCATCGGCCAGTTCGAAAAGCTGCATGGAACGCGAGAGACGTCTAAAGTTGTTATAGTTCACGGCGATGATAACGGCCATGAAGACGAAGCAGATCGAGAAAGCCATCATGATCTGCGCACGGATGGTTTTGGGGATCAGGTTCATGCAGGTCAAAATGAACCTTTTCAAAAAAAAGGTCAAACCCAAATTTTCAAGGGATCAGAAGCGGCATGCTCTTGCGAAAATTGAGGTGATAGCCCTAACCTTTCAGGCGAGCTTTATAAGGGGCTCCTGACCTTTGCCGCCAAATCCGCGACCAGCTTGCCGAGATCGTCCGCTTTTTCGAGGCCGGCGATGAAGCGCCACGGGATACCCGAAAAACCGGTCTGGGCACCTGTTAGGGCGCCGGTGAGAATGGCCCGCGCCTGGTTTTGCCCGCCACCATTGACGGCGTGGAGCACGGCTGATTCGAAATCGTTGCAGAACCGGGCCGACAGGTAGTAAGCGGCCGGCAGCTGGTGGTAGATGGCGCAGGGCATGCCGTAGACGATCGACACTTTCCACGCCGGCTCTATGCGGATTTCCGGATCCGCCGCGGCTGCGGCCGTGTAAGAAGGCGTGAGCAAGGCGTCCGGCGAGGCGAAACGGCCCGCACGGGGCGGATCGGGATCGCCGGGGCGCGGCGGCTGAAGATTGTCGCGGGTCACGGCGTGAAAGGGCAATTCACCGCTTTTTACCAGCTCCATCAGTTTTCCCGACAGTTCCGTGTCGAGGGCATGCCCCTGAACCAGAAGACCCAACACCGCTGCGTAGGCGACCGTCATCGATATCACGGTCTCATCGGTCTGGGTCAGGACGGTGTTCTCGGCGACGGCCGCAGCGAGCCGGGCGGGATCGAGCGCGTAACGGACGGCTATGGCGAGGGTGCGCTCGATGGCCTCGGTTGTGTCCGCGTGGCCGCCGGTTTGTCCCCAGGGCAGTTTCTGCTGCACGCGCCGTCGCCAGGCCTCACGGATGGATTGACTGGTGTAACCGCCGGGTCCGCTTGCCGGTGTGCCGTCGAGAAGCGGAAAGAGCTCCTCATCCATCCGGCGGCAAAAGTCTTCCGCGTTATAACCGCCGTGATCAACGAGCGAACGGACCATCAGCGCAAGGATGAAGCCGGCTTGAGACAACTGGCCGGCTTTGAGCCCGGCGTGGTATCGGTCGGGCTTGGGATCGGTGTAGTCGTCGATCCAATCGCCGTAGTCGCGGCGGAGTTCGGCAAGGTTGTAATACCAGTGGGGACCGAGGCCCAAGGCATCGCCAATAAAGGCACCCATGATGGCTCCGGCGGCGCGATCCTGGATGTTTTTGCCCGACATATTCTGCTCCCGTATTCCTCAAAAGTTTGCAGGTTGTGTAGCAATCACAGACCCTTACTAGTATTCGGCCATAAACGGTGGATTTCGGCCCCGGTCAAGGCCGCAGCGATCTTGCCAACCGCAGGCGTAGCAGGGCTACGTCGAGGATTGCAAAGAGCGAGAACGCCGGCCCGGGCCGAAAGATGCCGTTTCTGGACGGACACTAACTAATCCATCTTGACATGTTCCCTCATCTCCGACAGGTTGATCTCCTTCTCGCCCGTCTCGTCGAATTTCAATACGCGGTTTCTGAAATCTGCCGCATCGATTTTCCTCTTGACCCATCGGTGCCAGGTTTCCGTATGAGAAGAGACAATTGTGTTAAAATCTTTGGAGGTGTCGAACCGGGACAAGGCATCATCCACTATCCAAACACAATAATTGCATTTTTTCTCTCCGCTTTCGGAAACGACAAAAAAATAACGAAACTTTGAGCTGCCGGGTTTTAGCCCTTCTTTGATTTCGTAAGTTTTGTAGGACCATGTTTTTTGCATTTTCGCCTCCGCTTATTATGCCGTTAGTTTTTAAGTTAAACACTCATGGCGCTCGGGCCACCACTTGTTCAGGGTTCAGCCCTGCCGCTGGCCGCAAGCATCCAGTTTGATCGAAGAGGAAACGTTTAAGTTTCGGTGAAAAATTCCAAATCGCAAATAACAAACCTGTTTGGGTCATTGGATATTGAAATTTGGGATTTCATTGGAATTTGGTGCTTGAAATTTGAGATTTCTGAATACCTCAATACCCGGGATAGTATCTCTATATATTACCTTTCTATTAAGTATAGTGCCGTTAAGTTTCATATGAGGGGCCCTTATCACAAACCTTGCAGGCGGCTGAAATTGCCGCCCAGCACCGCCACTTCCACATCGGAATCGAGTCCCAGGCGGCGCACCTTGCGCAGTTCGTCAGACGGACTGCCGAAGGGAAAGTCCGATCCGAACAGCAGCCGGCGGTGACCGTAGCGCCGGATGTATTCGCTGATCTCGTCCCGGGAAGCCAGTGCAGTGTCCGCCCACACGTTCTCCCGCTCCCACAGGCCCGCTTCAGCGATGGATCGAAAACCGCCGTTGAGCAGGCCCAGGTGTGGAATGATCACCACTATCCCATCCGCCAGCTCACGAACAAAATGCAGCGTGTTGCCCAACTCCTCCTCCAGCACCACCGGCAGGTTTCTGCGCCCTATCTCGTCCAGGGCGGCCCGGCACCTCGGGTCGTCGTAGCAGTAGACCGGTTCACCGGCGTGGCGGTGCCACTTGATGCCGCGGTGTGCTGCTGTGAGCTGCTCCACGGCAAAATCGTTCCAGATGAAAAAGTAAGGAAAAATGGTCAGATTCGCTGATTTCAGCAAGAGCAGCGAAGCGTTGCTCTTCTGTCGGCGCAACCGCCAGGCGGGGGTGTCGGTAAAATGGAAGTCATAGCGGTCGTAGATCTCTAAAACAGGAGAGAACAGGGCAACTCCGCCGATGTCCGTTCCGGCAACCTGCTGCTCGTAGTCCGCGAAGGACTGCGCAAAACTGCGGTCGATCACCCCGCAGTGGGCATGCGCGTCAATTACCGCTACCGGCGATTTTCTCATTCCGTCTGACGTATTAATTGTTCGCATCACTTCTCAAGTTGGACAACCGGCTATTGGGTCCCGATGATCAATTGAAATATTGAACGATGGCCCGCATCCTCAGACCGCACCGCGGTTGCGCCGCTCATGGGAAACGGATATTGTCGGCGGATGGCTCAGGGTTCGATGAACAACGCAATACCTTTCTGTGAGTCGCATCAGTGTAACCAATTGATCGGCGTCGGCGTCGGTATCCAGGTCGAACCGCAGCCGAATGGCTTTTAATCCAACAGGTGCTTCTTTGTCCACACCGAGCGTGCCTCGAAAATCGATATCACCCTCCGCTGTGACAACGCCGTCTTTTATCTGGATGCCCATAGCGGTCGCTACAGCCCCGAGCGTAACACCCGCGCAGGCCGCCAGTGCTTCCAGCAGCATATCACCGGAACAGGCCAACCTGCCATCGCCACCGGTGGCAGGATGCAGCCCGGCCTCGACGCGTCCAAGTCCGGATTGGATCTGAACCGATACACGATTCTGGTTCAAGCGACCTTTCACATGAAAGGTGTGCATGGCGCTCTGGGGGTCTTTCCGATATTGTTTTTTGAGCGGCATCTGCACCGCGCGCAATTCTTGAGAATCCATCTCCTGACCTCCGCCTCTACACAGTCTGAGCATAAAAAGGGCGAAATGCTGCGGGAATCATAAAAAAGCGGGCGGGAAGCGATAGTTTTGAAGTTGACAAACTCCCAATTTACAAAAACGAGCCCGCATTTAAGATCAACCTAACGTAATTTTTCCTTTTGTCAATTTTCGGGGCAGCGCTTTTACCGGATTCCGGACCGGACATGCCGTACCCATCATCGGCCGTCTCAGGCGCTGCCGGGCTCTTAGATTTGCGAAAACAATTTCACATGAATCCATCAATTGCAAACCTGCAGGCGGCATGCTATGCCGAAACGACGTAAGCGTTCACAGGGCACCGCATCTGCTTTGTTGTCGAGCACTTGAAGTACAAAAGTACGTCTGCGCGCCCGACGCCTTGCATCTGCGGCACCCTGTAAACGCTTACAATGAGGTGGTTTGAAGCGCATCGGACTTTGCAACCCTGTGAGCGGTTACGAAGCGACTACCCTGAGTCGTGCCAGCCAATGCAAGCCGGGAGGGTGTATGGAAACATTCAAAGACTTCGAAAACATTCACGCGATGCTGAGGGAAACCGTCGGTCGTCGGGGGGGATATCCGGCTTACAGGTGGCTGACTGGCGACGGTCAGCCCCAGGAGGTGACCTGGAAGGAATTCTACGCTGAGGTCCGGAAGGTCGCCAAAGCCCTGATGGCAATTGGGGTGCAAAAAGGCGACAAGGTTGCCATCGTCAGCTACAGTTGTTACCGCTGGGTGCTCACGGATCTGGCCGCCACCAGCATCGGGGCCGTAACCGTGGGCATCTATCAGACGCTGCCGGCAAAGGACTGCTGTTTCATCATTCATCATTCCGACGCCGTGCTGGTTTTTGCGGAAGATCGCAACCAGTTCGACAAGTTGCTGGAAATTCGCAATGAGATTTCTGCCGTCCGCAGGGTTGTTCTGTTCAGCGGTGAAAATCCTGATAATGACTGGGCCTTGGATTTCGAAGAATTTACCGATCAGGGTGGCGATGTTCCCGACAGGGCATTCGCGGAAATGACGGCAGCGGTTGCCGCCGGAGATGTCGCTGCGATTGTCTATACGTCAGGTACCACCGGCGTGCCCAAGGGGGCCATGCTCACTCACGACAACATGACATTTACGGCCCAGTCGGTTGAGAAAAGCGTGGTCTGGTATCCGGACGACCACCTGTTTCTTTTCCTTCCGCTGGCACACGTTTTTGCGCGCACTTGCGTTTATACCGCGCTGCTGTGCGGGTGTACCCTGACCTTCAACCGGAGCATGGACCTGCTGGCCGAGGATTTAAAAACCGCCCGACCCGACTGGTTTCCCAGTGTTCCACGGGTTTATGAAAAGGTCCAGGCCAAAATCATGAACACGGCCGAGGCCAAGGGCGGATTGGCGCTGAAGTTCTTCAACTGGGCATTGGCGGTCGGATACAGGGTGAGCGATTTACAATTGGCCCATCGCTCGATCCCGCCGCTTGTTTCCCTCCAGTATAAATTGGCGAACCAGCTGATATTCAAAAAAATTCAGGCCGCACTGGGGGGACGGGTACGCTGGTGCATCAGCGGCGCAGCACCGCTGAATCCAGAGGTCGGAAGGTTTTTTCATGCCGCCGGCATCCTTGTCGTGGAGGGAATCGGCATGACTGAGAACACAAGCTTTTCCAACCTGAACCGCTACGACAACTACCGTTTCGGCTGGGTTGGGCCGCCAGGTCCGGGTATCGAGCAAAAGGTTGCTTCGGACGGTGAGATTCTGTTTCGCGGTCGTAACGTCATGAAAGGCTATTACAAGATGCCGGATGAAACGGCGGCAACCATAACGGAAGACGGCTGGTTGAAAACAGGCGACCTGGGTGAAATCGATGACGAAGGCTTCCTGCGTATCACCGGGCGAAAAAAAGAAATTCTCGTCACCTCAGGCGGAAAGAATATCGGCCCGGCGGCTATCGAAGGACACCTCGCCACTTCACGGTATATCCATCAGGTTTGTGTGGTCGGTGATCGGCGCCACTATCTGACGGCACTGATATCCCTGGAACCGGAGGCGATCGGCGCTTATGCCGCTCAGCATCAAGTCGCCTTCAGTTCGGTTGACGAACTCGGCCAACACCCCCTTATTAAAAAGCTGATAGAGACCGAAATCGCCGAACGAAACAAATCTTTGGCTCCCTTCGAGACGATCAAAAAATTTACGATCGTTCCGGAATTTACAATGGACAACGAGATGGTGACACCGACACTCAAGTTGAAGAAGAGCGTTATCTTGGACCGGTTCAAAGACACCATAGATGCCATGTACAGGTGATTCCCGGTTGGAATATGTACCGAAGGATTTATGGGTAACTATTAGATTTACGACAAATCGATTCCCCCCAGTTTATCTGGGCCTAAGGACTCATCTTGGCTACACAAGATCGCATCTTTATGTCCCGCAAAGAGGTCTTGGCCGCAATTCGGGCCGATTTTCACCAATACGCGCCGCAAACCCTTCTCTTTCTCGAACTCTTCCCGCTGGTTTTCGGCAAGCGCGCGGTTATTTCCGGAACTTCCCGGGATGAGCGTTTGTGGATGGCCGAGCGCGGGCGGAAGATGTTTCAAATCAGCCCCCGGGATCTGGGCATCCGCCTCTGTGATGAACTGGAGCATACCAGGCCGCCATTGGAAGTTCTGGCCGCGGTCTGCCGACGTGTTTTCAGAACCGTCGCCCAACCGGGTGAGTCCGACCGCCCAGGTGAAGCCGGCATATGGCTGTTTACAGGCATGGAAGATTTCTCATGCCGCCAGTGCGGACACTGCTGCCGTAACCTCGACTACTATGATCAACTCACGGAAGCCGACTATAACCGCTGGCAGGCGTCGGGCCGAACGGACATCCTGAAAAAAGTGCGGCGTGTCAAACGGGAGAACAACACCTTCGCCTACCGCATGTGGGAAAGAATTGGCACCGGAAAAACGGGGAGTCCCTGTCCATGGCTCCACAAAATACCAACCCAAAACCACTGGGAATGCCGGATCCATGAAGTCCGCCCGGAAATCTGTCGCCAGTATCCCGGTAGTCGCAAGCATGCAGAGATGACCGGCTGCCCGGGCTTCAAGACGTCGTAACCGTTGATCAGACACCTATAACCCTATTCCCGATAATTCAAGTGGTTTCACTTTAACAACACATCTTCGTATTTTGTGGAAAAGTTACGATCTGAGACTCTAACCACCAAATAGAATCTCACTTGACAACTGAAACATCCTTCGATAAATTTTATGCACAATATCGCGCTTCGTTTACTTTCGTTTGAAGTCTCCTCACTTTGACCTGCAGCTGAATCCGGTCCACCACTCTCAATGCACTGCCATTTCGTTCCCTGAGCGCGGCTCCAGATCAATTTCATTCGCTTCCTAAACGCGCGTTCTTACCTACTTTCAGTGACGTCTTTGACATCGTTTTTGGGTGCAGGGGGGTAGTTTAAGGTTGGCTTGCAGCGTGACATGTTCACCAGTGAGCCGGTCAGGGAGTCGCAAATGAAACGATATATCAAGTGGTTAATACTGTCCGGCGCCCTATTTTTAGGGATCTCGGCCCTTTCGGATAAACCCCTGGCCACCGCTGACTGCGCAAGCGAAAATCAATGTGTCAAGTGCCACACCAATGTCAAGGGGCTCATCCGGCTGGGATGGGAAATCGAGAAAATCAAAGGAAAACCGACCGCGTCCCAGGAGATCGCGGGCGAAGGATGAGGGGGACCCTTGGCTCCGTTGGAGCCCTATGAAAAAGTTTATGTTTCCAAGGCGTTTTTGGATACCGAACATGGTCAATTGGAATGCCATGCGTGCCACGGCGGAAATCCCAATGATTCAAACTGGCAGACGGCCCATAAGGGTGTCGTAAAGGATCCTACTTTCCCAGACCCGTCTGACGCTTGCGGGTCATGCCATAAAGAGATCGCTGCCACGGCACCGCAAAGCCTTCATTATACCCTGGCGACATTTGATCGAATTATCCATCAGCGTATCAGCCAGGCGGATACAACCCGGGAAAAGGTGATGGCCGCCAAGGAGAAACACTGCGCACAATGCCACGCCAGTTGCGGACAGTGCCACGTCAGTCGTCCGAATTATGTGCGCGGCGGTCTCCTTGCCAAGCACATTTTTAAAAAAAGTCCGCTCATGGATGTTACTTGTGCCAGCTGCCACGGAGGAAGAGTGTTTGGAGAGTATACTGGTTTGAACGATAAGTATGCGCCTGACGTTCACTTCGAAAAGGAAGAAATGACGTGCATGGCCTGCCATCAGGCCATAGAGATGCATGCGGATCCCGGAGAGGTGCCGACCCGTTTTAATGTTCCCCGCCGCCCCGATTGTCTCCGATGCCACCCGCAAGTGCAAGCGGAAAACACGCCCAATGAAGCCCATCGATTGCATCTGCAGAAACTCGCCTGTCAAGTGTGCCATGCTCAAGAAAACAAGAATTGTTTCTCGTGCCACGTTGGCACCGATCAAAAGGGATTGCCCTATTATAAATGTAAGCAGACCGTTATGTTGCTTAAGATCGGTCTGAACCCGCTAAAAACAACAGAGCGTCCATATGATTATGTCGTGCTCCGGCATTCACCGACCAATCCAGAACTTTTCGATTTCTATGTTAAAAACGCACTCAGCCGATTCGACAACCTGCCCACATGGAAACTGGATACACCCCACAATATCCGGCGGATAACAAAGCAGAACCAGTCCTGCAACAACTGCCACGGCAATCAGGCGCTATTCCTAAAACCAGCGGATGTGGCGTCATGGGAGCTTTCCGCCAATGCCATGGTCATCGTTCCAGACAGCAGAATGCCAAAAGAATTGATCGATCGATAAGAACTGACGGTCTTTTAGGGTCACGGCAAGAAATAATTCCACACGATTGCGCGGAATTGTGGTTTGTCTACAAGGCACATCCTCCGGCGCATATCGAGATACGTGTTGGTGGATGTAACACAGTAGACGGACCATAAGTCAAGCAAGAGGTGAAATTATTTCTTGCCGGAACTCTTGATAACCGGCCGACAGGCTGGCTGCCAACCTAAAACCATATTGCAGAAAAAGGAGGACTATCATGCGTAGACGTACATTGATTTTTCTCGCCATTATCGTTGGTCTTATTTATTCGGCCCAAGTGGCCAATTCTGATTACTCGTATAAGGCAAACAAGGAACATCTGGGCGGTAATGTCACACCGGCCGAAGCCTACGAAATGGTCAAGAAAGATCCTCAGCACATGTTTCTTGTGGATTGCCGGACCCGAGCAGAATACCAGTATGTGGGACATCCCGTCGGTGCCTACAATATCCCCATCCGGTTTTTGACAACCAAAATCGGAAAAAAAGGCTATGCAGAGGAAGCCAATTCCAATTTCGGCAAAGACTTGCTGACCCGTTTCACTCCTGAAACCGATACGCTGATCATTTTGTGCCGCAGCGGCAACCGGAGCTGTACGGCCTGCAACGAAGCCATAAAAGCGGGCTTCGCCGAAGATAAGGTCTTCAACATGATGGGGGGCTTCGAGGGCGGAAAGAACAAGAACAAAGATAGCCTTTATTATGGTAAACGCTGGGCCGGGGGCTGGAAATTGGAGGGCTTGCCGTGGACCTACTCGATGGATAAAAACCTGCTGTACAAGCTTGACGTAGACAAAATGGTCGCTTCTGATTAGGACCAATCGCGGCGCTGATCAAACGGCGCGGGCCGCTCTTATCCTATTCTTAATGCGGTCCGGTAGGCCGGGGGCACGGCTCGCCGAACTGGACGGAACAAACTACCGGGGCAAGAGACTGTCTTTAAGCTCACATTGACGGGGTTCCGTGGAACATCCCCTCGAATCCCGAAAGCCAAAATTCACCTGAACAGGCTGAAGCGTTACACCAGGACAATTTCCCGGACCTTGGCGCCGCAGGTGAACATCATATCGAGAACCGAGAGGTTGGCGATAAAATCGCCCCACATCTGGGGATAAATATACTCGGGCTTTTTGAAAGAGACCAATTCAAGACCTTCCGAAATAAAACGAGACGGATCATAATAGGCCAGAGCCGAAGACTGAACCAGAAATTGGGTAGACCCCAAGGACTTGCAGATATCGATAATCACCGAAGTCCCTTTTCCCGAAACACCCAGCTCCGACATAAGCATTATTCGGGTCTTGATCTTGAGATAGTCCGAAATATAGTTGATGATATCCAGATTCAAGCCCAGTAGGTCGTCATACTGCAGGGATAGGACCCGTTCCATTAATCCCATATGATCCCGGAAAAAGGGGGCATTGGAATAGGCGCTTTGAAGGCTGCGCAAATACTTTTTTTTCCAGTTTCCGGCGTGGCAAATTCGAACCTCACTGATTTTTTGCAACCCCAGCCCTTTTTTCCGCACAGGGATGGTCATCCATAGGGTACCTTGATCGTTTTTAAACCGGTTGCGGGTGACCCAGGTTGTTTTGAGGGGTAACTGCACATCATCAAGGATGACAAAATAGTCCGAAAGGTGGGCCTTGTAAAAAAAGCCTGGATAAGGGGCAAAATAAGGCTGGTTTGTCGATATGATCATTTGTGTTATTTGTCACCGAAAAATCGCAGCTCTCGTCTTATAAAATGAAACCACGGTTTTCGCATCCGCACTGGGATTAAGTCGATGTGGGCATGGAATATAACCCGATCGTAACCATTCACAAGGTCGCAAAGTCCGATGCGCTTCAAACAACCTAATTGTAAGCGTTTACAGGGTGCCGCAGATGCAAGGCGTCGGGTGCGCAGACGACCTTTTGTACTTCAAGTGCCCGACAACAAAGCAGATGCGGTGCCCTGTGAACGCTTACGCCCGATCGGCTATTGGGTCCCGATAAAGAACGGCCGAAAACAGTTTGGGTCCCATTGCAAAGCTCGATCGATCTCATCGAGAAGCTTGCCTTTGTCTTCGGGCAAATTTCCTGACAGATCCAGGTAGTTGGTGTAGTGATCACTGGTTAAGATGGTTCGACAGTGAAGATTTTCTATCAGCAGTCTTGTTTCCTGCAAAACCTGGTGCGGAGAAAGAAGTTGAAACTGATCTTTTTTGATCTGGTGCAATAAAAGAGTATTGATTTTAGGCACGAGAGTTCGCAGTCGCACAAAATCCGGTTCGATTTCAGTGAGCGCCTCGGCAGTTTTCACCGCATGTTTGCCCGAGCCTTCAACGCCGCCCAGCCCTAAAACAACATATTCGCTGAGCTGCATACCCGCCGCTCTTACTATCTTACCGGCTTCTATCTGCTCGGAGGCAATCGTGCCTTTCTTCACCCTTTTCAAGGTGTCATCATCCCCGCTTTCGAGCCCCACATGAATCCGACTCAGGCCGGCATCGCGGAGCGTCACCATGCCAGCCAGTCCCTTTTCAGCGATGTACTGAGAAGATCCATACACGGTAATTCTTTGAAGACTCCGAAATTTATCCATACTGTAGCGGCATATAGCGGCCAGGTCCCGGATCGGCATGGCAATGGAATTGCCGGCCGGGAAGAAGAGAGATTTTACCTTCTCCCCATAGACATCACACGCCTCATCGATGTCTTCGCAGATTTCCTTCACAGGCCTTACCCTGTACAAGGGTCCTTTCTTGTAGACCATGCAGAAGGTGCACTTGTTGTGCGGACATCCCACTGTGGCCTGAATCAAAAGGCTGTCGGCTTCACTCGGTGGCCGGTATATGGGACCTTCATAACGCAAGAAGCACTTCCCTTCGGTTCACTGTTTCCGGGCCGCGACCACCAGGCGGTGGTTCATGCAGCCGACATCTTCCACGCGGTTTAAGGCCGACGCATCGGTATGGACCTGCACGTCGGCGAAACCCGCGCGGGAGACGAGCGCAGCCAGATCGTCCGCGCCATAAAGGCGGATGCAGTAAGTTCTATCTCGGATCATCCCCTGTCCTTTGCTCAGCACCATCTCCCGGGCGCAGACAAGACCGTCTTTTACTTCCCGCTGGCGGCAGACGACCACGTCATCGCCGATCTCGTGCCAGGCATGAGGAGCGATCTTCGTGCTCACGGCCTCCCCATCGGAGACGTCCAGCAGCAGCCAGCCCCGCGACTTGAGGATGCGCCGACTCTCCTGCAGGATGCGCAGGTCCGCATCCGGTTCCGGGATGTAGCCTAAAGAGTTCCCCAGGATGAGCACGTGATCGAAGGCCTCGGAGGTCAACTCGGTTTGACGAGCATCGCCCTGCACGAACTGAACGGGATAGCGCCTCTGAGCGGCCACCCGCGCACCGATGTCGAGCAGCGGCTGCGAGTAATCCAGCACGGTGCAGTCGCGGAACCCGCGTTGGCAAAGCTCCAGTGTATGCCGCCCGTGACCGCCGCAAAGATCGAGGATGCAATCATGGGGCTGCATGGGAACAAGTGCAAGGAAGATATCGATTTCCTGCCGCGTGATGTCGTCATCGCCGACACTGCGGGCATCGGTCACCAGGTATACTTCGTCGAACAGGGTCTTCCACCAGTCGGGGTCCACGTCTATGGTCATGACTCCTCCAGGTGCGCACCGAAACCGAACAGGCCGTCCGCCGCAAAAATGGCCGGGCCGCCGTGCCAGGGCTGCAGACGCGCGATTTCCAGTTCTTCCTCTTCGATATCGATGTAGTCATCCAGTTCGCCGGCATGCCACATCTGCTCCAGCTTGATACTGTCATCCCACATGGCCCTGCAGTAAGTGCCCAGCTCGGCCAGCTGTTCCGCCGTGATGATGCGGGGTCGCAGAGCGATCTTTATCGGTCCTAAAAGGTAGGTGAATTTTTCCTTCAGCGCCAGTGCGACCTGCTCGTTTTCGATCGCCAGCAGATCGCCATAATCCATCTCCACGATGGTGCCGTTGATGCGATCGACCGCCTCGCGCACTGTCATGGGGGATTTCAGAATCGCCATGGGCTGCACACCGCCGCCACTGCCCACGTTGGTGGGCACATCCCCGAACCGGCACAAAAAGCCGAAGACCCGGTCGGGACCGATCAGACACCGGAAGTCTGTCTGGCGATTCTTGAGAACGATCCGCCCCCGTCCACGGTCGATTTCCGGCATGGCTTCCCCCCACAGGCCCAGCGCGACTTTCTCCTGAACGATATACCCGCCCTGGGCAAGGGCCGTCTCAATGACCTCGTCCGCATCCTGGCCGACCTCACCCACCTTCACGCCGATCCCGGAATAGCCGCGCTCGGGTTTCAGCACCAGGTTAGGCCAGTTTTGACGGGTCCACTCGACCAGGTCCCCGATCGACTCGCTCCGGGGGCCGGTCGTCCGGCGGGAGAAAAAACGCCGGGTCCAGGGGGTTCGATTCACGGTTTCCGGATTGAAGCGCACGGACTGCGGTCCGGTGATGACCTCGAACATGCTTTTCACATTGATGGGTTCGGTGCCGCGGGGATTGAGAACCCGGTTTTCCCGGATGGCCTGGTAGAGCGGTGTCAGATCGTGCTTGCGGTGCAGTTTGAGGAAAACGTCGTTGTTGAAATCCATGAATATCAGTGAAACCGGCCGTCCCTGGTGGCAAACGCGACCGTTTTGCTGCTCAAACTCGTGGGGGGCGGCCAGGATGCCGGTAATACCGTCCACGGCGTCCAGCCGCCGGGCCAGATTGATGTTCTCGGTGACATTGGTCAAGGTTTCCTCTTCGGCCACCACAGCCAGCAAACCGGGATTGGCGTCTTCTCTTTGACGGTGGACCGCAAGCAGCATCTCGGCGAAGCTAACGACCGGATAGAGCATCGGGTGGTCGAAATTCAGGTCGACCCCGGTGGGCCTGACCTCGTTGATCTTCCGCCACACCACCTTGGCGATTTCCTGGGTGATCCGCTGATAGTCCCAGCCTCCGGGACTGCCGAGGTTCCATTCCGAATGATAGCCGAGAAAACTGGACATGCTTAATCTCCTTGCCGCAGCACCTGCTCTAAATAGTTAAAACCGATTTCCCCCTGCGCCAAAACCCGCCGGGCGAATGCGACCGGATTTGTTTCCTTTAGGTAAAAGGCGTCGTACAACCGACGAAAGCGGCGCCGCCCTATGGTGTATGCCAATTGGTAGCCCGGTTTCAAGCAATATCGTTGGACCATCGCCCCGGCCCGAAGGGGGCCGATTCCCTGCGAGGTCAGAAAAGCGGCGGCTTGGTCGAGCGTTCGCCGGCGCATGTGAATATCAAAATCGACTTGTCCGCGTATGGCGCGCCAGAAACGCCGCTTGGCCATCAGCATACGGTCGACCGGGGTGGAGAAAAACCCTGTTTCGAACATGAGCTCTTCCGAAAAACTGGCCCAGCCTTCGTAGAAAATCGGAAACTCGATATGGCGCCGGATCGGGCGCTCCTGACGCCAGCGGCTTGTGTCCAGCAGGTGATGGCCGGGAAATGTTTCATGGGCTGTCAGCAGACGGTAATCTGCTGGAATCCTCGCCCCTGTGCCTGTCTCCAGAATAAAGAACGTGCCGCCCCGGGGCGGATGGGCCGGAGGCATGCTGAAAGCGGCATTGCTGCGGACCGGCCGCATGTAATCCGGAATCCCTTCGACCTTGACCGGACATTCCCGCACCAGGTCCGCCGTGATCAGCCCTTGCGCTGAACAATGCCGGGCCAGGTCCGAGATGGCGTTCCGGTAAATTTCGCGAGCACCGCCCGGCGGCATTTGCGGGAGAGGCAGACCGTCGACGACCGTCTGCCATGGGCGACCGGGTGCGATGGATGCAGACGCTTGCGTCAATATCGAGCGGGTTTCCGCAATTTCGAGTTCCAGCTCGCGGGCGATGTCCTCCGGCCCGAGAAAGCACCCCATGTGATAAGTGGCGATTCGTTCATATAGCTCAATCGGCAACAGGGTGTCCTCACGGACGCGGGCCTGCCTGAGATGTGTGCCCAGCCGATCGAAGGCATTCTTGATGGAGATTCGGCAAGCCTCCGGCAGTGACAGGGAATCCAGCCACTTCTGCTGCTTGGCGAGCATATCGATTCCCAGATCGCGGAAAAGACGAGGGACGCGATTCAGATTCCGTCCGGCCTGATCGAGAAATGCGGGAAGATGCTTCAAGCGGGCCTTCAGGGCCTGCGATCCGGCTTCAAAAGCTTCCGCCAATCCGATGCCGACAATCGTGAGGTAAAACGTCGGCTGGGTTTCGTACACCCTGACCAGTGCGAGTTGGTCGCGAAGCGTCTGGATGGCGCGGCGCAGCATATCCGCATCGATGGCCTGGGCCGACGACAATAGGGGCGACGGGTGTTGGCCGAGTTCGCGGTCCCATCGGGTCAACTGCCTGATGGCGTTCGCCAGAGTTTCTGTAGAGAAGTCATCCCAGCGGGACCAATCGAACCTTTTGGCCTTGGCCTGGGGGAAAAAATGAAATTCATCGCTGGCCATGCAGACCGGAAACTGCGCTGCCAATGTATCGAATATATCGCCGGCATCAAGCACCGGTTTTCTGTCGCCATTGTTGTCAACGTCTTGATCAGGCATTGGGAGCGGTAAGAAGAGGGTCGACGGTCGGTTTACGTTTCATGAAATCCCCGGCGTAGTGTTCTACACAATTGATTAAATGGTGTGATGCTGATTCGTTAGATTTTTAGAATCCATCAGCTTGCCTCCGGTGTCAACCCTCAATGGATCGATGACATAGGAAAAAGGATTCTATAGGCTTTAAGATAAAGGTTTTGGACTGCGTTATCGGTCGTCGGCGTATTACAATACAGCCTTCTCCCTCTGGCCTTGCCAAAAACTTTATCATGAAGCCTATATCGCCGTCTATTTTGTACAAGTTAACATTTAAAAATTGGTCCGTTATCCTACATCCATAAAAACGGGTCTTGCTTGATTCATCCAAAGGGGTGCTTAGAATAGATGATAATTACCGCTTAGTCCGTATGGATTTTCCCTTCAATCGATAATTGCGGATTAAATAACATTGGACACGAAATAACCGTATCGCATCTATGACGAGGTAGCCATGCGAAAGAGATATATACTGCTGATAACAGGACTAATAACGGTCTTCTTTGCTGCCGGTCTGCTGCTGTTTCCGCAGCTGAGAGGCGGCGGGGAAAAGACCTCCGGATACGCGCTGGCACGGGTACCCACTCGGCCACCGGTTCCCGTGGTAACCGCCATGGTCACAAGTGAACCGTTCACGGAAAAATTGGAGGCCCTGGGGACGACCAAGGCAAACGAATCGGTGGTGGTCACCCCAACCGTAGAGGAGCGCGTGGTCGCCATCCTTGTTGATGACGGCGAATTTGTCAACAAAGGTCAAGTGTTGGTAAAACTGGACGACAGCGAAGCCCAATACCTGCTGGCTGAAGCCAGAGCCGCGCTCAAAGAGCAGCAACAGCAGTTCGAAAGGATGCGCCGGTTGGCAAAGACAAACGCCACTTCCCGGTCACAACTGGACGAAGAGAAGGGGTTGCTCGATATAGCCGTAGCCAAAGTGTCGCTTCTGGAGGCTCGTTTGCAGGATTACACCATTCGGGCCCCCTTTACCGGAATTCTGGGCATCCGCCAGATCAGCACCGGCGCCGTGGTGGATACGGATACCGTAATCACCACCCTGGATGACACCACCACCATTAAACTCGACTTCACCGTGCCGGAAGCCTACCTCGGCGTTCTGAAAAACGGAATGTCTGTTTCCGCACGCAGTCTCGCATATCCGGATCGGCGGTTTAATGGCATGGTGACCGCCATCAGCAGCCGCGTCGATCCTGAAACCCGCACCTTGACGATCCGGGCCAAGATTCCCAACCCGGATAGGTTGCTCAGACCAGGCATGCTCTTGACCGTGGACCTGGTTAAAAACCGGTCCCAATCCCTGATCATCCCGGAGGAGGCCGTCATCCAGGAGAAGGATAAAAAATTCGCTCTGGTGGTGACGCCCGACAACACGGTAGAGAAAAAAGAGATTGTCACCGGCCGGCGAAATCCGGGAAAGCTGGAGGTGATCAGCGGTTTAAACGCCGGACAGCAGGTGATCGTTCAGGGTCTTACCCGCGTCAGGCCGGGCAGTTCCGTCAACGTGGTCGAAGCTGGCGAAGCCGGCCGCCGTTCCGGGTAGCTCCATGATCCTTTCCGATGTTTCCATTCGGCGCCCGGTTCTGGCGACAGTCATCAGTCTGCTGCTGCTGGTGTGCGGCGTCATCAGTTTCGATCGACTTCCGGTGAGGGAATACCCGGATATCGACCCACCGGTGGTTTCCGTCGAAACGGCATACCCCGGTGCAGCCGCAGCGGTTGTCGAAACCCGCGTGACGCAGATCGTTGAAGACACCATCAGCGGGATCGAGGGCATCCGCTCCATCGACTCCGTCAGCCGCGACGGCATCTCCGAAGTTACGGTGGAATTTAACCTCGACCGCGACCTGGAAGCCGCGGTCAACGACATCCGGGACCGGGTATCCCGTATCCTGGACAACCTGCCGGACGAGGCCGACCCTCCTGAAATCTTCAAAGTCGATTCCAACAGCAGTGTCATCTTGTGGTTGAACCTGGTCAGCGATCGGATGGACGGACTGGAGCTGACCGATTATGCCGAACGTTACCTGGTGGATCGATTTTCGGTGCTGGACGGCGTGGCCCGGGTGTTTGTGGGCGGCGCCCGCCGCTACGCCATGCGCATATGGCTCGATCGCCAGACCTTGGCCGCCCAGGAGGTCACCGTTGCCGACGTCGAGCAGGCCCTTCGCAGCCAAAACGTGGAGCTTCCCGCCGGCCGCGTGGAATCGACCCGCAAAGAGTTCACCGTCAGGGTGACCCGCCCGTACAACACCGCCGAAGACTTCGGTCGGTTGGTAATTCGCCAGGGACGGGACGGCCACCTGATCCGTCTCCGAGACGTTGCCCGCGTGGAGCGGGGTGCCGAAGACGACCGCAGCGTTCTGCGCGGCAACCGCATCCCCATGGTGGGCCTCGGAATCGTGCGACAGTCCAAAGCCAACACCCTCGATGTGGCCCATGCCGTAAAGGGGGAAGCCGCCAGGGTCGACGAAACCCTTCCCGAGGGGATGCAGTTGATCCAGAGCTACGACACGTCCGTGTTCATCGAAGCATCGATTTTCGAGGTGTACAAAACCCTGGCCATCACGGCGGTGCTGGTGGTAGCGGTGCTGTTCCTGTTTCTCGGCAGCCTGCGGGCCACGATCGTGCCGGCCGTCACCGTTCCGGTGTCGCTTATCGCCACCTTTGCCGTTTTGTGGATCATGGATTTCTCGGTCAACCTGTTGACGTTACTGGCCTTGATTCTGGCCATCGGCATGGTGGTGGACGACGCCATCGTCGTTCTGGAAAACATCTACCGTCGCATCCAGCAGGGAGAACCGCCCTTGCTGGCGGCGCTCAAGGGGACACGGCAGGTCGGCTTTGCGGTGATCGCCACGACCCTGGTGCTCGTGGCTGTTTTCGTACCGATCACCTTTATGCAGGGCAACACCGGGCGGCTTTTTTCGGAGTTCGCTATCGCTCTGGCCGGAGCGGTCTGCTTTTCGAGTCTGGTTGCCTTGACCCTCTCACCGATGATGTGTTCCCGGATCTTGAAGGCGCACCCCACGGGGAGTTCATCGAAATCCGGCCGGTTGACGCGCCTGCAGCAAGCGATCGCGGAACGTTACGGCCGCTTGCTGGGCGTGCTGATGCACCACAAGTGGGTTGCCGCAGTGATGTTTTTGGTACCCCTGGCATTGATCCCTTTGTTCTACTCGCTCATCGACAAAGAATACTCGCCCCTTGAGGACCGTGGCGCATTTTTCGTCATCGCCGACGGGCCCGAGGGCGCCGGTTTCGACAAGTCCTACGAAATGCTGGAGCGCATGGAAGACGTGTTGATGCCGCTCTACGAGAATGGGGAAGCGACCCGGGTGCTGTTGCGGCTGCCGGCATCTTTCGCAAGCACCAACGAAGTGAACAGCGTACGGGGAATCGTGGTGCTCAGTCCCTGGGCCGAGCGCGAACGCTCGATGCAGACAATCATGGCCGATGTCAACCGCCAGCTGGCGGCCCTGCCCGGCTACCGCGCCTTCAGCGTCGCACGCCGCGGCCTGGGGGGCGGCGCCGGAAAGCCGTTGGAATTCGTATTGGGTGGAAGCGATTATGAAGAACTGGCCCGGTGGCGCGACCTACTGATCGCCCGCGCCGATGAAAACAAGGGGCTTTCCAACCTGGAAAGCGATTATAAGGAGACCAAGCCGCAACTGGAGATCGTCATCGACAAGGACCGCGCCGCCGATTTGGGAGTGAGCATCGCCCAGATCGGCCGAACCCTGGAAACCCTGCTCGGTTTTCGACAAGTAACCACCTACATCGACCGGGGTGAAGAATACGATGTCATCCTGGAGGGAAAAGACGCGCAAAAGCGCACCCCCACCGATATCGGCAATATCTACGTCCGATCGGAAACCGGCGGTGAGCTGGTCCCGCTCTCCAGCCTGATTTCCCTGCGGGAATTTGCGGATTCGGCAGCGAAGAACCGGTTCAACCGCCTCCGGTCCATCACCCTGAGCGCCACCTTAGGAGACGGATATTCACTCGGAGAAGCGCTCGCGTATATGGAAAACATTTCCCGGGAGGAACTGGGTAACACACCGGTCATCAACTACAAGGGGCAGTCCCGTGAATTCGTGGACGCCTCGGGTGCGCTTTTCTATGCTTTCGGCCTATCCTTGTTGATCGTCTTCTTGGTGCTGGCCGCGCAGTTCGAAAGTTTCGTGCACCCCATCACGATTATGCTCACGGTGCCACTGGCGGTTGCCGGAGCCCTCGGCGGCCTCTATCTATTCGGAAGCTCTCTCAATGTCTACAGTCAGGTTGGCATCCTGGTGCTCATCGGGCTGGCGGCCAAAAACGGCATCTTGATCGTTGAGTTTGCCAACCAGCTGCGCAATCAGGGAATTCCTGTCGCAGAAGCAATACTGGAATCCGCCCAAACGCGCCTGCGCCCCGTGTTGATGACATCGGTGTCTACTGCCATCGGTGCCGTTCCCCTGGTCCTTGCAACCGGTGCCGGCGCCGAAAGCCGATTTACCATCGGAGTGGTCATCATCTCCGGAGTGGTGCTGTCCACCGTCCTGACCCTCTTTCTGGTACCGTTGGCCTATTCGCTTCTCGCCCGGTTCACCTCGTCATCCAATCGTATCGCACGCGAAATCGAAGCCCTCGAGCGGGGTCTGGCGAATTGACCGTTTGGCAATGATGATTTACCGATTTGTACGGGATGCGATCCCGGGACGCAGTGCCCTCAGGTCCGAAGCGCATCTCACATCTCGCATTCAACTCGAAAGGCTCTGCCAGAAGGTTCGTCGCGAGGCGCACCGTATGAAAAAATTTATTCGATTCCAGCAGACCGGTGAAGATCGGTACCTGGCTCTGGTCGCGCCCCGGTATGACATTCTGCCGCTGATCCGGCGGCATTTCGAATCGCGCTTTGCCGACCAGTGGTGGATCATTTACGATACAGTGAGAAACTACGGACTGTGCTACGACCGGTACAAAACATGTGAACTGCGGTTGGATGTCACGGACTTGAAAGCGCCCGTAAATGACGATGACGACGACGAACAGCTTTGTCTAACGCTGTGGCAGCGGTATTATGCCGCCGTCAACATTTCATCGCGGATCAATCCGAAGCTTCACCTGCGCCAGCTGCCGCGTCGCTACTGGCGATACCTGCCGGAAAAGCAGAGCTGAAGCTATCCGGCCGGCTGTTTTTCATTTTAAATTGGTTACCGGCTTTAGATGGATCTGCAGAACTTTCGTCAAATCCCCGATACATTCGTCTATGGTGTTGTAAACATACCCGGCCAACAGCTGACCGTTGTCATAAACATCGATAGCCGGTGCGAACGGCGGTTTGGCCAGCAGAGCATTAATAATAACGTTGAGGTCAGTCCTGCGGCAGCCCAGTACGATACCCTCATCCGGTGGATTTTCCGGGGAATGATCGGGAACTGCCCGGGGCTCACCTTCCGGTCTATGGTACAGCATCTGATAGCGGACACTCGGTGGCATATAAATGACACTAACGGTTGGCGGCACCGTTACTTTTCCATGCAATTCTTCGAAAAACCCTCTTTCCCGATCATTCAGGGTGCGAAAAGTAACCAAGTGGCCGTCTTTTAAATACGGCGTCATTTGTGAAAGAAGTTTTTTAAGCAAATTATGCCAACCCTGGACAGAATCCTGCCGACCGGCCGGAGAGCGGCTCTCGATGATTTCGGCGATGCTTGAATTGGACGTATTTTTTAATGGCTTCACAATAAATCCTTTGAACCTATAGATTACGTTTGAATACGAGGTGAAAGCTAATGAGCCGGTCATCAAGTGTCAAGGAAGGCCTTTAACCATAAATACGGAAGCTAATTGTAAAAAGAGGGGGAAGAACTTTCATTGCGACTGATGATGTTCAACCTGGCATTGAGCTGGGGACTGCTGCTTCTTATCTGGTTGGTTCAAGTCATCATATACCCTGGTTTTCATCGAATTCCACCCGACACCTTCATCGACTACCACAGATGGTATGTCAACAGGATTTCGTTTATTGTTCTACCGCTAATGATATCTGAGCTGGGAATGACGACTTGGTGGCTTTTGGATGCCGGCACCCCTGGTGCCATTATTTCTACTGTTCTGGTTGTCATCGTTTGGTCTTCGACATTTCTTTTACAGGTGCCGATTCACAATCGACTGAAGTCCGGCAAGAAAGAGGTGTTAATTCGGCGTTTGGTCGCCACCAATTGGATTCGAACAATCGCGTGGAGCCTAAAATCCCTTGTCATTACCCTGGCGGTGATTAAATTATCACTTTAATTACTTCGGTCACAGGTAGTTTTTTCGATCGATTTGCCACTGCACAGGGAGCATTTAAGACCTGAAAGACCATGCGGTAGGTTCTTTGAAGTAAAGGTCTCCTTACCGAGCTCAAAGCACTGTAGATGCGATTGACACTTGATGTCGGAACACACATCGATGCACCGGTTTCGCGTGTGTGGCGTCTGATTACGGATACGCAGACCTGGACCCACTGGGGGCCGTCTTTAAAGGAGGTCGACAGCACCGAGCGGTTTATCCGCGCCGGATTGACGGGCCGCATCCGGACTCCTTTCGGTTTCTGGGCGCCTTTTACCATCGAGACATTCGAACCGGAACGTTATTGGGACTGGCGGGTGGGCGGCGTGGCCGCCACCGGTCATCGCGTGGAACCCCGGGGCCCGGATCAATGTCAGTTGACGTTCACTGTTCCGGTCTGGGCAGCTGGATACGGAGTCGTTTGCCGTGTCGCCTTGAATCGCATAAAACGACTGCTCACCCCATCGATCAAGGAGGATCAATCGTGAAAAGGGTTCTTGTCACCGGTGCCACCGGGTTCATCGGCATCGAGGTGTCCAAACAGCTTTCCGAGCGGGGTATGCGCCCAAGGCTTATGGTCAGGCGTCCTGTACGCGGTCTTATGCTGAGACATCTGGACGCCGAAATTATGCAGGCAGATGTCCGCAGCCCCAAAAGCCTGCGTCGTATCCTGAACGGAATTGATACCGTTATCCACCTGGGGGCTCGAGCTGCCTTTGAACCCTATCCGCGACTGTATCCCTCCATCGTCAAAGGCTCTTTAAATCTCATGCAGGCCGCGATTGAGGCGCATGTCCAAAATTTTGTATTTGGCGGCAGTCTAATGGTGTACGGGGATACCGCCAAACCGCTCGATCAGAATACGGAACCGTCGCCGATGTCCGGTTATGGACAGGCCAAGTTCGAGGCCGAACGGCGCCTCGAAGAATTAGCTTCAAAAGCAGGTATACGTTTTGTGTCCTTGCGTCTACCCCATGTCTACGGAGCCCACAGCCTGCTTTTTGACCAGGTTCGGCATGGAAAGGTCTTTTTTCCGGGAAGGGGCGACAATCCATTTGCGCATCTACACGTCATCGACGCGGCGCGTGCCCTCATACGTGCCGCTGAAAACGGTCGGACGGGTATCTGGGTGGTGGCCGATGAACTGTCATGTACGTGGAATGAGTTTTTTGAAACGCTGCAAACCTATTATCCTCGGCTTCGCGTGATGCACGTTCCACAAAAAATATCTTACGTGGGAACACGACTGTTGGATGTTCTCTTTGGACTGACCGCCCAGCCGAATCCATATCCCAGCGGCGCCATTTCTTGCTGGAATTTACGGCTGCCGGTCATATCAGGTACGCTGAACCATGCTGTCGGGTTGTCACCCCAATTTCCTACCATTCACGAAGGCATTCCTGCCGTGTTGGACGATTCCATCTCCTTTTATTGGTCACCGTCCAACCTCGATCGATTATAAATTCAGTCACCGGAATTCAACTGAATTTATTGAGGAAGGAACCGTCTCGGGAAACATCTACTGTCTTGGCTCGACGGCGCCCAGGACTCTGCCGGCCATTGCCGCACCACTCAGAAAGGCACCCTCGATTCTGGAATTGCAACACCAGTCGCCGCAGAGGCCGATCATCGCCTGGCGGTCCCAAAGGCAGCCGTCGTCCAATGGGTTCTGCGCTTTGGCATAGCGCCAGCGGTGGGCCGCCGCAAAGACCGGCTCCACCGGCAGGCTGTCGACAGCGGAAAAGAAAGATGCCGTAAGACGGTGGACGACTTCCTCGGGGGCGAGATCGAAATGGTCGAACGACCAGGCGGAATCGGCATGCAGGACCCAGCATTCATTAGCCCCACGACCCGGTTTGCTTGAATTTCTGGCAGCCCAAACAACGGCGGTATCGTGAATGAAGGCGCCGTCGAACGGCAGCTCCAGGGGCTGTCCGAAGGCCAGCATGACGGCCCAGCAGGGAGCCATGCGAACGGCGGTCGCCTGGTCGACCAGAGGGGTGAGTTTTGCCAGGAGCTCAGCGCTTTGTTCCGGAGGAGCGGAAACGATGAGGGCATCATAGCTTCCCAAAGAATCCCCGTGCTCATGCGCCAGAACGATGCCACGGCCCTCATTGCGAACATGCTGCGCGCGGGTGGACCAGCGGATGTTCAGAGCGTCCGCCAAGTGACGCGTTACCGCACTCATGCCGGGAACCCCTACGAAACGAAGATGCTCCCCTCTTTCCTTGCGGATTTCACCGCCATGAACGACGCGGATTCGGCCGTCCCACCGGCGGACAAGACCGGCCTGTATCCAGCTGTCGACGAATTTTTGGAACCGTTCGTCCCCCACCGTAAAATATTGGGCGCCGTGGTCGAAGGCAAAAGAATTCATTCTACGGGTGGACATTCTTCCGCCGGGTGCGCGCGCCTTTTCGAACACCTGCACCCGAAGGCCGTGATCAGCCAGCGTGCGGGCGGCAACCAATCCGGACAGGCCCGCTCCAATGACCGCCACGCTTACCGGCGCCGAGATTGCCGGTCTGGCTATCTTTACCGAGTATTTTCTCAAGTCGAGGCGTGCGGCGTGGGACCGGGTCGAACGGGGTCTCAGGGTTCCGATGACCGGTTTTTCGGGTTGAAAGGGACGATCGAAAAGCCCCAGACACCACAGTATGCCACCGTAAGAATTGGGATCGTTGCCATCCAGCGCATATCGATGGTTTAAATCGATCATTATCTGCAGCGCCTCCTCCGGTGAGCGGGTCCACTGCAGGATGGCTTTTCCCCAGGTCATGCGCAGGTTGTTGTGCAGTTCGCCGTGGATCAGCAGAGATTTCTGGGCGGCGTCCCAGAGGGGGTCTCCGGTGGTGGCCCTGGCCATCTGCTCCCAGGTGTAAACGGACCGGCGCAAGTCCTGGCGGTGGTCTGTGAGGGTCTTGGCCGCCCAGGCCGGTAAGGCATCGAAGGTGGCGGGATGGCGATGGTAAAAACAGAAATTGTGGGCCAGTTCTCTCCAAATCAGCATTTCATCCAGGAATTTTTCGGCGCCCTCGGCGTTGGATGCAGCGGTTTCCCTGGCGATTCGAAAAGGCGACACCTGTCCATGATGCAGGTAGGCGGACATGCGACTGACACCCGAAGGAAACGCGACGGCCGCATCGTTGCGTGTTCTGGCATAATTTTGCATTCCATGCCGCTTGAACTGTTCCCAGCGATGGTATCCGGCCGTCGCTCCGCCCCGTGTGTGCGGAACCGGCCCAACGGTGTGATCGATGCGGCAGCTCGCGCAGAGCTCCGCGATGTCGGCCGATACCAGGTCAACCGGATCGAACCCGAGCCGGCCTTGGAACCGTTGAACTACGGTTTCCGGATCTTCATAACGACGTGTCATTCTCTTTTCAAACTCGCCCCACGTGTCCTTTCGAAACTGATACGCCCGCGCGTAGGATTTTTTCAAAACCGGCATCGGCAGAATGCAAGCCGTGTCAACGGTCCAGAAAGCGGCGCGGGAAGACGCGGCAAGGCGTCTGCTCCAGGCCGTAAAGGGTGGCGCGGGGAAATCTTCGGTCAGGATGAGTGCCGCCCTGGCCGTCAACTCTTTTAGCGGCGTAGGGCTGCCGGGATCGCGGGCCAGATAAAAGTGATAGGTGATGCCCCGATGCGCCAGTTCCTGCTGCACATCCCGGGCACCCTCCATGATAAATATGTGATGCCGATCGGAGTTGTAGGGGTGCCGGCCACCCAGCCCCTGGTAAACCAACACCGGCAATCCCAACCGCCCGGCGACGAAAACCGCGGTGTCCAGGGCGGGATTCTCGTGCCCCCGCACCGCATGATGCATCCAGTACAGGACGAATTCGCCGTCATCCTTGAAGGCAAGACGGCTTAGGTCCCTCACCCGCTCGGAGAGATGATTGGGGAGGTCTTTTGTTATCGACATCTGATCGTCACTCATTCCGGACATTTCCTTATTAATTTCGTCATCGAATTTATGCACCGATGGACTGAGTTGCCGATTGACAATTTCGGGTCCGGCAAGGTAGTAAAAAAACAGCTGCGATGCCGCCGGTAACTAGCCGAACCGAACGGCGATCCAGTTTATTGGCGGTGCCATGCACAATCGGCCCATTAAAAAAGCACCTCGAGCCGGCCGGCGGCATGACATGTGTACATCTAAATTGAGCGATTGTCGAGGTTGCCGCCCCGGTGAAACAGGCTTCGACAAGGTTGGATATGCTGAAGCAGTTGTGTCAGTTGAGTCGGTTAAGTCCGTTTTGTCAGTTAGACACTTATGGCCCTTTGGGTCGCCACGGTGCATGAAAATGATACGCCGGAGCCCGGATGAACGGTTGAGAACAGCGGCTGACTGTCTGAGCCGCCTACGGAGTCTCGGACCGGACCCTATGCCGATACAACATGAAAGGAACACCTTTGGGGACAAACCCGACACCCTTATTTTAAGACGGGCCTGGTCCGGGCTTAGAACCCGTTGGCGGCGAGTTTCAGCCGCAATTCGAAACCGCTTATCCGGGCGGGGGCGCCCACCTTGTTCGGTTGTGTCCGTTGAGCCCGTTAAGCCTGTTGAGCCGGTTATGTCGGTTTTGTCAGTTTCAGGATCTCATCGATTTTACCGACTAAACGCACATGGCCCATAAGCCACCACTGGTTCCGGGTTCTGTGTTTCGAGTTTCAAGTTTCAAGTTTCTATTTAGGGCAGGCAGATACTCGGTTTATATTTCCGTAACCTTACCTTAACCAAGCCAAAGGGGGAACAAATGAGCACGAAGGAAGAATTGGAAGAAAAAGCGGAAGGTTGTCAGACTTCAGAAGACTACGTAAATGTGGCCGGCGAATTCGTGAAGGAGCTTTCCGACAAGTCGCGGGCGGCCGAATTGCTGGATGAAGGCGCCGAGTGGGCGCAGACGGTGGACGAACTCATCTTGTTTGCAAAGAGCGCCGGTGACGTACTGGAGGATAAGGAAAGAGCCAAGCAATACCTGCTCCAGGCCAAAGACTTCGGTGCCACGACCCAGGACTTTGTGAATCTGGCGCGCGCCGCGTCGGAATTGGACGATACCGGCACGGCGACGGAGGCCCTGGCTGCAGCCCAGGACAAATGCACTCGCGTCGCCGACTTTTTTACCCTGAGCAAGAGCATCCAGGAAATTATGGCCGACGCGGAGCTGGCGAAGAAACCGCTGGATGCCGCAGTTGAAAAATGCTCATCGGCGGCCGATTATGTCGAATGCGCCAAAGGTTTCCTGAACGTGCTCGGTGATCGGGAGCGGGCCAAGGCGATTTTCGACCAGGCCGCTGAGAGCTGCAAAAGCGGCAGTGATTATGCCCAACTGGTCAAAGGGGTCATCGAGGGTATCGAAGATGTGGAACTGGCCAAATCTCTGGCGGCAAAAGGTGAAGCCGCTCTCGAGTCCGGTAAGGATCTGATCGTGCTGGCGACATCTGCCGCAGCGGATCTGAAGGACCCCGAATATGCCAAGACCATTTATCGTAAAGCGGCCGACCGTATCGAAAAAGGTGAGGACCTGATGGCCCTCGCGCGGTCGATCATCGAATCGCTGGCAGACAAAACGCTGGCACTGGACATCTACAAAAAGGCCGAAGCCCGGTTTACGACCTTCGATCAATTGTTCAATTTGGCGAAGGCCATCACCGCCGATACGGGTGATGCCGCCGTTGCCGGGGCGGTTTATCAAAAGACCCTGGGGGCTCAACCGAATTGCAAGCAACTAATCGATGTGACCAAAGCGCTGGTAGAGGAAATTCAGGACAAACCTGCCGCACAGAAGGTGTTGAAGCAGGCCGAGCTGGCGGTAAAAAGCAATGACGAGTTCAAAAAAACCGGCGAGGCGATTCAACAGTACGCCGACGATCAGGGGTGGATCGATGCGATCAAGGAACAGCTCGAAATAAGAGAAGCCAACGCGGCGCTTTACACCGAATTTATCGCCCGCGAGGCCGAATGTGGAACATCCGCCGCCCTGGTCAATCTGGCACAGGAGATGTTCAAACAAACCGGCGACAAGCATTACGCCCGTAAACTGTACCAAAAAGCCGGGACGCAAGCTCGGTATTTCCCCGATTACCTGAAACTGGCCGACGCCGTTTCTGTCGATCTTCAGGATTCCGAGTGGGTCCGCGAGATCTACACGAAACAGTTGGAGAAAATCGACGAGGAGATGAAGATCAACAACGTGGCAGACGGCATACTGACAAACCTCAACGACTCGAATTGGGTCAAGACAATCTACACCGATTTAGAAAAACGCTGCCGCACTTCAAGTGATTATATACGCCTGGCCCGGGTCGTGTTTGACAAGTTGGACGATGCGCAGTGGGCCGACCAATTGTTCGACAAGGCTGAAGATGCGTGTGCCGACCCCGTCAGCTGCGCCGCCACTGCCGGGGCCGTATTAACCGCCCGCAGCGATAAGGAACGCGCACAGCGCCTTTATGCCAAAGCGGAAACCCTGTGCGGCAGCATCGGCGATTATGAAGTGTTGGTCCGGTCGGCGGCTCAGCAAACCGGGGATCCGGGGGTTGTGCGGGGGATTGTCCAATCCATCGAATCGAAATTGGCCTCGGCGCACGATCTGAGAACTCTGGCAGAATGCGTACTGACTTACTTAAAAGATGAGCAATGGGCGCGTCGTATCTATCAGAAGGCACTGCAGGCCTCTGATGCGAACCAACGCATGTCCGAATTGATCGTCAGCATTAAAAACAGCCTGGGTGATGAAACTTGGGCCCGAAAGCTGTACTAGCAAATGGGGGCCTTTCAGCAGATGCTTTTGTCTCGGCTGCTTCGGCCCCATTACCGGTCGGCGGTGCGGCGTATTTATCGTATAATAGAGGTGCGTCACACCCCCGGCTGGTGAGACAGACGCCGAAATAGAAAATAAGGCCATAATCGGCTGTTCTCGTTCAGACATTTCATGAAATCATTTCAGGCAGTGGCTAATAAGAAAAAATGCCACCCCCCCACGAGGAACCCCACCCATGCATCTGATTGAGCAGACCGCCTGTGAACTGTTGGCCCAAGGCCAAATCTTCGTCCTGGCCACTATTTTCCGTCATGAAGGCGCCACGCCTCGCACCGCAGGCAGCAAAATGATCGTTACACGCGAAGGCCGCGGTATCGGCACTATCGGCGGCGGATCGTTGGAGGCTGCAGTGATGGTCCGGGCGACCCAACTTATCAAGCGTGAGCAATCGGAAGTGATGCATTTCGACCTGAGCGGTGACGTCATAACCGCCAAGGATATGATTTGCGGCGGCAGTGCCGATGTTTTGCTGGCCTGTGTTCTCCCCACCCCCGTCAACCGGGATCTTTTTGGTCAATGGCAGCAGGTTTTGGAGAAAAACCGCCAGGGGTGTTTGGTAACGGTAGCCCTGCAAACCAGTGACACGCTCTACCGCACCACCCTCTGTCTGGTCATGTCTCAGGAAAAAATGATAGGCCCAGTTCCCTTGGGTCGGTCCGTTCTGAAAAAGGTGCTGACCACCGCCCAAACCGCAACCCGAATCCAAACATTAAGGTTTGAAAAAGCGCTGGTGGTAGTGGAGCCATCGGTAAGATTTACGACCGCTTATCTTTTTGGAGCCGGTCATGTGGCCCAACCGACTGCCCATTTAGCGGCCATGGTGGGATTCCAGGTCTGGGTCCTGGATGACAGGAAGGACTATGTCAATCCGGAACGTTTTCCAGAGGCGCATCGAGTAAGGTTGCTGGACAGCTTTGAGCGCGCTTTTACAGATCTGGCGATCACTTCGGACAGTTATGTGATCATCTTCACGCACGGCCATCTGCATGACAAAATTGTTTTGGCCCAGGCCTTGGCCACCGACGCGGGCTATATTGGGATGATCGCCAGCCGCCGCAAACGCAACACGATTTATGACGCCTTGCGGGCGGAGGGGGTTCACCAAACTCAAATTGATCGCGTGCACTCCCCCATCGGCCTTGCCATCGGTGCCGAAACCCCCGAGGAGATCGCCGTCAGCATCGTGGCCGAGATGATTCTGCAGCGATCGCAGAGAATGCCATGACCCCTTTGTCCCCTGCCGCCATCATTCCGGCCGCCGGAAGTTCTTCTCGGATGGGAAACGCAAAATGTTCCATAAAGGCAGACATTGAAGCGCTGTCGAACAGACTCATATTAGAAAACACTAACAGCCGCGGATGAATTCGAACCTCGTCCGGTTACTATATTAACCGGTTTCCCCTGTTGCCGCCGGCATTTGTGAATACCGGCTTTGAGAGCAATTTTTGTTCAGTGTCAAATGTGTTTAAAGATCATTGGTACATTTGGCCGAACCGTAAAGGAGAAAAAAATGAAGAAAACGAGGATTGTTGTGCTGCTTTCGTTTATCGTATTTAATCTGTTGTGGGTGCCGCCGGAGTCTTTCGGGCTCGATGTGGGCGACAAAGCCCCCTTGTTCAGTGGAAACTCTACGGTTGGGGACGGGTTACTTACCTTATCGACAAAAGCGGCGTCATTCGGTTTGTTCAAAAAGGGGTTCCAAAAAATCAGGATTTCATAAATAAACTGAAACAGCTCAAATAAATTTTACTATCTTCCGTCAATTAGAACCGGATTGAAAAAAACGGGAGAAAAACAGTGAAAAATTTTGGATCGGATTTGTTGTCATTATTACCGATTATCCGAAACTCGGTCCCTGCCCCTGAATGCCAATCGGCCTCCCTTGTCTTTTACGTTCAAAAGCCATGCGCAACGCAATATGCCAACTCCAGTCTCTTCATCGCGAAAATGGTCATCGTTGTTGCGGGCGCGGCAAATGCCCTGGTATTGCATCTGGCCATGCCTGACGATCGCTCGCTGTCTCACTGGACGACGTCCAGATTGCCGGCACGCGCTCGATCCGCGGCCTGCATTTCGTTTGCGGCCTGGCTCTCGGCCCTTACGCTGGGTCGTCTTGTCGGCTACTTTTAGATTGCCCGAAGTCCATCTTTACCAGCCGGTTCTGAACCATTTTTCTTCGAGCGAAAATGAAATATTCTTTCAGACATTCTTGAGGTACTCTCTGATCATCAGTGCCGCGCTCGCTCCCTCACCGGCAGCACTTGCCACCTGTTTGGTACTCTTGTCCCTTACATCCCCGGCAGCAAATATTCCTGGAACACTCGCTTCCATCAGAGCCGGCTCACGATTTTGATAACCAGCCGGCCGCTCACCGGAGTGAACGAGATCATGGCCGGTGACGATGAAGCCCCATTGATCGAGCAAAACGCCACTGCCGGCAAGAAAGCCGGAGTTGGGATCCAACCCAATGAAGATAAAAGCACCATCCATCGGCAGCTCTTCAGTCTCTTTTGTCTGGTTATCGACCACACTCAGTCTGGTGAGCTTTGCGTTCTCACCGTGAAATTCCTTTACCTCAGTGTGCCAGCGCACATCGATTTTTGGATGGGTTAGGACTTTTTCTTGAATGATCCGGCTTGCCTTGAGCTCGCCACCTCGCACCAGTATGGTGACATGTGACGCAAACTTGATCAGCAGAAGACTCTCTTCGGCGGCGCTGTTGCCTCCGCCGACAACCGCAACTCTCTTGCCACGATAAAACGGGCCGTCACAGGTGGCGCAAAAGTGAACGCCCGCTCCGATAAGTTCGCTTTCACCCGCAACATTTAACCGTTTGTAGCGGCTGCCGGTTGCCACGAGGACTGCGCGAGCACTGTACTCTTCACCATCGCCCGTTTGAACGCAGTGATAGTTGTGTTGCGTGTAAACGCCCGTTACCTCTTGAGCCTGAAGCAGTTCCACGCCGAAACGCTCAGCCTGCTCCCGCAAGCGCAGGGAAAACGCCATTCCGCCAATTCCTTCAGGAAATCCCGGCATATTTTCAAGACGCTCCGTCCCGGCCGCTTGCCCGCCGAAGGCAGCGCGTTCGATGACCAGGGTGTCAATGAACTCCCGAGCAGTATAGAGCGCCGCGGTCAGTCCGGCTGGACCACCACCCAAAACGATCAGATCGTAATGGCTGCGGCTTGCTTTGGTCTTCAGCCCCAGTTTAGCGGCTAGTTCTGCATTGCTCGGCTCCGCCAAAAAGGAGCCGTCAAAAAAAGTGATGGTGGGAATGATTCGCTTGCCTTGGTTCGTTTTAATGACGAACGCCTCACCGCTCTTATCCTCCTCAATGTCAACCCAATTGTAAGGAATCTGGTGTTCGCCTAAAAATTGTTTGCTGCGACGACAATCGGGACACCAATGGGCACCATAAACGGTAATATCCGCACCAGTCATAGCAAGTTCCTTTCTTTTCATAATATTGCGTAACTGTTGATAGGTTACACCTTATAGCTTACGATCACTTTAGCCAAATATTTACCCGTCACAGGGACGAAAGGGACCTTGATCACGTGGCAAGTTCCTGATGAAATCCGAACCTTGAAATGTATCCGTAACGGTTATAATTTTTGAAGAACCTTTAGTACGAAAATAGAATGTAATACTGAAAAAAAGGTGGGCACCTCCGCCCGGATGAACGCTTGCGAAAGACGGCTGAAACTCGCCGTCAACGGGCTCTAAGCCCGGACCAGTCCCGTCTTCAAACAATGAGTTCGGATACGGCTTGAAGGTCGTACCCTCTAAGCGGCATCGGCTTAGGGTCCGGTCTAAGACCCCGTAAGCGACTCAGACAGTCAGCCGCTTTTCGCAAGCGTTCATCCGGGCACCGGCGCGTCATTTTCATGCACCGTGGCGGCACCAGGGCCATGAGTGTTTAACACTAAATGCTGACGGTCAACTCAAAATCTTGAACCCATCAGGCATGTTTGATCTGTTAATATATGTCTTTTAACTATGGAAGGAAACATGACAACACGTGTAAAAATCGACCGTCGTTTCTGCGGGCCGCCGGAATCGGGTAACGGCGGCTACGCCTGCGGGCGGGCGGCTTTGTTTGTAAAAGGCGATGTCGAGGTGACCCTGCGTCGTCCGCCGCCGCTGGACACGCCACTGGAGGTGGTCATCCACGGGAGCGACCGGGTGTCTCTGAGCGATGAATCCGGTCCGGTGGCCGAAGGGCGTCGGACCAGCCTGAATCTTCCCGTTCCATTCACACCGTCATTTGACCAGGCCCTACGGGCAGCCGAGGCCTACACCGGCTTTCGTGAACATTTCTACCCGACCTGTTTCGTGTGCGGTCCTGACCGCAAAACTGGAGACGGATTGCGAATATTCGCGGGTCCGCTTCCCGGAAATAACTGCGTCGCGGCCCCCTGGATGCCGCACCGTTCCCTTTGCGACGATACCGGCAGGGTGAACACTGAATATGTCTGGGCGGCTCTCGACTGTCCTGGTTACTTTGCCATCAACAGGGATACTCACCGTTACATGCTTCTCGGCCGACTGGCAGCCGCTTTACGACACAACCCGAACACCGGCGACCGCTGTGTGATTGTCGGGTGGCCGATTCAATCGGAAGGTCGCAAGCATCAGGCTGCCACGGCTCTGTTGTCTGAAACCGGTGAGGTCTTGGGGCGGGCCCTGGCCACCTGGATCGAGGTCAAACGGCAGTCTTAACCCGCCCGGTTCCCACTGGATGTGCACCGGGAGATAACCATCTTAATCTGAAGCTGATGATTATATTGTAAAAGGTTGTTACGAAACAACCTGGCTTGTCTACACCCGGGTCGTTACAGAAACAGTAACCCCAAACGTGGAAATGGCCGGAAATGCCATCCCTATGGTTCAACAGAGTCATCGAAGAGAGGAGACGAAAATGTTGAAACTGACCTGTGTATCGATGATCACTCTTGCTCTTGTTTTTCCTTTGAACGAGGCCGCGGCTGCAGAAAGCAAGGAGCTGCGCAAACAACGCCAGGAAGCCCAGAAGAAACGACAAGAAAAAAAGAAACAGCGCGCTGCTGAAATCGCGGAGGCCACAAAATCCTTCCAGGAGTTTGCCCGCAATCTCAAGGCTGAAACCCAGGAGAAGGTGAAAGAACTCGACGTCGAATTTGAACTCAAGCGCGTGGAACTCAAAGCGGATGGGAGTGCGAAGGTTGCCGTTGCCGAGGCCGAATATCAAAAGAAGGTGACGAGCCTGTTCATGAAACCGGGCGTTCAATTCGATGCGGAGACCACGAAAAAGATGCAGGCAGATGGGAAGGCTTACGCGGACGAACTTTTTGCACTGCAAAAAGAATCTGCCGAGGTGCTCCACAAGGAAATGATTTCCAACGAGAAGCGAAAGAATGAGCTTCTGACCCAAATGGATCAGCTGGCGCTTGAAAAGGCCGCCTCGCTCGGCCTGATGAAGGAATATGATCCTATTCTCGCAACCCCTTTCGGAGACGGCCTCACCAAACAAGAGGAGCAGTGGAACGACAGGGAGTATAAAGAAGTCGCGATAATCAAAGAAAGAAATCAATATACGGTCAGCGAATTCGAGTATGGCGCGACACTTAGGGCGTGGGAGATCATGAATCGGGAAGAGGATTTCGAACTGATTTGGCAAGAAAAAGCGGAAGATCATGCGCTTGGCGCAGAACAAATGTTTTACAATTTGCTACTCATGCAGTCCGGCCAGGATGGCGCAGTCGCTCAGCAAGAGTTCTTGTCCAGATTGGCGGAACTCAACAAAGAGAAGCAATTGATAAAGATCAAGTACAAGAAGATCAGTGATCAGAACAGGATCAAGCGCAGGGAAGAAAAAAAGAAAATTCAAGTTCGATGAATGTCCTCTAGGTTTTAAGATAAAGGTTTCGGACTGCGTTTTCGGTCGTCGGCGTATTACAATACAGCCTCCTCTCTCCATCCTTGCCAAAACCGTTATCTTAGGGTCACGGTAAGAAATAATTCCACAAGATTGCGCCGGATTTGGGTTCGTCTACAAGGCACATCCAGCGGCGCATATCGAGATACGTGTCGGTGGATGTAACGCAGTAGACGATCCAAAAGACAAGCAAGATGTGGAATTATTT